>Ga0334888_1003390_pt1 | contig 15802 bp, 7 predicted proteins | sample GraSluR1_MG_FD_207227 | JGI IMG/M metagenome (GOLD analysis project Ga0334888, IMG submission 207227) | Sludge microbial communities from methane-producing bioreactor in Wageningen University, Netherlands - Granular Sludge_3_08-R1 | ecosystem: Engineered > Bioreactor > Anaerobic > Unclassified ...
ATGTGGTGGCCGGTTTTACGGCCGTTCACATTGACGCTGAATGGCACAACCGCGAAAGGAGGTGGGAGAGTGAAATGAGATCTTGTTGACGTGACGTATCCAGCCGGGGGCGGTTCTGTCGCCTGGGGCGGTTCTGTCGCCTGGGCCGGGAGAATGGTTAACTGATAACGTATTGGAGACACGAAGATGTCTACACAACACACAATGAAACGAAGCCTGCTGCTCCTGCTGCTGGCAGTGGTGGTGGGACTGGTAGCGACAACCGCGCAGAGCGGCCTGTTCTTCCCTGATCCGAAGATTGACGCGTTCAAACCGGTGGTGCATCCGCAGCAGCCGGGGCCGGTCGATCTGGTGTTCCGGTTTGCGCCGCCCGACAGCTACAAGGGTGACGGGACGTTCGAGGTGCGCATCGTCAAGGATGTGTCGGCGTTCTACAGCGGTCCGGTGAGCTGGACTATCACGGCGCTTCCGGATCAGCCGCACGAGGAGATTCTGACGATGACAGTGCTGCCGGACACGGTGGTTGGCATGATCCTGAACATCATGGGTGAGAACTACATTCATCTTGCCGGTGCCTATTTCGTTCACCGGAACGACTCGGTGGAGTTCTGGAAGGGGTATCCGGAACCGTTGCCGGCGCCGTCAAACCGCATCCCGCACTACGAGTTGACGCCTGAGGTGCTCAGCGAAGAACACATCGTCAGGCTGATGATTGATACCGATGAACAAGAGGCGATCGCCCGCAGAATACTCGGTACGCTTCCGGATACCACCGACTTGAGACGCTCCAAGCTGCGCATGACGTACAAGAAGACACTGGAGCTACTTGAAGAAGGGATTCAGGCGTACTTCTACACGCCTACCGCTGTGGAGCAGAAGGCGCAAGAGAGCGATCCCGGATGGCTCAGGGAGTCGTCCCCCGAAGACAGCGCTCTTGAGGACCAATCACGTGCTCCGTCTGATCGCAGCCCTGCGGGGATCTCTCTCGCTTTGGCCGTGCCGCAGAATCAGTATGGCGACATCATGCTCGATGACAATGTCTACCTGTACCTGAATGCGTTTAACACAACATCAGACATTTTCACAGGCTCCACCAACGGCTTTCGAATCTGGTCTCCGAATGGAGCCACATGGGACACGGTGATCGGAGAATGGATTGATAGTACGTGGTATGGTGCTCAGAGCTTCATCCACTATGGTAGCGTTGACGGTATCGGTTCGGACACGATCGGGTTTGGTGGCTTTCGTTTGTTTGAAGGCGTGGGTCTTCAGCCCAACTACGATCAGATTCCGTGGCGACTGACCATACTTGGGCTTGACAACCCACAGAATATCGGGAAGTCAGTATGCATTGACTCATCATTCTACCGGCCGTCAAACACGTGGACTTGGGCAACCCCGTCGGGCTCTTCTTGGGCACCCCCGTGGAGTGGTCCGTACTGCTTCGACATCGCCGAGCCGACTGTCACTATATCGGGGTGTCTTCGGTACTCCGACTTCAATTCTGATCCACCACAGCCAAAGCCAATTCGACATGCATTCGTGCATATTCTGGACGTGGACGCCACACAGCAGCAGTTGCTGGCCACTTGTCAGACAGATCAATACGGGCAATTCGGGCCGATTGAGGTGTCAAACATTGACATTGGAGGAACGGGGGGGCAAGATATTTCGCTCAAGCCGTTTGCTCACAACTACGCTGCGTCGGTCATGGACAGTGCGGGGGCAAGCATGCCTGCTTGTTGGACCACACCAGTGTGGAACGATGTGCCGTCTGGCTCCATAACGTGCTCATTCACCGACACCACCAGGAACAACAGCAAGTACTTCTACGTCCTTGACGTGTTGACTGACGGCAAGGCGTTCGCGGAGAGTATCGCGGGTATCAGTATGCCCGATGCCAGCCAGTTGAAAGTGGTGGTCGATAAGCTGCAGACCCAGTCTCATGCCGGCCCCACCACTGCAGGCAATTACCGGATGTTCATTCAGGACTCGACTGACGTCTCCTTTTTCTGGCCTGACACATGGGATGAAAGCGTCATCCTGCACGAGTACGGCCACATTCTGGCCCTCAGTCACGAATTCTGTGACGATATCGGCGCAGGATATCCGGGACACAGTTGGTACAGCGCCACCGACGACACGTCCGCTCTGTTTGAGGGGTTTGCTCACTTCTTCTCAGGTGCGGCTCGCAACTCAGCTGAGTTGCTGGTGAAAGGGGGGACGCAGCTTGAGGATACGGCTTTCCGCTGCCTTGAGACCGGAGCGTGGGGTCATCACGGCGTCGGTGTGGTGAATTGCACTCTCGGTACGGCCAACTGCTACGGGGCCTTCTGCGAAGGGACGGTGGCGGGTGTCCTCTGGGACATTATCGATGACCAGTCGTTTCTCGAGGAGTTCAGCGATTCAACCCAATGGGGACAGGACCCGGCCACGGTTGATTCCTCCGGCGACGGCATCGGCGATGAACTGACCGTGCCGATCGCCGACGTGTTCGAGGTGCTGCTGACGAACTACAGCGGTACGGGCAAGTTCCCGGACACAATCGAGGAGTTCTGGAAGGTGTGGATCAGCAAGGGCATGGGCTACCAGGACGAAATGCACGCGATTCTGTTCGAGCATGGGATTGTCTGGGATTGCTGTATCGGTATCCGCGGCAATGTGGACGGTGACCTCGAGGAGAAGATCAATGTGGCGGACATGACCACTCTCATCGCTTACCTGTTCAAGGGATACACCGGCGTGACCTGCCTTGAAGAAGCGGATGTGAACGGCGATGGCCTGATCAACGTCACGGACATGACCTATCTTATCGCCTACCTCTTCAGCGGCGGACCGCACCCGGTCGACTGTGCCGGGTGGAAGAGCCACGTGCAGCAGGACAGCGAGGGCCGGGATATCCTGACACCGGGGGCGATGACGGCGACCTCGAAGTAGCGGGCTTTCACAAAGCGGGGCACGACACACACGGGCGACATCACAAGAGAACAAGGGGCCACGCAGACGCGGTTGCAATTTCTGACAGGAATCTGTCGGCGTGCCGTTAGCTGACAGGCTTCGATATCGGCGAAGCGACTGCTCACAGCCGGAGGTTTTCCAGCCTTTGCCCCGGCCGTGGGCGAAAAGAGACCGATGGAAGAAGCGATCGACCGGCCTGACGGGACCTCGTCGCTCCCGCCGGCGATCATCGGGGCAATAGCGGCCAAACACCAACATTTGTGGACCCCAAGCCATATTTTTGCACAGAGTGCGCGCCCAAAATGACGATTTGGCGCGGTTTTGTGGCCGGCACGCGGTTTGATGTCGATATATCCAACAAGGGCGGGCGCGATGCCCGTCGGGATAGGGTCAGCGGATTAAAACAGCCTGACCTGTCGGGGCCGGTGCAAGCCGGCCCCATTTCTTTGGCCCGCAATGGGAGAACTGCCCCTGGGCCAAAAAAAAGGCCGCCCGGCTTAGAGGCGGCCCCGTGAGTACACGCACGCATTCGCCCCGCAAGGGGCGAAAGCTGTTATCCCCATTACTGTCCCCCTGTGGCACGATATCGTGCCCCTGAAACTGATCGGTGTGGTCTCGGGCGGTGAAACTGGCAGACCATCAACTGGACCTGCAGTATGTCACCTCTTACAGCCCGAGTCAAGTTATGTTCCGGTTCAGGCAATGTCAGGTGAGTGTCATTGCCCGGGCTCTCATTGGCCCTTGCGCCTGTTACGGGCAGGCGGCAGGGGAGGGGCCACCACTGAACAGGAAAGCGACAAGATAAGTCATATCCGAGATATTGATAATCGAGTCGCCGTTGACATCCCCCTCCTCGTAACACGGTGGTTCCGCTCCGCCGGAGAACAAGTACGCGACAAGGTAGGTCATATCCGAGATGTTGACCAGATCATTGGGGTCACCATCGACATTCCCACGGATTCCCCGGCAGCAACCGCCACCGTCGTAGCAGATATGATAGAAGACGCTGTTAACCGTAATAACGCCCATTCCCTCGAGCAGCGTGATATGGACTCGCAGCTGTTCGGGGCAATACTCAAGGAAGTGCGACCCGAAAATCTCCCGCAAGTCCTGCGGGCCGATCCAGGTGGTGTCCTTCAGCGGGCTGAACTGCTCGATACCCTGATCGTCTATCCACGAGAAGTTCACAACCACGCGGCTGGTATCCTCGCCGGAGTTGAAGAACCCGCCCACGTACCACATGTCCTTGACAGTCGGGTTGCCCGGCAGCGGGTTGTCCAGAGTGTCCGAACTGACAACATAGCCGGAGCCGAACATGGAGTATCCGCCGAGCGTATCCTGCATAAGGAATTCGCTCTCGGCAACATCGCCGATACCATTGGAGTCGAGATCCTCCTGGCGGGGGTTGTACAGGTAAGGGGCGTTATCCAGCAGATCTACAATGCTGTCGCGATCGGAGTCGGCCGACTCCGAGTGTGCCCATTCGATACGCACGTCATTGCTGCCGAAATTCAGCGGGATGCCGCCACCGAGGCGGACCAGCAGATTCTGCAGGCCCCGGTTGTCCGAAGGATCCTCATCGGTCTGTTCGGCATCGTGAAGCAGCCAAAGGTACCGTACGCCGCCAATATCGGCACATCCCGTCACCCGCACGGCGTGCCCCCCATGGCGTACGCCGTCAGTATCGTAGTGACCGTAACCCAGTTCCACGTCCTCGCCGTTGAGTATCTGCTCGCGTACCCACTCGTAGGTGACGTGCTCCCCATTGTTGGCGGAGCGCATGCGGTTGGCCTCATAGTGGGCCCCTGTCGGGAAGGTGTATGGCTGACTTCCCGTCCCCTGGTGGCGCAGGATGACCTTACCGCGAAGATCGTTGTCATTCAGGTAGGCCATTTTGCCGGAGAGGAACTCCGTGGCCGTGACCCCGCCGCCATCACTGCGGTCAATGACCGTGCGTCCCATAAGTGAGTCGAGCTGCCCAACCAAGGTGGTATCGCCGCGCAGCCCCGGCCCGTGATAGTGCGGAACGCTCAGACCGAAGCGCTCCTTCAGGTACGCCAGTGAATTGGCGGCAGCCATCGGAGCGCACTGGTTATTGGCTGCCTGAACCTGAATGTTGAACGTATCAGGCTGGTTGTATGTCTCCGGACTCAGGCCGGGAACCGGCACTGCCAGTATCGGGCCCGGCGGAACACCGACATAGCTTATGTCACCTCCCACCGCCCCAAGGCTGTGCACGCTGGTTCCCACCGGATAGTCGACAATGAGTGTCCCGTGGAAACTGTCGATCGGGTTCGGTGTGAACTCCACGCGTGCCTGCAGTGAGGTGACATTGGCGCCCGAGGTATCGCTCAATTCGAACCAGCAGTGAATCGTGTCAGGAAGTGCGGCGCTGTCGATCGGTATATTGGGCACTACCCAACCCCGGTCGGACAGTACATTGACGAAGCCAGAGCCGAGTCGCTTCTGTGAGGTCAGCGCAGGAACGTCGATCTCCAGCAGGCCCCAGTCGGAGTTGGTTTGGTACGAGCCATCCGACAGTTTCCAGTCGATCTGTGAAAAAGTGATTCCCGGCAGCGGCTCGTGGGGGAGGACCTTGACATAGAAATCGCACTGCTCACCCTCGCCAAACTGGTCTTCAACCCGGGCATGGAAGGTCACTGTGTCGACATCGGTCAGAGCCGGTACAAAGACAAAGCTGCCGCTGGCAGGATCAATGTCGTAGGTGCCGGCGACTGCCGGGGTTGTGCCGGAAATGCTGAAAATGGGATCATCGCAGTCGACACCGATCGCTCGCAGCAGATGTGTAATGCTGTCGGCCTGGTAGCCAATAACGGTTTCCTGACAACCAGAATTGAAATCCGTGAACTCGGCGGGCAGGTTGGTGGCGATCACCTTGGTGACAGCCGAGTCAGTGCATACGAGGCCGTCGCAGGCGCGCACTGCAAGGCTCAGCACCTGGCCGACATCGGCCGGGCTCGGCTGGTATTGCCACAGTCCGGTGGAGGCACCGATACTCCCCGGACCATCAATCAGTTCCCACGTAACGGTGTCGCCGGAATCAGGATCTATGGCCTCAAACTGATAGCTGAGCACGTCGCAGTGGTTGCCGATAATGGAGTCCGGGTTGTTGGTAATTCCCGGCGGCACATTGGGGACGTCGACGATCGTAAAACAGTGCGGGCCGCTCCAGGTCGGCACGATCTCCGTGTTGCCGGCGTCGGTGGCCCACAACCAGGTACCTCCGGGTGGATAGTAGCAGGAATCCAGGCAAACCTCGGCGCCGACCGCGCTGGCCGGAAACGCGGTGTGGATGCGCCATACCTGACCGTCGAAAGTGGTCGGGATTCCTGCCTCTCCGGCGTCGGATCCATAAAAGGCAACGGTGTCGGCGTTGGATCCATTGGCGGAGCGATAGAGAATGCCGGAGATGAAGGTGAACCAGTTATCCCATCCGAGACTGATCGTGTCAGCTGTAATCGGCTGCCAATTGATGAGCTGGTAGGAATACAGCCGAAAACCGTTGGACAATCCGTTGATATTGGTGCCGGTAGAATTCGTCAGACGAATCACAAACTGCACCTCGCGTTCAGACGCAATGGAATCAATCCCCGCCTGACCAATCACTTGATCAAGGCTTATGTCATGTGCGTTTGCCGTTTGGGGCGCTACGACGACGAGGGCAAAGACGATAACGGGGGCAAGCAAAAACAGGATGGGCCATCCGGCACTTGTGCGCAACGGCATACGATCTACTCCCTTGGTCTGACAGGCCGATTATCCCTCGTAACGGGCGGATCGGCGCGGTGGTCTGGTGTATGGTCTGGTAACCAGTCGGTTAGTCTATCTGAGCAATTGGCTGTAGCAACCTTGATATGTACTACTCTCTTCAAAATACCGGTCCTTGTCAGGTGCGTCAAGCGGTTTGTCTGCTTTCAGTTACGCCGGTTGTGCAGACTTTTTTTGCTTGCTTCGTGGTATCATGGTGCCTATCCGTGGTTGCAGCATGATGGAAACCGTCAACCACTTCCTCGAAACAATCTCCGGCTGGGTCTGGGGGCTGCCTCTGGTCGCCCTTCTTCTGGGCACCGGCGTCTTTCTGACATTCCGCCTGCTCTTCATTCAACTCCGCGGTTTTCCCCACGGAGTGGGTATAATGACGGGTCGCTACGACGATCCCGCCCACAAGGGCCAGTTAACCCACTTTCAGGCCCTCTCGGCAGCCCTGTCCGCTACTATCGGTATCGGCAATATCGGCGGTGTGGCCACTGCCCTGTACTTCGGCGGCCCCGGGGCCATCTTCTGGATGTGGGTTTCAGCGTTCTTTGGCATGGCGATCAAGTATACCTCCTGCACGCTGGCCATCACGCACCGCAAAGTCGAGAAAGACGGTAACATCCGCGGGGGACCAATGTACTTCATCGAGATGGGCCTCCCTCGGTACGCCCGGCCGCTGGCCTATATGTTCGCCTTGTGTACCGCTGTGGCTGCTTTCGGGATCGGCAACATGGTGCAGTCCAACACGGTAGCGCACTCGGTTGTCGATGCTTTCGGAGTCAGTACGGCCGACGAGGGCATGTGGCGCTGGGTGATCGGCATTATCATCTCCGTTTGTGTAGGCATGGTCATTCTGGGAGGTATCAAGCGGATCGGCCAAGTGGCCTCGTATCTGGTACCGTTTATGTCGGTGCTCTACATTCTTACGGCCATAGTAATCCTCTTGCTCAACCTCGAACACATCCTGCCCTCGTTCAGGATGATCTTCTACCACGCCTTCAACCCAACCGCTGCCACCGGTGGCTTCGCAGGGGCAACGGTCTGGTTAACCATATCCTGGGGATTGAAACGGGGGCTGTTCTCGAATGAATCCGGTCTGGGGTCGGCACCTATGGCACATTCGACGGCCAAAGTTGAGCAACCGGTCCGCGAAGGTCTGGTGGCGATGCTGGGCCCGTTCATTGACACCATCCTGATCTGCACGATGACAGCGCTGGTAATCCTGATCGCCGGCAAGTGGGACAGCGGTCTGAATGGTGCCCCGATGACAATGGCGGCATTCAATGACGCGCTCCCGCTCTACGGCCGCTGGCTGGTGGTGGTGGCCATCCTGCTGTTCGCTTTCTCCACCGTGGTCACGTGGTCATACTACGGTGAAAAGGGAATAGAGTACCTGTTCGGCTCCGGTGCCAAGAAACCCTATCTGTGGGTCTATCTCCTTTTCACACTCATCGGGGCGCGGGTGGATCTGCAGGCCGCGTGGACCTTCGCCGATATTGCCAACGGGCTGATGGCCGTTCCGAACCTCGTGGCCCTGCTGGCCCTCTCAGGAGTGATTGCAGGCTATACCCGCAAGTACTTCAAAGAGAAATCACGGGGGATGCACCGACCATACAACGACACCCCACGTCAGCGGCCGGCACAGGCGCCCTGACCCATTCACAGGTGGCTGTTCATTGACAGCCTGATTGCTCAACGCCTATATTCAACTCGTGAGACGAGATCAACGACAAATGGCGATGGCCTTCTTTTTCGCCATCACGGCCCGTATCCTGTTCCACTACCATACTGGTTTTGTAATCGATGATGCTTTCATCACCTTCCGCTACGCCGAGAACATAGCCAACGGCCACGGATTCGTCTACAATCCTGGTGAGCGGGTACTGGGGACCACCACACCGCTTTTCACGTTGATACTGTCGCTGTTTGCTACTGCGGGTATCTCCGTGTACAAGGCCTCACTGGCGGTGTCGCTGCTGTGTTCAGGATTCACCGCCATCATCGTGCTGCGGCTGGCCCAGTCGCTTCGTTTCACACTCTGGTACTGGGTGCCGGTGCTGCTGTACGCGCTTTTCCCTCGCAGTCTGTCGATGGATACCGGCGGTATGGAGACAGCCCTGTTCACGCTGCTGGTGACCTCGGCAATCTACTTCCACCATCGCGGTCAGCACTTCTACGCGATGGCGGCGGCAACGCTGGCCAGTGTGACCCGCCCCGAGGGACTCTGGCTGCTGGGGCTGTTGTTCATCTGGTGGGCGGCACGCGAACCCCGTGCACTGGGCCGTTTGATCGTGATCCCGATTACGCTGATCGGCCCGTGGGTATTATTCTCGTGGCACTATTTCGGATCGCCGGTTCCCAATTCAGTGACAGCCAAACTGGCTCTGTACAGCCACTATGGCACCGAGGGGCCGCTCGCGAATATCTCATTCCTGCTCGGACTGCACAATCCGTTCGGCTGGGCCATGCTGATACTGGCTGTTCCGGGCACCTGGTGGCTGCTGAACAAGCAGAATTTCGGTCGCCTCGCTGTCGTCTGGATCATGGGAATGATCGGTTTCTATACCTTCAATCAGTCGCACATCTTCCTTTGGTATATCGTACCGATCTACCCGGTCTTTCTGATATTGGCGGGCGCGTCGTTGCCGTGGATGTCCGAGCGGATGCGGTGGTCGCGAAACCGTACCGAGGTAGCTTCCAGGGCAGCTCTGGTGATCCTGGCAGTGGTCCTGCTGGCGGGTAATGTCACGCCCGTGAGGTATTACAGCCAGTACCAAAAGCTGCTGGAGCAGGTGCATCAGTCGATTGGCTACTACCTGAAGGCGCATGCGGACCCGGGCGATACCGTCGCGGCGGAGGATATTGGCTACATGGGATATTTCTCGGCCATGAGACTGATCGACCGCGATGGCCTGATCTCGCCCGAGGTGGTTCCGTACAATCGCAAGGGGGATTACTACGGAGTCATTCGAGATTTCAAGCCGGAATGGGTGGTGGCGGCAATGGGCAGCGCCACCAGCGGCTTTGTTGACAGCACGGCCTTTCTCAATGATTATCAGCAGCAGAAAGCCTTTACCTATCCGACCGGCATCGATTTGCGAGTATACCGACGGGTGACAGGCACCGATGAAGCCGCAAAGCAGCCTGTTACCGAGCAGGGCATTGATATCGATAGAGGGCTTCATAAGGGGCTTCGTTCTCAGTAAGACGCATTGAAGAAGGTGGCTTTCGGGCGTTTGGGGGTCATTGGCCATACTTCACAATCTGCCACCGGATTTCACATCCTGCCTCACGGGCCATTGACAGTCCGCGCTTTCCCCTTATTATGATAGTGCACATATGAGCATCTATGCCGATAAAAAAACAGTAGTAACAAGCAGTGGCAGATAATACTTATGGACAGCAATTCCCGCACTACAGCACTTCACATCACTTTCCGGCAACTCCGGCAGTTGCTTGCTGATACCTGGCCGGAGGCTGTCTGGCAACCGGGTGATACCGACAACCCGGTCTTTTGCTCCGATCTGTTGCCGCTCGATACGCTGTTTGCCGGCGGTGGGATTCCGGCTGGTCAGGTGATAGAGATAACCGGTGGTCCGGGTTGCGGCAAGACCAGCCTGGCCCTGCGCCTTTTGGCGCGAGCCTCGACCGTGGGGACCGTGGGGTATATCGACCGTTCCGGCTCGTTCTTTGTTCCGGCGGCAGTGGCCTCCGGCGTGCGTGTCGATCGTCTGGTCGTAGTACGCCCCGACAGTCTGGCCGATGCTCTGCGCTCAGCCGAACTGCTGTTCGATCACCATGCGGCCGGGGCCGTGATATGTGACATAATCGGTGAGACTGCCCCGTTGTCGGAAACACTGCTTCACCGGTTGCGCCGCAGGACAGTTCGGGCGCGTTCACTGATGGTCCTTTTAACGCGCTCTCCGCATCGGTTACTTCCGCCGAGCCTGGTTTCGCTCAGGCTGGAGGTCACCCGCCGCAATGGCACCATGATAATCACGGTCAGCAAGAGTCGTATCTGCCGCGAGGGGCTTATTCTGGAGGTACCCGCCTGTGAATAAGCGTGTCGCCTGTTGCCTGTTGATCAACTTCTCCATGGAGCGCGTCATGGCCGAACAACCCTCGCTCCGCACTCAGCCGGTCGCCCTGGCCGAGGGAGCACACCCGGCAGCACGTTTGACAGCCGTCAACGAACCCGCCGCACAGGCGATGGTACAGCCGGGGCTGACCGTCGCCCAGGCGCATACCCGGTGTGAACATCTGGTGGTATTGCCGCGTGATGACCAATCGGAACTGGGACTCATCCGGAAGGTGGTCCGTACCCTGCAGACGGTGGGGCCCTTTGTCGAGGGCACACAACGTGGGGTCTGTTTTCTGGAGACCGCCGGGCTGATACGTCTCTATGGCAGTGAGACGCAACTGGCCGAACGGATTATTGCTGCGGTATCACCTCTGGGCTATCCGGTTGCAGTCGGAATCGGGGGCAACAAGTTTGTGGCGCAAACAGCCGCCGCCATGTGTCGGGGCGGTAGCTATCACATTGTCTCGCCCGGTCATGAAAGGCAATTTGTCGCCGACCTGCCGGTACAGGCGATGGATATCGATCCTGACACATGCCGGCGTTTGCACCTGTTGGGACTGGAAAAGGTGCATCAGGTGGCGGCAATCGGCAGTAATGAGCTGGTGCGGCGGTTCGAACACGATGGTCGGGCGTTGAGCACACGTCGCACCGGCGGCGATTACCAGCTGTTTGTTCCGGAACGTCCTGTCGACAAGCTCAGTGAACAGGTGGTGCTGGATTTTCCAATTGTCGCGGTCGCTGCGTTGATGGCACACCTCGAGGCTCCCTTGTCCAGCCTGCTGGCCCGGCACTGCCGATCGAGCAACCTTGGCTGCCGGGCACTGCGGATACGGTTAACGCTCGACGATTGCACCCGGCATGACATGATGGTCGCGGTCGAACCGCCCACCATCCGGACAAGACCGTTCCTTCGCCAGATCGCGCAGACATTGTCACGACAGCGACTCCCCTCGGCCGTGAGCGGAATAGAGTTGTTGGTGAGCCGAACCGGCCCGCTTGCAACTGCACAGATGACGCTTGACAGTCACCGAAAAGGTGCATCGCCAGGATGTGCGCCCGGTCATGCGGATACCTCACTGCCGTTCTTGCCTGAGCAGTACGCAACTTGCCTTGCTGATCCTTATAACGTCCGCACAACCTGGAAACATCCCTTTGCGCGCCAGCCTGTCGGTGGTCTGCGATTGTTGTCCTCGCCGCGTCGGGTCACAATTGTGACACAGGCAGGACAACCGGTGATGATTACTCTTGAGCGCCGTCCGCAATCCGTCAGGCGTGTGCAGGGACCATGGGAGTTGTCCGGGGGATGGTGGCATCAGGAATACTCCCGCCGCTATTTCGAGGCGGAAATAACCGGCGGCCGACGTTGTCTGGTGTACCATGATCAATTGTCCAGCCACTGGTTCCTGCAGGGAATGTTTGACTGACCGCGCCACGGAAGCTGCACCATGAGCTATGTCGAGTTGCACTGCCACTCCAATTTCTCGTTCCTTCAGGGTGCCTCGCACCCGGAGCAACTGATTGCCCGTGCCGCCGAACTGGAGTATGACAGTCTGGCACTCACCGATTGCGATGGTTTTTATGGTGTGGTCCGTTTTCATCAGGCAGCAAAAAAATACGGAGTGCGGCCGATTTTTGGAGCAACGGTCACGCTGGACGACAGCCGTCGCCTGGTTCTCCTGATCAAAAACGAACTGGGCTATGCCAACCTGTCTCAAATGCTCTCTACGGCGCACCTGGCCGGCCGGAAGGGACAGGCACCGGTGACGTGGGAAACACTGTGTCGGTATGCCAGGGGACTGATAGCACTCTGGAACGGAACCGGCAGCAAGAGCAATGAGCTTAAGCGCGACATACGGCAGTTTCGTGAGCTGTTCGGTCCCGAGAATTTCTTTCTGGAACTGGTGCACCATCACCTGCCACAGCATGAAGCGCAGTGCGAACAACTGGCCACTCTTGCCGGTGCGTTGAAAACAGGAGTGGTGGCGACCAACGATGTTCACTATGCGTACCCCGAGGACCGCCGATTGCAGGATGTGTTGACCTGCATCAGGCACCATGTCACGCTGGATTCAGCCGGACAGCTTTTGTATCCCAACGGGCAGCGCTATTTGAAATCGGCCCGCGAGATGGACCGGGTATTCGCGCGCTGGCCGCAGGCGCTGGCCAGCACCAGACGAATCGCCGAGCGCTGTCGTTTTGACATGGCACAGTTGTCGACCTCCTTACCGGATTTTCCCCTGCCCGAGGATGAATCGCCCGACAGCTATCTTCGCACCCTCGCCTACAAGGGTGCCCGTGACCGCTACGGTGAGCCCGGTGAACGCGAGAAACGTCAACTGGAGCATGAGCTGGCCATTATCAAAAGACTCCGGTTGGCCGCGTATTTTCTGATTGTCTGGGATATCGTCCGTTTCTGCATGGAGCGCGGAATCCGTTGTCAGGGGCGCGGCTCGGCAGCCAACTCGGTAGTATGTTACTGCCTGGGAGTCACGGCCGTTGATCCGGTCAGGCTGGAGTTGCTGTTCGAACGGTTTGTCTCCGAAGATCGCAGTGAGCCGCCTGATATTGACATCGATATCGCCAACAATCGCCGTGAAGAAGTCATTCAGTATGTCTACGCCAGATACGGTCGCGAACATGCCGCCATGGTGTGCGAGGTGATTACCTATCGCGGGCGATCGGCAGTGCGCGAGGTCGGCAAGGCACTGGGTTTCTCACTCCAGGAAGTGGACCACCTGGCCAAACAGCTCAACCATTTTTCACGTGGTGAGGAACTGGGCGAACGCCTGGCAGAGTTGAGGATCAACCTCAACGATCACCGCGTCAGACTGCTGCTTGAACTGGTGGAACACATTCGCGACTTCCCGCGACATCTGGGGATCCATGTCGGCGGTATGATCATTGCACGGCGACCACTCTCACAGATCGTACCGATCGAGAACGCCACCATGTCCGGGCGCAGCGTTATCCAGTGGGACAAAGACGATGTTGAGGCGGTCGGGATGGTCAAGATCGATCTGCTCGGGCTGGGGATGCTTTCGCTGATCGATATCGCTTTGAAGCTGGTGAAGAAACATCATGAGGTGACAATCGACCCCGCCCGACTGGGGTACGATGATCCCCGGGTGTATCAATTACTGTCGAGCGCCGATACGGTCGGGGTGTTTCAGGTGGAGTCGCGCGCCCAGATGAACACCCTGCCGCGACATAAACCAACCCGCTTCTATGACCTGGTGGTGGAGGTGGCCCTGATCCGGCCGGGACCGATTCAGGGGGATATGGTGCACCCGTATCTTCGTCGTCGTAACGGCGAGGAACCGGTCACCTATCCACACCCCTGCCTGGAGCCGATTCTCAGAAGGACCCTGGGCATACCGCTGTTCCAGGAGCAGGGGATGCGGGTGGCGATGGAAGCGGCCGGGTTTACTCCCAGCCAGGCCGACGAGCTCCGCCGTGCCATGGGGCACAAACGCTCCCGGGAGCGCATGGAAGAACTGGGCGCGCGGCTGATCGGCGGGATGATCCGCCGGGGAATCAGCGAACAGGCCGCCGAACGCATTTTCCACCAGCTCTCCGCTTTCGCCGATTTTGGGTTCACCGAATCTCATGCCGCCTCGTTCGCCCTGCTGGTATACGTCTCCGCCTATTTGAAAGTCTACTATCCGACGGAGTTCTACTGTGCCCTGCTCAACGCGCAGCCGATGGGGTTCTATACACCCGCGACTATCGTTTATGAAGCCCGACGCAAAGGGGTGCAGATACTGGGGGTGGATGTCCGCAGAAGTGAATGGGACTGTACCGTTGAAAGCGGCGCTGTCCGGCTGGGCTTTCGCACGATTAAACATGCCGGCGAATCGGCTCAGGAAGTACTCAATGCGGCTCTGGCTGATCGACCGTTTGTGTCGGTGGCCGATGTTGTCTATCGTTCCGGGCTGAACCGTCGGGCGCTGGAACAACTGGCCGTGGTGGGAGGATTCGCCGGTTTCGGGCTGGATCGAAGGCAGGCGCTGTGGACAGTCATGGGACTGACCGGACGTTCCCAGGCCGAATTGCAGCTAAGTACCCGGGAGACAGGCCAGCACACATTACAGCCAATGTCGATCGGGGAGCAGATTGTGGCTGATTTTGCCGGGATGGACCTTTCGGTGGGACCACATCCGATTGCCCTGATACGTTCGCGGCTGAGAAAGCGGCGCGTACTCAGCGCTGAAATGCTGAATCGCGTACGGGACAACACCCCCGTGACAGTCGCCGGAATGGTGGTCATTCGTCAGCGGCCGATGACCGCCAAAGGCTTCGTGTTTCTCACGCTGGAGGATGAAACGGGGTTTATCAATGTGGTTGTCAAGCCGACCATGCTCCGACGGTTTCGCCGCGAGGTTATCTTCGCCGGAGCACTACAGGTCAAGGGAGTGGTGGAGGCAACCAGCGGTGTGATCAATGTTATCGGTCATTGGTTTGCGTCGTTGGAATTCGACCCGCAGCCGCGGCAATTCAAATCCCGCGACTTCCGATAAGTGCCCGGCCGGCACGCCAGCAGCTCGGTGCGCTGGAGAACGCGTCGGCCGATTACTATCAGATGGGCGTCAGGATTTTAGAACTCGCCAATTCCGCATACGGCAAGTACATGCAGCAATCGGCCCAGGAAAAGGCCAAGTTGCTTCGCAGGCTACTATCGAACTCGACCTTCACTCTTGGAACTCTTTGTCCCACATACAAAAGCCCGTTCGACATACTTGCCGAACGGGGCTCTTTTCAATCAAAGCGGCCCCAATATCACTCTCCCCATACTTTTGTGATTTTTAGGCTTCAGATAATCATTGGCTACACTGCGGCAAGCGGAACACGTTGGAAGACCAGGAGTTAATTTCAAAAGGTGTGGAAATTGATAAAAAAGTAGCGTAGCCTTTCGGTGAACTTATCAGGAAACCCGGCCGTGTAGAAGCACGGCCAAACGAAAGGATACGCCGATGGGAAGCTACAAGA
>Ga0334888_1003401_pt1 | contig 15764 bp, 16 predicted proteins | sample GraSluR1_MG_FD_207227 | JGI IMG/M metagenome (GOLD analysis project Ga0334888, IMG submission 207227) | Sludge microbial communities from methane-producing bioreactor in Wageningen University, Netherlands - Granular Sludge_3_08-R1 | ecosystem: Engineered > Bioreactor > Anaerobic > Unclassified ...
TTGAAATAGAAGGATGCTTATGAAAACGGCCGCATCGGCCCTTTATTGATTTGTCAAGCTATTTTAATATGTTACGCTATTTTTTTGCCCATTGTCTCCATGCAATTTCTTAACCGGACATTACTGATTTTTTCCGCGAACGAACAACAACAAATCTACTCTGTGCGAGAAGCGTAACCTGGACAGCATGACTATCCGCCGCACAGCTCCGGGTCGTTTGGTATCAATGCAAGGGCGGTTTGGGTCACAATGACCCGCGCAAAAAAAGAGAGCTGCCAAGATTAGGTGATGGCGTAGTGCTGGAGTTTTCGGTAGAGGGTTTTACGGCTGATGCCTAGGGCCTCGGCAGTTTTTTGTCGATTACCGCTGTGGGCCTCGAGCAATTTGAGAATGTGCTGCCGCTCCACCGATGCCAAGCTTAGCGCCTCGCCGCCGCCATCCATAGGCTCCAGCAACTCTCGGGGCAGACAGCGTTCGCTGATCATACCGTTTTCGGCAAGGATAATGGAGCGTTCGATCACGTTGCGCAGTTCCCGGATGTTGCCGGGCCAGTTGTAGCGCAACATGCAGTCCATAGCGCTGCTCAATACGCGGTAACGGATATGGTTGACGCCGAGGGTGTTCAAAAAATAATCCACCAGCAAGGGGATATCTTCCCTGCGCTGTCTCAGCGGTGGAATATGGATGTTGAAGGCGTTGATCCGGTGAAAAAAGGCCTCATTGAAACGTCCCTCCTCAACCTCCTCCTGCAGGCAGCGGTTGGTGGCAAAGAGAAAGCGAATGCTCACTGAACGCTCCTCCTTTTCTCCCAGTCGACGGTACTGGCCTGTTTCCAGCACCCTCAGCAGGGAGGCCTGTACCTCCAGGGGAAGTTCGCCAATTTCATCAAGGAAGAGCGTGCTGCCATGGGCAAAAGAGAGCAGGCCTTCGCGGGAGGACTCAGCTCCAGTGAAAGCCCCCCTGATATAGCCAAACAGTTCACTACGGGCCAGTTCCTTTTGCAGGGCCGCACAGTTTTTGACCACCATGGGATTGGCCAGCAAGGAGCTCCGGTGGATGGCCGTGGCCACGACATCCTTACCCACCCCCGAATCACCGGTGATCAGCACTGGTATCCTGGCAGGTGCAACCTTGTCGATAAGAAACTGAATATTGGCAATTTCCCGGGAATGGCCAATAAAGGGCGTTGACGACTCGCTGTCAACCCCATGTCGCAGCCGATCGTTCTCCCGGGCCAGGCGTACCCGTTGATGCGCCCTTTCCACCAGAAGATCCAGCCGGTCGAGGTGAAAGGGTTTGCGGATAAAGTCATAGGCCCCCATCTTCATGGCCTCCACCGCACTATCCACATCACCGTGGCCAGTGATCATAATCACCTCGGCATGGGGAACCGATTCCCGCACTTGAATCAGGAGGCTGAGGTCAAACACGTCTGGCAGCCGCAGATCCAACAAGATGACGTCAAACCAGTGGCTGCGTAACTGTGCCAAGGCACTGGCACCGTCTTTGGCGGTAAAAATTGTCCTGCGGCTGTTGGCCAGTTCCTTCTGCAGGAGACGTCGAATGGTTTCCTCGTCGTCAACCACCAAAACAGCGTAGGATTCCAGCTTCATGGCTGCTGTACCATTGGCAGGAACACATGAAAGGCTGCCCCCTCGCCCACACAGCTCTCGGCCCAAATTGTGCCGCCATGTTGTTGGACAATGGAGTAGCAGGTAGACAGACCAATTCCCACTCCCTTACCCACCGGCTTGGTGGTATAAAACGGTTCAAAGAGTTTTTCTTTCAGCTCCTCGGGGATACCACAGCCGCTATCGGTAATGATCAACTCCACCCCGCCCTCCCTTGCCACAGTGCAGATATGAATACTACCTGTATCGGCAATAGCATCAAAGGCATTGGTAAGCAGGTTGATGATCACCTGCTTGAGTTGTGATTCATCCCCCATGATGGCAGGAATATCCGAACAGAGCTCTGTGTGTACCGACAGGCCGGAAAGCTGCTTGAAGCGGTGTTTTAAAATAAACAAGGTGGCGGCAATACACTGGTTGAGGTCAACTTGGGCAGTGCTGGGGCTGGTCGGCCTGCTAAAGGTGAGCAGGGTTTGCACGATGTCGCGGCAGCGTAGACATTCGGCAATGATGGTTTGCGTATACTCTTGAAAATCATGGTAGACTTCGCTTCCCACTCGGGCCTCCAGCAGGGTCAGCCTGCGCAGCAAGCCCTGGGCAAAGCCGTTGATGGCGGTCAGGGGATTGTTGATTTCGTGTGCAACTCCAGCGGCAAGCACACCCACAGTGGCCATCTTCTCTGCCTGGTAAAACTGGGCCTGGAATTTTTTCTCCAGGGTCACATCCCGCTTGAAGAGAAGCACCCGTCGCTCGCCTGTTGGGTCTGTCTTGAGCGGCGAGGCTATTATTTCATAATGCCTGAATTCATCGCCCACCTTGTAAATGCACAGATCTCTCACCACTTCATCCAGGTCCAAAGCCCGCAGGGCTGGGCACTCTTCGCAGCGTTGCTGCTGTCCCCGAAAAATCTCATAACAGTGGCGACCAATGGGTGAATTGTGGCCCAGCTGCGGGTACCATGCCATAAAAACATGGTTCACCCGCTGGATGATCAAATCAGCAGAGAGCACTGCCATCAGATCGGCAATACCATCCAGCAGGGCCTGTATTTCCTGGCGCTTGGCCTCCAGTTCCAGGTTGGACTGCTTCAACTGCTCGACCTTGTCCTGCACTTCCTGGTAGAAGCCCACCTTGCAGTGCTCGATACCAATCAGATCATCTAAAGTCATTGTCCGCGGCATCACCACACCTCTTCAATGATCTGTAAAAAATCTTCCCAGGTGGCGAGTTTGGGATTGGTCAGGTTGCAAACATCTTCCTCGGCCATCCGACACATGGCTTCCAAGTTGGCTTGCTGCTGCTTGGGAACAACTTCCCCCAAACGGAGCGGCACCTGGAAAGAGGCAAAAAAATCCTCCAGCCGCTCGATTCCCGCCCGGGCGGTCTTTTCACTATAGTTCTCCTGCTGATTCAGGATCACCCGACCCAATTCCGCCATTTTGCGGATATTGAAGGGCAAATTGAAACGCATGAAACTGGGCAAAAGGATGGGATGCACCACGCCATGCTGCAGGTCGAATTGCCCACCCAGGGAGTGGGCCAGGGCGTGTTCGGCCCCCAATCCAGCGTTGCTGAAGGCTATGGAAGCGGAAACCGAGGCAATACTCAGCTGCTCTAAAGCCTCCTGGGAGCGGGTCGCCACGGCAGTAGGCAGATGGGAGAGGATGAGGTCCACTGCCTTGAGGGAATGCATCTCGGTCAGTGGCGAGGCAATGCGTGACATGTAGGCCTCAATGGCGTGCGCCAAAGCATCGACTGCAGAATGAATAATGAGCGATTCCGGTTTGGTGCGCAGGATAAGCGGGTCGACAATGGAGATATTCGGTACCAAAGTGCGGGTGATAATCGACATCTTCACCTGTCGCTGCATGTCGGTGATAATGCAGAATTGACTGATATCCGAGCCGTTACCTGCGGTGGTGGTGATCAACAGCATGGGTGGCAAGGGGCGGCGCACTCGATTGGCTCCCTCGTAGTCTGCTATTTTGCCCCCATTGCTCACCAAGATGGCCACGCCCTTGGCCGTGTCGAGCACACTGCCGCCACCAATGGCGATAATCACATCCGCACTATGCTTTAAATAAAAATCGGCCCCTTGTTCCACTTGAAAATCCCGGGGATTGGGAACCACGTTGGGATAATATACCCAACGAATACCTTCCCGTTCCAGAATGTCTTGCAGGCGCTGCAGCCAGCCAGCCTTTTCTATACCACTGTCGCTGACTACAAAGGCCCTTTTCGCCCCCAAGCTGCGGGCGCATTGCCCTGCATAGTCGAGACTGCCACAGCCAAAAATAATTTCTGGGATGGCGAATTTGGAAATACGCATACTACTCCCGTACAACTTTTACCTTAAGGGCTATCCTCATTGCCCGAGCAGGGCAACCTCTGCACAAAAGCGTCCAGCAAATAGCCATCAGTATCGGATACCTGGTTGTAAACAATACTGTTTATCTGCACAGGCGCAGTGCGCAACCGCGGTACACCAGAATAATACTCGCCCGGCACTTCCTTTGACTCTGCTTCTCTGTCAGCAGGCCTGCTCTGAAGCCCTATTTCTTAGCTAATATTAATATACTGATCTATTATTTCGTTATTTTATTATAGAATAATGGATACTCCCATGAGCAAAACACCTATTGAGGACAAAAATATTGAGGTGTAAAAACTGCTGGCAAGGAGACTGGCCTGCTGACTGAGACAATGAGAAAAAATATTGGTGAACAACCGATGAATAAGACAAAAAACAGATACGCGTACAACGCTACCCTGCTGCCGTCACCTTGGCGGCATTTCTGGTGCGCTCCAGCGCAGTTCGGTGCATTACAAGCAACAAGCAGGCGACAAAAAAATTCAGCACATTCTCACGGTACTAATATGTCCTTTTTCTCACGATAGGTGCCAAGCGGCTCCATCCCTCCAGCAGTACCCATCAAGGCACATGCAAAAGCGTGTTGCCAGCGCCTGCAACCCGCTCTATGCTGTGGCACACTTTTTGTTTTGGATAAGTTACCTTTTGCTCCATTTTGGATGGCTGTCTGCCTCACCCAGACGATTACACGGACCAACACTATAGTAGATGCAATGCCGTGGATGCACACATGGCTAAAAAAATTCCATCTTACTGTATCTTTCGCTGGCTCTTTTTTTTCCTCCCTGCCCTGGTACAATTTTTCTGCGGTTGTACCTTTACTCGTCAAAGAGTTCGCCCTCAGTGCCTCTCAAATCAGAGTCATTATCTCTGCCTTTCAAATAGGCTATGTGCTCATCGTGCTGTTCACCAGTTGGCTGTCGGATGCCATTGGTCCCAAGCGAGTCACCCAAGCAAGTCATTGTGGCAGCCACTCTCCTTGCCGGCACCTTTTCCACTCTGTTTGCCTTGTTTACCAGCAACTTTACCAGTATCCTGGTTCTGTAAGTTTTGTCGGGCTTGGCCACCGGGGCCATCTATGTGTCGGGCATGGCCCTTTTGAGCCAATGGTTCACTGCCAACGAGCGGGGCCGGGTCCTCAGTCTTCTCACCGTGGCCATTCCCCTGGCCGGTGCGGCAAGCTGCCTACCTGATCACCGGCTGATTCGCCACCCGCTGGGGCTGGCGCGCCCGGGGTACTGGCCACCTCGCTGCCACCTTTTCTCGCCTTTGTCTGCACCGCCTTCATGGTCCAGGAACGCAGGCAAGCACAAACCCAGAAGGTAACTGCTCCATAGACAAAACGCCCACCACATGGGGCAAAAAAGGGCTTCAGCATTATAACCTGGGTACCGGCCCTGCTCATTCACCCTGGCGGCAGGTGGTGACGCCAGCAGCGCTGTGGCAAGCAGCACCATGCTTGCCTCCTTGACGGTATTTATTGGTGTGCCTGCAACCATGCTCTGTGGTTTTTTGGCAGACAAGTATGGTCGCATCCGAATTATCGTGCTCGCCTCCCTGGCCAGTTGCGCGGGCAGCAGCTTGGCTGGTTTTACTCATGGTCGGCCAATGTGGTTGGTGACCATAGCCTGCCTGTGGCTTGGTTGTTGGGTAATTGTGGAGACCGCCATGTACAAGGCGGTATTAACCGAGGTGGTGCCCGAACGTTTTTTTGGCACTGCCCTGGGTTTGCAATCTGTGGCCGGCTTTGGCATGACTACGATTTCACCCGCAATATTTGGTGTCTTTTTGCAGCAGTACAACCCTGGCGTAACGTTGCCAATGCCGTGTTGTGGTGACCTTCGTACCTGGTACTGGCCCTTCCAAGCCTGTTGGCATCCCTGGCCGCGCTCTGCCTGGTTTGGTGGCAAAAAAGGCATCCCACCCAGGCCTGGACTTAAAACTGCGTGCAAAGAAAGAGGGCAAGATATCGAGGTTGAACCTGAAGTGCTGCTTGTCTGGCACCTGGGTCAGGTGTTCAATAAAAAATACAAAAAACCATGGCTACACTTGAGCGGGCCATTGCAATAGCAGCACAGGCCCATTTTGGTCAGACAGACAAGGGGGGAGAGCCCTATATCCTTCACCCGCTCCGCGTCATGCTACGCATGCACAGCGAAGAGGAAAGGATCACCGCGGTTCTCCACGATGTGGTCGAAGACTCGCAGTGGACCTTGGCAGCCCTCAGGGCAGAAGGATTTTCTCCGGCTATTCTTCAGGCCCTGGAAGCCTTGACCAAAAGACCCAAAGAAGATCGCCTCAGTGCTGCCCGTCGAGCAGCGGCAAATACCTTGGCCCGGGCAGTCAAGCTGGCCGATAATACGGAAAACCTGGACTTGAGCCGCATCCCACAGCCATCAGATAAGGACTTGGCACGTATAGCGCAATACCGCCAAGTCAGGCAAATACTGGAAGATGCTTGCCAGTTGCACCAAAAGAAAAAGTAGCGCTTGAAAATTATTCTTGCAATAAACGAGTTTGGGCAGGGCCTCATACGTAGTCTGACCAAAAGGTCGTCTTGTGATGGCCAGCATTCCCTCCCTTTGCGGCCAACAAAACAACCAATTAAATTTTTCTGCTTTTTAAGAAGTGGGGTTCTCGTCTGCAGACGGAAGAGGTAGAGCAGCGGTCAAAGCCCGTATTCTGGTCAGCAATTCGTCGCGGCCCTGGCCTGTTTGCGCTGAAAAGAGAATGCGCTCATCTGCCTTGACCTGTAAGCCGGCATCCAGAAGGGTTGCGTTTTTTTCCTGCTGATTGCGGCTGAGCTTGTCTGCCTTGGTGTAGACAAGCAGATACGGTCGGGCAACATGCCTAAGCCAATCCACCAACTCACGGTCGAGTCGCTTGAGTTCATGGCGCAGATCAACAATGACCACCACACAGGCCAAGCTGTGGCGCGTTTCCACGTAGCCTGCCACCAACTCGCCCCAGAACTGGCGCTGTTTTTTGGAGACCTGCGCGTAGCCGTAGCCAGGCAAATCCACCAGATAGAAGTTGTCGGCCACGGTAAAAAAATTCAGGTTCTGGGTTTTACCTGGCTTGGAACTGGTTTTAACCAGACCCTTGCGACCCAACAACCGGTTGATCAGGCTGGATTTACCCACATTGGAGCGGCCGGCAAAGGCAATTTCCGGCACCAGCGGCGGCGGCAGTTGCTGTAGGGTATGGGCAGCCAAGAGAAAACGGGTCTGCTGCAAAGAATGCATGTTCATCCAACTGTGTTCTGAGCAGAAATTGTGGCCAGGAGGGCATGGTCCCTGGGCGGCAGTTCCGTAGGGAGCAAACCCTGCCAATGGAATTGTGAACCCAGCCTGACCCGGAATACTGCCACTATGCCCCATCCGAGGTGTTGTTGTCCAGGTTAGAATGGGTCTATCGCAGGCTGCGTGAATTGTTGTTCCAAATCCTCCGCCTAATTCACTCCCCTCCAGGATACAGCTGTTCACTTGAGTAGTTTATTCCAATGTGAAAAAGCAATTTTTCCCCACCTGAAAAACAAGAAAAACAACCGATATTTCAAGCTGTTCAGGACCCTTGCGAAGAAGAGGAGAAAAAACTATAGTGCGCACTTCATGCCTGTGGCTATTGCTGCGACCACTTATTTGTACCGCTCCTTATCTTTTAAGACCAAAGCACTATGCTCACCATCCTCCGTTTTCTGCTCTCCTGGCTTGTCCGCGTGCTTTTTCGACTGCGCATCCAGGGAGAATACAGCAACCCTGCCCAGCGTCCGCTGCTCATCATTGCCAATCACGAATCGTTTCTTGATGGTCTGCTACTCGGGCTTTTTCTACCGGGCAATCCCGTGTTCGTGGTCCACACCTGGGTGGCAGAGAATTTCTGGTTCCGCCAGATTCTCAAAGCAGTGGATTACCTGGAGGTCGATCCAACCAAGCCCTTGGCGATCAAGCGGGTTATCAAGATGCTGGAAAGCGGCAGACCGGTGGTAATCTTTCCCGAAGGCCGCATCACGGTCAGTGGCGGTCTGATGAAAATCTACGATGGCCCGGCCTTTGCCGCAGCCAAGAGCGATGCCTTTATTCTACCGGTTTGCTTGCAGGGAACACGCCACAGTTATCTGTCCAGGCTGCACGGGAAGGTGCCCCGGCGTTTATTGCCGCGCATCACCATGACTCTGCACCCGCTGCGCCGCATCAGCATGCCCAGCTTTGGCAGCGCCAAGCAGCGCCGTCGAGCGGCAAGCGAGGCCATGCGCCACATCATGCAGGAGATGCTTTTTGCCTCCCAAGCTAGAAGCACGCTTTTTTCTGCCTTTTGCGATGCCATGGAGCTACATGGAAGGTACCATACAATTGTGGAGGATATCCGGCGCAAACCTTACAACTATCAGGATTTACTCAAGACCAGCCTGATGCTCAGCCGGCTTGTTCTGAAAAAAACGCTGCTGCCCTCCCGGGCCAAAGTGGGGATACTGCTACCCAACCTGATGCCAAGCGTGGCACTCTTTTTGGGTTTGAGCGTCCAAGGAAGAATCCCGGCCATGCTCAACTACACGGCCGGCGCTCATGGACTTCGCTCTGCCTGCATAGCTGCGGAAATCGATGTGATAGTCAGCTCGCGCACCTTTGTAGAGCAGGCACGGCTTACCCAGGTATTGGCACAACTTTACGGCATCAAACTGTTGTATCTTGAAGACTTGCGCGCAACCATCAGCCTGCAGGACAAACTCTGGCTCCTCTTTTGGGCACTTTGGCGGCCGCGCGCCATGGAACAGTCAGTGGCCTCAGATGAGGCTGCGGCCATCCTGTTTACCTCTGGTTCAGAAGGTGCACCCAAGGGAGTGGTTCTTTCCCACCGGGCCTTGCTGGCCAACATCGATCAGGTTCTCGCGGTGATTGACTGCACCAGCCAGGATCGCTTTCTCAATGCACTGCCTATCTTTCACTCCTTTGGATTGACTGCTGGCACACTTTTACCCATCCTGCATGGCTGCTCCCTGTTTTTATACCCCAACCCGCTCCATTACCGGGTTATTCCGGAACTGGCCTATGACAGAAACTGCACCATCCTGCTTGGCACCAGCACTTTTTTGGGGAACTACGCCAAAATGGCGCATCCGTACGATTTTTTTCGGATTCGCTATGCTGTTGTGGGTGCAGAGAAGTTAAGCCCAGAGGTGCAGCAGCTCTGCTTCGAAAAACTGGGTGTACGCGTTTTTGAAGGCTATGGCGTCACCGAAACCGCACCGGTGCTCAGCCTGAATACGCCCATGGCCTATTGCTCCGGTACGGTTGGCCAGTTGTTGCCGGGTATCGAATACCACCTTGAGCCGGTGGAAGGCCTAGCAGAGGGCGGTGTTTTGCATGTGCGGGGGCCAAACCTTATGAATGGCTATTTGCGGGCCACAGCGCCGGGCCAACTGGAGGTACCGCAATCCGTGGCAGGGCCTGGCTGGTATGACACCGGCGACATAGTCAGTATCGATGCAAACGGTTTTATGCGCATTATTGGCCGGGTGAAGCGCTTTGCCAAAATCGCAGGGGAAATGATTTCTCTGGAAAGCGTGGAGGCTCTGGCGCGCACCGCCTCGCCCGAGGCAGAGCATGCCGTGATTGCCGTAACCGATAGGCAACGGGGGGAAACGCTTGTTTTATTCACCACCGATACACAACTTGAACGCAGTGCCTTGCTGGCTGCCGCAAGACAGCAGGGACTTGCCGAACTCCTTATTCCCAAACGCCTTGAACGGGTGGAGCGGTTGCCTCTGCTGGGCACCGGAAAAACCGATTATGTGCGCCTGGCCAAAATGACCACAGAAACTGCCGAGTAAGTCGCTGGTAATTTCGCTGGCAATTGCATAAAAAAACGCCTCCCTGGGAAAAGCAAAGAGGCGTTGGCAAAAATTGTATGGGAACTGGAGATCCTTAAATCACCTTGTTGAGCGTATATTCTATAATTCCCTCTGCCCCGCATTTCTTCAGTTTGGGCACCAGGTCGCGCACCTGATGCTCAGAGACCACGGTTTCCACTGAAAACCACTCCTGCTTGTAGAGTTGGGCCACAGTGGGTGCGGTGACACTGGGCAACAGTTCGGTGATGTCATCCAGTTTGCCCGCAGGCACGTTCATCTTCAACCCAACAATGCGGTCTGCCCGTAAGGCGCCTTGGAGCAACATGGCAACATTGCCGATCTTGTCTGCCTTCCAGGCGTCGGCCATGGCCTGTCGCCCGGCAATGAGTTGTACGTTGGACTGCATCAACTCATGTATGACTTTGAGCCCATGTGCGCGGAGGGTACTTTCTGTTTCCGTGACCTCCACAATGGCGTCGGCCAGTCCGGAAACAGCCTTGGCCTCGGTGGCACCCCAGGAGAAACTGATATCCACCGTAAGACCGCGCCCCTCGAAAAATTTGCGGCTCACATTAACCAGCTCCGTGGCAATTCGCTTGCCATTTAGCTGCTCCACACTGGTAATGCCGGAATCTCCGGGCACCGCCACCACCCAACGGGTTGGCGCCTTGCTCACCTTGGAATAAATCAAGTCAGCCACCACCTCCACATCCGATTCATTTTCCAAGGTCCAATCTTTACCGGTAATGCCCGCATCCAGCATGCCAGACTCCACATAGCGTGACATTTCCTGCGGCCGGCAAATAAAGCAAGAAAGTTCCGGATCATCCACTTCGGGAAAGTAGTTGCGCGAGGCTAGTTTGATACGCCAGCCCGATTTTCTGAACAGTTCAATGGTTGCCTCTTCCAGGCTGCCCTTGGGAATACCCAGCTTTAAAACCTGCATTTTTTACTCCTTTTTTACAGCACAATGATCATCAATTATTCTTTGCGGCCATACACCTGCTCGGGCTCAAATACCTTATTTTGAAAAACAGGTACCAACTGCCCTGCTTCCACCCGGCGGTAAAAACAGCTGCGGTAACCGGTATGGCAGGCTGCACCGCCAAGCTGCTCCACCTTGTAGATAACGGTATCGGCATCACAATCCACTAAAATTTCCCGCACCAGCTGCACATGGCCAGAGCTTTCTCCCTTGAGCCAAAGCTGCTCACGGGAACGGCTCCAGTAATGGGCTTTGCCAGTAGCCAGGGTTTTTTCCCAGGCAAGCTGATTGATAAAGGCCAACATCAACACCTCGCCACTGCTGTAGTCCTGGACAATGGCAGGCAAAAGTCCTTGTTCGTTTTTCTGAAAGGCAAGTTCAATCATGATCTTCGTCAATTCGGTACGAGTGCAGGCTGGGCTGTTTCAGGCGGCACAAACATGCTGCGCCCCTGCCTTTTGCTTGTGAATCGCTTATGAATCATAGGGTAGGAGCAGTATGCCCACGATAAGGATACAGCCACGACAGGATTCACAAAGCAATCTTGTATTATACCAGATCAAACATATTCCGAGCAACAGCTTTAAATGTTGCTTGCCTGCCACACTCGCCAGGCAGACCTCGGCCCGATGCAGGCGGAGATGCGAAACACAACATAACCTGTTTCTTTGCGCTTATGCCCACAGGCAAGCAGATGCCTCGGGCTTGGTTAGAAGGATGATCAGTTATCTGGTTACGTTACAATCTCCTATCCTCTAACATAATTCCGCTTTGCCAACACCGGCATTGCTGGTATAGCGCAATGGTTGCGCAGCTGAGCAGAAAATTAGAACACAAGGACTTGTATGGGTCATATCACCTTAATTACCGGAGGGGCCAAAAGCGGCAAAAGTGCCTTTGCCGAGCAACTGGCGCAGCAGCGTGGCAGGCGACTCGGCTATATCGCCACTGCCAGGGCCATGGATGATGAAATGCGCGAGCGCATCCGCCGCCACCAAGAGCGCCGGGACACACGCTGGCAGACTCTGGAGGAGCCATTACAACCAGCAAAACTTATTGCATCCCACGCGCTAAGCACTGATTTTGACGTGTTGCTGCTCGACTGCCTGACAGTGCTCATTACCAATATCCTACTCCGAGAACCACACAACTGGGATACGCCTGCACCCGCACTCCTGCTTGAGTTAGAAGAGCAGGTTATGGCAGAAATCAAGGCCTTGGCTGCGGCCGCGACAGATTTTCCCGGCCAGGTGATCATGGTGGCCAATGAAGTAGGCTTCGGTCTTGTCCCTCCTTCGCCCCTGTCCCGCCTTTTCCGCGATTGTGCGGGCAGTGCCAGTCAATATCTTGCTGCCAGGGCCGATACCGTGTACCTAGTAGTGGCAGGACTGCCGCTCTGCCTCAAAAATGCATAACATTGCTGTGTAAAATCCATGGCTTCCCTTATTTTGATGATCCAGTTCATGACCCGCTATCCTGTGCCTGGTGAAATACCCTTCACTGCCGCGCACTTTGTACGGGGCATGCAGTGGATGCCCCTGGTAGGTTTGCTTGTTGGCATTCCTGCGGCTCTGACCATGTTGGTGGCTGCGCCCATCCTGGGCAATGTATTGGCTGCTTTTACCGCCGTGACCGTGCTGATCATTGTCACTGGCGGCCTGCACCTGGACGGTATCGGCGACACCGCAGACGGTCTGTTCTCCTGCCGACCACGCGAAGAGATGCTGACCATCATGCGCGACTCCACGTTGGGGGCCAATGGTGTTACTGCCATTATCCTCGCCATTGTGTTCAAACTTCTCCTGCTAAGCGCCCTGCCTACCGGCACCGCGGTTATCGCTTTGCTGGCCGCTCCCCTTACGGCACGCATGGCCTTAACCTGGCATGCAGCTGTGGCCCCGTATGCCAGGTCCGAAACAGGCCTGGGTGAATTTGTCAACCAGGTTGGTCTTTCCCAAGCGCTGGCTGCAAGTCTGGTAGCCCTTGTTTTGCTCACTCCAATTCTGTTATTTTTGCAGGTATCATGGGTTGTGTACCTGTTCACCCTGGGCAGCATTGTAGTTGCCACTATACTGATTGCCGTACTCTTTGCCCGTTCGCTGGTTAAAAAAGTGGGCGGCATAACCGGTGATACCATCGGCGCCACTATTGAATTGTGTGAAACAGGCACCCTGCTTATTTTTTTTCTATTCTGGAAGCATTTATCATGAACGTTACCCGGCTCTACCTTATCCGCCATGGAGAAACAGAAGAAAATCGCAACGGCATCCTGGTGGGCAGCACCGATGTGCCTTTAAACGATACTGGTCGCTACCAATCCCTGACACTTGCCGATACGCTGCAAGAGCTGCACATTGACGCCATCTTTGCCAGCCCACTGCAGCGCGCCGTGGAAACTGCCATCCTCGCCTTTGGCAAGGATGCCCGGATCATTACCGACAGCAGTCTGCGTGAATTCCATTTCGGCCAGTGGGAAGGACTACATTTCACGGAAATTTCCAAACACTATCCCGAGTTATGGAAAACCTGGATCCATGATTGGGAAAACACTGACATCCCCGAAGCAGAGGCCTTTTCCGCCTTTACCAAACGAGTTCTCGATTTTTGCACCGAGATCCTCCGCGATCATGCCGGACAAAACCTGGCGCTAGTATCCCACGGTGGTTGCATCCGTGCCCTTCTAGGTCACTATTTCAGCGGATCTGCCGGTGCAGGATACTGGAAATTCAAGGTGGAAAATGCCACCCTCAGCGAGGTGGAATTTGCCGGTGAATTGCCTATCCTCACCCGTTTCAATTACCGATAAGAGACACTCCATGGAGCTGTTGCAGCAAACCATCCAAGCCATTCGTCCGCTGGACGAGGCGGTTATGGCCGCCACCCAGAGGGAAATTGACTACTGTTTGAAGCCGCCGGGCAGCTTGGGAAAACTAGAGGATATTGTTCGCCAGATAGCAGGTATTACCGGCAAGGTACACAACAGGATCAACAAAAAAGCCATTGTGGTGATGATGGCGGATAACGGTGTCCGTACCGAAGGCGTAGCCATGTATCCGCAAGACGTTACCCGCATTGGCGCAGATTTCGTGACCAGCGGCCGCATGGGGGTGAATTTTCTGGCCAAATATGCCCAAGCCGACATCATTGCCGTGGACTTGGGTATTGCTGTGGACATTACCGAGCTGTCCGAGGTTGTGCACCGGAAAATCCGCTACGGTACAGCCAACTTCCTGGAAGAACCGGCAATGACCCGGGCCGAGGCCATTACTGCCCTGGAAACCGGTATTGAGCTGACGCTTGCCGCTATTGATCAAGGCTACGATCTGTTTGGCGTGGGAGAAATCGGCATCGGCAACACTACGGCCAGTGCTGCTGTGCTCTATGCCTTTACCCAAGCTCCCATAGAGCGAGTGGTTGGCAGAGGAGCAGGCCTGACCGATGCTGCTTTTGCCCGCAAAAAAGAAGTGGTGCGGCAGGCGGTGCACCTGCACCAGCCCAATCCTGAAGACCCATTGGATGTGCTGGCCAAGGTGGGGGGCCTGGATATTGCCGGTATGGCTGGTGTGTATTTGGCCTGCGCATCCCGGCGCGTTCCAGTGGTTACCGATGGGCTCATCTCTAATGTGGCGGCCCTGGCTGCCATGCGCCTGGCCCCAACCTCCATCGCCTACATGATCCCTTCCCACCTCTCCTCTGAACCAGGCGCTGTATTGCTCCAAAAAATAACCGGGCTGACAGCTATGCTCAACATGGACATGCGCTTGGGTGAGGGTACTGGCTGCGCCCTGCTCTTCAACATCATTGAAGCAGCCCTGTGCATGATTGAAGAAATGGGGACCTTTGCTGTCCTGGGCAAAAGCAAGGATGAAATAGCAGACAAGGCCAGAGCCTACCGGGGTGAATTTGGCAAACAAAAAAAAGCTTGTTAAAAGGACGACAATCCTTCAATGCGGCGGGATCATGCACCTCAACGAATCAGCCGTCATGGCCGGCAATTCATTGTGAACACTATTTAGAAATTTCTGTCAAAAATGCCTAAAACAAGACTGCAAAACAAGGGATATACTCAAGTATACACGGGGAGCGGAAAAGGCAAAACCACAGCGGCCCTTGGCTTGGCCTTCCGCGCCATGGGCTGGGGAATGAAAACCTACATCGGCCAATTCATGAAAGGTCAAAAATACGGCGAGTTAGATGCGGCCCGTATGGTTGCTGCATACATAGTCATTGAGCAGTATGGCCTGAACACCTTTGTGCATGTGCAGAATCCCCCTGATGCAGAACACGTGGCTATGGCAAAATCCGGATATGAAAAAATACAAACTGCTCTCTTCTCAAAGAAGTACGACATCGTCGTAGCCGATGAGATTCTTACCTCGAACTACTTCAACCTGCTTTCCACCCACGAACTATTGAACCTTATTGAAGAAAAGCCAAATAGTGTGGAGTTAATCCTAACAGGACGTTATGCCCCACAAGAAATTGTTGAGGCGGCAGACCTGGTTTCAGAAATAAAAGAGATCAAGCACTACTACCATCTCGGTGTAGAGACCAGGAAAGGTATAGAGCGCTGAAATCAGTAGCCACCAGCAATGCCGGCAGCTTAACAGCTTGTGAGCTGCGAGTATTTTTATCCCTGCCTGCCCACCACAATGTTGTCCCAATTGGTCACTGCCAGTCACTGCCAGTCACTGCCATAAGTACTGTAACTCCAAAGTACCTACCGTACCCCAAACACGTACTGTAGCCTTCCCTTAAAATAGATCCATTGAGAAGTAGAGATTTCTGGTAAACTTGCTTTATGGAGGGCACAATGAGGAAATCTCGATTTTCGGAAAGCCAGATTCTTCGGATTTTGAAAGAAGCTGAAGGCGGTCGCAAGGTAGCCGATGTTTGCCGAGAGAATGGCGTAAGCCAGGCGGCATA
>Ga0334888_1003407_pt1 | contig 15738 bp, 13 predicted proteins | sample GraSluR1_MG_FD_207227 | JGI IMG/M metagenome (GOLD analysis project Ga0334888, IMG submission 207227) | Sludge microbial communities from methane-producing bioreactor in Wageningen University, Netherlands - Granular Sludge_3_08-R1 | ecosystem: Engineered > Bioreactor > Anaerobic > Unclassified ...
TAAAAAGAAGACAAACTCCATAATCCAAGAAATTTATTGGTGGAAAAATTTTAAAAAACTTGATCTGGATTCATCTTCCTTTGATGCACATATCAATTTCAACAGTCTTATCGGTGGTTTTTTTTTCGCCAAGAAAACTAATTTACCAACACTTTTTGATGTTTGTGATGATTTAGTAGAATGGGTTTCAATATCGCCCCAAATTCCAAGATTACTTAAACCGTTAGGTCGATTATTGGCTAATTTCATGTTAAAGAAAAACATTAAAGCGAGTAAAATCGTCACATTATCCATGATTTCTTTAGGGGAATTATTTGATATTCCTCCTGAAAAATCAATTATAATCCCTAATGGGGTTGACACGGATTTATTTTGCAAGATTAAAAAAAAAACACTTGATAATCATAATGACATAAATCATAATGACATATTTACTATTGGTTTTGTAGGTTTCTTAGGTGATTGGGTTGATTTTACACCAATATTTCGAGTTATAAAAGAGTTAAAGAATCTAGACATTCAAATGTTAGTAGTTGGAGGGGGAGACAATAGAACAAAATTTGAAAATATTGCTAAAAAAATGGGAATATATGATAAAATTGAATTTAAGGGTGATGTTGAATATTTTGAAGTCCCCAATTACATATCTTTGATGGATGTTTGTTTATTGCCTTTTGATAGGGGCAAAATATCAAAAGGTGCCCTTCCTTTAAAATTATTTGAGTATATGGCTTGTGAAAAACCAGTCATTTCAACTCCCTTAGAAAGTGTTAAAAAAAGTGTTGGAAATTTAGTATTGTATGCAGACAGTTCCGAAGAACTTAAAAATCATATAACTAAATTATGTGCTAAAGAGAATTTAAGACTGAAACTAGGAGTAGAGGGCAGATATTTTGTTAAGGAAAACTATGATTGGGAAAAGATATCTGTCCATTTCGAAGAGTTAGTTTACCAGATGAAAAGGAGATAATAATGAAAATATGTTTAGTCGGACATTTCAATAATGATCTTGATGAGGGTGTCCGGAATGTGGGGAAATCTATTGATAAACAACTTAAAAAAATAGGAATGAATACAATAACCGTCGACATAACTTCTATTTTCGATTGGAAGAAAATAAAAGATTTTAATCCAAATATAATCCATTTTGTATTGACACCTACTTTAAATGGATTGATAGTGGCTAAGACAATTTCAATAATAAATCCCAAATCTAAAATTATCATATCTGCAATTCATCCTTCAATCCCTAAATGGAGAATATTAAAATTATTGAAACCAGATCTAATTTTAGTACAAGCTTCTGATTCTGAAAAGATTTTTAAGTCTTTAGGTTATCGTACTAAAGTTTTATATAACTGGGTTGATGTTGATAAGTTTAAAAATGTTGATCAAGTAACTAAAATCAGATTAAGAAAAAAGTATAAATTACCAATTGATAAATTTATTATACTTCATTTAGCATCTTTAAAAAGGGAAAGAAATCTAGATATTTTTAAAAAACTTCAAAAAGATGAAGATAATCAAGTAGTGATAATTGGAAGAGAGAATGAAGATTTTGATAAAAAACTTAAAGTAGAATTAGAAGAATCTGGATGTATTGTATGGATAAAACATTTTGAACGGATTGAAGAGATTTATAATTTATCGGATTGTTACATATTCCCTACAAAAAATAAAAAAGCATGTATTGAAACCCCACTTTCTGTTTTAGAGGCAATGGCATGTAATTTACCAGTAGTTACCACTAAATATGGTGCTCTGACTAGAATGTTTCAGGAAGGCAATGGTATGTTTTTTTTATCTAACAACATAGATAATTCAATAAAACAACTAAAATCAAATAATAATGAAATAAAAACGAGAGAAAAAGTGTTAAAATACTCTAATCATCAAATAACTTCAAAATTAAGAGAAACCTATGATTTTATTCAATAATTCACTATTATAAGCTACGAAAGAGGTAGATGATGAATAATAATTTAATTATCTGTTTTTTGGGCATGGATGGTTCTGGTAAGAGTACATTGTCCACTTATCTCTATGGGGAACTTTTAAAGAGAGATTATAGCGTTTCACATAAATGGTGGTTGGAAGGAGAGGATTCATTTGTTCGAAAATTTATCCGGAAGATTGGGAAAAATTCGGATATAAACTCATCCAAAACAATAGAAGGAAAATCTTCCCAAAAAAATATCTATCAAAGAGTTTATACTTGGATTGTTTTGTTAGATTATCTCCGTTTTGGATTTATTACGGTAACTTTACCTAACTTATTAAAAAAAAACCAAATTATGATTTTTGATCGTTATTATTATGATGTTATATTTGCATTATCAAAAGAATTCAATTTTTCAAGTAAACAAAAATCAAGACTTTTCAAAATTTTTAGTAACATTATATTAGAACCCGATCTAATTTATTACATCGAGGTCACACCTGAAATTTCATATTCAAGGAAAAAAAGTGAAATTAAGAACATGGCTAACGCAGAAAGCATATACAATGATTATCAGCAACTAGTACTGTTAATAAATCACTCTTTGAATGTTTCCAATGTTCTAGAAATTGATAACTCTGATAAACTAGAATCGGTTAAATCAAAAATATTCAATGGTTTCATAAATTTTATAGAGGAAAAATACAATGACTAAGATATTAATTATCGGAATTGATGCTTTAGATTCGGAAACAATTACAAAACACATTTCTGATCTACCAAATTTTAGAAAGTTAGTTAGCGAAACTGGGGAAATCAATTTTGACGGTGTTTTCCCCCCGGATTCCCCTACTTCTTGGGGCTCTATTTATACAGGATTAAATCCAGCTAAACATGGCATAGTACTTTTTGTCGATCCTTTAAAAAGGGTCAGTAAAATGATTACCAAGGATGTTGACGACCGTGCAATCCACGGGAAAACTTTTTGGGATCTTGCAAGTGCTCATGGAAAAAAAGTATGCATACTACCCCATTTATTAGGTTATCCTGTATGGCCTGTAAACGGTGTAATGATAGGTAGATCGGGTGTTTCAGGGGACATACAAATATATCCTCCTGAAAAGGCTGAAACTTATGATATTTCTAAATTTAAATGGAATTTAGGATTATTTCCTGGGAGAAATAAAAAGAAATATATTGAACTTACTAAAGAGCAAATCCGTAAAGAAATGGAATTTGGATTGAAGATGTTAAAAAATACTAATTGGGATCTATTTTTTATTTCATTTGGGGAATTGGATTCAATACAGTATTCATTCTGGAACTATTATGATAAAGAAGATCCAAGTTATCCTGGGAAAAATAGCTATGAAACTCTAATCCCCGAATTTTACAAGTTATATGATGATTTAATTGGAAAGTTCATGTCAATAGCAGGACAAGAGACGATAACAGTAGTTGTAAGTGATCATGGTATAGGATCTCGACCTGTGAAACTAATAAATATAAATGAATTATTATGTAGAAATGGGTTTCTTAAACTGAAAAGTAAAGAAAAAAAAGGATTATCCGCAACACAAAGATTTATTCAATCATCCAAAAGAACCATTTTAAAAACAGTTAGTAAACATGATCTTGGGAATATTGCGGCGGCGATAATTCGATTGTTTCCTAAAGGAAAAGAATGGTTCATTTCTTCTGATCACGTTGATTGGAATAATACCTTAGCATATTTGTCTGACCAATCTGGGATAAAAAATTATCCCTATGGCGGGATAACCGTGTTGAAAAACAAGAATTACGAAGAAATAAGGGATACCATTATCAAAGAACTGAGTGGTATTAAAGATCCAACCACGGGTGAAAAAATAGCTAACTGGGTATGCAAACGTGAAGATCTTTATTCAGGTGAATACATAGAAAATTATCCGGACATAGTTTTCGATTTAAAAGAGGATTATGGGGCAGGGACCTCTGTACCCGCAAATTTATTTGATGAAAGTTTGTCTCACAGTATTGTGCCAGGATGTCATAAACAGCATAACGCAACGTTTTTAATTTCGGAAAATTATGAGAAGAAAGAGCATAATATGACTTTAATTGATTTTGCTCCAACTGTTTTGGGGATTATTGGAGTGGATACCGCCAAATATGAGTTTGATGGTAAAGATATTTTTAGGAATGATTTTTAAGGGGATCTAATGAAAAAGACCAATGATCAAAATCATAAATATAACTTGTCCATAATGGGTTTTCCATTTGCTTCCCCTACAATGAAAATATTTTTAATAAATATAATAGAACTTCTCTATCCTTCATCTGATTGCTTGTATTTAATTAGCGGAGGAAATTTTCCAAAAGCAGATGTACTGAACAAAATAATCATCAAAGATATTGGGATTTCGATGCATTATGTTGAATCCGTCAGACCGTTCTGGTGGTCAGTTTTTTTATGGGGATTTAAAAATATTCAGATACAGTTAAAAATGGCCATGGAATTAGTTAAATTATTTAAAAACACCGATATAATTTTTTTTTGTGGAACTTCATATTATGTTCCTTCAATGTTAATTTCTAAATTATTCCGAAAAAAAACTGTTGTTCTAGTTTGGGGCATGGGATATATGAGTGAAAAACAAAGCGGTAAATCTATGTTTTCTCATATTCTAAAACCCTTTGAGATAATAATGTTAAAGTTTGCTGATATTATCGATTTAGAAACTCAAAGTGCCATATCGTTCTTAAATCTCATCAAATATGATAAAGAAGGCAAAGTCACTATTGGTGGTTTGTATATAGATGATTCTATTTTTTATCAAAAAAAGGAAATTGAAGAACGAGAGAATATTATTGGTTATGTAGGTCGATTACAAGAAGAAAAAGGAATCTTGAATTATGTGGATGCTGTTATTAATTTACTAAAAAGTGAAAAAAGTAACTACAAAGTTTGGATCATTGGTGATGGTCCACTTTATAATGAAATCAATGAAAAGGTTGAAAAAAATGATTTATCTGAATACATTATACTTCACGGTTGGATCAGCCATGAAGAATTGCCGGATTACCTAAATGATTTGAAATTAATGATTTTACCATCATACAGTGAAGGAGTACCGTCTATAATACAAGAAGCAATGTCTTGTGGCACACCAGTGCTGTCGACTCCTGTTGGTGGAATACCTGATCTAATTACTGATGGTGTAACTGGTTTTATAATGGAAAATAATTCACCGGAATGTATTGAAAAAAACATTTTAAGAGTTTTGAAAAAAAACAATTTAAACCTCGTGATTATCGAAGCACGTAATTTAGTCAAGAATAAATACGCATATGACAAGATGGTTAAAAGATACAATATTGTTCTACAAAAATTAATGGATTAATGATAAAGTGATAATATGAAGTCGTATTTTATTATTAGTTTAGACACTGAAGTTGATTGGGGTTACAGGGCTTATCCCGGATCCAAAATGTATAATCTTTTGAAAAATAATAAATCTCTCGCATTAGAATCTATTTATCGTTTCATTGACTTATTTGAAAAATATAATATTCCCGCAACATGGGCTATTGTTGGACGCTTATTTTATGATTTTCCTGAAATAATAGACAATATTACTTCTAATCCCATAGATCATGAAATAGGATATCACTCTTTCTCTCACATTCGTTTTTCTGATTGTGATGAAAAAACAGCTGATTCAGAACTAGAAATGGCCTTAAAAATTTCGAAAATGTATGGGATCAAATTTGATTCGTTTGTCTTTCCAGAGAATGCGATTAATCATGTTCACTTATTAAAAAAATATGGGTTTAAGATATATCGGAGTTATAACTTGGCTGGGATGAGTATTAACAAAAATATAATCCGAAGAAGTTATAACTTTGCTTTGAGTAAACTAATATCTCCCCCAGTAGAACCAAAATGGGATGATGGTATATATGAACTTCCAAGTTCAATGATGTTACATGATATATCCTTATTTTCCCGTACTTTACCAATAAGAGCAAAAATGGGAATAAAGAAATCAATAAATGAGGGAAAAATTTTCCATATTTTTATACACCCTGAAGATATAATTTTAAAACCGCAGTTATTTAGTCAAATGGAGGATATACTTAAATATTTATCTGAAAAGAGGAAAAATGATGAAATTAGAACAATCACGATGGGAAAACTCGCTGGTATTTTATAATATTAATAAAATAGCATCTATTTTCGGCTTAATTTCTCTCTGTGTAACTTTATTGTTATTATTAACCATAAAACCAGTTACTGGTTATGAACTTTCTATTTATGAAGGAACGAACGGTGTTTTTTGGTTTTTCGTCATTCTTTCACTTATGATAGGATTATTTATTTTAGTTAATGGATCTTTTTTTAGATACAATACTAAATATTGGTATATTGGCTTTTACATTATCGTAACAATTAATTTACTTATATTATCTCTCCCTATTCTGAAGGGCTATGCTTTTTATGGAAGATCAGATTCTATTACGCATTTAGGTTATATAAAAGACATTTTTTTAACTGGAAATGTGGGGATAGATAATTTTTATCCTTTAACCCATATTTTAATCAGTTTAATATCAATGCTATCACGTATAGATTTTGCAAAAATAATGTTAATGATGAATAGCTTTTTTTATATATTGTACGCCTTAGGCTTATTTCTCTTATCGAAGTTATTGAATAAAAATAAACTTGAGGGTGCTTTATTACCTGTTGCTTTTTGTATTATTCTTCCAATGGGTGTTTATAACGCTGAATTTTATCCAATTGGTATTAGTTTCATGTTAATGCCATTAATAATATATATAGCTTTAATGAGAACAGAATTTTTATCATTCAAATACTCTTTTTTGTTTATAATATTTCTATTTTCTACTGTATTTATTCATCCCTTATTCGCAATAATTTTAATAATCATTCTATTTCTGTATGGAATTTCTGTTATGATAACTCACTTGATTAAAGATAAAAAATTTGAAATAAATTCTATTCCTCTTAATTCTATTCTTATTACAGGAGTATCTCTATTCGCATGGATTTCTTCTTATTTTATATTCAAGTCTAGATTAACTGGAATTATAAGTTGGTTTAATACTGAAGTTCATTATTCATTTATCAGCCAATACAATACTTCTTTAGCTAAAGCTAAAATGGGATTATTGGATACTTTAATCCTTGCTTTCAAGTTTTATGGATTAAATTTTGTTTATTTAACTATTTTTTCATTACTTGCATTATGGGTTATAAAAAATCTTTTATCTAAGAAAGATTCTTTAGATAGAACTGAGATTTTTCTATTTTTAGGTACCATTACTTTCACAGTTATAGCATTAACCCTTTTCTTTATAGGTTTTAACCTTGTATCATTCCCCCTTAGGGCAATGGTTCCAGCGTTTGTCTTTTGCGGATTATTTATTGGCATAATTCTATTTAAATTAATATCTAAGAAGAAAAATAGGACTTTCTCATATTTTGTTGTCCTTTTTATATTGTTTTCTTTAGCAGGGTTTGGAGTATTCGGTCTTCATGCGAGTCCCTGGTTAAAAACATCAACTGCTGATGTAAGTTTCGGTGAATTATCTGCTGTTAAATGGACAGCCCAATTTACTCCCTTAAACAGTAAGATAATTTCTATTGCAAGTGAACTTCCATGGAGGATTAGAAGTTATGTTTATGGATATGAAAATACTCAAATGGCATTAAAAGGTCCAATTAAACCAAGTTTGGGTTATAATTCAAGTGATTATTTGGCTGATGTATATGAGGAAAGTAGCATTTTAGTTGTCAACCCTTACGATAAAAAATATTACGGCAATTTATGGGTTGGTTTGGGTTCTATTTCCTTAAAAGACTTCCAAAATTTAGAAAATGATATCACAGTTCACAAAATTTATGATAATAATGGATCGTCGTCTTATTATGTTAGGGATATCAGAGGTGGATAATGAAAGTTGTATATTTTGATTTTGGGGAAGCTAGAATACTATATGGTTCCGCAGCTTCAATGATTCTTGGGAGTAACGAGGTTTATATAATAAGACCAAATAATAAAATCCAAAAAGTCATTAAAAAAAGAGTAGAAGTAGTTATAGGGAACTCTAAAAAAAATGAAATTAATTCAGTTGAAATAATTGAAATTCCAGTAAAATTTAGAGTTGGAAGTTTAGCTTCTTATGTTTATAATGATAGTTTTGCGTTGGAAGATGTATTAGTAAAAATTAAACCACATGTAATAATAACAGGTTCAAATAATTGGTTTTTGGCTAAAAAAATCTCAAAGAATTTAAAGATTCCACTAATATTTTGGGATATTGTAGTTCCAAGTTTATTTAAATTATCTATATTTATTAAGGATGCAAAGATATATTCTAGATTGTTTACGGCACCTATCGGTTTTATTCACACGATGTTTATTGGAATTTTTTCAGATTATATTATTACCAATGACATTTTTACAGAATCAATTTTTAAAAAAATGAAAATTAAAACTGTAAGAACTGTGTTGCCAACATACACTAAATTTGTTGAAGAAAATGCTTATGCTGAATTTTTAGACCAAAAAAAAGAAGATTCTAATTATTTAGATATATCAACGAAAAACTATGTAATGTCTTTGATGACAATTGATAAAAGTATTCCTACTTATAGAATTGAGTTAAAATCATTAGATTTCTTAAAAGAAGTAGCAATTAAATTACCAGATATGAATTTTGTAATTGTAGGTGCTTCTATTTTGGATCTTGATGAGCCGGATAATTATATCAATATTAAAAATATCCATTTTTTAGGCAAAATATATGATGATTTGCAATTATCACAAATATATAAAAACGCTAAATGTGTTCTATGCCCATTATATGTTCCAGGGTTTATGAATAGGTTATTTGAAGCTTTTTTTTATGGAAAAGCGATAATTGCTACTCTTTTACCAAAAAAATACTATCCTGGATTATCTTCTAAAAATATCCTTTTTGTTAATGGATCTGATGAGGCCGCCGAAAAAATTGAACAAATGAACGATAGTGAAATTCGTAAAAGAATTGAAAATGGAGCCATTGAATATTATAATAACTATTTTTCGCCAGAAAAACATAAGGGCGATATGAATGAAATATTTACATATTTAGGAGTTAATTATGACAAATAAAATTTTAATTTTACTTGAAGATAAAAAACCAAGGGGATATTATGGTCCATCAAATATAATATCAACTTTAGAAAGTTTTATTGGCTTAAATTTGAATTTTGATGTAAAAATTATTGATCTATTAGAAATTCAGAAAATGGATATAAATTTCTTAAAAGTTTTAAAAGACTTTCTAATCAATCTTAAAATTATATTTAATGGGTTTTGGCGCTATGATTTATTATATATCCACTATTTCAAAGGTTTTCATTACTTGATTTACACATTAATCCCGGGATTGTTAAAAACCAGTATTCTGCAGATATATTTTCCTTTACGCCCAATTTGGGTTAAATTATTAAATATTTATATTAAAAAATTTATTGTAATGAACCCATACATGTTTAAATACTTATCAAATATCGGTATTAATGAATCCAAAATTGAAATAATTCCCCCACCAATTGATATTGATTTTTACAAACCTCTTAATAGAGAAAAACTCTTATTAAAGTATGAAATTCCACATGATAAAACCATCATATTGTATCATGGTAGAACAGCAACAGTAAGGGGCTTAATGATGTTTTTGAACACATTAAAAGATCTTAAAAATGAAAAAAATTTATTCGCGGTGTTATCTCTTGCGGATCTTGATGATGAAGATATGTCAGTTAATGATGTTGAGGATTATATTCAAAAGGAAGGATTAGAAAATATTACGAAAAGATTCATCGGTAAAAATAACCCTTTAGAGATGTATAATCTGGCAGATATAGTTGTTTTCCCTTTTTTGACCGCGGGCGCTGCGATCTGCCCACCTCTTTCTGTTCTTGAAGCGATGTCTTGTGGGAAAGTTGTTGTGACTTCAAATATTGAAGAACTGGGACTTAATTATATTATCAAAAATAATCAAAATGGGTTTCTTATTAATCCAACTGAAAAAGATCTTATTAAATGTATTAAAGATTTAAAATTTAAGGATGATAATAATTTAAAAAAAATAGAATTTAATGCTCGTGCTTCAATAGAAAAAAGTTATTCAATTAAAGTTGTTGCAGAAAAAATTTTAACCATATCGGAAGAATTATGTTAATTTGTTTCATTGGGATTGACGGTTCTGGTAAAACCACATATTCAAAAAAATTGCAAAGCAGTCTAAATAAATATTATAGCTGTGAATATTTGCATTTTGATACTATTTTTGCTGGAAATTTAATGAATATTATAGCAAAGATTGATAATCCAAATAAAAATTCTAGTTTAAATGATATAACGTCTTATTCTGAAAAAAATAAGAGAGGATTTTTAAAGCTTTTTAGCATGTATATATGGGCATTGGTATTGTTATTGGATGATTTCATATTTTACATTAAAAAATTATTATTTCGACGAAGAAGTGTAATAATATGTGATAGGTTTTTTTATGATACTGCAATTACATTAACATATTCTGGAGTTAAAGCTTCTTTAGTTTTTTTTATTTATCAAAAAGTTTTCCCAAAACCCGATTTAGTCATATTTATGGATATTGAGCCAATAATAGCTTATAATAGAAAAAAAGAAGATTCTTTGGATTATTTAAAAGAAAAAAGGGAATTATATAATTATTTTTTTTTAAATTTTTGCAACGAAAAAATTAAAGTAAATACAGACGACGATTTTGAAGATACATACCGAATAATTAAATTAAAAGTTGAAAAAATGCTGGTGTAATTATGGATGATATTGATTTAATTCTTTATACTGTTGAGAGTAAATTTAGAAAAAACAAAAAACAGTTTAGTGGCACTGAAATTGATATAAAATGGTCATTTTTAATTAGAAGAGCCATGAACAACAGAATATTGTATGTTTTTGTTAAAAGTATCATTAATAATGGTATGAGTATAGAAAAAAATGAAAAAGCATTAGAAATATGTAAAAAAGGAGATCATTGGCTTAATAAGTTTAATAAGACACTAAGGATAGTTGAAAAATATTTTGGGCATAGTAACTATTCAGTAATTAAAACTTTCAAGTATTTTCAAGATATCACGTTCGATATAGATATTATCGTATTAGATAAAAATTCAGATATATTATTTAAAACGATAGAGCATTTATGTTTAAATGAAAAATTTATTCTTAGTAAAATTAAAGGAGGATATGAGTTAAAACCCTCAAATGAAGACGAATATTTAGTAATAGATATATATACTGATTTTCTGCATGGAAAGAATACTATTATCTCAACTGATTTCGTTTTTAATAAATCAAATGATTATAAGTATTTAAATAAGAAATATCTCACTCCTAGCTTTGAAGCGGAGTTATTATTATACATATCTCAGATAAATTTCCAAAATAGATTTATAACTTTGCATGACTTTCTACAAGTAATTGGACTTATTTGCACTGGTCTTGATTGGGATAAATTATTAGAAGAAGTTTCAGATAATAACTGGAAAGATAGTTTTATAGAAACTATTTCGATAATTCATGGTTTATATGCGATAAATTATGGAACTAAATTAAACATTCCAATAAAAGCTAATTTAAAAATAAAAAACACATTCCCCTATTTTTTGGGTTTTTTCTCCAGCATGAAGTATGATCATGAATTATGTGGAAATTACAAAAACATTTCTCAGAATTTAAGATATTCGTATTACAAATTTTTATCATACAACCTAAGACATAGGCTTCCCATATATCGTGATTGGATGGATATTGATCTTGTCAAAGAATAAATTTAGATTATTTAAATAAAAAAAGTTGATATCCATTATTGATTAAAAAAAGATTATTATGAACACATCTCGTAAAATTTTAAAAAACACAGGAATTTTATTTATTTCACAAATTTCGATTTATGTAATAGGGTTTTTTTATATCATGTATATGGCAAGGTATCTTGGACCTGAGGGTTTTGGGTTATTAAACTTTGCTCTAGCATTCTGTGGAATATTTGGAATGGTTCCTGATTTAGGGCTTTCCACTTTATCAGTAAGGGAAGTTTCAAGAAATAAGTCTCTAGCTACAACATATCTAAATAATATCTTATCATTAAGACTTATTTTGGGAATTATTACATTTGGATTAATATTTTTAACAATAAATATTCTTGGTTATCATGAACCGACATTGACGGTAGTATATATAATTTCTGTATATGTAATATTGGCTGTTTTTTCGCAAACTTTCGATTCGGTTGTTCAAGCTAATGAAAAAATGGAATATTTATCACTGGGACAACTTATAACTAATATTGTATTATTATTAGGAACTTTACTTGCAATATACTACAAATTGGATGTAATAGGATTTGCATATATATACATTATAGCAGGTGCATTCAATTTACTCTTTTATTTTATTTTATTTATGTTAAAATTCTTTAAACCAACAATTACATATGACTTTAAATTTTGGAAAGAAATGATTAAAAATGCGTTGCCTCTATCATTAAGCATAGTCCTAATTTTAATTGCTTTTAAAATAGATGTGATCATTCTTTCATTATTAAAAGGTAATGAAGCGGTGGGTATTTACACAGCAGCATATAAATTAATCGAAATATTAATTTTTGTCCCGTCCATATTCGCAATCTCGGTTTTTCCCGTTCTCTCCAATTTTCACATTAATTCACAGAATTTAATTGAGTTTTCTTACAAAAAAATATATAAATATTTATGTTTATTGGGGTTGCCAATAGCTGTTGGTACAACGTTGCTTGCGAATAAAATTATATTTTTTATTTATTCAACAAGCTTCTATCAAACAGTTATAACGCTTCAGATTCTAATTTGGGTAATTCCATTTATCTTTTTAACGTATATGTCGCGAGTAATAATGGTATCTATTAATAAGCAAGATCAATTATTAAAAATTATTATTTTATATCTAATTTTAAACATTGCACTTAATTTAATCATTATTCCCATTTATGGTTATATCGGAGCTGCCATTGTAACTGTAGTTACAGAAATAGTTTCTTTTACATTGTATTATTATTATCTTTCTAAATTTATTTGTAAAATTCAAATTTACAAATATTTCTCCAAACCGGTGATAGCAAGTGCAATAATGGGTTTGTTTGTTTATTATATCAATCTTAATCTGTTTTTAGTCATTGTAATTGCTACAATAATTTATATACTTGTCTTAATAATCTTAAAGACATTTACAGAAGATGATGTAAATTTATTAAAATCAATGATAAAAGGATAATTAATCATAAGATCAAATGATTCCTTACGGTAATTCTTTGACATCTTTCTGGGAGTTTCATAGAGAAACTTAAATTCTTTAATTCATCTTTATAACTGCATAAAATGGCTAAAATAGTACTATCAATAATATTAAATAGGATCATAAAAGGGCAAAAACATTAAATTTAAGTGTAATATCTCTAAATTTAGAATATCGAATTACATTAACTGAAATTCACTCAAAATTATCACTAAACTATATAAAACTGTAATTAACGCTGAGGATTTAAAAATGAATAACTTAAATATTGTTAAATCTGCATCATGTTTTCTTTGTGGGAGTATTAATAATAAGCGGATTAGGCAAGTCCAATGTGGGGAAAAAATATCATATTATTTTAAATGTGAGAATTGTGGATTAATTTTTATTTATCCTAAGTTCTCTAGCGAAGATGTTAAAAAGTTGTATAGTGTATCTTTATCAGATAAACCACACATGAAGAGAGTGTTTATTTCAGATGTTATCAATTCAGTTCCAAGAGTTTCTTTGATAAAATATTTGGGCTTTAATTTTCAAAATAAAAATTGTTTAGATGTTGGGTGCGCAACAGGTGGCTTATTATATTTAATTCAGAATAAAGGAGCAGAATGCTATGGAATAGAACCTTTCAAACCTTTTTCAACATTTACTTCTAAAAAAATAAAGGGCAAGAGTCGAATTTATAATGGGTTTTTTGAAGATTTTGAATCCAATGTTAAATTTGACTTAATTACAATGTTTGGTGTTTTCCAATATTTTGAAGAACCAGAACTGGTTTTGGAAAAGATTAAGCAGATGTTAAATAAAAATAAAAAAAATTGTCTAATTATTGGTGGTGTTCCCAACCCAATTAATTTTGAAAATAAAAAAACCCCTTCAAAGACATACAGATCATTTTTATATAACAAATCGTCACTTTTAAAGTTGCTGGGAAAAAATGGGTTTGAAATAAAAGCCATATATTATTCAAAATCGGATGTAAACCCTGATGAACTTTTGAATAAATTTAATATTCTTTCGGTTTTATTAAAAAACACATATTCTTACTTCTTTAATTTAAACAATATTTGGAATGAAGAATTTAAAATCGTTGAAGATCAAAATAAAGAGGATATTGAGTATATAACTATTATATGTACTGTAAAATAACAATATTAATATTAACACACATCCATATATAACATGAATATTTAAACATATTATGAATATAGTTAAGACATTAAATTGAATATTAGTTTAATAATATAAGTTTAGGGGATTAAAGTGAGTCCAATTATTTCAAAATCGGATAAGTCAGAGTTATATAACAAAAATTGGTATGAAAACGTATATGTTAATTTTGAAACAAAAGTATGGCATTGTCGCCCATTTGCGAGAGCTATTAGATTTTTTGGAATTAAAAATGCTCTGGATATAGGCACCGCAAGTGGATATTTAGTAAAAGCATTAATGAATCAAAAAATAAATGTAAAAGGTGTAGATGTAAGTAAAGAATTAATTCAAGATAGCCCTGTAAAAGAGAATATTTATTGGGTAGATCTCGATGATGAAAAATTACCATTTTCTTCAGAATATTTTAATTTAGTTACTGCATTTGATGTATTAGAACATTGTTTTAGATTAGAAAATGTTCTTAAAGAATTGAATAGGGTTTTGATAGTAGGTGGATATTTAATGGTACAAATACCAGAAATATCTATGGATGATAGCCCCACGCATGTAACTAGTCAAACCAAAGAACAATGGATAAAACAAATAGAAAATAATTCATTTGAATATGTAAATCTTCAAAAAAGATTGTTTATTATATTATGGATTTTTTCGTTTATTATCGAGGTTTTTTTGAGGTTTAAAGAAGGTAAAAGGGGCAGGCAGATTATAAGTGCATCTTATGTGCCTTTCCAACCATATAAAAGTTGGCCTGATCATTTTTTAATATTTAAAAAGCATTGAATACTTATTTATCATTATTCAAAAGTTAAATCCATTAAAACATGTTTTTGAAATCATTGAAATGATTTTATCTTACGGTTAGCATATCTAAAAATATTAATTAAGAATGCTATTACAAAGGCTTTTTCATTTCTCCATTTTTAGCATAGTACACTTTCAACTTCCAAGCTACTAATGCACTTTTTTAATATTGCATCAAGCAATCCCACTTCTGACCATGTAAGTGCCTTTCACTTCACAAGAAACTTTATTATAAAAAGTCTTTTTATTCATATACCCCTTACGGGCAGTATGATAAGGGTCCCACCTTTATAAATATTTCCCCTATTATGGAGTTAATTTTCTGTTTCTATTACGGTTAGGTTGTTGGTTCCGGTGCTGGTTGCGTATATTTCGTCTCCGGCGAATGTTGCGTTTATGGGGTATGTGCCTGCGTTGGGTGTGATGGTGTATTCAAGGGTGGCTATTCCG
>Ga0334888_1003428_pt1 | contig 15644 bp, 15 predicted proteins | sample GraSluR1_MG_FD_207227 | JGI IMG/M metagenome (GOLD analysis project Ga0334888, IMG submission 207227) | Sludge microbial communities from methane-producing bioreactor in Wageningen University, Netherlands - Granular Sludge_3_08-R1 | ecosystem: Engineered > Bioreactor > Anaerobic > Unclassified ...
TAATGACCTCGGATAGAGATGGCATGGCTTCCTCCTGGCGTGTTGATGGTTAGCACCTCTACACTACCACGAGTTCCGTGCTTTCTCTATCCTTTTTTGTACAAAGTCGAGTCAGCATGACAGGTTGTATATGTGGAGATCGAACCATTTACGGAGTAGGCGCTGATTGAGATTTCTTGCGGACGAGGAAGCACAAGACCCTGAGGTGTTGTCCGGCGCCGCGAGCGAAGCGGCTGCCGTCAATCTGTGGCGCGACCCGCTGTTTTGGCTGGCGGCGACGTTGACGATCTTCGCGGTTGCGCCGTTTTTGCTGCCCGGCTATTTCTGGGGGGCCAACGACGCGCGCCATCACGTCTATTTCCTGTTTGAATACGACCGCGTCGTACAGGATGGCATCTGGTGGCCGCGCTGGAGTCCCGACTTCGCCTTCGGGTACGGCTACCCGTTTTTCAACATCTACGGCCTTTTCAGCCATTTCCTGGCCGAACTGCTGCTGCACTTTTTGGGCTTCAGCCACACGGCCGCGATCGAGGCTATCTTCGTCGTCAGCATTGTGGGCAGCGCAGCGGCCATGTATGCGTTCGTGCGCTCGTGGGGCGGGCGACAGGCCGCGCTGATCGCCTCGCTGGTCTACGTGTACGCGCCCTATCACCTGCTCAACCTCTATGTGCGCGGCAACCTGGCGGAAAGCATGGCTTTCGTGTGGCTGCCGCTCTGTCTGTGGACGGTGCGCCAGGCCATCGTGCGCCCGTCTTTCCGCTGGGTCGCGGGGGCTGCCGTTTCCTATGCCGGGCTGATGCTCACCAGCAACCTGGTGATCGTGCTCTTTACGCCGCTGCTGGGCCTGTACCTGCTCACAGTCGCCTATGCGCACGTTGCGCCGGACGGGGTGAGCGTGCGCGGCCTGCCGGCGAAGGCGTGGCTGACGCGCTGGGTGCGCGCAGCGGTGTTGCCTGTGGTTGGGCTGGGGGCAGGGCTGGGGCTGAGTGCGATCTTTTGGCTGCCTATGTTGCTGGAGCGCCAATATGTGCGCGTGGACCAGTGGTTCGACGGGCGTTACAATTTCCGCGGCAATTTCGTCTACTTCTTCCAGTTGTTCAGCCCCCAATGGGGGTTCGGGGTTAGCGCCGGCGGGCCGGACGACCCAATCGGCTTCCAACTAGGGGCTATTCCCTTGATTCTGGCTGTGCTTGGCGTTATGCTGGCGTGGCGACCGGCGCGGCGGCTGCGCTGGGAGATCGTCTGCCTCGCTCTGGCCGGCGGCGCGACCGCGTTTCTGGCGTTGCAAGTTGCGGCCCCGCTGTGGGAACTGCCCGTGATCGGCTCTGTGCTTGGCTTCGCCCAGTTCCCGTGGCGCTGGTTCAGTGTGACGACGCTGTGTATGGCCGCGCTGGCCGGGCTGCCCTTGCTGCCCGATGTGTATAGCAGCGACCGGCGATCCTTGCTGGCGTTGGCCGCCGTCGCCGGAATAGTCTTGTTGGGCAGCTACCCGCTGCTGCGCGTGGAGATCACCGAACCGGCGGAGGGGCCTGTGGGCCTGGCCGCGCTGATGCGCTTCCAACAGTCGTCCGACGAGATGACGGGCAGCACAGCTTGGGTGAAAGAGATCCCGACGTGGAGCCCGATGGCCGATGAGTACATCAGCACGGAGCGCGCCGGCGAACCTGTGACGCCCGTCGCCTCAATGGTCGATTACACGACCCTCAACTACCACCGTGAGACGGGGTTCGTGGTAAACTCGGAAACACGGACCTCCGTCATGGAGGAAGTGTGGTATTGGTCGCCGCTCGAAGGCCGGCGCATCGTCTATAACCAGTTCTACTATCCGGGCTGGCGGGCCTATCTGCTGGACGGGCCGGGCGGCAAGCCGGTGCAGGAACTGGAGATTGTGCCGGAGGAGGAAGGCACGCTGGGGCGCATGACCGTGCCCGTGCCTGTGGGCGAAGGATACGTGCTGCTGCGCTTCGAGGATACGGCGCCGCGCATCGCCGGACGTTGGATCTCTTGGGCGACGGCGGCTGCGTTGATCGGAACGGGCGTGTGGCTTGCCTGGACTCGCAGGAGGGGCGCCCGCCGGTGAGGCTGGGGCGTCCGGCAGCCCTATCGTCCTGAAAGACATTTTTCGGCTTTGCGGCGCACAGCAGGGAGAGTGCGGACCGGTATGCCCGGACGTGAAACAACGCAACCTCATATTGCGCTCCCGACAATATGGGCCGAAGAGGTCGCAGAACTTGCGGCGCGCTACGGGCAGCCGGTCTATCGTGCGCACAAGATCCAGGCCGACGAGTACATCTACTCGTATCGCTGGCGTAAGGACAGCGACCGGCGAGCGGAGGTGGTCTTCGCCATCCAGAACGGGGGACGGAATGTCTGGGTGCATGCCAAGCCGCATTATCCGGCGCATATTTTCCGGCTGCCGTCCGGGGGCGTACACTGGGATGAGGGGATCGAGGCTGCGTTGTTGCGCGAAGTGGAGGAGGAAACCGGCCTCACGGTGCGCATCGAGCGCTTTTTGGGCTTGGTCGAATATCACTTCTATCATGGCGATTCGACGGTTCAGTTCGCCAGCTATGTGTTTCATCTGAGCAGTATGGGAGGGGCGCCGGTCATCCATGAGAGCGAAGAGATTTCCGAATTTCGCGCCGTGACGCCGCCGCAGCTGGCGCAGCTTGCGCACAATTTGCGCAGCCTGGAGGGCAACCGGCGCGGTTGGGGGCAGTGGCGAGCGCTGGCCCATGATGTTGTTTACGAATACCTGTCGAATTAGGGAGAGATCGGTATGCAAGTGCCTTTGTCTTGGCTGCGAGACTATGTTGACATCAACCTGCCGGTGGCGGAACTGGCGGAACGGTTGACCTTGGCCGGTCTGGAAGTGACCGCTCTGCGCGCTATCGGCGATTGGTGGGACCCGGAGACGATTACCGTAGGACAGGTGATGGCTGTCCTCCCGCATCCCGACGCAGATCGGCTGGTGCTGGTGGACGTCGACTATGGCGACGACGCGCCGCAGCGCGTGGTGACGGGCGCACCCAACCTGTTCGCCTTCCGCGGGCAGAGCTTCGTCGACGGCACGCTGCCGGTCCTCAAGGTGGCTTTCGCGCGCGAGGGGGCCTTGCTGGTCGACGCGTACAGCGACGCGCGCCCGCGTCCTAAGAAAACGCTCAAGGCGACTAAGATCCGCGGGGTGCGATCCGCAGGCATGGTCTGTTCCGAGCGCGAGCTGGGCCTTAGCGAAGAGCATGAAGGCATCATGCTTCTAGCCGGCGATGCGCCGGTCGGCGCGCCGCTGCGCGACTACCTGGGCGACGTGGTGATCGAGATCGACCTGACGCCGGATATGGCGCGCGCCCTCGGCATGATCGGCGTGGCGCGCGAGGTCGCCGCGCTCACCGGCGCCGCGTTGCATTTGCCGCCCGATGTGTGCGAGACGAGCGACGACGCGCCCGCGGCGGAGCATTTCGCACTGCGCATCGACGAACCGGCGCTTTGCAACCGCTACGTAGGTCTGTTGATCAAAGATGTCGTCATCGGCCCGTCGCCGCAGTGGATGCAAGACCGTCTGCGCAAGGCGGGCATGCGCCCGATCAGCAACGTGGTCGACATCACCAACTATGTCATGCTGGAATGGGGCCAGCCGCTGCACGCCTTCGACTACGACGTGTTGGCTGCACGCGCCGCCAAGGCGGGCGACGCAGCCCCGACCATCATCGTGCGCACCGCACAACAGGGCGAGAAGTTCACGACGTTGGACGGCGCGGTGCGCGTGCTGGACGATTCTATGCTGCTGATCACCGATACCGCCGGGCCGATTGCCGTGGCGGGCGTGATGGGCGGGCTGGAAGGCGAAGTCGGCGAGACGACGCACAACGTGCTGCTTGAAGCGGCTACGTTCGAGGGCATCAACAACCGGCGCACCGCGCAGAAGCTCCGCATCCCCAGCGAGGCGAGCTACCGCTTTGCGCGCGGCGTACCCGCCACACTCAACCCTATCGCGGGGCGGCGCGCGGCGGAACTGATGCGCCGCTATGCAGGCGGCCGCGTGGCTCCCGGCATCGTCGACGCCTACCCCGTCGAGCAGACGCTGCCGGTGGTCTACACGACGCTCAGCGACACTCGCCGGCTGTTGGGCATGCAGGTGACGCTTCATCAGATTGCCGACGCCTTGCGCCGCTTGGACTTCGAGGTGCAGCGCGTCGATGCGATTGCGCCCGACGCGAGGCCGGATTCGACGTTCGCCCTGCATCGCGAACCGGGCGAGGCGCTCCTGGAGTGCGTTCCGCCCTGGCATCGTCTCGACGTGCGCATCCCGGCTGACCTGACCGAGGAAGTGGCGCGCGTAATCGGCTATGAGCAGGTCGGCATCACGCTGATGGATGAGTCTCTGCCTGTCCAGCGCCGCAACGAGACGTGGGAGACGGAAGAGAAGGTGCGCAACATCCTGGTCGCGGCCGGCCTGCAGGAGATCATCAACCGCACGCTGACCGCGCCGGATGAGCATGACAAGTTGCTGCCGCCGGATCGCAGGCCGCAGGAGAGCCCGGCTTACGTGACGGTGGCAAACCCCATCGCGCCGGAACGCAGCGTGATGCGCCGCTCGTTGCTGGTCAGTGCATTGGAAAACACGGTGCGCAACCTGCGCTATACCAATCGCCTCGCCACCTTCGAGGTGGGGCGCGTCTATTTGCCGGAGGACGGCGACGGGGTGTTGCCGCACGAGGACCGCCGCGTCAGCTTGGCGCTGTGCGGCCCGCGCCATCCCCAGGACTTCTACACCGCGGAGAACGGCGATGCCGAGATGGACTTCTTCGATCTGAAGGGCGTGGTCGAGACGCTGCTCGACCGGCTGGGATTCAAGAACGCCTCCGTCGAGTTCCGCGCTGCGCCGGATGCCGGCGCGTTCGGCCCGCGCTGCGCCGAGGTGCTGCTCAACGGCGCCAACCTCGGCTTGATGGGTGAGGTGCATCCCCAGGTGCGCGCAGCCTTCGGGCTGCCCAACAAGGTGCGCGTCTGCGCCGCGGAGTTGCGGCTGGAGCCGTTGGTGCGCTCGCACTGGCAGTTGGAGCCAATGAAGCCGATCAGCAGCTACCCGCCTGTGGTGGAGGACCTAGCCTTCGAGGTGGCCGAGGAGGTCACCGTGCGCCGCCTGATCGATATCATGGTCGAGGCGGGCGGCGATCTGTTGGCCGAGGCGGAGTTGTTCGACGTCTACCGCGGCGAGCCGCTGCCGGAGGGCAGCAAGTCGCTGGCTTTCCGCCTGGTCTACCAGAGCGTGGAGCGCGTGTTGGGCGAGAAGGATATTGCGGCGTTGCGCCGGCGCATCGTCAATGCGGTGGAGCGCGGCGTGGACGGGCGTCTGCGAAGCCTCTAGCGCTGGCGCAGGTTGGCGACGCTGATCGGCTTGTCTTTGGTCACGCGGAAGAGGTCGAAATCGTTGGCGACGACGGTATCGGGGAAGACGGCGCGCGCCTCGGCCACGATGTCCTGGGTGAGATAGCGGCGGCTGACGTGGTGCAGGGCTAGCTGCTTGACGCCGGCATTGCGGGCGAGGCGCGCTGCAGCGCGCGCTGTGATGTGGCCGTGGTTCTTCGCCAGGTCTCTGTCTTCTTCCAGATAGGTCGCCTCGATGGCGAGCAAGTCTGCGCCGGCTGCGATTTTGTGCAGCGGGCCGGTGTGGCTCACGTCCCCAATAAAGCAGAGGCTGGCGCCCTTCTGCGCCTCGCCAAGCACCTCTTCGGGGTCGATGGTGCGCCCGTCGGGCAGGGTAGCCGTGCGTCCCTGCGCCAACTCGCGGCGCACAGGCCCGTTGGGAATGCCGAGCGCCTCCGCCTTGTCCGCCAGGAAGGGGCGGCGCTCTTTCTCTGAGAACAGAAAGCCGAAGCAGCCCTCGCCGCGGTGTTGCACCGGAAACGCGGTGACGGTGAAGTAGCTGTCCTCGAAGATGATGCCCGGCTCCAGCAGGTTAAGCGAGATGCCCACGCGCGGCATCTGCCCCGGCCCGAAGACCACGTCCATGAGGACATGGACGCGCGCCAACGCGCTGGCCCCGCCGTAGATGTGCAGTTCTTCGAGCGCCTCCCAGCGACCCAGCGTGCTGGCAAGGCCGCCCAGGCCGAGGATGTGGTCCAGATGGCCGTGGGTGAGCAGGATGCGATCTAGGCGGCGGAAGCCGAGACCGCTGCGCAGAATCTGGCGCTGCGAGCCTTCGCCGCAGTCGATCATGAAGCGATACTCGTTGAACATGACGATGGCGGAGGAAAGGCCGCGCTGAATCGACGGGGCGGACGCGGACGTGCCGAGGAAGACGAGTTCAAACACGGTGGGCTACAGCGCCTCTTCGTAATAGTCGGCGATTAGTTGGCAGACGTGGCGGAAGTTGCCGCGGTCCTGGTCGAGAATCTCCTGCAAGGCGTCGAGCAGGGTGATGTCGCCGACGTCTTCGTGCGCGCCGGTGAAGCGCAACTCCCGCTCGGAGAGGCGGCTCACGAAGTCGATCAACTCCCGGCGGGCAGCGCTCCAGGCGTTCAAGGAATCGGCCAGGTTGATCTGGTTGAAGTTCGCCGCGGTGTAGTTGTAGCGTGTCAGGCGCGGGTTGTCGCCTGCGGCGATGCGCTCGACGCGTGGCAGGTGGCAGCCTTCTTCGACCGTCGCCAGGTGCGCGGCGATATAGCGAAACGACCATTCGACCGGTTCGCGCTGCCAGTCCTGCACCGGCTCCATCGGGGCAAGGACTGCGCTCACTCGGCGTTGGGAATCCTCGAGTTGTTCGAGCAGTTGCTCGCGTGTCGGCTCAGACATGCCCGCATTATACGACTATCACAGCAGGGGGACAAAGCCTGAGGGGATCAGGGCGCGGCCGCGCGAAGTTGCTGGGTGAGGCGGTCGGCGCTGGCGAGGCCGTGGTTGATGGCGACGGGCTGTAGCCGCGCGTTGAGCAGCACCGTAGACGGCACGGTCATGATGCCGTAGAAGCGGGCCAGTTCCTCCTGCGCGACCGCGTCGACGGCGTAAACCGCCACGCGCGCCTGTTCAGCAAAGCGATCCAGCGCGGGCTTCTGCTGAAAGCGGCACTGGGCGCAGGTTGAGGTGGTGAAATAGAGGACAGCCGGCGCGGCGTCGACGATCAGTTCGCGCACGGATGCCGGGGCGGCGGCTTCGGCCAGGCGTGCCACGCGCCGCGCGGCGTAGGCGCGCCACACTGCATACGCGATCCATGCGATGATGCCGGCTGCGACTAGGATTACGATGCGCTCGTAGAGCATAACAGTGATCTCTCCCAAGACGTGTGGAGGCGAACGATCAGGCTGTGCGCCAGGCGGGCAGGTCTAGACGAATGCCGCGGCGGGCAAGCTGGTAGTAGATGAAGCAGCCGAGGCAGAAGCGCAGGAAGAGATTGACCGCGGCCAGGACGACGACAATACCCGCCAGCGTCCAGCCGGCGAGCGGGGCGCCGGCGATCAACGCCGCGGTTGCCGCCAGCAGAACCAACCCGCCCAGCCCCTGGGCGAAGAGGTGCGGCGCCGGGTCGTCTTGGATCACGTCCGGACGCAAGAGGCCGGACGGTTTCAGCAGCCGCGCATAGATGAGCTTGAAGAGGCTCGCCGCCGGCCAGATCGTGCCGATCAGCATGACGGCCGCGGTCAGCGCGACGAGCCATGTCCAGTCCAGCAGAAACGCTGCGAGCAAAAGGGCGATGATCACCGCCTGGTTAAAACGCAACGCTGTGTGGTCTACTTGTGTACTCATTGTGTGTACTCCGTATGTATAGAGGACGTCTAGCGGCCCCTGTGTTGCGTCGATTAGCGTACTGTTCCTGCTTCGCGTCCTCAGTTGAAGATGCCTAGGCTGACGTACTTGCTGCCGTCGTCGGGCAACACCGTCACGACCACGCCCGCGTCCAATTCACGGGCGACCTGGACGGCGCCATGCACCGCCGCGCCTGCGCTGAGGCCGGCGAAGATGCCCGCTTCCGCCGAGAGCCGCCGCGTCATGTTCCAAGTCGCTTCGGTCGAGACGCCAAAGAAGCGGTCGGCCAGCTCGGGGTCATAGATGGGCGGCACGATGGCCGACGCCATGTGCTTCAGGCCCTCAATGACCGACACTTCGTCATCGGGCTGGAGCGCGACAAGCCGGATGTCGCGGTTGCGCGACTTGAGATAGCGTCCGACGCCTATGAATGTCCCGCTGGTGCCCATGCCCGCCACGAAATGCGTGATCGCACCTTGCGTTTGCCGCCAGATCTCGGGGCCGGTCGTGTCATAGTGAGCCATCCAGTTGGCCGGGTTGCCGTATTGGTCGGCGTAGAAATAGCGCTCCGGGTCTGCCGCCACCAGTTCGCGCACCTTGAGGATCGCCCCGTCGGAGCCTTCCAGCGAGTCGGACTCGATGAGCGTAGCCCCATAGGCGCGCGCCAGGGCTTTGCGCTCGGCGCTGACGTTGGCGGGCATGACCAGATGTACGGGGAAGCCCTGGGCCGCGCCGATGAGGGCGAAGGCGATGCCCGTGTTGCCTGAGCTGCTGTCGATCAGGGTTTTGCCCGGTTTGAGCGCGCCGCTGCGCTTGGCCTCCTGGACGATGCGCAGCGCGGCGCGCGCCTTGATCGACCCGCCCGGATTGAGCCACTCGGCCTTGGCGTACACCCCCACGCCTGCGCCTACGCCCAGACGGCGGGCGAAATCGCTCAGGTCGAGCAGGGGCGTGTTGCCGATCTGCGCGAGGATGTCGCCTGCCGTCACCGGCCCGCCCAGGCGCGGCGGCGCACTCCAGGCGACGGGCGTGCGGCGATGGCTGGCGGTTTGGACAAGGTTCATACAGGCTTCCTTTCGCGGAACGCCGCGCTCATAGCTGACATCAGTGCGCCGCCTGTTCCGGCGCGAGCCGGCTGTGCTCGACTGCAGGTCCTACGCCGTTACTGTGCGAGGGCAGGCCGCAGAACTGCTCGTAGTCGATCAACTCGGTCACGGTCGGATGCTCGCCGCAAAGCGGGCAAGCCGGGTCGCGGCGTACGTTCAGGGTGCGGAACGTCATGTCCAGCGTGTCGATCATGAGCAGTCGCCCCGCCAGCGGCTCGCCGATGCCGAGCAGCAGCTTGATGGCCTCGACCGCCTGGATCGAGCCGACGATGCCGGGCAGCACGCCCAACACGCCCGCTTCGGCGCAACTGGGCACTTCGCCGGGTGGCGGCGGGTCCGGGTAGAGGCAGCGATAGCACGGCCCGCCCTCGACGCCTAGCTCCGGCTTGTCGGGCTGGTAGACCGTGACTTGGCCCTCGAACATGAAAATGCTGCCGTCTACCAGCGGGATGCCCAGGAAATGGCAGGCGTCGTTGACCAGGTAGCGCGTGGGGAAGTTGTCCGAGCCGTTGAGCACGACATCATAGTCCTTGATGATGTCCAGCGCGTTGTGGCTGGTGATCGGCTCGCGATAGCCGATGACCTTGACATCGGGGTTGAGCGCATGCAGCCGGTCTGCGGCGGACTCGACCTTGGGGCGACCGATGGCGTTGGCATCGTGCAAGATCTGGCGCTGCAAGTTGGACGCGTCCACGTTGTCGAAGTCGACGATGCCGAGCGTGCCCACGCCCGCGGCGGCGAGGTAGAGCGCTGCAGGGCTGCCCAGTCCGCCCGCGCCGATGAGCAGCACCTTGCTGTCGAGGAGTTTCAACTGCCCGGCTTCGCCCACCTCGTTGAGAATTGTGTGGCGGCTGTAGCGCAGGCGTTGTTCCTCAGTCAGCACGGTCGGGATCTGGAACTCGTAACCGGCGTTCTTCCAGGCGTTGAAGCCGCCCATCAAGGAGATGGCGCGAGTATAGCCCATCTCCTTGACATTGCGCGCGGCCAAGACGGAGCGCACGCCGCCCGCGCAGTAGATGACGAGCGGCTTGTCGCGGTCCGGCTGGCGCTGCTCGATCTCCAGTTCCAGGAAACCGCGCGGCACGAAGATCGCGCCGGGCAGGTGGCCCTGCACGAACTCATCACGCTCGCGTATATCTACGATGGTGAACTCCTCGCCGCTTGCCAGTCGCTGATGCAGATCCTGGGGCGACATTTCGGTGATCTGGCCCCGAGCCAGTTGCAGCAACTGGTCGCGATTGAGACGGCTCATGTTAGCTCCTCTGCCCGCCGGCCATCGCCGGGACGATGGAGACGCGGTCGCCCTCTTTGACCGGCGTGCTCATGCCCTGCAGCGAGCGGATCTCGTCGTCGTTGACGAACACGTTGATGAAGCGCTTGACGTGGCCGTCCTCATCGAGCAGCTTCTCGCTGACGCCGGGGAATTGAGCGTCCATCGCCTGGAACACGCCGGCGATGTCCTGCCCGGTCGCTTCGACTTTCGATTGGCCGCCTGTCAGGCGACGCAGGGGGGGAGGGACGTATACGGTTGCCATGTTTGGGTTCTTTCTCCTGTGTGTTCCCGATGTGCCGTTTTGGTCGCTAATGGGCGCGCGTTGGGCGCCGTTGAAAAATAAGTCAAAAAAACAAAATGCCGGGTCCATCTGGTCGATGAACTCGGCTGCTCGTACATTCCGGGATCAGGATTGCGGATTAGTCGCCGTTAAAGCCTAGATGGCCGCCTCGCACAGCGGAATCAATCCGAAAGGGCGGTCGTTTAGTTTGCAACCTGGGCAGCGCAGTTCATCGCCTGCGTGGGTGAAGAGCGGGGCAACCGGCAACGATGCCGGCGCGCCCGCTATAGACACAAGCAAATGCGATAAATGTACAGACTGCTGCGGTTGGTTGCCATTTTCGCCGAAAAAGACGCTCCTCGTCCTGCCTGTTGCGTTTGCGGGCAAGTATACTTCCCGCATGGCCCTATGTCAATTCGAGTTTATGCCGCCTGGTCAATAGCGTGGGGCTGCATTTCTAGTCGCCCATGCGGCTACGCTTTCGGCTACATTATCCGCGTAAACGGGCTATAACCGCGTAAACGACCTTACATTGGCGCAAGTCCGGGGGGCGCACAGCAGGCGCTCAGTCGATCTGCACCGGGTGCTCGACGATGGAGACGACGCGCGCCTCGGTTTCTTGCCCGGCTTCCTGTTGGTAATAGACCACGTAGAACGGGGGCGGCGCGGCCGCGGCGATACCCGCCAGCGCCGGGGGGATCGGGCTGTCCGCGGCCTGGTAGTAGGCGAACAGGCCCGGCCGCGTCTCGTAGAAGTCGAGCGCGCTCAGCAGCGCGGCTAGGTCCAGGTCGAGAAAATGCGTCGTCATCCGGTAGGCGCGGATCACCGGCGCATCGTCATGCTCCAGCGAGCAGATGAAGTACAGCGCGTCCGGGTAGTTAGCGTTCCAAGCGTCGGTAGCCGAGGGGTAAGCCTCGGAGATCGGGTGCGAGTGGTAGACGCCCATCAACTCGTCGCCGGTCTCTTCAAACTCGAACTGGAGCAAGAGGGCCTTGGGGTCTACCTCGTAGTTGTTGATGCGGTCTTCTGCGACATTGGCGACGGCGATCGCCTCGAATGCTTGCAGCCCGCGGCCGCGCAGGACGCCGCAGATTTCCTCCGGCTTGCCGGCGCGCGCCTGGTCGATGATGGCCGCGGCGATGGCGCGGGTGATGCGGGCAGGCTGGGCGGTCGGGTCAGTTCGGTCAGGCATGGCGGGTCTCCGGTCTACGCTAGGCGGCTGGACTCATCAACGCGGCGCATTCTAGCAGGCGCGGCGCGTTGCGCAAAAATGGCGAATGGCGGCATAGCGATCGGCGTTATCTTGGCCGGTCGACGTCGTACCACACTCTCAGGGCCGCGCCGGCTGCGAGCCAGGCCAGGCCAAGCGTGAGCAGCAGCAACCAGGCGCGTTCGCCGGCTAGTGTAGGCGCTTCGGCCAGGTACAGGGCTATGCCCGCGGCCAACGGGTAGGTGCGACGCCCGCCTTCGAGGACGATCTCCGCCGCCGCCTGGTTGAGGGTGAGCAGCGCGGCGATTAGGGCCGCCATGTACAGGATGGCCTGTCGGTGCGTTTGCCGGACGTTGGCAAGTCCGTAGGCGATCAGGCCGGCGGAGTTGCCGGCCGCGCCCGCCAGCATGAGCCGGCTGTCCACGCTCTGCGCCAAGCCAGGGAACTGCGTGACGACATAAGGCCAGATCGAGAAGGCAGCCGCGCCCGCCGCCACAGCCGTCCACGCCAGAAGGTCGCGGCGCGGCCCGCGCGATAGGTCGCCCGCGGCGATGGCTGCGGCGATGAGCCAGGCGAGCAGCCACACGAATACCGTATTGGCGAGCCAGTGGAAGTAGCCGAGGCGCATCAACCCGGTTAGCGATGCGCCGGGCGCGGCGAGTTGCAGATGCGGCGCGTGCAGCGCCAGCGGGGCGAGGGCCAAAGCCGCGCCAAGGTAGGGGGCTAAGCGCACACGGGGAGCGGGCGACGCAGCCGGCGTGATTCTGCCAGGCGGGCGTGTGACCAGATAACGGAGCAGCCCGGCGAGCAGCGCGCTGGTAGCGGCCAGGCCGCCAAGCATGACCGCGCCGTGTCCCCACAGGCGGGATACCCATACGGTGTGAAATGCCCAGCTTGCCCACACATGAGTGGCGTTGAACGGCTGCCCGCCGGTGAGCAGAAGCAGTGTGCCGGCGTCGAGCAGCGTGAGCCAGAGCGCGACGAGGCCGGTAACGATGGCGGCGCGCGGCGCGCCTGCGTGCTTCGCCATGCGCTCGGCCAGGAAACTGAGCGGCAACAGGCGCCAGGCAAATACGAGAGCGACCAGCGCCAGGGCCAGATTCGGCCGGTTGGCGAGGTCAACGTGGTCGAAAAGAGGGCGCCAGAGCAGGGCGGCCGCGGGCGCGGGCAGAAACAGCGGCGCGACTGCCAACGCATCCCATACGGACCAGGCGTACCGGACGGCGGAAACCGTGCGCAGGCGCAGCAGGGTCGCCGCGAACATCAGCGCAAAGATCAACGCAGCGACCAGCAGCGTGTTGCGCAGCGCCTGGCGGAACAAATAGCTGCGCGCCGCACCCAGCAGGTTGCCCGCGGGCGGTTCGCTTGCGGGAATGCCCGGATGCGGCGCGTAGAGGGCGGCGAATGCCGTCAGAGCCAGCGCGCCGAGCGCCAGCAGCAAGGCCGCGGCCAATGGCAGCCGGGCCAGGCGGCGCATTTACTCAAAGATCCACGGGTCGGTGCAGCGCTGCCACTCGATCAGGTCCTCGCCGAACCACAGAGCGATCTCGGCGACGGCGGTCTCCGGCCCATCGCTGGCGTGTATCAGGTTGCGCCCCACCTCCAACCCGAAATCGCCGCGGATGGTGCCGGGAGCCGAATCGCCGGGGCGGGTGCCGCCGACCATGTTGCGCACAACCGCAATCGTTCCCGTGCCCTCGACGACTAGGGCGACGACGGGTGCGCTGGTGATGTACTGGATCAGTCCGTCAAAAAACGGCTTGCCTTCGTGGACGGCATAATGCCGTCGCGCCAGGTCGTCGCTCACCTGCACCATCTGCATCGCCACGATCTTCAGCCCGTGCCGCTCGAAGCGCGCTATGATCTCGCCGATCAGCCCGCGCTGTACGGCGTCGGGCTTGAGAATGACAAACGAACGTTCCATTTAGCTCTCCTAATTTCGCTCGAAATGGTTTGTAATAAAGACTGCCTAATTTAGGGCGGCGCACCGCCTCGCCATCTTATGCCGGCGCGCCCGGCAGCGGTTCTTCCGGCAGAAATTCATCCTGCGGCGTTTCGGCAAGCAAGGCCGCCTCTTCCGCTCGAACCGAGATGCTCATCGCAGGTTCGGGCCGGGGTATGCCCCATGTCTCCGCCGCGAACTCGCCGTCCGGGTCCATCGTGGCGATGGGATTGGCGGCGAGGGCGCGGTCGTTTTCGTCGCCCGTGGCCTGCAATACCACCCAGCCCATCAATAGATGCGGGTGCTGGCTGACCAGATGGCGGGCCAAGGCGTAGGCCTCATATTCCTCGCCGCTTTGCCACAGCGCCACAGCCAGGCAGACCTGGAAGTCCACGCGGCGGCGGTCGGCCTGTACCAGCGAGCGGTAACTGCGCGCCGCTGCATCCCAATGCAAGCCGCGCAGATAGATCGCTGCCAGACACGCCGCATTGTAAGCCAAGGCGCTGGGCGGGTCCAAACTGGTGCGGCTCAGACCGGCGCGAATCTCGGCGTCGTAAGGGCTTACCTCAAAGGCCCGCTGCCAGATCGTTTGGGCCTGGGCGCGGCGGTTGCGCTGCTCCGCGGCCTGGGCCAGGGCGCGCCAAGCCAGGGCGTTGCCCGGGTCGGCCTGCAAGAGACGCCGGCCCCACTCCTCGCCCTCGTCCCAGCGTCTGGTCTGCCAGGCGATCTTCAACAGGCGGCTGTAGATGCCTAGGTGGCGCGGCAGCCGGCGCAGCGCTACGCGCGCCAACCGCGCCGCCATCTCCGTCTCGCCGTATACCAGCGCCCGATCGATGGCATTGGTCCAGGCTGCAAGAGGCGTCTGCACCTGCTCGCCGCTGGAATCGTTCATGGCGTCCGCTTCCCGGCTAGACATACGGAATTGAGTGGTGCGGCGGGTCTGCGATGCCGTGCATGCGGCGCAGTTGATCGACCAGCCCCAGCGCGTCGCGCTCGCCGGCCGGCGGCGGCCCAAAGGGATCGCTGGGGCCTAGCTCGCTGCCGCTGAGAGTGCGCAACGAGGTGAGGACGCTGTGCGCCAGCACGTCGACGTTATAGCCGCCCTCCAGCACAGCCGCCAGCCGTCCGTGGCACAACTCGTCCGCGAGGTCGAGCAACTCCTGCATGATGCGGCCGTAGCCGGTGATGCTGAGGCGCATGTCGGCCAGCGGGTCCATCCAGTGGGCGTCGAAACCGGCGGACACGAGGATTAACTCCGGCTCGAACTCGCGCGCGGCGGGCGCCAAAATTTGCCGGATCGCAGCCAAGTAGCCTTCATCGCCTACATAGGCAGGAAAGGGGATGTTGATGGTTGTGCCCTTGCCCTCGCCTTCACCGGTCTCGATGGCCGCGCCAGTGCCGGGGTAGTGTGGAGACTCGTGGATGCTGAAGAACATGACCGAGGGATCGGCGTAGAAGATGTCTTGGGTGCCGTTGCCGTGATGCACGTCGAAGTCGACGATCAGCACGCGGTCCACCTCGCGCCAGTCTTGCGCCCAACGAGCGCCGATGGCGACGTTCGCCAGCAGGCAGAAGCCCATGCCCCAGTGGGGCAGGGCATGATGTCCGGGCGGCCGCACCAGGGCGAAGCCGTTGTCCGCCTCGCCGCTCAACACTGTGTCGATGATCCGGATCAGGCCGCCGGCGGCCGCCAGCGCCGCGGCATAGCTGTGGGCGTTGACATAGGTGTCCGAATCGAAGTGAGCGCCGCCCAACATCGAGGCAGACTGGAGCCGTTCAATGTAGAACGCTTCGTGGATGCGCAGCACCGCGTCCAGCGGAGCAGGGCGAGGCGGCACACGCAGCAGGCTTGCCAAGATGCCGTCGCCTTGCAGCAATTCCCAGGTCTGTTGCAGGCGCTGGGCGTTTTCGGGGTGCCCTTCCAGGGTATGCAGGCGGTTGATGGGGTCGTAGGTGATTGCCGTTCGTCTCATGAGCCGTTCAGCCAAGTGCGCATGCAGCAGGATAGGGAGCTACGAACGCGGTTCGGAGTCTGATGCAAAGCGGGGGCGGTAACTGTGTACGGTCTTGGGCGGGGCGTCGCCTTCTTG
>Ga0334888_1003454_pt1 | contig 15552 bp, 8 predicted proteins | sample GraSluR1_MG_FD_207227 | JGI IMG/M metagenome (GOLD analysis project Ga0334888, IMG submission 207227) | Sludge microbial communities from methane-producing bioreactor in Wageningen University, Netherlands - Granular Sludge_3_08-R1 | ecosystem: Engineered > Bioreactor > Anaerobic > Unclassified ...
AAAGACGCTTCCCCCCTGATCGAAAATGGGGTGATCCCCGAAGCCCGGAGTGTCGGTGGTGAAGGCCACCAGATCCGTGGTTTGATCCACATAGGCGAAATAGGCGAGGTGCCACTCGGAATAGTCCGGTGTGGCGGCGGTGAAGAGACCCTGTTTGTTTCGGAGGGTGGTGGATTCGAGAGAAGCCAGAGTGCCAAAGGCCCAGCAGGTTCCGAAGGGGTTCTGATTCCGCACGGGGGTGACGTAGCTGGTGCCGCTGATGTTGCGAAGGTCGTAGGTGCTGGGATAGGCCGCGGTCTGCAATCCTTTGAAGATAGGGCCTTTCACGTGAGAAAGATCTACCGGAGCGGGGACATAACCGTAAAAGGGGCCTTCCCGGCTTGCCGCAGTCTCCAGGCGTTTCTGGTACTCCACAAATTCCGGATTAAGAGGTGCCTTCTGAAGTTCCAGAGCTAAAGCAATCCCTGGAAAGATCCCCAGAAAGACCGCAACCGTAAGGCATACCACGAGTAGAAATTTTTTCCTCATTTTTGCTCACTCCCTTTCATAATCTCTGCTACCACTGCACCATTTCTGCACGAAGAACCGATCTCATGGTATCTTTTCCTCCTGAAGAAGTAAAGGATTTCAAGAAGGAGAAGGAGTAAAAAATACGAAAAGAAAGCGGGGGAAGAGGTTCTCTGTCCCCTCTTCCCCCGCTGCTGTTATTTGTAATGATTTTTTGGTTGTTTTTTCGTAATACTACCGCCTCAGCACCAGAAGAGGCAGCAGGAAGAGCACTCCCAAAGGTGCCATGCCCAAGCTGCATCCGCCTCCGCCGTCGCTACTCCCTCCTGGGGTGGGTCCACTTGTGGGGGTAGGCCCTGTGTAGGTTCCCGTAAAAGCCTTCAGGGCTACGTTGCTGTGGCTGTTGCCCGCGGTGGTAGTGAGATCCGCCCAAGCGGTACCGTTGGAGCTTACATAGCTCTCTCCCGCATTGGCGGATGCCTTGTCGGAATAACCTGCCACCCGGGATTCGAGAGGAATCGGGAAGTTGTATCCCGGCGTGGTGAGCCGCACCGTCACGGCGAATCTGGCTCCTGCCGTAAGAGCTATTTGCTCGCTCAGAGCGATGGTGTGGTATCCCGGAGCAGTGATAGTGCCTCCCTGAGAGTAGACCAGGGTTCCCGTGGAGGGATCCCCCGTAACGCCGGTGCGTACCTGAAGCTGGTAGGTGGAGCCCGGCGAGACCACATAGAAGCTTACCGCCTTCAAGGCTTCCGCCGTAGCAGCTCTTTCGGAAGCTCCTGAAAGGCTCCGGCCGGTGCCGGCGGTGAAGACGTTGGCGAAGGAGGCGGTGGTAGAGCTGTAGCCGTAGGAGTTTACCCACCCCAGCGGATCGTACTGATAGATGTAGTCGTAGGTGTTCGGGGCGGCTCCCACAAAAGCGATATTTCCTTCAATCCCCGTGTCGTAATAGGAGATGTAGAGATAGCCGTTATCTCCCCAGCCGGTCCCCCAGGAGTTTTTCACGATCCAGGCACCGTTCCCAGGAGGCTGCTGATCGGGATGGAAGTTTGAAACGCTGTAGTTGTCATCCCACCCCACGGCGGTAACCCCGTGATTGGATCCAGGAGATCCCGTGTAGTAGTAGGCGGCGGTAGCGGGGTTCCACTCAATACCGCTGATGTTGCCTGCCATGTTGTCCGAAACGTACATGCCGATGGAGACCCCGCCGTAGTTCATGATGGCGTACTTGAGATCCTGGGTGCTCACGGGAGAATACCATTGGACGCGCGAGGGCAGATAGTAGGCGTGGGTGAGGATACGCTGGTTTGCCTCGTTCCCCGTGGGGTAGGCGCCGTTATAGGGACTTGTGCTCTCCGCTACCGCTCCGGTGTGGCGGGCCAGGATAGCAGTACCCTTCCAATCTTCGCCGCCGAGATCAAAAATTCCCGGTAGATCTGCGGTGGTGTAGTTTCCGAATCCCGGCATAGTGGGGCTCTGATCGATGTAGGCAAAGTAGGAGAGGTGCCACTCCGAATAGTCAGGAGTGCCGCTTCCTCCGGAAGCCACGAGGCTGTTCGACTCCAGCGATCCGAAGACGGCGAAAGACCAGCAGGTGCCGTAGGGGTTTTGGTTGCGTACGGGGGTTACGTAGTTTCGCCCTCCCACATTGCGCAGATCGTAGGCGCTGGGAAAGGCTGCAGTTTGCAGCCCACCAAAAACAGGTCCCTGAATGTGAGAAAGATCCAGAGGGGAGGGGATTCTCCCCAGAGGCATGCCCTCCTCCGGGGCACTCCTCTGCTGCGAAAGCTTCTCCTGATACTCCACAAAGGCGGGGTTCAGGGGAGCCCCCTGAAGATCCGCCGCCAGGGCGAGAGAGGGGAGGCTCAAGAATACAGCCGTTGCTAAAAGATACAGAAACGATAGATAGGGTCTTTTCATCGTACATCTCTCCTTTCATTGTGATGTTTCTTTAGCATGGTTTTCCTGAAGAAAACGTAAACCATGATCTTATGATACGTCCTTTTGAAAAGCCTGTAAAGAATACCAACGAAAAAAGAATGTAAGAAATATGTAAAAAACCCCCCCTCTGTTATAGAGGGGGGGTTTGACCACCATGTTTGGATACGCGGCAGGAGGGTTGGACTCCTTTTTCAAAAAGAGATCAGATTATCACAGGAGGCGCAGGAAGAATCTTTCTCCGATACTCCAGAACAAGAAGTACTATCACCAAAGCCATCCCTCCCAGCTTTACCGGCAGGAAGGGGGTAAAGCAGAGAAGCCCTCCCGCAGCAAACCCCAGACGTACCCAGAGAGGAAGAATAGAGCGGAAATATCCCTCCATGGCAAAGCCTATGGCCAGCGCCGCCAGGCCTCCCCCCACCAGAGCGGCGGTGTTGCCCCCAAAGCCTCCGTGGAGGATGATCCCCTGGTCGAAGCAGAAGGCGAAGGGGACGATAAAGGCCAGAATCCCCAGCCGCATGGCCTGAAACCCCGTGGCGTTAGGGGGGGCATCTGCGATGGAACTCGCCGCATAGGCTGCCAGAGCCACCGGGGGTGTGATAGCGGAGATGATGGCGAAGTAGAAGACGAAAAGATGTGCCGCCAGAGGATCGAACCCCAGTCTGGTGAGGGCGGGCACCCCGAGAGCGGCGGCGAGGATGTAGGCTCCCGTGGTGGGGAGCCCCATCCCCAACACCAGAGAGACCAGCATGATCAGCAACAGCGCCAGAAAGGGGATATCCCGGGCCAGAGAGAAGACAAGCCCCACAAACTTGAAGCCGATCCCCGTAAGGGCCACGGAGCCCACGATGATCCCTGCGGAGGCGCAGGCGATGGCCACCACGGGAATATTGAGCGCCCCGGAGTAGATGGCGTCAAGAATGGCTTTGGGCCCCATGCGCCGCTCTGGATTGAAGAGGGAGATTCCCCAGGCCATGGCGATGCCGATCACCGCCGCCAGCATGGGGGTATACCCCGTAAGGAGCATGTAGATGAGCCCGATGATGGGGATAAGATTATAGGAGTGGCGGAGCACCTTTTTGCGACAGGGAAGCTCCTCCTGGGGAAGCCCTTTGAGCCCCAGTTTTACCGCCCGGAGGTGCACCATGAGAAAGACCGCTCCGTAGTAGAGGATGGCGGGAAAGGCTGCGGCGATGATGATAACCCGGAACTGTACCCCCAGAAGAGAGGCCATGATAAAGGCCCCCGCTCCCATGATGGGGGGCATGATCTGCCCTCCCGAACTTGCTACTGCCTCCACGGCACCCGCAAAGGCGTTGGAGTAGCCCAGGCGTTTCATGAGAGGGATGGTAAAGGTTCCCGTGCCGTAGACATTCGCCACGGCGGATCCCGAAATAGAGCCGAAGAGGCAGGAGCTTACCACTGCGATCTTCGCAGGCCCTCCCGGAGTAGTTCCCGCAAATGCCTGGGCGAACTCCATAAAATACTCCCCGATGCCGCTCTTTTCGAGAAAGCCCCCGAAGATGAGAAAGACCATAACGAAGGTGGCGGAAACTCCCAGAGGGATGGAGAAGACCCCCTCATCGGTGAGATAGATCTGCTCGATCACCTCGGGAAAGGTGAACTCCAACCCCCGCATCACCCCCGGCAGATAGTGCCCGAAGTACATGTACCCCGCAAAAAAACCCGCAATAATTGCCAGAGGTAGCCCCACCACCCGGCGGGTGGCCTCGATAAGCATTACCAGCAGAACAAATCCGAGAATCAGCTGCGGCGTGGTGACCGCATCCACCTGAATAATCCGATAGGTGATTGTCTCGTAGGTGCTTATGGCGTAGATCCCCGGAAGCACGGAGATCCCCGCCAGCAGACAGTCCAGCAGGGTGGGGTGGTCTTTGGGGGAGTTCTTTGTGGCGGGGTAGAGAAGAAAGGCCATGGGAAAGACCCATGTGAGATGGATCATTCTCTGGAGATAGGCTTCGTAGGCGCCGAAAAGGGCGGTGTAGAGATGGAAGATCCCCAGAAGTACCACGTAGACGTACAGAGCTTGCGCCGTCCGTCCGGTAAGTTTGCGCATCATGAACCTCCTTGTGGGCGTATTGCAACGAGAGTAGAAAGAAAGAGAGCGGCACCGGAAGGGCCGCTCTCAAGAGATTGCCGTGATTCCGTGATGAGAAAGAGTTTCTTCATTCAGGCCGTTTCCGTACGGCGGCCCGACGAAATGCCCCTTCTTTTGCTCTGCCTGGCTCTACTGCGCAGCCTCTGTCCAGAACTTCACTGCCCCGGGGTGGGTGATAAGGCCGGGAGAGACAGCCTCTTCCACGGTCATCTCGCCGATATCCTTTACAGCCTTGGCGAGATTCTCCTTGTGCTCCCAGAGAGACTTGGCCAGATCGTACACAAGATCATCCGGCAGATCCTTGCGGATCACGATGCATGTATAGTCTCCCACCACAGGGATATCTCCGGTGACAGAGTTGTATGCATCCTTATCCACCATAAAGGTGGTGGTTCCGTAGGCTTCCGCTACCGCCTGCCGGGCATGCTCATCCACCGGAAGAATCACGATATCCGTCTGGCTTTCGATCTTCATAACCACCGAGGCCACCCGCCCTACCGCAAAGGTGAACATATCGAGATGGTTATCCGCCAGCAGGTTGGAGCCGTCATCGTAGGAGGAGAACTCCACGGAGCCCCCCCAGCTCTTGACATCGTCCCAGCCGATCCCCCACCCCTTTTCGAAGATGGAGCGGATGATGAACTCCGAGGCCGTGCCGGGTTTGAGGGTGGCCATCCGGATGGGGAGTTTCTTCTCTACGATATCCCCCAGGGTGGTGATGCCGTGTTTCTCTGCATAGTCTTTCCGCATGATGAAGTAGGTGTACTGCCGGTAGAGGTTGGCAAAGTTTACCGCCCCCTCCACGGGCTTGTTGAACCCCTCTTCTCCCTTCTGGGCAGCCCCCAGCACAGAGGCCACGGAGAGCCCGAAATCTCCTTTTCCCCGATCTGCATTCACGATGTTGCTTACCCCGCCGCCGGTGCCGCTGGTGGTCTGGAGCACTTCCTTGGACCACATGTCTGCCAGAGCACCGCCGAGGGCAAACCAGTTTCCTCCCGGAGGTCCCGCCATAAAGCGGAGATGATCCGGCCATGTAGCCTTGTCCGCAGCTGCTCCCAGAGAGACCAGGGAGAGAGAGAGAAGAAGAGCCAGCATAAAGATTGAAAATTTGCGCATAAGAGTACCTCCCGCGATATAGTTTGAAACTTCTTTCGACGGCTCATTGTAGGAGATTTTTCCCCGTCCTGTCAACGGTTCGACCGCAACCGAACTTTTCATGTGCCAGAAAAACCGGCGTTTCCGGGAGTTCGGGGCGTTTTATTGCTTACCGAACAGAAGGCAAATCGTAGGGGGTTACCTGATAGACGCAGTAGTTCACCCAGTTGGAGAAGAAGAGGTTGCCGTGGCAGCGCCAGCGTACCAGGATATCCCGATTCGGGTCATCCTCCTCGTAGTAGTTCCGGGGGACTTCAATGGGGCTCCCCTGGTTTCGATCCCGGAGATACTCCTCCTCAAGGGTGGTCTTGTCGTATTCAAAATGCCCCATCACGTAGATCTGCCGAAAATCCCGGGATGTCACGATATGAGGCCCCGCCTCGGGAGAGGAGGCGAGAATCTGAAGATCCCCTACCCTGGCGATGTCTTCCGCATCCACCGTGGTGTGCCGGGAGTGGGGGGCGTAAAACTCATCATCGAACCCCCGAAGCAGATTGGTGTGGGGGACAAGAACCCGATGGGGGAAGATGCCGAAGCACTTCTCCGAAAGGGGGCGTTTTTCCATGCCGTAATGATGGTAGAGCCCCGCCTGGGCGGCCCAGCAGAGAAAGAGGGTGGAGGCGATATGTTTTTCCGCATAGTCCATAATCTCCCGAAGCTCCTCCCAGTAGGCCACCTCCTCGAAGGGGCGCTGTTCCACCGGAGCCCCCGTGATGATCAGTCCGTCCAGCCCCCCCGCAACCACCTCTTCAAAGGTTCGGTAAAAGGCGCTCATGTGGCTTGCGGAGGTGTTCGAGGGGGTGTAACTGGCGGTGCGGATAAGCAGAAGCTCCACCTGAAGGGGGGAGTTCGAAAGAAGCCGGGTGATCTGGGTCTCCGTGGAGATCTTCTTGGGCATGAGATTCAGCAGCCCGATCCGCAGGGCCCGGATATCCTGATGCACCGCCCGGTACTGAGACATGACGAAGACGTTCTCCTGCTGCAGCACGTCGTAGGCGGGGAGATTGCGGGGTACGATAATGGGCATGATTTTTCCTCCTTGTTCCTGTTCCTGCATTCCTATTTCTGCCCCGAAAGGGCCTGATCCAGATCTTCCAGAATATCCTCAACGTTCTCCAGCCCCACGGAGAGGCGGATCATCTCCGGGCCGATTCCCCCCGCCTTGAGCTGCTCCTCCGAAAGCTGCCGATGGGTGGTGCTGGCGGGGTGGAGCACCGAGGTACGGAGATCCCCCACATGAATCACCAGAGAGACCAACCGGAGCTTTCCCGTAAAGGTTTCCGCCGCCTCGCGCCCTCCTTGGATGCCGAAGGAGAGCACCCCCCCTGCTCCCCGAGGGAGGAAGCGGGCTGCCCGGGAGTAATCCGGAGCGTTCTTCAGGCCGGGGTAGCGAACCCAGGAGACCTGAGGATGCTCCTCCAGAAAGGTGGCTACCTGAAGGGCATTTGCACAGTGGCGATCCATCCGTACGTGGAGAGTCTCCAGAGAGTTATGGATCATAAAGGCGTTAAAGGGGCTTAAGCAAACCCCGAGATCGCGCAACAGATGGGTTCGGGCCTTGGTGATAAAGGCCTTATTCCCGAAGTTCTTCCAGTAGGAGAGGCCGTGGTAGCTCGGATCCGGCTCCACCAGCTTGGGAAACGTGCCGTTATTCCAGGGAAAGGTTCCTCCATCCACGATGCATCCCCCCATGCTCGTAGCGTGGCCGTCCAGGAATTTGGTGGCGGAATGGATCACCAGATGAGCCCCCAGCTCGAAGGGGCGGCAGAGGTAGGGGGTTGCCAGCGTATTATCCACCACAAAGGGAACTTTCAGAGCTTCCGCAATGCGGGCGAACTTCTCGAAATCCAGAAGGTTCATGCCGGGATTTCCCAGGGTCTCACCGAAGACGCAGCGCACCGACTCGTCAGCGGCGGCGAGAATTGCCTCCTCCGGCGCTTCGGGATCCACAAAACGCACGGATATGCCGAACTGGCGGAAGGTGGAGCCTAAAAGGGTGATGGTGCCTCCGTACATGGAGGAGGATGCCAGAATGGTATCTCCGGGGGTGCAGAGGTTCAGCATGGTCAGGGTGGTGGCGGCCTGCCCCGAGGAGGTGCAGAGGGCCCCTACCCCTCCTTCCAGGGCGTTGATCTTCTTCTCCAGAGCTTCCACGGTGGGGTTTGAAATCCGGGAGTACATATGCCCCTCCTGCTCCAGGTCGAAGAGCCCCGCCACGAAAGAGGGGTCGAAGTAGCGGTAGGTTGTGCTTTGGGTCAGAGGGAGCACCTGGGGGTCTCCCTGAGAGGGAGTATATCCTCCGTGAATGCAGCGGCTTTCTATCTTCATGCTTTTTTCTCTCCTTCTGTATGGTTTTTCTTCGGTACTTTCGGCACTTTGCAGTTTTCGTCGCTTCTGCAGCTTTCGCCACATTTGCTACAGCTCGAAGCAACAAAAAAACCAGGCTCTTCGAGAATGCGAAGGAACCTGGTCTGAAACGGTCTCGTGTAACAATTGCCGGATTGGAGTATCAGGAAGGCACAATCCCACGGCACACCGTTTCAGACGGCATGCCGCACATGACAAAGCAGACTGCGAGGGCGGAAAAACTATGGTAAAAGCCTTCGAATCGCCGGGCCATACAAAAACCTCCCTTGAATATAACGCCATAGAGCACAGTAATTTCCTTGGGGGGAATCCTACGATGAATAGGGAGGAATGTCAAGAAAAAAACAAAAAACAAAAAACGAGAAATAAGAGAATGAGGGAGAGCTTGCGGCGTTGGAAAGAAGGGGCGTATCAAGACGAATGTGGAAATTGCCCCCTCCCTTGAAAAGGGCCTGACAAAGAGATCTCTGGCAGACTGTTTACAGAGTCGCCCGGTGGATCATTGTTTCCGGATGGTGGCAGTGCGAGGGGTCTTGACAGCCGGGGAGATGGAGGAGATAGACGCAGCGCTGCGGAGGGTCTTTGCGCTGTAGCCATGGAGAAAGGAGCCATGGAGACCTCTGGAGAGTAAGCAGCAACCTATCCCGGACGAGGTGCCTTATCTGCATTGACAGCACCCTTTGCTGATGTTACAATTAAATTGCTTCATAAAAGTGTTATGGAGTTATCACCTTGTTTGCGTCGATTTTTTCTGAAGAGGTTTTTTTCGCAAGAGAACCGCAAGGGATTTCCAGAACTCCGGAGGAAGGGAGGGCCGAATACGATTCCCGAATAAGCGAGTTTGGAGCGGCTGATCTTGAAATGTGGTTCTCGTGGAACGATTTGAGATGCTCTCTCTCGATGCCGCTCTGTGGGGCAAAGCAAGGGCATTACCCTCTTACCGAGAGCCCGGAAGCGTTTGCATCCGCCGGCGCTGGTGCTGGCGGCAGAAGTAGTATCTTTGTTTCCTATCACGTTTCACATCAAAAAGGAGGGAATTATTGATGGCACACCGGTTCAACTCGAAAAAGCTGACGGTAATATGTGCGGTTATGGCGCTGGCCTTTCTCTTTTCCGCGGGAAGCGTTCTGGGGGGAGAAAAGGTTCCTGCCATCGAACTGATTACCACCACCGAGGCCTATGATCCCATTCGGTATGAAACGGCCTTTCTGATTGCAGATTCCTGGAAGCAGCTGGGGCTTGATGTGAATGTGCGCCCCATGGAGTTTTCCACCATTCTTCAGCGGTTTTATAACGAGCAGGATTTCGATATGGTCATTCTCGGCTGGTCCGGGCGGGTGGAGCGTCTCGATCCCCAGCATTTCCTCGGAACGCTGCATTCCGGTCAGAGCACTCTGGGGGGGAACAACCCCGGAGGGTACAACAATCCCGAGTACGACGCTCTCTTTGATGCCCAGCAGGCGGAGTTCGATGTGCAGGAGCGGCGGGAGCTTGTTCTCAAAGCCCAGAAGATCGCCATGGCGGATCAGCCCGTGGATATTCTTTTCTACCGTGATGAAGTAGTGGCCTATAACAGCGCCCGTTTTGCGAATCCCGTGGTTATGGCGGGGGAAGCTTTCTACAACGAGTGGATGCCCTACAGCATCAAGCCTCTGGGGGATAAGAAGATCCTTACCATCGCAACCCAGCAGGAGCCGGATACCATCAACCCTCTCGCCTCCACCTCCGTATGGGGATGGAAGTTCATGAGGATGGTCTACGATAAGCTGGTTCGCCTCTCCCCCAATATCGAGCCCCTCCCCTCTGCAGCAGAGAGCTTCCACGATGTGGATGAGACCACGGTAGAGGTGGTTCTCCGAAAGGGGATGACCTTCCACGACGGCAAGCCCGTTACTGCGGAGGATGTGAAGTTCAGCTACGACTACTTTATCAGTAACGACTTCCCCTACTTCCGCCCCTTCCTCAGCGTTCTTGAGAGCACCGAGATTGTGGGGGAGGATCGCCTTCGTTTCAACCTGAAGAGCCCCTTCGCCCCCTTTATTACGGTGACGCTCACCCAGATTCCCATCCTTCCCAAGCACCTCTGGGAGGGGATCGAAGAGCCCGATCAGCTTGCACCCGAGGCTATCCCCACCGTGGGGAGCGGCCCCTTTGTCTTCGACCGCTACGAGCGGGGGCAGTACAAGCGTATCCTGAAGTTCGCCGATCACTACATGGCGGAGGAGATGGAGATTGAGGGTATGGACTACATGATCTATGCGGATGCCGAGGGAGTTCTCACGGGACTTCTCACCGGTCAGGCCGACATGAGCGCCTGGCGGCTGGAGCCGGGACAGATCCCCCTGGCAGAGCAGAATCCTGATATCACTGTGGTGGCGGTTCCCGATTTCGGCTACTATCACAGCACCTACAATCTGCGCCGGGCCCCCTTCGACGACAGAGATTTCCGGCGCGCCGTGGCCCACGCGGTGAATAAGGGGACCATTATCGACGTGCTTCTCTCCGGGAGGGGAGAGCCCGGCAACTCCGTTATCGCTCCGGTGAACGGCTTTTGGCACAATCCGGATGTGGAGATCTTCGATTTTGATCTGGAGAAGGCAAAATCCCTCCTGAAAGAGGCGGGATATACCTGGGACGAGGCGGGGAAGCTCCACTTCCCGAAGAAGTAATCCCGGGGTGAACCTTCCGGGGAGCCCGGGTTTTCCGGAAGGAGCTTTCTTTGGCACCTTTGTCCCGGTCGCAAAGCGGGAGACTTGGTCTCCCGCTTTTCTGTTACATCTTCCGAAAGGAGGAGAGCCTGGCCCGGTAGAGCCTACGGGCTGCGCCCCAACGACGGCATGAATAGAAAAACCTATTTTTTCTTTCGGTTTCTCCAGCTTGCGGCAACCTTCTTGGTTATTCTTACCCTGCTCTTTTTCCTCTTTCGCTTAGCTCTTCCGGATCCCACCACCGCCCTGGTGGTAGAAGGCCTCTCTCAGGAGGAGCAGCAGCTTGTACGGGAGAAGTTCGGTCTTCATCTCCCCCTCTGGCAGCAGTACGGCATCTATCTGAAAAACAGCATCTTTCTCGGGGAGTTCGGCACATCCTTTCACTACAAGGCTCCCGTGGCACCCATCGTTTTCGAAAAGTTTCTGAATACCATGGTTCTCATGGTGGTCTCTATCCTCATCTCCTACACCCTGGGGCCTGCTCTGGGGGTGCTTCTCACCTGGAAGAGGGGGGGGAAGCTCGAAATCGGCGGCATTGTTACAGGGCTTGTGCTTCGCTCCGCCCCCATGTTCTGGACGGGGATGCTGGGGGTGATGTTCTTCGGGGTCTATCTGGGGTGGTTTCCCACCAGCGGCATGCGTACCCTTCCCTTCGATTCCACGGGCTTTCTGGATACGATTTTCACCCTGGATTTTCTCCACCACCTTATCCTCCCCGCCTTCGTGGTCTCCATCTACTACATGGGGCTCCCCATGCTGATCATGCGCAACACCATGCTGGAGATCATGGGGGAGGATTTTATCGAACTCTGCCGTGCCAAGGGGCTGAAGGAGCGTGTGGTGATGTACCGCCATGCGGCGCGGAACGCCCTTCTTCCGGTGGTTACCCAGGCGGCCATTACCATCGGTCTTGCGGTGGGGGGGCAGGTGGTGGTGGAGGTGGTCTTCTCCTGGCCCGGACTGGGGCGTGAGATGCTCCAGGCTGTGCGAACCAGCGACTATCCCATGGCTCAGGCCACCTTCATGCTCATGGCCTTCATGGTGCTTGTGATGAATTTTGTGGCGGACGCTCTTTACGGTGTTCTCGATCCCAGGGTCTCCATACCCAGAGAGGGGCGATGATAGGATGAACAAAAAGTCTGCTCTGGGGCGTTCGGCGGTCTGGAAAGTCTATGCCTCCATGTTTGCGGAGCCCTTCCGGGTTATCTTTCGCGATCCCTTGGCTTTTACGGGGCTTCTCATGCTTACCGGCGTCATCGCCGTGGCCATCTTTGCTCCCTGGATTGCTCCCTACTCTCCCGACGAGATGCACCGGAAGGTGGAGGGGGTTCTCTTTCGTATCTCCTCCGGGGAGTCCCAGCGCCTCGGAGGGGTGTACCCCTTTTCGCTCAATGCTGTAGCCGTAGCCGCTGATGGGGAGACCATCCTCGCTGCGGGGGACGCGGGGCGGATCCTTCGCCTTGAGGGGAGTTCCTGGGTGGAGGAGAAAACCCCCACCGAAAGAGATCTCCTGGCCCTCGCTGCGGGAGAATCCACCCTGGCTGCGGGAGATGGGGTTATCCTGCGCAGAGTGGGGGGAACCTGGCAGATTGAGGAAGAACGGGAGGGGACTCTCTTCAAAGGCCTCGCCGTGGCGGGGGAGACTGCCCTCGCGGTGGGGGAGGATGGCACGGTGCTGCGACGTTCCCCCTCGGGCTCCTGGGAGGAGCTTCCCTCCCGGGAGAAGGGGGCCATGGCGGCGGTATCCCTGCTGAACGAAGATTTCGGCTTTATGGTGGGGGAGCGGGGGATGCTGCTCCGCTACGATAAGGGAACGCTGAAGCGTGAAATGATTCGAGCTTTTCGCAACTTGCGGGATGTGCACGTCTATGCCCCGAATCTTGCCATGGCGGTGGGAGATCGGGGAACCCTTCTCCGTTTCGACGGAACCCGATGGACAGAGATGTTCGGCCCGGAGACCCGGGATCTTCGAGGCGTTCGGGTGGTGCGGGAGGATCTCGCCTTTGCGGTGGGGCCTTTCGGGGTGGTTCTTGTCTGGAACGGTGTCAACTGGAGCAGCATGGATATGGGGTATCGGAGAGGTTTTCGTGGCATAGCCTCGGCGGGAGATGCGGTTCTTGCGGTGGGGAGCGACCCCTTTATCAACGAACTCTCCCCCCCTACCAGAAGCCACATCTTCGGCACCACCCATCTGGGGCGGGATATCTTCTCCCAGACCGTGTACGGCTCCCGCACGGCCCTTCTTGTGGCGGTGCTCGCCTCGCTGGTGGTCAGCATCATCGGCGTTACCGTGGGGCTTGTGGCGGGGTATTTCCGGGGAAAGACCGACGATCTTCTCATGCGTATTGTGGATATCATGTACGCCCTCCCCTTTGAGCCCTTTGCCATGATTCTGGTGCTTATCTTCAACCCCAGTATCTGGATCGTCATCCTTGCGGTGGGGCTTCTCACCTGGCGCACCAACGCCCGGGTGGTGCGCTCCCAGGTGCTCTCCATCGCCCGCCGTCCTTTCATCAAGGCTGCCCGGGCCGCCGGGGCGAGCAATCTGCGGATCATGCTGGTGCATATTACGCCGAACATCCTCCCCCTCATCTTTCTGCAGCTCGCGGTAGCCGCGGGATTTGCCATCACCGCCGAGGCCACCCTCAGCTTTCTCGGTCTCGGGCCGCCTCGTATGCACAGCTGGGGGACCATTCTGCATGCGGCGCGTCTCTCCGGAGCGTGGCGGACCGCCTGGTGGTGGATCATTCCTCCGGGAGCCCTGATCATGCTCACGGTGGTCTCCATCTTTTTCATTGCCCGGGCGCTTGAGGTTCTCTCCAATCCCAGGCTTAGAAAGGAGGTCTGAGGGTGCTTCTCGATATCCGAAATCTTCAGACGCACTATGGTTCCAAAGAGAAGCCGGTGAAGGCGGTGGATGGCATCAGCTTTACCCTCGAACGAGGAAAAAGCCTCGGCCTTGTGGGGGAGAGCGGTTGCGGCAAGACCACCGCTGCAAAGTCCATTAACCGTATTCTCTCCGGCTCGGGACGCATCGCCGGAGGCGAGGTTCTCTTTAAGGGGCGGGATCTCGTGAGGATGACCGAAGAGGAGATGAACCGCCTTCGTTGGAAAGAGATCTCCCTCATCACCCAGAGCGCCATGAACGCCCTTGACCCGGTCTACACCGTGGGAGACCAGATCATCGAGGCCATCCAGACCCACGAACGGGCGAGCCGGCGGGAGGCTGCGGAGAGAGCGGCGGAGCTGTTTTCTCTGGTGGGGATCGAAAAGAACCGGCTCTGGAACTATCCACACCAGCTCAGCGGAGGGATGAAACAGCGGGTGGTCATCGCCATGGCGCTGGCGCTCAATCCGGATCTCGTTATTGCGGACGAACCCACCACGGCGCTTGATGTGGTGGTGCAGGACGGCATCATGAAGCAGCTTGAACATCTTCAGGAAAAGTTTCAGATGGCCCTTATCCTCGTGACCCACGACATCTCTGTGGTGGCGGAAACATGCCCCACTCTGGCGGTGATGTATGCGGGGAGAATCATGGAGTACGGTGCCACCTCGGAGGTGCTGCGGGATCCCTTTCACCCCTACACCATGGGGCTGCAGAACGCCTTTCCCACCCTCACCGGAGCGGCGGGGGATCTTATCTCCATTCCGGGATTTCTTCCGGATCTAACAGATCCTCCCAAGGGGTGCCGTTTCTGCACCCGCTGTCCCTTTGCGGAGGAGCAGTGTCTTCACGTTCCTCCCCCTGCTCATGAGGTTCGCCCCGGGCACCGGGTGGAGTGCCACTACCCCGAGAAGGCCGAGGAGTTCCGGCATCGGGCGAAGAATCCCGAGACCTGGCAGCAGAGACGTGAACAGCACGGGGTCTACCTCTCCTCGGGAGAGGTCCTTCTGGAGACGAAAAATCTGAAAAAAAGCTACCCCACAAAACGAACCTTCTCGGATATTCTTGCCCGGAGGCCCGGAAAGGCGTTGAAGGCCCTTGACGGAGTGAGCTTTTCCCTCAAAAAGGGGGAGATCCTCGGTCTTGCGGGGGAGAGCGGCTCCGGAAAGACCACCCTGGGGGAGATGCTCTCGGCCCTCCAGACCCCCACCTCCGGTTCGGTGCTCTTCGAGAACAGGGATACCGTGGCCCTTTCCAAAAAGGAGCTTCGCAGCTTTCGGCGCAACGTACAGGTGGTTTTTCAAGACCCCTACGAGACCCTCAACCCTCGCTTTACCGTGCTGAATGCTCTCATGGAGCCCCTGAAAAATCTTGGCATCGGCAGCTACGAGGAGCGCCTGGATCGCATCACTACAGCCCTGACAAAGGTGGAACTCAACCCACCGGAAAACTATCTTCTCCGCTTTCCCCACGAACTTTCCGGGGGGCAGCGGCAGCGGGTGGCCATCGCCCGGGGTATTATTCTGGAGCCCCGTTTTCTCGTGGCGGATGAACCCGTCTCCATGCTCGATGTCTCCATCCGGGCGGGGATCCTCAATCTCTTTCTTCGCTTTCGCCGAGAGATGGATATGTCCATCGTCTATGTCTCTCATGATCTTGCCACCATCCGGTATATCTGCGACCGGACAGCCATCCTCTATCTGGGGCGTATGGCCGAGCTTGGCCCCACCGAAGAGGTTATCTCCCGCCCTCTGCACCCCTATACGGAGATGCTTATCCGGGCGGTCCCCCACTCCGAAGCGGGGGAGAAACGCCCCCGGGTGGATGCCCGAGGAGAGATACCGGATCCCATCGATCTTCCCAACGGC
>Ga0334888_1003461_pt1 | contig 15527 bp, 15 predicted proteins | sample GraSluR1_MG_FD_207227 | JGI IMG/M metagenome (GOLD analysis project Ga0334888, IMG submission 207227) | Sludge microbial communities from methane-producing bioreactor in Wageningen University, Netherlands - Granular Sludge_3_08-R1 | ecosystem: Engineered > Bioreactor > Anaerobic > Unclassified ...
ATCCCTTGCGACCCTCGGAGCGCTGTTTGCAGCCTTCCCCCAGATTCGCACCGTTTCCCCTTCCGGCGAAGTGGCCCTCGGATACCCGAATCTTCGCCCCCTCGCGGAACTCATCGTCAAGGAGGGGCGTTCCGTCGCTATGGTGGAGTTTTCCCGGCAGATAGGCGCTCCTCAGCTGAACTGGCTCGCCTACCCTCGCCTTGTTTCGCTGCACAGCGTGACCAACGAAGAGATACTCAGCCGCAACATCTCCCGTTTTGCATTGCACGAACGTTTCGTCAGAGCGGTGAAGGAACGCGCGGTCCGCCTCCTCGTCTTTCGGCCGTCCGCCATGGAGGCGTCCGACGCTCCGTTTGAACGTTTTGTCGAGGAGTTACGCTATTTAGCGTCGGGTATCTCCGCTTCGGGGGCGCAACTCCGCTGGCCGGAGCCGTTCCAGCCATGGCGGACGGGGTTTGTCGGGGCCGTGGCGCTCGCGCTTGCCTTCGTCTTCTCCATGCTCCGCTTTCTCCAGAGATTTTTCAGCGGCGGAGTCGGCTCGAAGACGGCGGATGAAGGCGACCTTGCCTGGCGGGCCACGCCGAGAGGACTCGCCGTCTTTTCCGCTATCGTGCTTTTCGCGGGTGCGATCATTCTCTTTCTTCCCTCCGCCGCCCGCTTCGCCGGAGCATTGACCGCGGTCTTCGTCGTCGTCGAGGCGTCGTTCCTCGCCCTCGACGGCTGGAGAACGCCATGGCTCGGCATCGTCGGGAGCTTCCTCTTCGCAGTCGCCGGAGGGCTCGCCATCGCGGCCTTTTTCAGCGATCCTCCGTCGATGCTTCGCCTGCGGAGCTTTTCCGGGGTGAAAGCGACGCTCTTCCTGCCTCCGTTGCTCGTGCTTCTGGCCGATCTGAAGCGGAGAGTGCATCCGGAATCGTTGGGAGAGCTCTTCCGAAGGCCTCCGCTGTGGGGGGAGATCTTCCTTCTGGTCCTTCTGCTCGGAGGGGCGGGGCTTGTTCTCTTCCGCAGCGACAACGTCCAGTTCGTCCCCGCGTTCGAAGTCCGTATGCGGGAATTCCTGGAACGGGCTCTGGTGGCCCGTCCGCGGAACAAGGAAGTTTTCCTCGGCTACCCGGCGCTGCTCCTCTGGTACTATGTCCGGAAGGCCGATGTATGGGCCCGTTATCGCGAAGTGTTCCGCATGGCCACAGTCATCGGTTTTTCGTCCGCCGTGAACAGCTTCTGTCACTTTCATACACCGCTCTACTTTATTCTGTTCAGGCAGTTCAACGGATTGTGGACCGGCGTCCTGCTCGGTATGATCGGTATCGTTCTTCTTCGTTTCGTAATCATGCCCCTCTGGTACAGATACGGAGCGATGGTGACGGAGTGAAGCCGGAGCGGGAGTTCCGCGTCGCGCTTTGCGGATACTACGGGTTCGGGAACCTTGGCGACGAACTGCTCGCCGAGGGGCTGCTCGCGGCCCTTGAAGGATGCGGAATCAGGCGAGGCGAAATAGCGATGCTCTCCGCCTCGCCCGAGGAGTCCGAGCTCGCTCACGGAGTCCGTTCCGTTTCCCGCTGGTCGCCGCGGGCCGTCTTTCAAATCCTTCGGAGGAGCGAGACGCTGCTTCTCGGCGGCGGCGGTCTGTTTCAGGACGTCACCAGCCTTCGTTCGCCGTTCTATTACTGGGGGGTGATTCGGCTCGCGCTTCTCGCCGGGGCGCGTCCCTGGTGCGCAGGACAGTCCGTAGGACCGTTTCTGACGAAGAGCGGAACGCTGTTGGCTCGCTCGGCTTTGGGGAGCTGCTCGGTCCGCGGTGTGCGGGACTGCCGCTCTGCGGCGCTTCTGGCCGAATGGGGTGCGGACTCGGTCGTCACGTGCGACCCGGTTTTTTCTCTCGCTCTTCCGGTTGCCCCTCCGCGCCGGGGAAGCTCGTTGTTGGTGAACATCCGCCCATGGACGGGAGATCTTGCGCGCAGAACCGCGGAGGAGTCGGCCCGCCTGGCGTCCGCCCGTTCTCTTTCTCTCGCGGGGTTCGCCCTTTCCGCCGAGGATGCCGAGGTTATGGAGGGGCTTCGCCGGAACGGAGTCTTTCCTGCGGAGCGTATCGTCCTCCTCGGCGCCGGAAACTGGCGGAACGAGTGTACTCGTCTCTTTCCGGAAGCGGATGGAGTGGTCGCGATGCGTTTCCATGCGTCGATTCTTGCGCTGCTCTTCGGACGACCCTTGACGGCGGTCGTCTACGATCCCAAGGTGGAGTCCCTTGCCTCCGAGTGGGCGCTCCCTTCATGGAGCGGCTCCGGGGCGCTTCCGGAACCTTCCCCGCCAATGCGTCGGATCGGGCCTTCGGAATCGGGCGCGGAGTTTCTGGAAACTTTCTCCGAAATGTGCGCCGCAGCGGTGCGGCGCGACGGAAAGGAGTGAAGGTATGCTTCGAGAACCGTCCTTCCTCACGGAAAAGGCGTCGGAGATCCGGCGCGACGTAGTGCGTATGATCGGTCTGGCCCGTTCGGGACGTCTGGCTTCCTCTCTTTCGATAGTGGATATACTTGCCTGGCTCTACTGGGAAGTGCTCTCCCTCGACCCCGCCGCTCCGTGGCTCGAATCGCGGGACAGGTTCGTGCTCAGCAAGGGGAGAGGATCCCCCGCCCTCTATGCGACGTTGGCGAACAGAAAGTTCTTCGAGCGCGACGAGCTGTGGAGCTACCGCCGCCTTGGAGCGATGCTTCAGGGGTACCCGCAGGCCCTTCGGATTCCCGGCGTCGACGCTCCCGGCGGCGGGTCTTTCGGCATGGGGCCGGGGATTGCCAACGGCCTGGCGATCGCACTCCGGCGCAGGCGGTCCGCCTCCAGAGTCTTCTGCCTCGCCGGGGAAGAAGAGCTGCAGGAAGGAGCCTTTTGGGAGGCTGTGATGGCGGCTTCCCGTTTTGGTCTTGAGAATATCTTCCTCATTATCGAAAGATATGGGGTGAAGGGTGAAGCGGAAGAGCGCCCCGCTTCCGACGAGGCCTTCCGCGGAAAAATTCGCTCCTTCGGCTGGACGACGGAAGCGTGCGACGGGCACGATTTTGCTTCTCTGGAGGAGGCTTTGCGGCTGGTCGGACAGGATGCGGCGGGGTGTCCGAAGTGTCTTCTCGCCCGCACGTGTCCGGGGAAAGGCGTTTCATTTCTTGAGGGCGCCCGCTCCGGAGAAGCGGACGTCCTTGACCGCGAGCGCATGGATAAAGCCCTCGGAGAACTGGAAAAGGAGGGGGAGCCGCTATGAACTCCTCGGGAAGAAGCACCGGAGACGCCTTCGGGCACGCGCTCCTCTCCATGGCGGCCTCCGACGACCGGATCGTGTCGGTCGAAGTGGGGGATTCGGCATGGACCTCTCCGTTTGCGGAATCATACCCGGAGCGCCGCTTCAACGCCGGAGCGGCGGAGCAGAATCTTATCTTGACCGCGGCGGGCCTCGCTCTCGGAGGCGATAATGTCTTCGTCTCCTCCTCGGCGGCGTTTCTGACCGGCAAAGGGTACGATCAGATCCGGACGGCGGTGGCCATTCCTTCCCTGCCGGTGCGGATCGCCGGACTCGGCGCAGGACTTACGGCGGGCGAAGAAGGCGCGTGTCATCAGATGCTCGAAGATATCGCGCTGATGCGGGTGTTTCCCGGAATGACCGTCCTCGTTCCTGCGGATTACACCGCCGCGTTCGCTCTTTTGAAAAACGCGGCCAGCCTGCGAAAGCCGGTGTATATCCGGCTAGGCGCCGCGGCGACCCCCGATGTCTACGAAAACGGCGACGAGGCGTTTTTTCCCGGTGGAGGACGCGTTCTTCGTGAAGGAACCGGCGTCACGATATGCTGTTGTGGTATTATGGTTCCCGAGGCGTTGCGGGCCGCGGATGTGCTTGCCCGGCAGAACATCAGCGCCGAAGTCATAGACTGTTTCAGCGTTTCGCCTCTTCCCGTCCAGGCTATTCTCGATTCGGTCCACAGGACGGGGTGCTGCGTGACCGCGGAGGAGCACTTCGCAAGCGGCGGCCTGGGAGAAGCCGTGGCGTCGCTCACGGGAGCCAACTATCCCGTGCCTGTGAAGATGGTCGCGGTGTTCGACAAGTTCGGACAGAGCGGCTCTCCTCCGGAACTGAAGGAATATTACGGCCTGACGGCGTCGCAGATCGTGAGCGCCGCGATGCAGGCGTGGATTATGCGCAGGAGGTAATGAATGGACATTCGCCTGTCTGGAGTCACCAAGGTGTTCGAACCCGATATTGTCGCGCTCGAGGATGTGTACCTCTCGGTGGACAGCGGCGAGTTTCTCTACCTTGTAGGGACCACCGGATCGGGAAAGACGACGCTTCTTCGGCTGATCTCCAGGGAATATCTCCCCACCAGAGGGCAGATCACCGTCGGGGACCGTAACTTGCGGAAACTGCGTTCTTCCGACCTCCCGTACTACCGGAGAGAGGTCGGCGTGGTCTTTCAGGATTTCAAGCTCCTTCCGAACCTGACGGTGTTCGAGAATGTGGCGTTCGTGCTTGAAGCGATGGGTATCCCCCCGAAGCTCGTCGAGAGCCGGTCCAACGAAGTGATCGATCAGGTGGGACTCTGGAGAAGGCGTTTTTTGAAGCCCCCTCAGCTCTCGGGCGGAGAACAGCAGCGGGTGGCGATCGCGCGGGCGATGGCGAACTCGCCGTCGGTTTTTCTTGCCGACGAGCCCACCGGCAACCTCGATCTGCGGACCTCGGAAGAGATCATGCGTCTTTTGCTCTCCATCAACGCCTCGGGGACGACGGTGATCGTCGCGACGCACGATCAGTATCTCGTGGACGCCTACAGACAGCGCCTCGTGGAGCTGCACAACGGTCGGCTGAAACGGGACGAGCGCAGGGGGAGGTATTTCGTCGATGGCGAGCTTTAGATACGCTTTCAGGGACACGTTCCGTCTTCTCTTCCGCCACTGGGGGCTGAGTCTTCTGACGTTGCTCACAGCGGCATCCGTCCTCTATATTCTGGGGTTTGCGTCGCTCTTCGCCATGAACATGCGGTATATGATCTCCCGGATCGAGGGAGCGCTTGTCGTCCAGGCGTACATGAAACGGGGGGAAACCGCGGAGCAGGCCCTTGAGCTCGTCCGTTCCTCCCCTCTGGTCCTGAACGTTCGCGCCATTTCGCCGGAAGAGGCGCTTGAAAGACTTCGGGCGAAGCTCGGCAACCAGGCGCAGGCGGTGACGCTGCTCGGAGAAAATCCCCTTCCGTGGAGTCTTGAAATCCAGGTGCAAAGGGCGGAACACATCACTCCCCTTGTCCGCGACCTCATGGTGCTTCCGTCGATCGAGGAGGTGCTCTACGCCGGGAAACTCGTGGAGCGCCTCGCCACTATTTCCCGGGCGTCCAGCGCGGTATCGGGCGTCATACTTCTGTTGACCTTGCTGATAAGTACGCTTGTGATCTTCAATACGATTCGAATCGCCATCTATTCCCGGAAAGAAGAGATCGAAGTGATGCTCCTCATCGGAGCGACGTCGACGTATATTTCGCTCCCGTTCGTCTTCCAGGGGATGCTCCTCGGCGCCGGAGGGGCGCTTTTGGCGATCTTGGGGTTGGGGAGCACGTATTCGTCCGCCATCGAGGCTGTCCGCTCCACGTTGGCGTTTGTTGATATAATTGATAACCGGCGGATTTTGGCGCAGTTCTACGTCTTTCTTTTCGCCGCCGGAGCAACCACCGGCTGGATGTGCAGCTGGCTTGCCGTGCATCGCTTCACATCCCAGAGCATGCGCTCCCGGTGATCCTTTCCTGAAGGAGGTTTGCGGCATGAAAAAAACGACGGTCTTTTTCGCCATCGTGTTCGGAGCGTTGCTTACCGTGTTCGGTTCGACACGGCCCTGCGAGGCCGCCTCCGATATCGACTCGAAACTCGTTCAGGAGGAGGCGCGGATGCGGACGCTCGAACGGCAGATCTCCGAACATCAGCAGCGGGTCCGCCAGATGGGGGAACGGGAACAGGGCGTTATCTCCAGGATCGACGAGCTTGATCAGAAGCGGAAGATGACCGAGCAGCGCATACGCGTGCTCGAACTCAGAAGCGAAAAAACGAAGCAGGCGGTCGAGGCGTTGCGCCGCGAGATCCAGGTTACCGAGCAGGATCTGGTCTCGATGAAGCGCGTGCTCGAAGAACGCCTGGTGAATATTTATAAATACGGCGGCGTCGCCGAGCTCAACCTGCTGCTCTCGGCCTCGACGGCCCACGAGGCGATGGAGACGACGCTGCTCTTGAACCGCATCGCCCTTCAGGACGAGACGATGATCACGGAAATGCTCGCGAAAAAAGAGCGTCTCGGCGAGGCGGCGGCACAGCTCGATGCGGAGCGGAAGCAGCTCGCGATCAACTCCGCCGCGCTTGAACAGAGCAGAAAAACCTACCGGCAGGAGATCGCGAGCAGCAATACCTTTCTGCAAAAAGTCCGGAGCGAACGCGCTCTCCATCAGCGCGCCGTCAAGGAACTTCAGGACTCTCAACGGGAGATTCAGTCCACCATCATGGAGCTGATGCGGAAGAAGCGCGAGGCGGAGATGCGCCCCGACGCGCCTCCGGTCACACGCGAGGAGGTTCCGTCCGGAGGAAAGCTGGCATGGCCGCTGCCGTCGAGGGGAGAGATCACCAGTTCTTTCGGAATGCGGGTGCATCCGACCTTCAAGACGCGGATGATGCACACCGGAATCGATATAAAGATGCCGAGCGGGACTCCGGTCTACGCGGCGGGCCCCGGCGAAGTCCTCTACGCGGGGTGGCTCCGCGGCTACGGCCAGATCGTCATCATCGATCACGGCAGAGATCTCTCCAGCGTGTACGCCCATCTTTCGCGCCTCGCCGTCGGCGAAGGGGACCGTGTGAAAAAAGGGCAGAATATCGGGGCGGTCGGCACTACCGGGACGACGACGGGGGCGCATCTCCATTTCGAGGTCAGAGTCAACGGCGACGCCAAGGATCCGATGAAGTATCTCGGGAAATAAGATGACAAGACAAGATAAAGGAGACGAAGAATGAAAAAGGAACTATCGCCGCTCTGGAGGCGCATGCGTGGCTGGATCGCCGGAATGGTCGTCGGCGTTGTCGTTGGAGTCGCCGTGACGGGGGGGCTGTTGGCCGCCGGAGCGATGGACCTGGGCGAGTTCGCCAGGATCTCTCCGTTCAACGCACGCGCGATGTGGTTGATGAAGCAGGCTCGTGCGATCGTGGAGACCTACCAGGTCGATTCCGGGACGAAGACGGTCGAGGAGGACGACCTGCTGTACGGAGCCATCCACGGAATGATCGCGGCGTGGGGAGACCCGTACACGCGGTTCGTCTCCCCCCCTCAGCTCAAAGAAGAAGAGATCGAGATGGAAGGGCAGTACGGCGGACTCGGCATCTATATCGGGCAGAGGGACGGCAGGACGCTCGTCATCAGCCCGATCGAAGATACCCCGGCGGATCGCGCCGGCCTCAAGCCCCAGGATCAGATCGTGAAAATCGAGGACGAGATCATCCTTGGTTGGGACTCGCAGAAGGTCGTGAAGCATCTGCGCGGCGCCCCGGGGACATCCGTCACCATTTGGGTTCGCAGGGAGGGGGAGGAGGAGCTTCTCAAGTTCGAACTCGCCCGCGAGATCATCAAGCTGAAATCCGTCCGGTGGGAGATGATGGAGGAGACGTTGGGGTATATCAAACTCTCCCAGTTCAAGCAGAATACCGCGGACGAGTTCGAAGGGGCGCTTCTTGAGCTCATCGGTGATGGTGCGAGAGGCTTGATTCTCGATCTCCGGAACAACGGCGGCGGTTTGCTGAACGGCGCGATGGAGATCTGCGACATGTTCCTCGACGGGGGGCTTGTCGTCGAGATGAAGGGGCGCGTCGAGAGGGCGAACGACGAGATGTTCGCCAGTCACGGCACGCTGACCGACCTCCCGATGGTCGTCCTGATCAACGAGGGGAGCGCATCCGCATCCGAAATAGTCGCGGGAGCGCTCGCCGACAGAGGGCGCGCGTTGTCCGTAGGAAAGAAAAGCTTCGGCAAGGGGTCGGTGCAGACGCTCTTCAACCTTGGAGACGGTTCGGGAATCTACGTCACCATCGCACGGTATCAAACCCCTTCGGGAAGGGTCATCGACAATGTCGGCCTCGAACCGGATATCGAAGTGGAGGGCGAAGTGACGAAGGAGGCCGAGAAGGACGAACAGCTGAAGCGGGGGAAGCTGGAGTTGCGGGATCTGATCTCCGGAAAGAGGGCGACCGTGCCGAAAGTACCGTCGAGTTTCTAAGCGTCGTTGCGGCCTGAAGTTGGTTCATGAACAGGGGACGATATGCATCGGTCGCGAGGATTTTTTTCTTTCTCCTCCTCGTCTTGCCTGCGCCATTCTCCGGAGAGGTCCGTGCGCAGTCGGAGGATTCGTCCGGACCGGAGCGCCCCCTCTCCTCCGAGGTGCCGTATTTCGCTCTCGTGATCGATGATTTCGGGTTTTCCCGGAAGATGACGACCGGGTTCGCGGCGCTGAAACTCCCTGTGACGTGGGCGATTCTTCCATTCGAGCGTCATTCCGTGTTCGCGGCGGAAGCGGCGAAAGAGGCGGAAATTCCGTACATCATCCACATGCCCATGGGAGCGCTGAAGGATAGTGCGTGGACGGAAAATACAACCGGAAACGTCGTCGATACTGGGATGTCGCCCGGAGCGATCGCGGATGTTCTGCTGCAAGCCGTGGAAACGTTGCCTGACGCCGTGGGGCTGAACAACCACAGGGGGTCAAGGGCGACTGCGGACGAGTCGCTCATGGACTCCTTTATGGAAATATTGAGCGGTTTTTCTTTGTTTTTTCTCGACAGCCGGACGAACGCCTCTTCAGCGGCATATTCAAAGGCCGTCGAAAAAGGCGTTCCGGCTCTGTATTCCTCCGTTTTCCTGGATCACCAGGCCGACGAGACGTTTATGGAAACACAGTTTCTCCGTGCGCTCGATATCGCGAAACGGCGAGGATGGGTTGTCGTCATCGCGCATGCGCGGAGCGAGACGCTGCGGTATCTTCAAAAGTTGGAAGGAGCGCTCCCGGAAGGCTGCATTTTCGTAACCCTTCCGGAGTTGCTCCGTCTGCTCCGAATCCGCTGATTCATTTCCGGGAGAACGGGGCGCGGATTCTTTCCGCAAGAACGTGGTACTACCATGAGGAGGCTGCACTGTGAAAGGAAGAGTCGAGGTCATTATCGGCGCCCAGTGGGGCGATGAAGGGAAAGGGCGGGTTGTGGACGCCCTCGGAGCAAAGGTCGATATTTTCGCCCGCTATCAGGGAGGGGCGAATGCGGGGCACACGGTGATCGTCGAGGGGCAGAAATACGTCTTTCATCTTTTGCCGTCGGGAATGCTGTATCCGTGCAAGATCTGCATCATCGGGAACGGCGTGGTCATCGACCCCGAACAGCTTCTGAAAGAGCTCAAGGAGCTTCAGGGCCAGGGGAAAGACCGCGCCAGACTCGTGATAAGCGGCGCGGCCCACGTCGTGATGCCGTATCACAAAGTGTTGGACAAAGCCCAGGAAGAGCTTCGGGGCAAGGGCAGAAAAATCGGCACCACCGGGAGAGGAATAGGTCCAGCGTACGTCGACAAGTACAGCCGCTGCGGAATCAGGGTGGAAGACCTGCTCGACGGCGACGTCCTCAGAGAGAAGCTGGAGTACAACCTTGACGAGAAAAATACGTACCTCTCCAAAATATACGGCGAGGAGCCTCTTCCGTTCCATGAAATGTACTCGATCGCGCTCTCGTGGGGAAAGGCGCTCGCGCCGTACGTCGACGACGCCTCGCTGATCATCGACGAGGCGCTGCGGGAAGGCAAGGGTGTGCTTTTCGAAGGCGCGCAGGGGACGCTGCTCGATATAGATCACGGGACCTACCCCTATGTCACGAGTTCCTCTCCTGTTGCGGCGGGAGGCTGTGTCGGCCTGGGGGTCGGCCCCTCGATGGTGGGGCGGGTCATCGGCGTCGTGAAAGCTTACTGCACCCGGGTCGGCGAGGGGCCTTTCCCTACCGAGGACTGCGGCGACGAAGGAAACAAGTTGCGGGAGAGGGGGGCGGAATTCGGTGCGACCACCGGGCGTCCGCGCCGTTGCGGGTGGCTTGATCTGGTAGCTCTGCGCTACGCGGTCAGGGTAAACGGCATCTCCTCGATCGCGCTGACGAAACTCGACGTGCTCACCGGCCAGGAGCGTATTCCCGTGTGCACCTCCTACACTGTGGAAGGGCAGGACGAGCCGCACTTTCCCTGCGCTCTCCAGCGCCTGGAGAAAGCTTCCCCGCATTACGAGCATCTCGAGGGATGGCATGAGGATATCGCTTCATGTACCACGTACGAACAGCTGCCTCTTCAGGCCCGGAGATACGTGGAGCATATCGAGTCGGCGACCGGAGTTCCGGTCAACCTCATCGGCGTCGGCCCCGGAAGGGATCAGACGATTCTCAGGAACTTTTAGCGAAGAGAAGGGATTGTAATTTTCCTGGCCGATATTCGATACTGTTCTCTCAAGGACGCACCGGACGTCTGTTTCGTAGAAGAGCGGTCGTCGGCCGCACCCTGGCCGCGATCGCTTATCCGGCGCGATTTGGCGGGAGACACGCCGATGCTCTACCTCGGCGCGTGGGGCAAGGATGTTTTGCTTGGTTTCGCAGCTCTCGGGCCTTGCGAAAAGGGGGCCGAGCTCGCGAACATAGCGGTGCTCCCGGAACACCGCAGGAAAGGGATAGGCTCTCAGCTTGTGCTTGGAGTATCCGAGGTTGCGATCTCCCTCGGATACTCCAGAATATATCTCCATGTGCGGGTTTCCCACGAAGAAGCCCGCGTTTTTTACGGGGGGTTCGACTTTTCTCCGCTCTTCATCGTCCCCGGATACTACCAGGACGGCGAAGACGCGCTCTTCATGGAAGCGCTCCTGCCTCTTCCCATTTGAGGAGCGTGCCCGATCACATTCGCGTTCTTTACAGAGGGAACACGAGCAGAGGGCAGGTCGTCCCGGCGAAAAGCATCTCCGCCGTGCTGCCGAAGACGAGCTCCCCCAGCTCGCCCGCAACGGGAAGCCCGAGGACAAGGAGCGACGGGGCGAGTTCCCGTATCCTCGCCGGAAGCTCCGTCGACGGATCGCCGCTGACGATCTCCGCTGCGGTTTCATACCCCCAGGAGGAGATTTCGTCGCGGACCTCCTCAAGCGCCTGCATGGCTGCATTCAGAACCTCGGGGGCGTCCTCCGCGGACTGAGGAGCGAGCGCGTGAAGCAGGGTGATCTTCGGGTTCTTTCGTGCCTGAGCAAGGAATTCCCGAAGATTGTCCAGCATCAGACTTGTCCGGGAAGGTTCTAGGTCCAGAGCGACTGCGAGGGAGCCGAACGCGTCCTCCTCCGGGAAAAAACCCTCGTGTTCCCGTAAGAGAATCTGAGGCGCCGGCGTTGCGCGCACGAACGGCATTCCGTCCTGTCCGGCGGGAAGGGGGAAAATTGCGAACGTGCACTTTTCGGAGCGTATCGTTTCGGGAAGGGACTCAAGCAGGTCTCCCAGCAGAACCAGTGTTTTGTAGTAGGATTCGGGAGGGAGCGTCCGCGCGCACATTTCCTCCAGGTACCCCTCCGCCTCCCGGACCAGTTCGGGAGCGTCGAGTCCGGCGGCTCGGTCGACGACATGGAGCACCAGGAAATCCGAGCGGTCTCCCGCAACTTGCCTGGTCGCCCATGCCAGTCCTCTTTCGGAAAAAGAGGAAACGTCGGCAAAAAAGAGTATTCGAGTGAGCATGTTTCATCCCTCCCATGATATTGTAGATTCGCTTCAAGTATAGCGCAAAGGGGTTGCGGTGGTGAAGGATTTTTCTGAAATAAAATGGAAGGCCTTGTCGGGGGTGCTGCGGCTCTTGAAGAGAATGCCCCTGACTTGGTCCGTGCGGTTCGGAGCGTCGCTCGGGTGGCTGCTCTGGGCGCTGGACAAGAAAAAGGTGGACAAGGCGGAACGGCGGTGCGTTCGCGCGCTTCAGGCAGGGCCGACGATCGCCCGCGGAATAGTTCGCAGGTCGTATATGAACCTGGGACGTTCCGTCGCCGAATTCGCCGCGGTACCGGGCAGCGGCCGAAGTATGCGCTCGATCGTGCATGTTCACGGCGAGGAACACCTTCGGGAGGCTTTGGAGTCCGGAAACGGCGTTATTTTCCTCTCGGGGCACATCGGAAACTGGGAATTCGGGGCGGCGGTTCTGGCGGAAATGGGGTATCCGATGAACGCCATCGGCGCCGACCAGCGCGACGAGAGAGTGACCGACCTTATCATCGGGCTTCGCGCGTTATGTGGAGTCACGACCGTGAGCAAAGGATTCGACCTCAAGGCCGCCATACGATGCCTTAAGAGGGGAGAAGCTCTTGCCATCCTGATCGATCAGGATGTTCGAGAAAGAGGCGTCGTCGTCCCGTTTTTGGGGATACCCGCGAGTACGCCCTACGGTCCGGCGAAGATCGCCGAGAAACTCGGCGCCGTCATCCTGCCCAGCTTTATGTTGCGGAGGGGTACCTCGGCGGAGCACGATCTCTACATTCTGCCCTCTCCGTGGAAAAACGGGAGGCCGGAGCCCGACGAATCGATGGAAGATGCCATGACCCGCTGCAACGACCTGATCGGCGAGTATATCCGCTTCGCTCCCGACCAGTGGATGTGGCTCTATCCCCGATGGGCGTCGACGACGGAGGAGTAGGGATGTTTCTGGGGATCGACCCGGGGCGTGACAAAGTCGGGTGGGCTCTTGTGGATGCGGAGGGAGAACTTCGCCTGTCGGGGATATTCCGGGCGGAAGACGCGGGCTCGTTTTTCGGAGCTTTCGAATCCGGCGCCCCGGAGCGGCTCGCGCCGTTCATTCTCGAAAATCCTTCCGCCGAAACGACGGATTTCTCATCCGCCGAGTGCCTTATGGGAGACGGAACCGGAAAAGAATACCTTCTCTCTCTTGCGCAATCCGCCTCTCTTGGAGTAAAGTTAGTATCTGAAAGAGAGACGACGCTCTGGGCGAGGAAACTTTATTGGAAACTCCATCCTCCGCGTGGCGTGTGGAGATTCATTCCAACCGGACTCCGCGTTCCTCCGAGAGATATTGACGATCTCGCCGCATGGGCTATAGTTCTTCGCTACTGCGGGATGCAGTCGAATGAGAAGTAGAAAGGGAAGGGTGAAAGCAAATGGGAACGGAGAAGCTGGCGACGCTTGTAAATACATTCGGGTCTTCTCTGATGACGGTGAGCAAGGAGATGGGAGTTGAGCTGAATCTCGCGAAGTCCGAGATCGCCCAGGGAGTGAATGTCCAGGGGAGTTGTCTTGCCGCGCTCGTCGGCGTCGTTGGAGGAGGCGTCCAGGGAACCGCCGTGATCATGTTGGACGAGGGGGGCTTCCATGCGACGGTATCCGCGATGTCCGGAGGCATGATTACGCCGAATCTGGAAGATCCCGTCTCGATGAGCGTCATCGGCGAGCTTGCCAACATGGTCAGCGGGCGCGCGCTCATTCAGGCCGCTCTTGAAGGGACGGAGGTGACGCCTCCGCAGCTTATCTCAGGCGCGGGAATCAAGACGATACCGAATCAGTCTCCCGGAGTCCGCAGTTTCACGCTTCCATTCAAACTCTCCGCCGGGGGCACGCTCTTCCTGGTGCTCTCGTTCAGCATTTAGCTCCAAACGAGCGTGTTGTTCTCCGAAGAAAAAATGAGGACGGGAAGAAACCCCGTCCTCTTCGCTTTGTTCGATTATTTTCGCAGCGCTTCTTAGGGAGACTAGAGTTTCTCTCCTTCGGTCGAAGCGACGACTGTCGCCACGCACGAGTCGCCGACGACGTTGACCGCTGTTCTCGCCATATCGAGCACCGCGTCGATACCGGCTACGAGCGCCACGCCCTCAAGGGGAAGGCCGACCGCGGTGAGGACGAGCGTGAGCATGATGAGCCCCGCGCCGGGGACGCCCGCCGTTCCGACCGAGGCGAGGGTCGCGGTCAGGACGATGCTCAGCTGAGCGCCCATTCCGAGCGAAAGCCCGTATGCCTGCGCGACGAACAGCGCGCAGACGCCCTGATAGAGGGCGGTTCCGTCCATGTTGATCGTCGCGCCGAGCGGCAGGACGAAGGATGAAACCTTTTCCGAGACGCCGAGATTTTCCTGAGTATTTCTCATGGTGATCGGAAGCGTCGCCGAGCTGGAACGAGTGACGAAGGCCGTCAGTCCGGCTTCACGAATGCCCCTCAGGAACCAGAAGGGAGACTTCTTGACGAATACTGTGATCAGGCCGGAGTAGACAAGGAGCACCTGAAGCGCGCATCCGACGTAGACCGCCAGTATGACCTTGGCGAACGGAGCGAGAACCGACATTCCGTACTTGGAAACGGTCACCGCGATGAGGGCGAAGACGCCGTAGGGGGCGATCTTCATGACGATGCCGGTCAGCTTGTACATTGTCTCCGCGAGCGAGTCGAAAAAGTTGATGAACGGCTTCCCCTTCTCGCCGGCAAGAACGGCGGAAACGCCGAGGAAGAGCGCGAAGACGATGATCTGCAGCATGTTGCCGTCGACAGCCGCTTTCAGCGGATTTGCAGGGAAGAGACCCATAATGACGTTTTTAATGCTCGGAGCTTCGGGCGCCGTGAAAGCGGCTCCCTCGCCGATCGCCATGCCGACTCCCGGCTGGAGGAAATTGCCGAGAAGAAGTCCGATCGTGATCGCGACCGCGGTGGTGACAAGATAGAATGCGATGGTTTTGATGCCTATTCTGCCGAGGTCGCGCGGGTCGCCTATCGAGGCCGCCCCGACGACAAGGCTGGAGAAGACAAGGGGAACGATGAGCATCTTGAGCAATGTGAGGAAGATGTTTCCTACCGGTTCGACTACCTGGACCTTTTCACCGAGCACCGCCCCTGCTACGATTCCGAGAATGAAACCAATGCCGATTTGCCAAATGAGAGGAATTTTCTTTTCCGACAACAGTACCGCCTCCTTCAAGAAATGGATGGTGCAGCTTCAGGAAGAGAACAACGGAAACAGGGAATAGGCGAAAAAACCACCTCCTTGCGGTATTTCATTCATAGCTAAAGCATAACCTATTCTTCGACCGAATTCCAGTCCGCCGAAGATGTATTTCGCGGATTCGCCCCGAACAATCAACGCAGTATGGCTAGTTTCGACGACTTCTGTTAGGATATATTAGCTTAAAAAGAATGCTTGCCGTTTTTCAATCGGGAGGGGATTACGATGTCGATACGACGTACGCTCGCAACGCTTTTGCTGCTTTGCCTTGTGTTTTGCGGCCCCGCGTCCGCGCAGGGCGGGGGAGTGGTGCTTGCTCTCTCGGGGGGGGGGACCAGGGGACTGGCGCACATTGGAGTTCTCGAAGCCATCCAGGAACAGGGAATTCCCATCGCGGGCATCGTCGGGACGAGTATGGGATCCATAATCGGAGGGCTTGCCGCAAGCGGATACACGCCCGCCGAACTCCGGCATGTTATCGAAGAGCTCGATCTCACGAATCTCC
>Ga0334888_1003463_pt1 | contig 15527 bp, 4 predicted proteins | sample GraSluR1_MG_FD_207227 | JGI IMG/M metagenome (GOLD analysis project Ga0334888, IMG submission 207227) | Sludge microbial communities from methane-producing bioreactor in Wageningen University, Netherlands - Granular Sludge_3_08-R1 | ecosystem: Engineered > Bioreactor > Anaerobic > Unclassified ...
CTTCCTCCCCCCTTGTGAAAGGGGGGTCGGGGGGGATTAGCGATTGTGCCGCAAGTTAATCCCCCTAAATCCCCCTTTGACAAGGGGGACTTCAAGCCTCTTTCTCCCCCCTTGTGAAAGGGGGGCCGGGGGGGATTAGCGTCTGTGCCGCGAGTTAATCCCCCTAAATCCCCCTTTAACAAGGGGGACTTCAAGCCTCTTCCTCCCCCCTTGTAAAAGGGGGGCTGGGGGGGATTAGCATTCGTGAAACCACAACCGCCCCCTCTCCCAATTTCCGGGGAGGTGGAGAGGGGGCTTGCGGGGACGATATTTTCGTGGTGTTCGGTCATATTTTTGGTGGGTGGGGAAAATTCCCCGCCCCGATTAAATGATTGTTATTCCGCCGGTTCGTCGGGGGGATTTTGGCCATCGTGTCTTTCCTGATATGGCGACTCAGCCGGAATAGATAGATTAGGAAGTGGTGAATCCGCCGGACCGTTATAAGGCGGATGTTCGCGAAGTTCTCTCGCCTTATCGATTAGCTTCTGTTTGCGTATTTCCTGCGTCTGCTCGTAGGTGAACATCGGGATACCCTCGACCTTGAACTCCTCGACCCATTCGGGCGGGATTTGGACACCGTATTCGTCGAAATAGGCTTCGTTTGGTTGATTCGAAGCAATATGATGATTGTAGTCTGTTTCCGACATACCGATATCTTTGCCGTAGCTACCGAACATCGATGCCCATTCGCTGTAGGAACGTTTGCCCGGATTTTCGGAGAATTCCTCTTTGAGGGCGATGAAGTTCGGATCGGGGAGGAGCGATTCGTGGACGCCGACAACCAATTCTCCGCCTTCGAAATAAAGGCCTTCGCCGTCGGTGCGGGTGTCGCCGTCGTTGTGGAGACCGCGATAAATCTTGTCGTTGTAATCGACCGCGACGACCTCGCGCGGAAGCTGTGGCCTTTCGTGACCTTTGCGTTTTGCAATCGCAATCCAGTTGAATTGCGCAGAATTTGTTCCGGAATTGGCTTCTGCTACCGTGAATCCCTCATTGGTGGAGGTCATCAGATTAATGCCGTTGCAATCGCCAATCGGTGTAACAGTGATAATTATAGGTTCCGTTTCCGAGATAAGCTCTGCAAAGGCTTCGTCGAACCTTATCCTTGCCGAACCTCCCACTAACCTTCCAACGCCGCTACCGATAACCGTAGCATCGAGCGAGACATTTGTGTAAAGCACCGCCATCGTGTCCCTTCCGACATCCTGCAGATGGACATCGAGACCGGAGAGATATCTGTCGCCGTGGTCGTAGGAGGCGTAGCGCCCGCCGGTGGAGTAGAAGCCGTAGATGTTGCCGTCGGAGTGCATGCCGAAGAGGTCGCCGTAGCCGCCGGCGCCGATGGCAGTATGAACTCCGCCCGGATCGTAGGGCGAATCGTAGCCGCCGCGCGGGGGTGCAGGACGGCCGGAGCCGGAACCAGAGGTTGTCCAGTAACCGCCGTAGTTTGTACCCCCACTATTTCTATATCCAAACGCCCCCCACGATCCGCTTGATCCATATCCTAATATGCCAGCGCTACGGTTGTAGTCGTTGTAGCCCCATCCATAAACAGCGGCAGAATAGTTATTACCATAATAATTATAACCATAGATTCCTGCGTCTAATCCAGAATAAGAGGAACCTCCATTTGTTTCACCTGAAGTGCCACTTCTTCGTCCGTATATAGTTCCTCTGGATCCACCATAGTTTGTGGAAGGTCTGTTAGCATAAACAACCTGCGACATTGATGAGCTTGTTGTATAGAAATAAGCGGCGTATGAATGCGAACCGTTGTAATCCATTTGGACATTAGAGTTAGAGTTTGGATAGACGTAATTCCCCGAAATCGTCCAGCTTCCACCTCCGCCGCCGGTTTCGTCCGCCGCCCAATAAACGTTTCCCGAACCAGATTTTAGAACCTGAGTTCCAGATCCCCAGCTAGAGCCGTCGTAAACACCATACATCAGATAAACGTTACCATTCAGATACGAGTATCCGTTAACATATAAGCCAGGATAGGAATAGCCCGAATAGCTTTGTATTTCAGCGCCATAATATCCTGAATGATTCGTTTTTATATACGCGCCGGGGTAGCCAGTGGAATATGCATAAACGCCGTAGTTGTCACCTACGCCATATCCGCGCACACCTTCATAACCACTGCTTGCGTCACTGCAGTAGCCATAAACACCCCTGTAACCGCTCGCGCTGTATACGCCATAGCTGGGGTTCCCTCCGCTGTAATAAAAACCGTATGAGACATTGTCCTCATAGACACGAGTGTAACTGTTCTCATTGGGATAGACATAGGATCCGGCGTCTGTCCATTCGGATGAGCCGCCGGCGGGCCATGAGGTTCGATATTCACCGCCGAGGGTAATGCCGTAACCGCTTTGGACATATAGGTCGCTGTTGTAAACTCCAACCTGACCTCCGCCAGCACAGTTCCAGTTCAAATAGATATAGCCAACCTCACCGGATTCAGCGCCATCGAGATCGTCGATATTTCTTATATCCCAATAATTCATATTCAGGTTTTGTGTAGCAGTGTGGTTTCCGAGGTTGTCGCCGCCGGCGCCGGTGTTATCGGCTTGCCAAGACAGGGTTCCGGAGCCGTTGGTTTTGAGGACTTGCCCGGAAGCGCCGTCGGCGGTGGGGAGAATGTAGTTTCCAACTTGAAGGGTGCCTGTGGAGCGGACTCTACCATCGAACCATCCTGCGTATGTTCCGGGGAGAGGTTGAGTGAGAGAGTATCCACCCTTGAGATCGACACCAATTATTGCGGCACCGTTGCCTGTTCCACTCCCATTAAGAAGCTCGCCTATCACAGCATAGTTATAACCCGAAGTAGCACCGCCAGCCTGACCGCGAACACCATAAGCTCTTCCAGCGGCACCGCCACCACCCGAGGATGATCCGAGAACACCATAGGACCATCCTGTGCCTGAAGTAACTACACCCTGAACACCGTAGGCATGGTTTCCTCCTGATGTTGGCGGAACATTCTCGCCCCTAAAAGCCACCGCACCGGAGGTGGTTGAAGTGCCATAAACATATCCTGCATACAGGGCATCCCCAGCCCCGTTCACGCTGAGTTTGGAAAGCGGGCCTGTTGTTCCGATTCCAACGTTGCCGGCGGTTGTAAGAACGAAATAGGGCGAAAAACTAGACTCTGTTGCATTTCCAGGTCCAATTGCGAAATTGCTAGAATTATACACGGTTCCTATCGACCACGGATAATTTCCAGATCGAATAAGGTTTATGTATTGAGCGCTCGCTGCGGGCTTAGTAATCACAAGATTCCCGTTGTAAGCATTATCCGCGGTTGTCCCGCTTGGATGAATAGTGGTTCTTCCTACTACATCAAGAGTTGTTGTCGGGCCAGTTGTTCCGATGCCGATGTTGGTTCCAGTGCTAAGCGGGTATAGGTTCGACCCGGACAGTGTCCAGTTCGAGCCGCCGGAGGTGATAGTGTTCCAATATGCCGCGCCGGCGCCGTTTGAGGTGAGAACTTGGCCGGCGGAGCCGGTGCTACCGTTAGCAGTCAATGAACCGGTTAACAGAACATTGCCGGAGAAGTAGCCGGCATAACTCGCAGAGCCTTGCCTGCCATATACGGCGCTCCAAACTCCGTCACGATGCGCAAGTGCTCCGAATTCAGTATTTGTTAATCCGCCTCCACCGGGGTAAAGTGCTCTAATAGCGCTGTTTCCTGCTGATCCGCATGTGGAAGCAACGTCGAGCATATGTCCTGTCGGGCTTGTTGTTCCGATGCCGATGTTGCCGTTGGCGGTTATTCTCATTCTTTCGAGAGTATAATCCTGATTGCCCCCCGTGCTCGGTTTAGTATAAAAAATCAACGGGCCGTAGCTATACGAACCTTCCCTAACATGGGCGATTTTAGCGCCTATTGCCTCGTCGAGCGAGGATACGCCAAAACCGATAGCCGCACCGGAGCCTGTCGCATCTGAATCGTAGTGGATATTTAGAGCAATATGTGCGTCTGTTGCGCCTTGAACCGCGCCATCGGCGTTGTGAGCAATTGTAACGCCTGCGGTCGTTGTAGTAAGATCGGATACGGCTCCCATTTTTAATGTCGTTCCGTTATCTATCATTCTGGCGTTGCTAATTGTCGTGCTTGCGGGGTTCCATTTTGTTATGTAATTTGTGGTTCCAGAGCCGCCTATTGTTCCGCCGCCACCGCCGGTTCCGGTAACAGTGAGGTCGCCGTCGATATAGACGTTGCCGTCGAAGAAGCCGGCATAGGAGGTTGCAGTGCCGCCGGTTTTGTTATCGACCGCCCATAGAGCGGCAACGCGGAAGGTGTCGGGCATTGTAGCCGGGTTGTTTATCGTTCCGTTCAATTCAGCTTGAACACCGGCAATAGCCAACCTATTCGATCCGGTAGTTGCAAAAGGTGTTAAACTTGTTCCTGTGGCAGTTCCTGCTAAGCCAAACGCAGTGGCATTACTTGCGGCATAATTTGTTTTAAGTGTTGAAATATTTATTGCGCCAGTTGCTCCTGCTCCGGCTCCTGCGGCATCCCAACAACTAAACATAGCTCCAGTAAAAGAAGATGTTCCAGTCAATGATGAATAACTGCCATCTACTTCTCCTTTGAATGCTTGGCCGTGGCCATCACTAATTGTTCCGATATCAACGAGGTTGCCATAGATAACCGCATCGCTGTTCCAAGAGGCCGGCCGGCAAAGAAGATAGGTTAGGGTATCGGTAGAAGTGCTTACAGTGAAAGGCCATGATAATCTCCATCTTGCCTGTTGCGGTGTTGTGCCGATTCCACCGAGATTTTGGATGAAATTACTTGAGCCTGTAGTCCATGTCGCGTTACCATTAGCATCGGAGGCGGTAAGAACCCTTCCGGCGGCTGGAGACCCTCCACGAATACGCACAGTTCCATCGACATCGAGCTTTGTTGAAGGCGCAAGTGTTCCGATACCGACGTTGCCCTTGAAATATGTCTGACCGTCATTAATTGGTTGCGATTTAATGTAGAATAGCTCATTTGAGTTTTCATCAACAATGCTGATTGCCTTTTGATCAGTTTCGTTATCTATGCCACTAATTAGTAACTTTGTTCCCAAATTATATCCGGCGTTATGAGCTCCATCGAGAACCAACTGTGCCCGCGGAGTGGCGTCGGGCGTATTAGAATTCCAACCGCCGATAGTGATTCCACTGGCGCCGTCGATTCCGACATGACCGCGAACATCGAGTTTGGTTTGAGGGCTTGCTGTCCCGATGCCGACTCTGCCTTGGCTTGATCCGGCACATAAAAAGACATTATTTGCCTCATAATACTGTATATATAGGTCGCCGGCTGTGGCATCGGTTCCGCTTTTTCCGCGCAGATGTCTAACCGAGAGGCTTCCATTGCTCGTCCCACCGACATTGAGATAAGTCGTTTGAGCCGTGCCTCCTTGGACGGTCAATTTGTGACTCGGATCTGTCGTCCCGATTCCTACGTTGCCGGTGTTGTTGCTGTAAATATGGGTGCCGTTTGGCGACCAATAGTTCACCGAGCCGGAGCCGGGAGAAGAGATGGCATACATGGCATAGGGCACCGGGTTGAAGGCTTCGCATGGCGACATGACGGTAGCTCCGACAGTAATCTGCAACCATAGGGGTTGGTTAAATGTAGTCGAAACTTCGGGAAAGGCGGTTATATCGCCAAGCAGAACATTGAACAGGCCGTTTGTAATTTGGACCTGGCTCGCTCCGTTGTGGATTTCAGTCCATAGGAGGGTGCCTTCGCAGGAACCGGAATAGAGCCTGAAAGTCATGTCATACAGCCCATTCAAGGCGATATCGTTCTGAGTGATTTTGCCCTGATATTGAAGTTTTACAGGCGGGTCAGCCCAAAGCGAGCATGCCAAAGCTATGAGCACTACCGGTATGATTAGTTTCTTCCCTAACATGATTCTCTCCTTATTATAAGGCTAAAGAGCAAGGTTATTTTGACATCGTTTATCATTCGTCCCAATCGTCGCTTTGGGGAATATCATCTCGGTAAATGCTCATTGCCGGTTCTTTAACATCGCCTAAAGCAATCCAGTTGAACTCGGCATTGGGATTTCCGTTTTCCGACACGGCGGTAAAGCCCGTGCCGGTAACATCTTTGACATAGATTCCGCTCCAAGAGCCGACCGGAGTAACGATAATCTTGATATTTGTCGCCTTGTTAAAGGAACGGCCCACGAAACTCACTTGGACGTTTCCACCTGAGAGTTTAGCGCTACCGTCCTGACTAACTCTGACGATATTGTATTCTCCTGTATTGCCCTGTGCGAAAAGTATGTATGATGCCACGAGCGATAGCAATAATACGCTGATAATAATAACCGATGTCCTTCTCATTTTAACCTCCGATATTTATATCTTCTACTCTCATAATTGAGTTGTTTGTTATTCTTAAGGGTTAAGAACCAATATTATCATAGTTGCCTGCAATGAAGAAGAATTGTCGCCGCCCATAATACAGTTATCGCCGGAATTTTTCCGTGCCTGCAATGTGAATGTATAATTGCCGCTACTTGAAATGGTTTGTTGACCTGCAACCGACCATCCATTGAAAGGCATATGGTTTGTTTTCCATACATTTGAAGTATTATCGACAGAGCTTCTTATCCATGCACCATTTTGGAAGTCGTTCCCATTTATCGCAATACGGACATCGTAATTCGAATATGAATTATCTGATGTTCCATTGCAGTCGTTATCAGCCATCACACCGCCCTGTGCCCATGCGAGAACCTTTTGTCCGGCTTCTAAATAAATCGTTCCCGAACAGCCGGAAAAACTCAACCAGCTTGTGCTGTTAACGCATCTATCGGCGTTGCTGTTGTAAACATGGACAAAGCTCGATGAAACTGTTAGCGGCACCCAAACTGCGTCTCCGCTTACATTCGTCGAAGAGAGAACCTTGTTTGCCGCCGGTGAGCCGCCGCGAATACGCATCGTTCCATTGACATCGAGTTTGGCTGAAGGTGATGTTCCGATACCAACATTAGTTCCATTGTCGATTATTTGAGAATTCGTAAGGCTGGAGGCTCCGTTCCATTTTGGGACATAATTCGCTGTTCCCGAACCGGTAACGCTTCCCGCACCCGGGACAGCCCATGTGTTGTCTCCGCGAAGGAATGTAGTGGCATCACGAGTTCCTGAGGCACTCATCTTAGCGACATTGATAGTAGTGTTAGCGATGTCGGCATTGACAATCGTGAGGTCTTGAATATCGGCTGAAGTAACCTGCCCCCATGTCGGAGCGCCCGACGCGTTTCCGTGAAGAACTTGGTTCGAACTTCCGAGGCCTGCCGGAAGATCATCGACAACAGTGCCGCCGGAAGCGTTTGGATAATATGCCAGCCTATATTGATTGCCGGGGTTAACTGTTCCGGAACCTGTTGAGATGGATGACCACGTTGGAAGTCCCGAAGCGGATTTCATAAGCACCTGGCCGCTTGAGCCACCAGATGTCCATGTAGGTGTGCCGCTGGAAGTGGAGAGCACCTGGCCATCTCCACCCGCCGCAGTCATTCCGACAGCGCTAGCTCCAAGGCCATACAGCACACCGTTTGAAGTCAATGTAGTGCGGCCGGTTCCGCCGTTTGCCACCGGAAGCGTTCCTGTAACGCCATTTGCGAGATTGACTTGCGCCCATGCAGGGCTATTGCTCGCACCGGTATTCGAGAGGTATCTGGTAGCTGTGGTATTCTTAGCGAGTGCTATAATTGTATTGGCCGCAGAGCCATAGAGAATATCGCCCTGAGCAACAGTATTCGGGTATGTCGCAGTGCTTGCGGCCCAGTTGGTTCCGTCCGACCTAAGAATCGTTCCTGCGGGTCCAGCCGCAAGAGGGAATCCCGGGGTTGAAAGGACGATGTTAGTTCCGTCGCCCATGAGGATTTTGCCTGCAGTAGCGGTGTTAGGATAAGTCGGAGTTGACCATGAAGGCGCGGCAACTGACCCTCCGCTTCTGAGGATCTGTCCGGGTTGGCCATGCGGTAAATCGTCAACCGTAGTGCCTCCCGCCGGATAATATGCAACGGCATATGCTAATCCATTACTAACCGATCCGCTTCCGCCCCCTCCACCGGAAGCCGCACCGCCGTTACCGAGATAGGTATAAATCTTTAGTCCGCCGGCTCCTGTCATCGAGGTCTGACCATTGAGGAAATCCGTGCTGACAGCCGGGCCGTCGGTCGATGTTCCTGTGCCGGTAATCGGGGTTTTTACGAAGGCGTTGCCGTCAACATAAAGCTTATATGAACCGGGGTCGGAGACTCCAATTCCAACATTACCCTGATGTGTAATCCTCATCCGCTCGGCGGGGGCGGCGTTATCGGAAGTGTTGAAAACAAGCGCGCCTTTATAAGCTCCAGCGGTAATGTCGGTAATGACACCGCCGACCGAAGCGACTTTTGTTAGAGTTCCGCCGGTTCGATACGCGGCGAAAACCGCCGATGCACCCTGATTGATGACAGCGGCGTTGCTGTTGCGAATCATCATAGCTTCTTGAATACCGGTGCCATTTTTGTTGATATCGAGCCTTGCCTGTGGAAATTCAGTTCCAAGACCAAGCCTGAAATTTGTATTGTCCCAATAGAATTGTTCCTGCGCGCTTCTCTGCTCGGCGAGAATGCCACCAACTCCTGCGAACACAACGGAACCTTGGTTCGGCGCCCACCATGTCGGAGCGCCGGTATTGCCGGAAATTAGTGCTTGCCCTGTAACACCCACCGCGGAAGCACTAAGTGTTGTTGTGCCGGAATAATAGGCGACAGCACCATTCGAGCCATCGTTAACAAGCCCGCTTGAGGCATCGATCCATTCTGTTCCGCTGGCAGTCGTTGAGAGTATCTGACCGGGAGTTCCTTCCGAACCGCCCTGATCATAGAAATGTCCTATGAGACGGATACCGCCGTCGAAGTATCCGGCAATATTGGTGTTTCCACCCGAAGCGGATGCCCAAAGACCGTAATTATTTGTTATTCCACCCGCACCGGTGGAGCCGCTGGCAATTAGATAAGCGCCATAATTATTGACCGTTTGACCGGCATTGTCAGCATAGGCTGACACAGTAGCGTGATATCCGTATTTGCTATTCGTCGAAGAGCCGTCGAAAGCTTGCTCTGCAACGGCTGAATAAGCTCTATTACTGAATTTGCCGCCAGCGGTAGAATACGCACCGCTGGAGTTATCAGCCTGAGTGATTATATTAATAGCACGGCCACCAACAGCTGTATTATCGACATTAATGCTGTAGTTGCCATGGGGGTCCATATTATTGACACCGAGATGACCGGTAACCCTCGAATCACCGGTGATTCTAACAATGCCGTCGATGGAGTTATCAATAGACTCCAAATTACCGAAGGTGATTGTGTTTCCTTCAACGGTGAGGTTTCCTGTTGTTGTGAGATCGGCGTCAACTTCGACCGGATTAACGCCGTCGTCTTCAACTCTTGAATCGGCGATTGTTGTTCCGGTGCCGACGAATTTCGATATTTTGTTAGGTGTTCCGCTTCCGTCGATACTTCCGCCGGTGTCGTCGAGTCTCCAATATGGTTCATCGATTGCCGTATTGTAGGCGAGAACATAATCATGAGTTGTTGAGCCGGAAAGCAAAGCCCACTGTGTTCCGTCGTAATACATGATGTCGCCTTTGGCGTCTCCGCCGAGGGCGATATTGGTGCCATCCACAGCCCCTGTAGTTATGGTAATGAGACCATCCGGCGCGAGAACAGCGTCGCCGTAAACCGTTTGCTCTGATGCACTATTATCAATATCGCCGATATAGATTCTTCCGTGCTGAAGAGTGCTCGTTAGTGCACCGGTATGAGTATGATTCCCCGGAGCAATCTCGCCATCGCCCATACCTATGTTTATACCGACAATATCTCCGACCTTTCTGCCTAATACTTGATTCTCATCGAGAAATATATCCACTGCCGGCTCGACAGTTCCAACCGGATTACCTTTTATCGAATAAGGATCCATATTGGCGGAACCTCCACCACCCGGAAGGAATTTTATATCGACAACCGGATGGAATCCGGGGGTTGGGTCAGGAAAACCAGTTCCATTTATAGTTCTGCCCTGAACATAGGTTACATAAGTCTCATCGGGAGGGCCGGAAGGCGATAATTCCGCGTAATTGTTCCCTGCTGGATTATTTTTGCATGTGATTGTATAGTTTTCACCCGCCTTCAGAAGGATGGGTGGGAAAATATCGACCGTTTGCCAGCTTCCGGCGACAACTCCGGTCAAATCGACCTCTCGCATAAGTGCGGCATCCGAGTTTCTCCAAATTCTGAATTTCTCGTTACCCCAGCAAACAAAGGCTTGATAAACTAATATATCGACTTTGGGTTGAATCTCGGTTCCTCGTTGCCATGTATCGGAGCTTGGCGCGCCAAGGGCGATGCTTCCGCGAATATCGTATGTGTTCGAGGGTGCTTCATTATCGCTGTCGTGGACATGCTCTGGTGTATAAACCCTCAGGTTTCCGTCTTTGAATTCATAAATGGGCTTATTGACCATCAATCGCATCGATGTGGTTGTATTATGCATGATCCCTATCATGATATACACCTTGCCATCTTCAGTTGAAGGCAAGGTCTGCGTCCAGAAGTCATTATTAACTCCACCGGCTCCGTCCAGAACAAAGTTTCCGTTTGAGTTAATGGTGCCCTTAAGATATAGCGGCATATAAGCAGAAAACCCAGTCGATTGGTTTAAGGTGTAATCAAGATTCGCCATGGTATAGCCTTCATACCAATAACTACTTGACGTCGCGCCTGCCGCAACTGTCCCATTGTAATAATAAGACACTATCGGCGATTCAATTCTGAACTCTGTTGAGGCAACGGTCTTTGTCGCGGCTGTCGTATTTCCTATGGTCAAGGGATACAATCTGCCGTCTGTTCCTGCCATGACGATTTTATATCTGGTAATCTCGGCTCCCGCCTGGAGATTACTGTTCCATCTGACAGTATAACTTTCTGTGCCGTCGCTTGTTCTATAAGAACCCATCTGTTGAAATTTGTCTGCTAATCCGTCATAATAAAGCAACACTGTTGCTCCAGCACCCAAAGTAAAAGTTGTTGTTGAAGCGTTAGTCGTCCCGCATCTGATATTCTTCGCACCGAGAGAATTTATATTCAATGTAGGAGTGCTAACGGAATTACCATTCGAGAATGTAACAGCGAATAAATCGCCATCTACGTAAGCGGTGTAACCTGCAAGTGCAGCAGTTTTTGCGGCAGTTGCCCCATCAGTAGGAACTGTTAATGGAATAGTAACTCTTCGGATAATACCGGATGCAAGCACATTTCCATTTACTTCAAGTTTTTCCGACGGCCCATTTGTTCCAATACCAACATTTCCGGCAGTCGAAACGAAAACGCCTTCGTTGTCGCCGTCGTTAGAGAGCCAATATCCGTTAGTCTGAATATTCTGTGTGGCGGTATGATTTCCAAGGTTATCGCCAGCAGACGAGGCGTCGATGGTAAGTGTGTTGCCCGCAAGCGAAGTGGTAACCCCGCCCGAACCCGCATATGTTAGAGTTGTGGCTGAACCGATATTCGAGGTATTCGAGCCGTCGCTGGCTGTCCAATAGTTGTAATTATCGTAATCACTGTCGTGATCGTGATCGCTACGGGCGGCGGTGTTTGCGACACCCGTTCCCGCAAAATCGACATTCAACGTCGCGCTGAAACCGTCGCCGAGAGCATCGCCGGAGATTCCACCTGTAAGGCCGGTGCCGGCTGTAATAGTCGCTGTCTGGTTGCCCTGAACCGCAGTATTTGCAGTAGAACCATACACAACCGAAAGCTCGTTACCCGCAGTTCCGTCGCCAGTGAGGGTGGCATCTGTTTCGACAACCTGACTGCCCCAACCGTCGCCGGCGGTGGCAATCTGATCATCGACATATTTCTTCGAAGCCGCATGAGCGTCGGCGGTAGGAGTTTCCGGGATCGTTACCTGATCCGTAAAACGTCCGGTGCCGGTAACATCGAGCTTGGATGTCGGGCTATCGTTGCCTATACCGACATTGCCGGTGCTCGTTACTCTCATCCTTTCAACCAAATCCGTTCCGTTGCTTGTAACAAATGCCAAATCCGAAGCTGTGTTTGCTGGAACATTTGTCCTAATTCCTTTTATTTGGGCATAATCGGAGCCGGAGGCTGTTGTTGTCATCCTGAAACCCAAAATCGCCTCGGAACCAGCGGCGGCGAGATTGCTTCTTATCCTCAACCCGGTTGCTCCGCTTGTGCTTTGAATGTCGAGTGGAACATCTGGGGAGGTTGTCCCGATGCCGAGTCTGCTGTTCGTGCCGTTCCAATAAAGATTTGCGCTCGATGATAAGGAGTTTGGACCGTCCCAGAAGGCAACTCGTGTCGCGGTGCCTGTGCCCGTAACCATATTCGTATGCGAATGATCCCCCGCGGCGACCCGATCAGCATCGGAGCCGATCTTGCTTTCGGCGACAAGGTCGTCGTAGGCGGAGAATCTGTCAGTATGAAGTGTGCCGGCGTTAATATTGTCAGCGTCGAGATAATAAGCGCCATGCTGGCCGTCCAGAAGGTCGGCGTCGAGGGCCGAACCTGCGCCTTGCGGGGCGACGTCGATAGTAACGTTTCCAGTCCCGGAAGAAACCTGAATGTTATCGCCACCGATAATCGAATTAACGCCGCCGACATCGCTCGGGTCGATCCATGTAAATCCGCCGGTGGCATTATCGAAGGATAGCAGATAGCCGTCTTCGCCAGCGGTTCCGTGGGAGGTCATCTTGAGTTTTGATTCGGAAACCGCGTTATTCGCGATATTTAGGGCGTGGAAAGCCGAAGTAAGCCTTTCGCGCGGGGTTAGCTCGGTAGTGCCGACTGTAACTTGAAGCCACAATTCCGGATACATATCCCAGTTCACCGAGGTCGGGGCACCGGTGGAAATATCCAGTGTAACGCTGAAGATACCGTGCTCCGGATCGACGCCGGGAACTGTTTTCGACCAAACCGCCGACCCGCCGGTAGAGGCCGTGTAGAGCGTAAAGGTCATGTTTACCGGGCTTTCGGCGGGCAGTCCGGTAGCGTCGGTCAGTTTCCCTTGGTAAGTGAAAACTTGACCGAAATCCCCAAACAAAGCCGAAACCACCAGCAGACAAACTATTGATGTTGCTACCCATGTGTTTCTCATATTTTCCTCCCGAAATATTATCGACTTCTCACTTACATCCAGTTTACGTTTAATTGCCATATGTTCATTTTTCATTTTAAGTAAAATGTCATCATAGCACAATAAAAATTTGGCTTTCTGAACTTTAGCTCTATCAAATATCTATTTCATAATATCGCATCAAGCTTGCCAAATTTCTAAGTCCTTACATGACATTATATTAGCACATTACTCTGTAAAGGCAATGGGTATTATTACCCATTGCGAGTCTTCCCCAATTTGCTTATTTGAGTTTCACCAAGAGTTAGAACTCGCTCATGATTATTTTATTGCACTTTCACATAATTTATATTATTTTGTAGAGATTATTCAGATTTGAAAAGAGGTTTTCGTGAGAAATATATTTTTGATCGTGTCACTCTTTATTATCTCTGCATGTTTCGCCGCCGACAGCCTCAATATACGCAGAATAGGCTATTACAATACCGAAGGCGTCGCGGTGGATGTTGTTCCGCATTCGCCCTATGCTTTCATCGCGGATACCTACACCGGAATTGTAACGATAAAAATCGCTGACCCCGCCAATCCTTCATACGGATTTATTTTCAATACACCCGGCGAAGCGAATTCTGTATTCCTTTATGACACATTGCTTTATCTTGCCGACATGTCCGGCGGAATTCGGCTTCTCAATGTCGCAAATCCTATCGATCCTATTCAGATTAGCCGTGATACGATTTATGCAACATACACCGGCGTTGTAGCTCGCGGGAGATGCGCCTTCTGCGCCCTCGGCTGGTCCGGATTCACTGTTGTCGATTTCTCGAATCTCTTTCATCCTGTCGAATACGGCCCGATAAGCTCTTTGGGTGGTTATGCTTACTCTATCCACCTCGACGGTGATCTCGCATATATCGCCTGTGGAGCCGGCGGATTGAAGATAATCGATGTGTCCGATCCGCGCGCATGCTATGTGATTGGCTCTTTGTCACTGCCCGGTTCTTCGAGGGGCGTTTTCACGCGAAGGGACACCGTTTTCGTCGCCGGTTACGATGCCGGTCTTCATATTATCGATGCAACAAATCCAGCTTTGCCAGCCCTGATCTCGACCTTCAATACGTCCGGCTACGCTATGGGAGTCTGGGCGGAAGATACCATCGCTTTTGTCGCGGATTATAACCGCGGCCTTCGTGCGATTAATATTTACGACCCGCAGACCCCATTCGAGAGCGGATTCTATAGCACGATACATAACTGTCTAAATGTAACAGTCTCCGAGGGCTATATTTTCGCTTCTTTCGGCGATGACGGCCTCTACATCCTCGACGGCGGGCTTAAGCTCAACGCTCCGGCGAGCATAGATTCGGTCTGGATGTGGGAAGATTGTGTTCCCGATCCAAGCTCTGTGCATGTTTGCTACAAACTTATCGACCCGGAAAACGACTCTGTGTTAGTCGGTGTGAGAATGAGTTCCGACGGCGGCACGACCTGGAATGTGCCCTTTTACGCTCTTTACGAAACCGAAGGAACTCTGGGGAATAATACCCTATCAGGCATCAACTGTTTCAGATGGGCAATGGCGGAGGATTTGCCCAACAGCGACGACAAGTATTTCACCTGCCAAATTTATTCGGTTAGCCCCTCGGTGCGACAGTTTACAGTGCCCGGCACATCATGTCCCTACTGGGCGGGAATGCCCTATGGGACAGAGCTTACCGATTCGTGGGGTGGGGATACAATCCCCACTGTCGCGCCCGTTCGCATCGACATCGCCCCGGATGTTGACAGCTTAGTCATAACAGCTTATGGCACTGTCAGCTACGGCGACGAGTATCCCTTCTACGGCCCAAATGGTGGCTCTATCACTCCAACAATTCCCGAATACGGCGCGATGTCCGGTATCAGCTATTTCAACAATTGTCCGATAGTCGGTTTGGTCGCTGTTTTTCTCGCCCCCGGACAGCCGAGCGCATTATCGATGCCGCCTCAGCTGTCATCATTCACTCCGACACCTGAGATTCAGCAATCGGTTTTCATCGGCGCGGGGCCTTCGGTGCTTATTCCTCCCGAAGCCGCGAACCGTTTGTTCTTGGGCGTCAATGACAATTACCGCTGGCAGGATAATCTCGGTCACTTCGACGTCGAAGTGAAGATTTTTTACTCGAACTCCTATAGCTATGGCCAAGCCTCGGATTCTCTCGATTCAAAACCGCCGGAAGTAGCAGTAGAATGCCCTTCATCTCCTATCGTCGCTAACACGGATTACGAATTCAACTGGAACAGAACCGACCGCTCCCCCCTTGCTGAATATG
>Ga0334888_1003466_pt1 | contig 15515 bp, 10 predicted proteins | sample GraSluR1_MG_FD_207227 | JGI IMG/M metagenome (GOLD analysis project Ga0334888, IMG submission 207227) | Sludge microbial communities from methane-producing bioreactor in Wageningen University, Netherlands - Granular Sludge_3_08-R1 | ecosystem: Engineered > Bioreactor > Anaerobic > Unclassified ...
TAAAGCTTCTGCTGCTAGTATTATAAAAATTAAGGATGAAAAGTACTTGCAAGAATTATTAAATAAATTACAATCTGAAACGCAACATGTATCGGATGAAAAAGAACACGTTTTTGATATTATTAAATTTATTAATGAAAAATTAGAAAATACAGAATTAATATTTGAAATAGAAGAATTAGTAAAATCATTTGATTCCATTAATGATTCAAACTTTGTAAAACAGCTTATTAATTGTATTGAAGATTGTAAAGCTGAAGATAGGATAATACTCATTGATTTATTAGGAGAAGTTGAAAATCCATTAGTAATTAACGCTCTAATAAAATATTTAAAAGATGATGATACTCGTATTCGATGGAGTGCTAAGGAAAGTTTGGGTAAATTGGCATCAACCAATTTAAATGAAGTAATTAAATTGATTGATCATGAAGACAGTGATGTTAGATATGTAATTGTTTATATCCTTACAGAAATGGATGATGATAGAGTAATAGATCCATTATTAAAATCATTATATGATCCAGATCCAGATATTCGCTTCAAAACTTTAGAGTTTTTGAACACGATCGATGATGAAAGAATAATCTCCTACGTTAATGGATTAGTAAATGATCCTAATGTAGGCGTAAGAATATTTGCAATAGATATTACTTCAAAGAAAGGTGATGAAAATTCTTTGGAATACCTTTATGATGCATTATCAGATGAAGACTATAAAGTTAGAAAAGAAGCTAAAAAAGCAATTAGGATGATAAAAAGTCGATTTAAAGGTAATTTAGGCCCTGAAATTAAAAAGAAAAAAATTAAAATGGATATTAATGTATCTAAAACTGAGATTAGTGTACATGAAAATAAAAACCCTATGAAACTCCTTTCTGAATTAAGAAAAAACTAAGCTGGTTCATATGAAATACTATTACAACTCTCATGATCATGATAAACTTGTTAAGGATTTGGAATCAGAAGATCGTAATATAAGACTTTCAACGGTTAGAAAACTTGGTAAATCTAGAGATGAAAGAATTATTAAACATCTTATTTGTGCATTGAAAGATAACGACCCAGATATAAGACTTGAAGCATCTAATTCGTTATATAATTTTGGGCCTATTATTGTTGATGAATTAATTTCGCTTTTAAATGAGGATAATTTGAATTTAAGATTAAATTTAATAGAGTTGTTAGGTGAAATAGGAGATAATAAGGCTATAGAATCTATTTTACCGTTTTTAAATGATGAAAATATTTTTGTTAGAATAGCTGCGGTGAGATCCCTTGGGGGGTTTGATGATGAACAAATTATTGAACCTTTACTCGCTAATTTAAATGATAAAAGTTACATGCTCCGAAATGCAATTGTAGAAGTTTTAGGTAGTTTTAATAATGAAAAGGCTAAAGATGCATTAGAGAAATGTTTAGATGACGAAAGTTACATTGTTAGAGAAACTGCTAAAGAAGCAATTGTATTTATGAAAGCTAATTATAGTACCCAGAAAGGTATTTCTAATGAACCAGATTCCATTGAAAAAGAAATACTCGGAATAGATAATCAAGAAAGTTTGTTAGATCCTGAAGAACTTGTTATTACTGAAAAAGAAATAGTTAAAGATGAAAAGGACTATTCTTTTAAAACATGTGGAAAATGTGGTGAATCTAAACCCAGAACGGAATTTTATAATAATAAAATTGCAAAAGATGGTTTAACTAACTATTGTAAAGGTTGTATGAGAAATTACACTCCCAAAGGGAGAGTTAAGCCTAAAGGAAGGATTAAGCCTAAAGAAAAACCCAAATCAAAAGGTAATCCTCTTAAGTTACTTAGAGAAATTAGATAAAAGTGATCTTTTTGATAGAAATCGATTTCAACATTGATTACAAAGACAAACAGTTATTTTCAAGACGGTGCAGTCTGAGAATAAATAATAGATCTATTAAAACACCTTTATTATGGTTAGGACATCCCATTGGATTTGAACCGAGACCTTGGGAACATTTCCCAATGGATACACTAATGGTCAATGCTTATGACATTTTAATGAAACCTAAAATTTACAATAAAGTCTGTGAAACTGGAATTCATAAATTTTTAAATTTTGATGGACTAGTAATGATGGATTCTGGAGGGTTTGTTTTCCAAAAGAAAGAGGAATTAGACGTAGAACCTTCAAAAATCATTGAATTATATGAAAAAGCTGGCCCTGATATTGGAGTTGTTTTAGATCATCCACTTTCTATTCAAAAATCAATGTCAGATAATAGAAAAAGATGGAAAAAGACGCTGCAAAATACTGATTTTATGATCAAAAATAATGGAGATATAGCTTTAATGCCTGTATTACATGGATATACATTGAATGAACTCAAAAAAGCATGTAAAGAAGTTAGGAAAATAAATGATAATCCAAAAATTATTGGATTAGGTAGTTTAGTGCCGTTATTATTTAATATGAAAGTTTCTAAAAAATTGAAATTCAAAAATTGCAGGAACTTTGTCATTGATGCTACTAGATTAGTTAGAGAAGAATTCCCAAATTCACTGTTACATACCTTTGGGGTTGGAAGTACTAAAACAATGCATTTAATGTTTTCATTAGGTGTGGATTCATTAGATTCTACAGGTTGGAGATTAAAAGCTGCATATGGCAATATCCAGTTGCCTGGAGTAAGTGATCGTAACCCTACACCTCGAAATAATGGTAGAGCAAGTTTGAGTGATGGAGAAAAAATTATCTTAGACGAATGTGAATGTCCTACTTGTATGGGAAAATCTTTAGAACAGAAAATTAAAAGTTTGGATGGTCCATTCCCTCCTAGAGCCCTACACAATGCTTACGTATATAACCAAGAATTAGAGAATTATGTAAAATCTCTTGAACAGGGAAAATCAAAGGAATTTGCTGAGGGAAGATTGAAACCTGGATTCTTTTCTAAATCTTTTGATTATTTAGTTAATATTAAATATATATGAAAACCGTTTAAGGTGGGGCGGAAGTTGGAAAATCTTGATGAAATAAAGAAGCAATATGACTTCAATAAAACAGAGCCTGAAGTAATAATTGATTTAGTTGCGGATGCAAATAAGAAAGGCGAGAAAATAAGACAACGAAATGCAGAAATACAAGAAAAAGCCTATAAAATTTTAAATAGGCTTTCAGAAAATAAAAAAATTATTTACTCTGAAAGTGATGTTGAATATTTATATTTTGAAAATTGTACAAGTATTGGAATAGATGGTAGTTTTTTCCCCATTGGAGGGGTTGGTGGACAATGGTATGTTCCATATGCTATTGTAAGAATTCTATTTAATCATGGTATTAACCAACAACCTATTGTTGATGTTTTTGAAGCAGGTATTGAAGAAATAAAAGAGCAAGAACATATTAATGTTTCAGGTGAAGCTAGTAAACGTATGCTAATAGGCGAAACTAGAGCTTTAGAAGATTGGGGATTTAAAAAAATAAAATCATTAATTTTTATTGATGGCCCTATAGTTGATCCTCCGGCTTACAATGACTTTAACTATATTGAATATCGTGCTAATGTTGTGAAAAGTTGTATTGAAAATTCTAAATTGATCGGATGTGTAAAAAGATCTAGAGATACATTTTTTTTAAAATATTTTGAAAAATTATTAAAAATTGATGGATTAAAAAATCATTTTCCTAGTGATCAACATTTATTCTCTTATTTCTTCACTCATTACAGGTTCAAAAATAATTATGAAGGTATGTTATTTTCAAATGTTTTAGATTTATCCCATAATGAAACATACAGGATTTATAAAGAATATGGAATTTCAATTTGCTCTATTTTTTTCCAAAAAAGCATGGAATCAACAATTTTAAGATTAGACCTTCCTTTTATTGACAATAAAACAGATATGCAACAATTAGCTTTAGAAGGCGCTAAAGCTGCTTCAAATTGGCAGTATCCACACCAATATATTCCTTTACCGGTTGAATTAGCTCATGAAAAATGTAAAATAAGAGAAGGTGCAGCTGAAACAATTTATGACGAAATTTTAACTAAATCTCGTACGGGAAGTCCTGAAAGTATTATGACAATGTTACAACTGAGGTGATTAAAATTAAGGATGAAAACTTAGGCATAATCTTGAGTGGTGCAAGTACAAGGGAGGCTTCTTGTCAATTATTAGAAGGAGCTGAAAATGGTAAAATCCATGAAGGGATGTTAGTTTTAATTAATACGGCAAATAATAGAAAAATTTTATCTCGTATTGCACAAATAAGACCTTACAATGCATTTTATACTAAAGATGATCCATGGAGTGAAGCAAGAAGAAAAGGACTTGAAATTCCAAGTAACATTGCGCGACAATTTGAAATATGTGATTTAGATTTATTAATTGAATTACCAAAAAGTGAAGTTAAATATCCTCCAAAACCTGGTGATCATATTGTAAGAATTGATCCGACACAACACGAAAGAGACATCTTTGGTGTAACTCGAGGAGATGCAGGTTACTCTTGGTATGGAACATTAAGTGGTTATCAGGGTGCACCTATCCCACTAGATGTAGAGAAAATACCAATGCACATGGCTGTCTTTGGAACTACAGGTAGTGGAAAGTCATTTGATACAGGATGTTTAATTGAAAAATTTATGGGTATAAGAGCAAAAGAAGATTCTTGTGTATCTTTTCCAATGATTATAATTGATGCAAATGGTGATTACTTAAATTATGCTGATTATTTTGAGTCTAAAAGTAGTATTCTTGATATTGATCCTCAATTGAGGCCTGTTGGATGGATAAAAAGATTTGTTTTCCCACATATTGCTCTTTATAATCCTAAACTAGGGGATAAACCAATAATAAGCATAGACCTTGATAAATTATCTTCTAGAGAATTAGCTGAAACAATTATCTTATATTATAAAGGTACTTTAGAAGGTTCTGAACTCCAATTAAGTGCAATTGTGTCTTTGTTAGAACATATGATAGATGAAAAAGGCTATGAATCTATGCACCAATTATTTGAAGATGATGAAAGTTATAATGATCTTAAGTCAGAATTAGCAAAATTTGACACAAATAGAATAGCCGCACCTTCTAAACCTGCAGTTATACGGGCATTTGAAAAATTTAGGGAGATCGAGAATAATTATCAATTATTATCAGCTAAAAAGACATCTCTTCTGACAGATGAAAAATTTATTGATGATATTACTGCACAAGGAGGCACTGCAATAATTGATTTTTCTGAAGATGGTGCCACAGGGGTCGAAATACAGGCAAAACAATTGGTAATGACCTATTTAGCCACATTATTATTCAATAAGTTTTCAAACTATAAAATTAGGGAGAAAAGTAGATATTTAATTTTCTTAATTGAAGAAGCTCAAAATTTTATCCCTGATAAATCATATCCTGTAGGTTCAAGCCTTGCTAAAAATAAATTATCTTTAATTGCTACTCAAGGAAGAAAATTCGGTCTTTCACTTTGTATTGTTACGCAAAGACCTTCCTTTATAGATAAAATTGTTTTATCCATGTGTAACACCTTTTATATTCACAGAATATCACCTGATGATGTGTCATACGTACGTAGTGTGACCGGGGGACTTCCAGAATCTATTGGAAGGAGACTTACAAGATTAAATCAAGGAGAATTAATAGTCACTGGTCAAATGAACCGGGTTCCATTCCCTCTCTTAATAAAAATACCATTTAAGGAAAGAATTGTTGAACATACTCAAGGAACTACGGAAGTAGTTAATACTCTTTCAAAATTAAGGGGATGATATTATGAAAACAACAAAAAATTTTGATAGATTACCTTCTTCATGGGTATCAAAAAAGAACTCTGATGTTAAATTTGAAGGGTTTAAAGATATAACATTAAAGAGCCGAGAACCCGCTGTTGAGCAAGTTAAAGAATTTATTAAAAGATGTAGAACATCTGCTGATGGTACTAATATTTGTGCAATTTTAGGTGAGTGGGGACAAGGCAAAACGGAAATTAATAACAAATTTATTGAACCTTATCTCAAATCTAAAGGAGATTATTCCTTCTTTATAACAGCTTCCACATTAGCTAACGTATACGAAGATGAAAAGCTTAGTAAAATTACAAACGAATCCAGAGTTGATTCTATCAGGTTCTTAGCGAATATTTTTGAGGGTATCCGAGAAGAGGCCAGAGATGACACGTGCAAAAAATTACCAGATTTAGATGAATTTGTAGATCCTGAAAGTTATATTGAAAGTATTTTAGACACCCTTATCCAATCTAGCGATACAAAAATTTTTATTTTCATCGATGAATTCGAAGAGCTTCTCCTCAATAACACAGCATTGAAAAAAATTATTTCAGGAATGAAATCTGTTGTAAATGGGACATACGGTTTAATTGATAAAAATGGTAAATATATGGGTGCAATTCAGTTATTTATGTCCATAACTCCTGATGCTAGATATAAACTAGAAGTTAATTCCGATACTAGTTTAATAATGGGTGGATTAGGCAGAAGATTTGAAGAAGTTAAGTTAGAAGAAATAAGAAAAGAAGAAGCGATTGAGTTTTTAAAAGGTTTATTGTCATATTCTTATAAAGATGATATTCCACACCCCTATCCGATTGAGAGTTTTGGTTTATTTAACACAATATTCAGGGTCAGCCAAAAAAACATAGGCAATCTTTTGAAGTTATTCATTCAATTATTTAACAAATTAGGTAAGAGCAACGAATTGGAAGTACTAAATTATAGTAATCTAATAAACTTTTTTGAATACCAAACTGTTTACGTATATGGAGCACAAACTGATTGTCTTGAAAATGAAACTTATTACAGGATTCTTAAAGATTTGAGAGAACATAAACTGTTGGGAGGGATTAGTGAAAAATTATTTAAACTTTTAATCGCTGATCAAAAACCTTTTGACATTAATATGTTAAAAGAATTCGGAAATGAAGATGAAAGTACTATTTTACAAGCAATAAACAGAATTAATGATGATATCAGAAGTAAAGAAAAAATCGATAAAACAATAATTCGTATTGTACCTCTAAAAAATGATAAGAGTTTTTATGATTTAAAAAATTTACTTAAAAACTTCATTTTCACTGAGAAAAAAATTAAAAAAGACGTAATTAATATTGGTAATTATATAGAAACTTTGGAAGAATTTAGAGATCGATTAACTTATTTTGTAGATATTAATAATGGTTTTAAATCTCAAATATTCTTACCTAAGGATGTGGAAGATATTAAGGTATTCTTCTCTGAGCAAATAAACAATGATCAGGCTAGAACTTTAGAATCTTTATTTAAAAATATAGTTAGTGAAGAAGTGTATTATACTTCATCAGATTCTATTTTGAGCACTATTTATCCTGCACCAGTTCCTAGATTTTTAGATTACATAAAAAATAATGAGTTAAGATTAGATTTATGGAGAAAAGTAAATAGGAACTTGAGTGAGGAATTCAATAGTTTTATGCCTGATGCATTCATTGATTGTTTAAGTAAATCAGAAATTTATGATTTAAACCATGTTGAAATGGATGAGTATCCTATTATTGAAATTTATGATAAAGATCTTGAATTAAAAAGCAATACACTGTTTTATTCAGTAAATGGGGATGTCAAAACAAGTGACATTGAATATGTGAGCAATTTATTAAATAACAATTTGGATATTCATTCGTCAATTATTCTTTACAGTGGTGAATTCTCTGAACCTGCAAATGAAGCTTTAATTAATAGTAATTTGGGTAGAGATGGAAAAGATTCAATAATCAAAATTCATCTTTACCCTACAGTGGCCAAAAGATTATTATGTGCATTCAAATCAAAAGAATTTAGTGATATTGATACGGACTTGTTGACACTGGAATATAAAGATATAATTCTCAGAGAATTGGACTTTAAAGAAAAAATAAAATTTTGGGTAAATAATCAATATGGCAAAGGGCTTGTTATTGACCAAATTTCTACTTCAGCTAAGAGTTTTAGAGAATTTGCAGATATTTTAAAGCTTTATTTAAATTATATAGATGAAGCTAATTCTCCAGAGCAGATTCTGGAAAAAAATTTAGAAGGAGTATTAAAATATAGGATTTATGGTAAGAAACGCGGATTAATTACATCTGACTTTGAAGATTCACCGAATATAGTTAAGGAATTGTCTGTTGAGCTACATGATAATGGTTTCTTACGAAAGGAAAATGGGTCATATTTTGTCAATAATCATCCTGTTGAAAATAGGATTTTAGAAGTAATTGAAAAAGAAAAGAAGATTAGTGCGGATGAACTTCAAAAATTTTTCATCATTAAAGAAAAAAATAAAAAGGTTTTCCAAGATGTTTTCTTAAATATAATGGAATATAAAGGGAAAATTGAACGAAAAGGAAAAAATTATATGCTTTTAGATAAAGAACAAGCGTATAATTCTTTAAAAATTGAATTTAACAATTACAAAAAGGTTTTTAATAAGAAAGCTTATGAAACATTTGGACACTATTTTGTAGCAAAAAAGAGAGGGGAAAAATTAATTTCAATGAATAAATTTGATGAATATTTACAAAAAAACTTTGATGATTTAGAAAGGTTAAAATATGTGGATTCTGAAGATTTCACTCTCAAGATTCATTTATGTTCTAAATTAATTGAACAATTCTATAATGACTTTCAGAAAGCTATCGAGGGTGCATTTAAAGAATCAGAAAAAATTTATGAATCAATGTTTATCAAAAAATCGGAAAAAGACAAACAATTCAATTTTATCGTGCAAAATGTTGAGAAATGGCTTAAAATTAAATTGAAAGAGGGAAAAAACAATATCTATGAATATAAAAATTTCATTTCTTCATTTGAAAAACTAACACAAATTTATGAAAAGAAATACTCCGAAGAAGAACTAAATGAAGTAATTGGAAGTTCAGATTTTGAAAAACTTGAGTTTAAATTTGATAAATCCTTAAAAAATGCCTACTACTTCAATATTAAGTTATATAAATTAAGTAAGAAATCAGAGGAATTAAATGAAATATTATCAAGCATAGATAAGCTTATTCTTAAAAATAAAACTCAATTTGAAAATTTAAATTCTAAACTTTCACGATATGAAACAAAAATTAAAAGCATACCTGTTGTTCCAAAATATAAAATCTCATTCCATGTTTATGAAGCATTAGTTAATGTAGATACTGAAATTGTCCGAGAATTCTCTAATATAGATGATGTTATTAAACTTAAAGATATTGAAAAAAGAACAAAAAGTCAAGTGGAGTATATAGATGATAAATTAGAAAAATTCCTAGAACTTGTCAGTTTTGTGAAAAAATCCAAGGAAAAAGAGGAAAAATTAATTAAATCTATAGAAGATAATAAGAAAGAATTAGAAAAAATTAATGAAATTTTCGATATTAAAGAATTGTTAAGTGAAGCTAATAAGTACGAAAGCGCCGTTCTAAGAATTGAAAAAGAGTATAATAATATTAACCCAATTGAACTTGAAGAAACTGATGAAAATCCAATTGATATAATTGATAGATGGTATCAAGTTTTAGAATTAGCCAATATAGAAGTACAAAACACTTGGGAAGAATATCAAAAAGATACTCTAGTTTTTACTTCAAAAATTGAAGACACACTTTATATTGTAAAATTGGATCCTAAAGAATTAGACGATATTGTCGTTCTCAATGATAATATAAAAAATGTAATTTCAAAGACCATCTATGAATCCCTACCTGCAAGCAAACTAGAATCATTAAAAACTAACCTCACAAAGGAATTAGAGCTAAAATTAGAAAAAACTCTTGAAAAAAATGAACTTCCAATGTTAGAAATATTACAATCTATCAAAACTAAATCTAAATGGATCGACTATGATAAAATTATTGAATTAAGCTTAGAAAGAGGAATGAATCAAAAAGATATGGAAGATGCATTAAATGGATTAATTAATAAAGGGTATCTTCAAAGAGGATTTAGTCTACTCTAAATTCTTTTTTCCAACATCTTTATGTTACTAATATAATACACAGGTATATCTGCGTACCATAACATTTGAAAATAGGGTTTCGACATAAGAGGACTTGGATAATAAAAGATTAGATTTTCATAGCCACTATTTTTTACTTTAACTTTAATTTTTTGACCTAATTCTAATTTATCTTCGAAAGATAATTTAGTTGGATGTATATCATAATTTTGTAATTTTTCATTTTGTAAATGAATACCATATTTGTCGGAAATTACACCATAATCAAAATTAAGAGATTCAACATATTTATAAAATAGTAAGTTATACTTACTTAAATAAAACTCTGACGGATAGCCTTTTTTTAGCTTAGATTTTGTTTTTGAACATGAAGTTGACCATAATGCATTAGATGGAATTTTATTTAAACTATCTATATAAGTGAACTCGTAATTTTTAGTTAAAATCTTTTTCCATACCTTTGAATTAGGTATGTAGGGTGGTTCTGTTATTTTATTCATTTTGACTAGAAATTATTTGATACCTACATAAGCAAGTATTAAGTCACATTTCTCGCCTAAAAGAAGTTTAGAATGGCTGTAACACTTTTCAATTATTACAGGTAATTTTTCATCTCCATCCCAAAGGTTTTCTATTGATTCATAACCTATTTCTTCAGCTAACATTTTAATAACGTAAACACATACAAAAATATCATCAATGTAGCCTTCAGGACCATAAATAAGTTCGGGTATGATGTCAAAAGGGGCAACAAAGTATCCTAATGCGGCAGATAATTTTAAACGATGCTCAGATGGAATAATTTTCTCATTTAGAATATTAGATATCAATTTAAATATTTCTGGACCATAATTAACTATTTCCTCATAATCCCCATTGTGGGAATTTAAATATTCTTTTAAATAATCGTAGTAATCTTTAAATTCAGTTTCCATAAAAAACACCTATTTTATTTCTTTTAGCAATTTAAGTGGATTAGTCTCATGTTTGTTTATTTTTGAATTTTCTTCCAATAAATTATCATTGGTTTTTAAACAATTTAAATAATTCTCTATCATTTTCCGTACCAGTTCACTTCTATTATCTGATTTACTAATATAATCAACAAGTTCTTGCTCAAGAACTATGCTTATTCTATGTTCTTTGCTTTTATTTTCACAAATATTTGTACTTTTATTGATTTTAGTTTTATTTATGTAACAATGTTTGATTGATGCCTTAACTAATGAGTTATGATTTAGATCTTCTCTATCCTTAATAATATTGTCCATTTCATTTTTTAGTTTTTCACAAACTAATATTGAAACTGTCTTTTGTTTTTTAAAAATTTTTGCAGCATTTTTTAATTCTTCTGTCAATGAGTTAATAAACTTAATATCTTGTTTATTTAATGGTTTTTGAGCATTTTCATAATATTCATAAAAATTCAAAGCTATTTCACTTTTTTTTGAATTTTGGAATAGAAATGGATGAATTTTTGATAGAAGATCAGAGGCATCAGAATAGTTTAATTCCCATCTAAAACTTGAACTACGAGTTGAATAAACATGTCCTAAATCAAACATTTCTTCAAAAAGTAATAAAATAGGTTCAAATTTTGACTTCAAACGAATATTTATCCAATAATCGTTTTTGTTATTTAGTATGTTAATTTTAGCGGAACTATCAAAAAAGCCAATAAAATAAGGTATAAAAAAATTATCTATATTATTTAACTCTAATTTCGATTCAAATCTACTTTTTTTTAGTTGATTTAAAATTTTTTCCCTATATATTTGCTCTTTTTGATCTATCCTAGAACCTTTTCGGTTATTTATATGTTCTTGATATTCAAATGCTAATTTAGCTTTTTTTTTATTCATTAATAAATATGGGTAAATATTCTTTAGATGTCTACAAGCAGCATTTCCATGAATTAATAATTGATTGAAAGGATTAGTAACAAGATTTCCTATTCCTAATGTGTTTTTGATAATTTTTAGAAATTTCTTACTACCAAAATAGATCAATGTTATTCCACCATATTCTTGAATTCGAATAGATCCACTGTTTTCAAAAATACCTGCAAAATACGCATTTGAATTATCTTCATCAACAAATACATCACTGATCGATTGAATCATGATATCTCCATCATTTATACTTTTTTAAGTAGGCTGAATTTGTAGTGTTTCATCATTTAATTTCATTAAATCCTACATAAGACAAAACCTTATCAGTTTTATCTCCAAGAATCTCTAGTGATCGCTCATAACAAATGTTAAGCACATCTTCCAGTTCTTCTTCCCCTTCCCATAAGTTATCTAGAAAATCGTATCCTATCTCCTTTTCCAATTCATTAATTACATAGGTACAGATGAATACATCATCGATATAACCATGTGGACCATATATCACTTCTGGAAATACATCGTAAGGAGCAACAAAGTAACCTAAAGCCGCGCAAACTTCCAATCTCAACTCAGATTTTAAACTCTTTTCGTTAAGCACATCTGCCAGTAACTTAAATAAATCAGGCCCGTAATCCACGAATCTTTCGTATTCTCCTCTATAGGAATCTAAGTTTTCTCTTACTACATCGTAGAAATCTTTAAATTGGTTATGCATATTTATTCACCTGCAACAGAAATTAAAAATACACTGTGCACAGAATCCATTTCTTTAGGATCAAATTCTTCATTAATGAGTTTTTCACAAATATTTTCCAATTTGCTGTCTAATTTTTCCAAATCCTTTTCATTCGTTTCAAAATAAGTTTTAGCTTTATCTTTAAAGGTGTATGCACAGAGTTTATCGATATGATATTTATCTTTTAATGCATAGTCATACATCTTAAGCTGAAACTCTACTTCTAATAGGTCTATTCCTGTTATATCCCTGGCTTTAAAGTCAATTAGTTCTATTTCATCTTCTTTATTTTTTATAAGTAAGTCTGTCCGTCCATTTATTTCCATGTTCTTTTTGGAAATAGAAAATGGCTCTTCTGTTGATATAACTTCTTTTATTTCATCTTTTACATCATAGTAATAATCTAATAAGCTTCTTTCCAATCTTCGTTTTTCTAGTTCATCGTTTTTCTTATTTTTATGGATTTGTATCCAGCATCTTTCAACGATGTGCCTTATTTTAGCCCCGTTGATTTCCTCGTTCATCTTCATGGATGAGTGGAGTTTGTTTAAACAGTTATGGAGTATGATTCCATAGTTTTGCATGAAAAATGGTGGATACTCGAAACCATAGTCATAACTCATTAGGTATCTAAATGGACATGTTTGATATGTGTCAATAGAAGAATAGTTCAGGGATATGGGTTCGTCATGAGAAAGGTTTCTTAATTTACAACTTTCATTAAGGTTACATGTGTTTAAAACCTTCTCAATTTTCTCTATCTCTTTAACATAAGGTGAATAACCAACCTTTTTGACGTTGATTTTATTAGCTGTAGATATTACTAGAATATCTTGAGCTCTGGTCATGGCAACATAAAATAATCTACGTTCTTCCATTTCAAAATCATCGTGCATGATCCCCTCAGTTAGATTTATAACATCCTTTTTTCTATTTTTTAAAAGTAGATTTTGAGGTATGGGTACTAATTCTCTCTTTTTCCTTTTCATGCCTGGAAATCTATTTTTAATAACTGAACATACAAAAACAACAGGAAATTCAAGCCCTTTGGCCTGGTGGACAGTCATGATTTTAACTGCGTGAGGATTATCAGGTATTTCTTCATCATATTCCATGCCACGGGGTAATAGGTAAAGATACCACATTAAATCTTTGATTTTGGGTTTCTTATTCATATATTCAAATTTATTTAAAATGGAGCTTAACTTAGCTAAATTGTATATTTTAGCCTTACTTGACTCGCTTCCTTCTTCTAATAGCCATTTGAGATAACCAGAAATATCCAATATATCATAGAAGGTATATAGCATACTTTTTACTTTATTTGAAAGTTCTTTTTTTAATCGATTGAGCCTCAGTAATTTCTCGATATCTTCCTCATCCTGTATGCCAATTTTAATGAACTCCTCTTTATCAAGTAAGTTGCTCAAGTCAAATTCTTTATCCAAGTTATTGAGTGAATCTATCGTTCTTTTACTCAGATTCATAAATTCTGTCTCAAACATCGATAGATTCCACCAATGTTTCCAGGATTTAAATCGGTCCCCATAATTTGGTGGATCTACATAAGACATCATATAAAGTGCTGTCTTAATTTCACTTCTATTTAAAAATGAGCCCTGTCCTTTAACAGTAAATGGAATATCTTGCCTTTTTAATTCCTCTATAATTTTAGGTGCATGATTTCTAACGCTTCTAAAAAGTAATGCCACATAGCCATAATCAGGTATAACTCCTGTTTCTTTAAGATCTTTAATGGCATTTGCAACGTTCTTTGCTTCATCATGCACATCTTCACTCTTTAGAAGGATTATTCCATTCCCATCTTCCCTTGAGGTTTTAATTTCCTTAGGATAAAACCTATATTCCTTCATAAAACCGTCGAATAATTTGATTATATTAGAAGTAGAACGGAAGTTTTTATCCAAGGTTACACAGTTAGAATCATATTTTTCTTTGAATTTTATAAAATTCCAGGGGTCTGCTCCCCTAAAAGCATAAATACTTTGATCTTCATCTCCTACTACACAGATGTTTTGATTGGGTTTGGAGATTAACTCAAAAAATTCATCCTGAATGGGATTGGTGTCCTGATATTCATCTATTAAAACAAATTTAAATCGATTCCTTATATCGTCTAAAACTTCTTTATTATTCTTTAAAAGATCTAAAACATTTTTTTGAAGACCAGGAAAATCAATCTTACGTTCTTCATCTATAAGATTTAAGTATTTCCTATAAACTTTACAATATTCCATGTATTTATCTTTATTTGGAGAATCTTGTTTAGAAAATTCTTCTGCTAGTTTTTCTGGTTCGATACGATTTTCTCCACACTCATTAAAAAATTGAATTACTCCAGGTAATTCACTGATCTTCACTAGCTTATTAATTCCTAATTTATAGAAATTGCTTCTTAGAAACATTAACTGCATTTCTTCATCCAATACATCAAAAGTAGCTCCTAGTTCATTATAATCAGAATAAATTTTCAAGATTTCATGACAAAAAGAATGGATTGTGGATATTTGCATGGAACGAATTTCGGGACCTATACATCTACTTAATCTGGCTTTTAATTCTTCTGCTGCTTTTATTGTGAATGTTATGACAAGAATATTATAAGGATCAACTTTTTTATTTTTTATCAAGTAAGCTACTCGTTCAACTAATACCCTAGTTTTACCCGCACCAGGTCCAGCAACTATTAATAATGGTCCTTCAAAGTGTTTAGCAGCTTTAGCTTGACATTTTGTACATTCCTCACCATCGGTGCATAATGAATTGATCATTTTGAATTAGAGTAACAAGGGATGATATGATGATCTTATATATTCAATTATATTAAGTAATAAACGTTTAAATACATGATAGTAAATAATAAGAGTGTAATAACTATGTAACGAATTTTAAT
>Ga0334888_1003473_pt1 | contig 15498 bp, 14 predicted proteins | sample GraSluR1_MG_FD_207227 | JGI IMG/M metagenome (GOLD analysis project Ga0334888, IMG submission 207227) | Sludge microbial communities from methane-producing bioreactor in Wageningen University, Netherlands - Granular Sludge_3_08-R1 | ecosystem: Engineered > Bioreactor > Anaerobic > Unclassified ...
AGCTCGGTTAGGGTGTTTTCATAAGGCTGCAAGTTTCCCTGCGCGGCGGAAGTGGCACTAGCCAGCAAGTTGGTGGTCACCCCGCTAAAGGCGGATGCTATGACAATTACATGCTGCCAATTCCGGGAAGCGGCGCTGACAATCGCGATCACTTGTTTCAGTCCTTCCATTGAGCCAACTGAGGTGCCGCCAAATTTCATCACCAGCGTTTTTTCTGTTTTGGCAGGGGGACTAGACGGCATTTTGTTTTCGCCCAAGTGCCTGTTCCAGGTCAGCAAGTACATCTTCGATATCTTCAATGCCAAGAGCAAAGCGTACCAGATTATCTGGAATACCAATGGCTTGACGCTCAGCGCCTGTCAGTTTGTAGTAAGACATAAGGGCGGGTTGGCTGATCAGACTTTCAGTGCCGCCCAGCGAAGGAGTGATATAGGGGAGACGCATACGATCAATAAAGGCGGCGGTTTCGTCCAGGGTTCCGCAAAGCGTAAACGAGACCACGCCGCCAAACCCTTCCATTTGTCGGGTTGCAATTTCATGGTCGGGGTGAGATAGCAGTCCCGGGTACCAGACCTGCTCAATTCCTGGATGGCTTTCCAGATATTCGGCCACTTGTTGGGCGTTATTGTTTTGGTGGCGAACGCGAAGTGCCAGGGTTTTTAGCCCTCTCCCAAGGAGGAATGCGTTTTGCGGACTGATGATTCCACCCAGCATGCCTAGATGTTCCCTGATCTGGTCAATCAAATCTTCTCGCCCCACAACCGTTCCCGCCAACAAGTCATGATGTCCGCCAAGGTATTTTGTGCCAGAATGGATGATCAGATCAACACCAAATTGGGCAGGGCGGAGATTAATGGGTGTGGCGAAGGTTGTGTCGAGAAGAGTCAGCAGATTATGAGTTTTTGCTATTTGCACCAGCCGGTCGATATCCAGTACCCGCAGATAAGGGTTGGTAGGGGTTTCTGAAATGATGATGCGCGTTTTTGGTGTAATTGCCGATGCGATGGCTTCAAAATTTCCCATGGGCACTGTGGTGCAGGATACGCCATAACGAGCAAAGAAGGTTTCAATGAATTCACGGGTGCGTTTGTAACAGTCATCGGTAATGATGATATGATCATCTGACCGGAGCAGAGCCAGAAGAGTAGTTGTTATCGCAGCCATGCCGGAGGACAATAAGAGCGCGCTGTCTGCGTTTTCTAACGCTGCGATGCGGGATTCAACGGCTTGAACCGTCGGGTTCCCATATCGTCCATAGTCATCGTGTGTGACGCTGCCCTGCTCTTTCGCGGCGATGAAAGCCTGGATGTCAGCAAGATCATCAAAAGCATAGGTGGCTGTTTGAACAATGGGTTCTATCAGAGCGTGATAGGGTTTTTTTCTTTTTGCGCCGGCATGTACGGCGCGGGTAGAGTGGCCGTGTAATATGGTGGATGTGACGGAAGTAGTGGACGAGACGTGTGTTTTGGGCAAGGTCATGCTGCTGCTCCTCTAGTGAGAAAATAAAAACAGACTGCCTGTTCAGGCAGCCTGTTGGAGATGCTGAAAATCGCTCAGCTCAACAAGTCGTTCTGGGTGAACGAGCTGCCCGTACTATGAATCTGCGCATAGCCATAGACATCATCACTGACATCGTAGAAATCATTATTGCGTTCATCAAAACGGATAGCGTGTTCATTGGGTCGAGTTTACCCCATCTTTTCTTTCCGGTCAATAGAAATACATTGAAAGCCTATATGGACGATTTAAGTGTGCCGCTTCTTGAGGGTGGTTTCCCTTCTTTGGGAATCAGAGGATCGGGAGTGTGAATTACGGAATTTAGGTTTTGGTGTGGACTTGCCGCCAGTATTTCCTCGGGGGGACAAGCCGGTCTGGTCAGGGCGGTTATCAAACCCTTTCATTTCAAGGCGATCCAATTTCTTGCCCATGGTCTTTTCAATCATGCGCACCATCTTTTCGTCTTCGTGGGTCACAAATGATATGGCTGTACCAAGCCGTTCCATGCGGCCTGTACGCCCAGTCCGATGGGTGTAGGCTTCAGCCGTATTGGGTAAATCGTAGTTGATTACGTGCGACACTTGTGAAACATCAATCCCCCGTGCGGCGATGTCCGTTGCCACCATTACTTTTACGCGACCTTTGCGGAATTTTTCCATGGCGGACTGACGCTGGTTTTGAGACATATTTCCCTGCAGCGCTATGGCAGAAATATCATCTTTAATCAGCTGATGCGCCAGTTTTTTTGCGCGATGTTTCGTGCGGGTGAAAATTAATACCTGCCCATCCCCGCTATCATAAAGAAGATTCAGCAGTACATCGCGTTTTTGGGTTTGTTCTGTCTTGTACATGGCATGGCTGATAGATTTTAACGGCTGGGTGATACTAATCTCCACTGTTACGGGATCATGCAACATTTCTGTTGCCAGCGATCGAATTTGACTCGGCATGGTTGCGGAAAACAGTAACGTTTGGCGTTTTCGGGGAACAGCAGCGATAATTCTCCGAATATCCGGTAAAAAGCCCATATCAAACATTTGGTCAGCTTCATCCAGAACGAGTATTTCGATATTGCGTAAATCAATCGCCTTTTGGCTGTGCAAATCCAGCAATCTTCCTGGGCAGGCTACTACGATATCAATGCCTTGCCGCAGGCCTTTGATTTGGGGCTGTGCACTGACACCGCCGTAAACGGTGATGCTGCGCAAGCCAGTTTGATGACCAAGCTGAGTTATGGCAGTGTGTGTTTGCTCTGCCAATTCACGGGTAGGGGCAAGGATGAGGGCGCGCAGTTTACCGCGAGGACCTTTCATTAATTGTTGTAAGATAGGCAGGACAAAGGCAGCTGTTTTTCCAGTTCCGGTTTGTGCCAGCCCAAGCACATCGTTTCCTCCAAGAATGACAGGGATGGTTTGTTTTTGAATAGGGGTGGGTGAAGTATAACCAGCTTTTGAAACGCCCGCGTTAATTTGCGGGTGAAGAGAGAATGTATTGAAATCCACTATTTTTCCTTAAATTGGTATTTTTGTTGTTATTCAACTGCAAAAACACTGTGCAGCAGCCGCTCTTTTCCCCGCAATGGGGTAAATACCAATGAATGAAAACAAGAGCGGTAATTTACATAATAAAACCAGGGGGGAAAACCCTGGTATGTTGAAGAGCATTTCGGATAATCGCTATCTATATTCAACGAAGACAAATAAGTATACCACAGATGCCCAAAACATAAATATGCGCATAGCCATAATATTCTAACAAGCGCATTATTAAAGAGAAAACACTTAAAAAATACAGCGAGACAAAACTTCAATCCGGTCTCGCTGTATGACTTGAATCCAAGACTTCTTATTTCATTCGGTATTTATAAGAATCAATTGCGACAGCAATAATAATAATCAAACCTTTGATAATGTATTGCAGGTAGGGGTTAATACCTATGAAAGAAAGACCATAAGCGATAACCTGGAAAATCAAGGTACCGAAAATAATTCCCCCCACAGAACCGATACCGCCATTGAAAGACAACCCACCCACAATGCAGGCTGAAATCGCATCCAGCTCATAGCCATTACCGGTATTGTTGGTCGCACTACCGATGCGGGCCGCTTCCAGCGAACCACCTAATCCATACAACAGCCCAGCCAGAATGTAGACCATCATCAAATATTTGAAGACATTTACGCCAGAAACTGTCGCAGCTTCAATATTACCGCCGATCGCATACATATTTTTGCCAAACTTGGTTTTGTTCCAAAGGACGTAAATTAACGCTGTTATGAGGGTGGCGTAGATAATCAAATAAGGAATAGCAAAACTTCCTATGTTTATTGCTCCCTGAGCAAAGTTGGCGAACTTGTCACTGAGGCCTCCAATGGGCTGAGCACCGTAAGGAGGGCGGTCAAAGTAAATAGAAGTTACGCCGTAGACAATAATCATCATACCCAGCGTGGCAACAAAGGGATCAACCTTCAAACGGGCAATTACGAAACCATTAATGGCACTAAAAAATGCTGTTATAAGCATTACCAATATAACGGGAGCAATGATGGGTAACTCTGCCAGATCTGGATACATGCGATAAGCATAACCCGGCGCCTGAAGAAGGGATGCTGAAATTACCGCTGCCAGACCAACCTGGCGTCCCAACGAAAGGTCTGTCCCTTTGGCGATGATGATGCCACCTACACCTAACGCGAAGATGAGACGTGTTGAAGCCTGGGACAAAATGTTTTTAAGATTTCTAAAAGAGATGAAAGAAGGTTCAGCGATAATGATGACAATTAGCAATAACATCAACACAAAAATAATCGCATTGTCAACAATAAAGTTGCCGATCTTTTTCCCACTGAAAACACCAGAAGTCTTTTTAGGATTTTTCATTATTGAACCTTCCTTAAATAAATTTTGCAGCGAGTGTGAGGATCTCTTCCTGAGTAGTTGTCGCGGTGTCTACAATACCTGCCAGCTTGCCGTTACTCATTACAAGGATGCGATCAGTAATCCCTAGTAGTTCAGGCATTTCGGAGGACACCATGATAATTGCCTTACCTTCATTTGCCAGGTCAAGCATTAGTTGATAGATTTCATATTTTGCACCGACATCAATACCGCGAGTGGGTTCGTCCATCAAAAGGATTTCAGGCTCTGTCAATAGCCAGCGTCCTAAAATCACCTTTTGCTGATTACCCCCAGACAGCGATTCAATACGTGTTTTCTGTGTGGGTGTTTTGATGCGCAAGCTCTCAATTGCCCAATCGGTGTCACTAGTTCTTGCACGGTCATTCAATAATCTGTAACGCGTTACATATTTATCCATATTCGCGATAGTGCTGTTAAAGCGAATCGTGGCAACATTAAAAATACCTGTTGTTCGGCGCTCTTCTGTCACCAATGCAAAACCATTTTCAATGGCTTTTTGTGGATGGGAATTTTCGATTTCTTCACCATTCATGATCAATTGGCCGGAAGCCAGACGTGAAAGGCCGAAAATTGCTTCGACTAATTCTGTTCGCTGGGAACCGACCAGCCCGGCAACGCCAAGGATTTCAGCCTTGCGCAGGGTGAAGGATACCTCTTGTACAGATCGTTCTTCTTCTGTAGTGAAATTCAAAACCTGTAAAATTTCACCACCAGGGGAGTGTGTTTTTTTAGGGAAGCGATTTGTCAGATCTCGTCCAACCATGAGTTTGATAATTTCCTCAATGGTGATTTCTTCCGCCTTTTTTGTTGCAATCCATTGACCATCACGCATAACAGTGACTTCATCAGCAATGGTTAAAATCTCTTCCATTTTATGAGAAATATAGATGATACCTGCGCCGCGGTCGCGGAGCGAGCGGATAATTCTGAAGAGATGATTTACCTCATTCTCGGTCAGCGAGGAAGTAGGTTCATCCATCACAATGATGCGCGAATCATAAGAAACAGCTTTAGCAATTTCTACCATTTGGCTTTCAGAAACAGAAAGGTCTGCAACAGTTGTACGGGGATCAAGATCAATATCAAGTGTTTTGAAAATATCCAGTGTGTCCTGGTACATCTTATCTTCATCGATAAACAAACCCTTGCGGGGGAAACGTCCGAGCCAAATATTATCCATAATGCGGGTTTGCTGCACCTGGTTAAGTTCCTGGTGGACCATTGATACGCCGTGGTCAAGCGCTTGTTTTGCGGAATTGAATTCTACTTTTTTTCCTTCCAGCAAAATATTTCCTTCATCTCTGGAATAGATGCCAAAAAGGCATTTCATCAAAGTTGATTTGCCCGCACCATTTTCTCCAACGAGTGCATGCACACTGCCCCTGCGGATATGCAGACTTACCTGGTCAAGGGCTTTAACGCCGGGGAAGGATTTGGAAATTTGTTGCATTTCCAATAAATCCATGTCATTAACAGTACTCATGTTTTTCCTTATAAACCTGCTTGTTGATGACACCAAATCAGGTGGAGATGTACTTACATCTCCACCTGATAATTATATACTATTTGTAGCTTTCTTCGGCAACCGTAATGTTGTCCATGGTGATGCCAAGATACGGAACACGAACTGCTTTAACATCATCCAGCGTCCATTTGGTGCCATATAAGGGGTCTCTGCCCATAGCAACGTTTAGCGCCAAATCAACGGTGGCACCACCCTGATTTGCAGCATCGTTCAAGACAGTACCGACGAGGGTGCCGGCTTTGATCTGCTCGAGGGCATCGGGGATAGCATCCACACCGACGACCGGCATGAATTTATCGCCTTCAAAGTAGCCTTCGGCCTGCAAGGAATTGATCGCACCGAGCGCCATGGCATCGTTATTGGCAATCACATATTCAATCCCTTCGCCATGTTTGGCCAGCCATGCATCCATGAGTTCCTTGCCCTTGATGCTGTCCCACATACCGGTCTGGAGTTCCAGTTCTTCAACTGCGATGCCAGCTTCGGTAATGGTATCAACTGCAAATTTGGTGCGTGCTTCGGCGTCAGGATGTCCGGGTTCGCCCTTCAACAAAACGTATTGTAAAACGCCGTCGCCGTTCTTGTCCCATTCGGGGTTAGCTTTCCAGGTGTCAACAATAATCTGACCCTGCATAACTCCGGATTCAGCAGATTGGGTACCAACGTACCAGCACTGGTCGCAGGAAGCCATATCTTCTGCACTTGGTTCTTTATTGAAGAAAACAACGGGCAGACCTGCTTCTTCGGCCTTCTTGATGATCGCGGAAGCGCCCTGAGGGTTAACCAGGTTGATCGCCAGAGCCTGAACACCTTTGGCAATCATGGTGTCGACTTGCTCGTTTTGCTTGGCCTGGTCGTTTTGGGAATCGTTCATGATGATTTCGGCTTTGCCTTCGGTACCTTTTTCAATTGCACGGCGCACGAATGACATGAAGTTATCATCATATTTGTAGATCGTGAAACCGATCTTGGGGAGTTCAGCAGCGGGAGCAGCCTCTTCGGCGGCGGGAGCGGCCTCTTCAGCAGCGGGAGCAGCCTCTTCGGCAGCGGGAACAGCAGGGGTGCACGCGCCCAATACCATGGCGAACACAACCAAAATACTTACAACTAACCACAACTTCTTGTTCATCTAATTCTCCTTTTTTGTTTGAACATATCGTAAACAATTGGTTCGAACCTGCGGATGGTGATATATTTTTTTGTTTTTCTCCTTTCTTGATCTAAGCTTTACGCTCATTTGTTTCGATAAAACTACTTGAAGGAGTTAGTCATTATTCCGGGTTGAACTTTCTCGTATGATTAATTCAGGTTTCACCCAAGAGGGCGCAATTTCTTCATCATTGCGCTTTTGAGGATTTTTGATTTGCTCAACAACTTGCTGTACAGCACCGCCGCCTAGATAACGAGAATGTTGGTCTATGCTTGTCAAGGGGGGAGAGAGAAAACCGGCTTCAGGGATGTTATCAAAACCAACGATACCCAAATCGTCAGGAATACGAAGTCCCAGTTTTCCAGCCGCACGGTATACGCCAATCGCCATCTGATCATTGCTTACAAAAACCGCATCCGTATCCGGTGATTTCTTTATCAATTCGTATAAAGCATCCTCACCACTTTGTGGCGTCCAATCACCATGGGCTGTCAACATTTCAGCTTGCCGGGAAGAGATAGAAAAACCCATTTCTTCGCGCCAACCTTCATAACGTTCTTCTGCTTCCCACCAATTGGTAGGGCCGGTAATAATGCCAACATGCTTGTATCCATTTTCCAGCAGATGTTTTGTTGCCACACGGGCACCATGCCGATTATCCAAACAAACGACAATGTCCCCTGGAAATGCTTTGCGATTCAATAAAACGACCGGTACAGATAAATTTTTTGTGATTTCTGAAATGCGATTTTGCGTGTCCTTCAACCACGGCAACGTCCAAATCAGGCCATCTACCTGTCTTGAAAGCAATTGATTCAATACCGGGTCAATTTTAGATTCATCAAGGTCATTGATCAAAGTCAGGAGTAAAGAAAACCCTAGTTTGCCCGCTTTCCGTTCAATGGCAGTCAGGATAGTATTGGAACCAAAATAATCCAGGCGAAAACCAACTACACCAATCGTGTTTGTTTTTCCCTGGATTAAACTCCGGGCTATGATATTAGGACTATATTCCAAATCTTTAACAATTTTTTGGATTCTGGTACGTGTTTCATCCGCTACATCTGGATGATTATTGACCACCCGCGAAACAGTTTGGGCAGATACCCCTGCGATTTTGGCAACGTCTTTTATGGTAACTTTTTTTTCCATTGTCGAAAATTTACCTGTTATCGTCCCGTTATCGTTATCGTTATCGTTATCAATACTAATTTACCACAAAATTCACACAAAATCAAGAAACGTTAACAATTATCAGGGGATTTCCCCCAATAATCATTGTTTGGCGTGAAATAACCCAAAGATCGTTCGCAGCCTTGAAAGAAATAAAATCCATTTACGGGTACAATTAATTAACAAATATAAAAGGCAGGAGGTCTTCAATGAAAAATATTCAAGCCATTACTTTTGATTTTTGGGGGACACTGTATCGCAGTGCTCGTACAAACAACTCTAACCGGACTTTAATAGTGAAGAATGCTATCCGCGAGGCCGGGTTAGCAGACATTCCGGATGAAAAGGTTATCGAAGCCATCGAAGAGGCGTGGAAAAGGTGGGTGCATGTATGGGAAAATGAGCATCGAACGTGGGGCGCGGCTGAATGGGTTGACACTATGCAAGCTCTGCTGGAATTTGATCTCCCTGGTGATATACGACCCCGTGTTTTACAAGAGCTGGAAGAGGTGGTGCTGGATGGGAATACACAGCCGATTGCTGGTGTAGTGGAGATGATTCCCGAATTGGCGAAGCAGTATCGATTGGGAATTATTTCGGATACTGGTGTTACTTCGGGAAAAACATTGAATAAGCTGCTGGAACGGGAAGGCTTGTTAAGATTTTTCAAAAAACTGGTCTATTCAGATGAAATCAACAGCAGTAAGCCGGCCGCACAGCCATTTCAGGCAGCGCTATCAGGACTTGGCGTGGAACCGCAACAAGCTGTGCATGTTGGCGATTTGCGCCGCACAGATGTTGCCGGTGCAAATCGCATGGGCATGTGGAGCATTCGTTTCACAGGATATCAGGATGATGAGCGTGTTGAATTTGGCGAAGCAAACATTGTTCTGGCAGATTATGCAAATATGTCCGATGCGTTAGCAAAACTGGAAGTGCTGGCGGGGCAAGAGGGATGATGTGTGAGCAAAACAAGGAATAAATTTTATGTTGTTTGGGAAGGCCGAAAGCCCGGGATTTATAGCTCCTGGAAAGATTGTGAAGCGCAGGTAAAAGGATTTCAAGGAGCAAAGTATAAAGGCTTTCCGACCCAAATCTCCGCACAAAACGCCTGGAAAGAAAGCCCTGATGCGTACATTGGCAAGCCTGGCGTTTCTCAAAAACTTTTGTTCGGCCCAGGAGGGCCAATTCCCGAGAGTTATTGTGTTGATGCTGCGTGCAGCGGCAATCCTGGCCCGGTAGAGTATCGCGGCGTCCACACCAAAAGCGGCAAACAAATCTTTCATCAAGGACCATTTGAACAGGGGACGAATAATGTTGGAGAATTTCTGGCGCTAGTGCACGCTTTGTCCTGTTTCAGTAAAAGGGGCATTACGGACCCAATATATTCCGATTCGGTAAATGCCATGTCTTGGGTAAAAAAGAAAAAATGCCGCACAAAGCTGGCACGAAGCGATCGCAATGCCAGACTTTTTGATCTGGTCGATAAAGCTGAATACTGGTTAGAGAACAACTCATACGATAACAAAATCCTAAAATGGGATACAGCCAACTGGGGAGAAATTCCTGCCGATTTTGGGCGCAAATAGAATAACAACACATCCATTTAGCCGGAGCAGGGGGGGATATCGGCTTGCGCAGGGGAGCAGGCGTGGATCAATTGAAAAAATACTACTTCATCACCGTCAATCGTCCCGATTTGGCAGACATAAATTATAGATCTCTGTCGCCTGAATTCTCTTCTTCTATCGCCTGCCAATAGCCCTGATCCAGCTCGTTGTCTGACAAATGCGCATATCTTTGCGTTACAGTGATGCTGGTATGCCGCGCAAGGCGCTGTGCCAGTTTGAGATTTCCAGAAGATTGCAGCACACGCGTGACAAAGTAGTGCCGGAAAGAGTGGGGGGTGATGGTGCCGGCAGCCTTTTCGCCCAGGAATTCAATCACACGGCGCTGGACAATATCACGGCCTGTGTTGGTGTGAATGGGTTTGGTCACTTTACCGGCTCCAATGTCATGCCTTGCAAAAAGGGGTAAAGAGGGGAGGGGGCGTCCGGTATTCCCGTCACGGGCAGCCCTGGCGTTCAAGTAATCTTTGAGAGCCGAAATTGACCGCTGTGAGAATCGAACCACAGCCTGTTTGTCGCCTTTTCCGATGATGATCGCCTGAAATTCCTGCCAATCCAGGTCTCCGCGCCGCAGTGCGACGGCTTCATGCACACGCAGCCCGGTATCCGCCAGCGTGAGCAGAAAGGCGCGATCTCGCAAGTTGCGCAGATGGGCATTGCTATCCCTGGCGGGTGCGTTTTTTAGTCCTTCACATTTCTGAAGCACAGTTTCGATGTCATCGACTGGAAATTGCGGTAACCGCTGTCCTGAGCGCCGTGAACGCTGGCGGATCAGCTGTTGTACGCGCACCAGGTTGGGCTGGGCCAGGTCTTCCGCTAAAATATATTCGTATAGATTTTTAACGGCGGTTAGATACAGATGAGTGGTAGCAGGCGAATATGCGTCGCTGAGCCATTCTGCGAACCAGCCGATCGCTAGCTCGGGCAGGGTGGCTACCGGCGATTTATCAGGGTCAAGATTTCGCTCCTCCAAAAGTTCGGTAAAACGATTCAGGCCGTTCTTGTAGGATAAATAGGTACGCTTACTGCGGGTTATCCTGACCATATCCAGATAAGCTGCCATTGCGTGTGAGATGCTTTTGGGAGAAGGGACGGAGGCGTTTAGTGTATCCATGGAATCCATATCTCTACTAATTCGTATAATTCTGCCGCACAAGAGCGACAGGGGAGCGGCATTTTCCTGCTATTTTTCAGGTGCTGGAAATAGTATACCATATAGCTGGTGATAACTAACATTATCAACAGCTATATTCGGTAATGAGGGCAACGAAGGCGGTCTATACTTATCCCTCAAATTCCGGTTCTGGCAGGCCAGGCACATCGGTCTTTACCATGAAGATGTCACCAGCAAGCGGCTGCGCTGCTCGCTCTTCTTCCGTTAATCCGAGCCATGAGGAAGTTATATATAAATCAGTGAGGTCTTTCCCGCCAAAAGCACATGACGTTGGCTGCGAAACAGGCAAAGAAATTTCTATGTCCATCTTTCCTTGGGGATTGAATCGCGTGACCTTTGCCCCGGAATAAAAAGCGCACCACACATATCCTTCGCTATCCACAGTCAGGCCATCAGGAATACCATATTCAGGTGAAAATTTGATCCAGTCGCGCCTGTTTTTAATAGAACCGATATTGAGGTCAAAGTCATAGGCATAGATCACATAGCGCGACGAATCCGCATAATACATGATCTGATTATCAGGGCTCCAGCCAATGCCATTGGAGATGGTGATCCCGGATTCCATTTTTTGAATATTCAGGCCTGCATTCACCCGGTACAAAGCGCTCACCGCGCCTTCAGGAGTCATTGTGCCGGCCCAAAATCGACCAGCACGATCCACTTTGCCATCGTTGAAACGAGACTGAGCATTATTCTCTTCTGGATCAAAAATCAGGTCGAGTTTTGGACTGCCGATGGTCCAGAACACGAATCCCATGCTGCCGGCAGCAATGAAGTCTCCCCCCTTCCGAAAAGCAATTACGCCAACCTTTGCGTCCACGGGGAATGATTCGTGCTGTGCGTTTGACGGCCGGTAGCGATTAATTGTTTTCCCCTCAATATCCACCCAATAAAGCGCCTGTTCCTTCGTGCTCCATAAAGGCCCCTCCCCCAGCGCGCTCTGTGATGCAAGAATATGGTTAGCTTTCATAAATCAGCCTTTCTTTGTCGTATTTGGTGAATTTGTAATGACAATGCTAGGATAATTATATAACAGGATGTTTTGCGAGGAATCAATAAATTATGCCATTTTATAATGGTACAGCTTTTGTTTGTCAGTCAACAGCCTCATCACGATGCGGTAAGTGAAAGTAAGTTCTCCCCGAGGAAAAACGTCTATATTAAAGACATGCAGTATGCCGCCAGTTCAACTTGAAAGAACACGTTTTAATGATAAGGAGAAAACTGATGAGAGCCACCCTTTTTAGCTTAAGCCTGGGGATTGCCATGCTGGTACTGACCGCGTGCCAAACAACTCCTTCTGCTATGCCCGCTACCGAACCGGCGTCCCTGACATCAACCTTCAGCGCATCAGCGACAGAAACTGATCGGCCAATTGCTGCCACCAGTTTCGTTACTCCTGAAATCTCCGGACAGGCTGATGTCGATACGTTTCCCAATCTGGCAGATTTTAGCTGGCAGCCGGTAGTTAATGGGCTTGACCGGCCACTTGACATCGTTTCTTCCAAAGACGGCACAGGGCGGCTATTTGTGGTTGAGCAAACCGGGAAGATTCAAATCGTCCAACAGAATGAATTGCTGCCGCGTCCATTTTTAGATCTAAGTGACGCCATTAGCCAGTTGAACAGCAATCAAAGCGAGCAAGGTTTATTGGGGCTGGCCTTCCCGCCAGATTTTCACAGCAGTCAGGTCTTTTATGTCAATTACACCAACCGCAGCGGCGCGTCAGTAATTTCACGTTTTCGGGCCTCCCCAGACAGCGATATCGCAGAACGATCCAGTGAAGAGATGCTTTTGCAGATCGAACAGCCTTACAGTAATCATAACGGCGGGAAATTGCAGTTTGGTCCAGACGGCTATCTCTATATCGGACTGGGAGACGGCGGCGGACGGGGTGATCCTGACAATAATGGACAGAACCCCAACACGCTGCTGGGCACAATTTTGCGAATTGACGTCTCTGATTCCACCGGGTACACAATCCCGGAGGATAATCCGTTTATCCAGAATGGTGGTCAGCCAGAAATCTGGGCGTGGGGATTACGGAACCCGTGGAAGTTTTCCTTTGACTCTCTCACCGGCGATCTTTATATTGCTGATGTTGGTCAGGATGCCTGGGAAGAAATTAACTATCTGCCGGCTGGCTCTCCAGGCGGAGTTAATTTTGGATGGAATTTTCTGGAAGGAAGTCACTCTTACCGCGGCACGCCCCCGGAAAATGGTACGTTTGTTGACCCCGTGTATGAATACGATCATGCGCAGGGCAAATCGATTACCGGCGGTTATGTATATCGTGGTCAGGCTTTACCGGCATTTTACGGAATGTACATCTTTGGGGACTTCATTTCCGGGCGTATCTGGGGCATGTTGCCTTGCTGCGGGGAAGTTGAAGAAATATTTCAGACAGGGGCTTATATCAGTACATTTGGTGAAGATGAAAACGGCGAACTCTATTTTGGCGATTACCAGCAAGGTGTGATTTATCGCCTGGAGCGGAAGTAACATATCGAGAGAAATTATTTAGCCAAACTTCCCGGTAATGTAATCCTGGGTGCGGGAATCTTTTGGACGGGTGTAGATATTGGCAGTGGTGTCATATTCAATAACCTGCCCCTGTAAAAAGAAAGCGACCCTGTCTGCCACGCGGGCGGCCTGCTGGGTGTTATGGGGTGCAATGATGATGGTGTACTCTTCTTTCAACATATCCAGCGAATCTTCAATTTTCAATGTGGCAATCGGATCAAGCGCAGAAGTCGGTTCATCCAGTAAAATGATTTCCGGTTTCAATGCCAGCGTTCGGGCGAGGCATAAACGCTGCTGTTGCCCGCCCGATAAAGCCACAGCCGGATCATTTAACCGGTCATTGACCTCATCCCACAACTGGGCCAGGCGCAAAGCGCGTTCTACGGCTTCGTCCAGTACGGCCCGTTTTTTTTCACCGGCCACTTCAAGACCATAGGCTACATTTTTGTAAATGGTTAAAGGCAGCGGCAAGGGGCGCGAAAAGACAATGCCTACTTTCCGGCGCAAGGCAATCACATCGAGATCAGGGTCAAGTACATTCACACCATCAATCAACACTTTCCCGGAAGTTTCAGCGACATCGGCCAGGTCGTTTAAACGATTCAAAGCCCGCAAAAATGTTGACTTTCCCCCGCCAGCAGGGCCAATCAAGGCTGTAATCCTGTTGGCCTGAATGCGTAAATTGACACCAAAGAGGGATTCCGTGCCATCAGTATATTTTAAGCCCAGATTTTCGACGATGATCTTGTCTTTCATTACCATTGCCTGCGAGCGCGTGCGCGGGAGCGGATTAGCGTCACGATCAAATTCATGATCAAAACAAACATCATTAATACCAGCACAGTGCCATATTGTATTTTAATCGGCATACCGGGTACCTGGGTAGAAATCACAAACAAGTGATACGGCAATGCCATCGTAGCATCCAGCGGCGAGTTTGGCAGCCGCGGCAGGAAAAACGCGGCACCCGTGAACAAGATCGGAGCCGTCTCTCCCGCCGCCCGTTCCAGTCCCAAAACAACGCCCGTCAAGATACCTGGCAGCGCTTGAGGCAAAATCACCCGGCGGATAGTTTGCCACTTGGTTGCTCCTAACGAGGTGCTGACCACACGAAAAGATTGGGGAACAGCACGTAAAGCCTCTTCTGTGGTGGTGATGATAACCGGGAGAGTCATAATAGAAAGCGTCAATGACGCGGAAAGGATGCTTGTACCAAAATTAAGAAATACAACAAACAGCCCCAGGCCAAACAACCCATACACAACTGAGGGAATTCCAGCCAGATTGATAATTGCCAAACGAATATTCCTGGTCAACGGATTGTCTTTTGCGTATTCCGAAAGATAAATTGCGGCAGCTACACCCAAAGGCACTGAAAAGATAGCTGTCCCCATTGTCAAGTAAAAAGTACCGACAATGGCCGGCCAGATTCCCCCCGCGCGCATCCCATCCCTGGGCATTGCCGTCAAAAACTCCCAGGTGATCGCCGGTGCACCGAGGTAAATGATATAAATTACGATGGCAATGATCGGCGCTACGGTTAAAAACGCCACGGCTGTCAATGCTACCGTGCCAATTTTTTCCGTTATTTTCGGGTTGAGGAACAAGTATCGATGATTATTTTTCACAGCGCCCTCACGATAAGATTCGTTCGGATCGTTTCAACTGCCTGGAGCTGATCTTTGATGCCGCGATATTTACAGCCAGGGTGAACAAAAATAATACAACTGCAATAAAAAACAACATACTGTAATGCAGGCTTCCCGCTGCAACCTCCCCCATTTCTGAGGCAATCGTCGCTGTCATCGTGCGGATAGGCATGAATAATACCCGAAAAGAATCAGGCATAACCGGCGCATTGCCCGTCACCATCATCACCGTCATGGTCTCCCCAATCGTCCGGCCT
>Ga0334888_1003474_pt1 | contig 15497 bp, 10 predicted proteins | sample GraSluR1_MG_FD_207227 | JGI IMG/M metagenome (GOLD analysis project Ga0334888, IMG submission 207227) | Sludge microbial communities from methane-producing bioreactor in Wageningen University, Netherlands - Granular Sludge_3_08-R1 | ecosystem: Engineered > Bioreactor > Anaerobic > Unclassified ...
AGTTCGAAGGTTCCGCCCTCAACCGCAGTCACGTCGGGCGACTGCCTTGCCTGCCATGCGAGGTCCAGTTGCCGCCCGTTGGAGTTTTGCGGCGGCAGCGGCTCAAACCAGGCGACGGGCGCGCGCACCAAACTCAGCGCGTCGACAAAGGCGTGATTGCCGTGCCAGCGAAACGGGCTGTCGACGCGCGCAAAGACCGTCATGCTTTCTCCCTGCGCCTGCGCCGCCAACCGCACATTCGACCAGCCCACCCGCTTCCGTTCCGGCGTCACAAAGTTGTCGCGGTTCTCCGCCCAGATGATCGCGTCGGATGCGGGGTCAATCCCGCCTGTCGGGTCTAGCCCTAGCGCCTTCGTCATGTAGACGCCCTCCGGGCAGTCGGAAGGAACAGCGCTGCCGCCGCACAGGCTCAGCAGCCACCCGCTCAGACTGTAGTCGACGCCAGGCGCGACCGGAACCTGCTGGTAGATCACCGCGTCGAACGGCTTGCCTGGCTCCGGCGGCGTCTCTAGGTCCTTGGCTTCGACGAAAAAACTGTCTCGCCCTTCGATCCGCTCCACATGCGCATAGTCGGTATCACACCCGCCGCTGGGATCCGCCCGCTGCTCGAAGTGGATGCGCGCGCTGTGCGCAAACGGCGCGCCATCGGCCCGCGCCAACTCCCACGAACTGGGAACGTACACCGTCTCGCCCGCCGAGTTAAGAGCGGGGACGTAGCCCTCACTGCACTCGAAGCCGGCGTTAGCCAGTACCGGCGCAACGTCGGCGGCAAGCGCCGGGTAGCCGTCCGCCGCCCCGCTCTGCCCTGCCGCCTCGAATGCGAACACCGCGGCCAGACATGCGCACGCCAAGAACAACAGACCGCGCAACTGCCGCACTCGCGCCCACGCCGTGCGACGTCCGCTTACGCCTGATGCAGCCATGCCGCCATCCCAAACAAACCGCAGCGGCCTTGCTCCGCACGGTGACTGAAGAAATCGTGTGTGTTCGTCGCCGTGTCGATGCCGCTGACCTCGATGTTGCGGGCAGGCACGCCGCTCTCGATCAACTGCCCCGCATTGGCCGCCCACAGGTTAAAATACGGCTTACGCCGTGCGCCGTTGCCGAAATCCAGATAACGCCATGCCTGGTAGGGACTCTGCCGCGCCACGGCGACTACCTCGTCGCCGACCTCGTAGCTCTCCGGCCCGATGCTTGGCCCGATCCCGGCGATGACATCTTCGGGTTTCGTGCCGTACGTCGCCGCCATCGTCGCCAGCGCAGATGCAGCAGCCCCCTTCACCGTCCCGCGCCAGCCGGCGTGAATAACCGCCAATGCGTGCTGCACGGGATCGTAAAGGACGACCGGCACGCAGTCGGCGAAGACCAGCGATAGCGGCAGATCGGCGGTATTCGTCACCAGCGCGTCGGCGTCATCTTGCATCTGTCCCGCGTCGGCCGCACCGACCGCCGCCGCCAGCGCGCCGTGTACCTGGCGGCAGGTCGCTGTGCGCGCGCCGTCGATCCCTAGCGCCTCGGCAAAGCGCGCCCGGTTAACGGCCACATGTTCCGGCTCGTCCCCGCGCCGTACGCTGAAGTTAAGCGTGTTCCAGGGGGCCGGGCTGACGCCCCCGTGCCGCGTGCTGACATGCACGCTCACCGGCAAGCCGCGAAACACGTCGAACGTGTAGGTGATGACACCGTTTGGGTGTGTGACTCGTTGCATAAGGGCAGTCTACTTCGTGCGCGCTTGCCCGGCAAATCCGCCCGACCAACTATCCGCTCTCCGCCGCGTGCATCTCACGCTTCAGCCGCGACCACGGCTGCCAGTCCTGGGCGCGCCACGGGCCGCCCTTCGCCGAGAGCACAGGCCGGTTCTCATTACCGCCATAGCGGAACGCCCACGCTGCATCGCACGCCCCGCAACTCAAACAGCCCGCGCTGTCCGGCGGGCAGCTTAAGCCGGTCTCGTTGCGCGCAGCCAGCCGCAACTCATACTCGAAATAGCGCTCACTCACCCCGCTCTGCACCACATCCCACGGCAGCGGGCTGCCTTTCTGCCAGGCGCCGCAGTAGTGCTCCTTGTCCAGCCCATGCGCCGCCATCGCCTCAAAGAAACTGCGCACCGTCACCTGTCCCGGCGGCAGCGCCAGCAGCACAGACGCCAACCGTTGATCCCCGCGGCTCAGCACTGCCTGCACTTCCGCCCAGTCCGGCGAATCGGCGCGCACGTCCACGCCATGCCGCGCCAAGGCGCGCTGGATTGTCCGTTGGCGAGCGCGCAGTTCAGCGGCGGGCGTCATGCCTTCCCACTGGAACGGCGTATGCGCCTTGGGCACAAACGGCGTGGCGTTGATGGCAATGCGGCGGCGGAAGCGGCCTCGCGCCTCCAGCGTGAAGTCGATCAGCGCCTGGATATCGTCGTCGGTCTCCGTGGGATGACCGACCATGAAGTAGAGCTTTAGCTGCGGGAAGTCGAGCTCTTGCGCCAGCGCGACGGCTTCCATCATCTGCTCTTCCGTCTGCGTCTTATTGATCACATTACGCAGGCGTTGGCTGCCGGCCTCCGGCGCCACGGTGAGCGTCTGTGCGCCGGAGGCCGCCATCGCCCGGATCAAGGGCACGCTGATCGGGTCCATGCGCATCGAACTGGCGCTGATGGCGACGCCCATCACCTGGAGTTGCGTCGCCAGCTCGTCGATCTGGGTATGGTCGCTTACGGCTGCGCTCACCAGGCCGACGCGACGGTACCCCTCTGCGACAGCTCGCTCCGCCGAAGCCAGCAGCCGCTCCAACGGCTGCTCCCGCGCCGGCCGGTAGACATACCCGGCCAAACAGAAACGACAGCCGCGACCGCACCCGCGCGCGATCTCCATCAGGTGCATGTCTGCGAATTCCGTATCGGGCGTATACAGCGTGCTGGTCGCGTCATACTCCGCCAGTTCCCGCACCCACAGCCGCTCCACGCGCCGGAAGTGCGGGTGATCGCGATGCGATGGCCGCTTGGCCGGCACATACCACCCGGGCAGCTCGTCCAGTGCCGCCAGCAGATCGTCCCGGTCCTCGTACAGCCCCTCGCGGCACAGGTCTATGAATTGAGGAATCGCCTGCTCGCCTTCCCCGATCAGGATCGCGTCGAAAAACGGCGCCATTGGTTCCGGGTTCATGGTGACGCCCGGCCCGCCTGCGATCAGCAACGGCCAATAGCTGCCGTCCCAGCGCCGCGTTTCTCGCCGCTCCTCCGCCAGCGGCGGTATGCCCGCCTGGCGCAGCAGGTCGACAACGTTGAAGTAGTCCATCTCCCAAGAGATGGTATACGCCCACACGTCGAACTCATCCGCCCGCCGCCCGCTCTCCAGTGCGCGCAGCGGCAGACCGGCCGCCGCCGCGCCTTTCTCCCAGAAGATACGTTCGCAGACGACATCATCCTCGCAGTTGAACGCGGCATAGATCAGTTGCAGCGCCAGGCTGCTCATACCGACATAGTATGTGTTGGGCATGGTGAGCGCCACGGGGATGCGCCCTCCCCAATCCTTAACGACAGCGCCCTGCTCTCGCGGGGCGCTGTTCTTGTCGTATTGCGATTCGTATTGCGATTGTCGTTGGGGGCTTGCCCGGCGGCTACGTGTCACGCTGGCTTCCCCCTAGCCGCACAGTGCGGCATCTACCGGTCGCGATCACTCGCTCTCCTTGGTCTGTGTCAACAGCTTGGCGCGTATGGACTCATCCAGCGCATCGCTGATCTTCCGTTCCACCTCGGCCGTATCCTCGCCGGTCGCCAAGGCCATCTCCTGCACCAACATGCTGTTCGCCTGCGAAAACAGTTCCGAATCGGCCTTGTTCAGCGGCTTCAGCTCTCTGCGCCAACTCAACTCTCGTAATGCCTCCGCCACCTTAACAGGCCGGCCCGAATGGATCAGCTTCTCGATGATGCGACGACGCTCCTTGAAATTGTTAGGCAGGGTTTGGGGCAAACTACGCAACACCCGCATCACCTCTTCACACTTCGTGCTGCCCATCACGCTGCGCAGCCCAATTTCATCCACCTTGCGTGACGGCACACGAACGGTTAGCCGCTTGTCGGCAAAACGGATGACGTAGTAACGCTGAAAACCAGTGACCAATTCCTGGTTCTGCACCCCAACAACTGTGCCTGCGCCGTGAGCCGGATGGACTATATGCTCGCCGACTGAGAATTCCATATGCACCTCCTGAAAGCTCCTCTCATCGCGTACCTATACGAAATCATACCACATTTTCAGGAGGTTGTCACATCGCCCGAAAGCGGCGGAACTTTCTTTACCTACATCCACCCCCGTGCGCGGTAGACTGCCATGCCCATATACTCCTTCAATACGCGCGTCGATATCTCCAAATACTGCACATCCGGCAGCAGTCTGTAGAACGCTCCGCCTAGACCAATGCCGGGCGAGTCCTCGTCCGAACGCGTGGCGAGAAAATCGGTCGGCGCCGGTATCACATCGAATCCCTGCCGCTCGAAAATGCCCACCGAGCGCGGCATATGCAGCGCGGACGTCACCAGCAAGATGCGCTCGACACCCAGTTCGTCGGCGATGGCGCGCACGTGCAACGCGTTCTCGTACGTATTCTGCGCCGCCGCATCGGAAATGATGGCGTCAGCCGGCACCCCCATAAACTCCAGGAGTTCGCGCATCCCTTCCGCCTCCGGCACGACCGACCCCATCCACTGGATTGCCCCGCCGGTCACAATCACGTGCGGAGCCTTGCCGGAGCGATAGAGCCTCACCGTCTGAAAGAGCCGGTCTCCCGCCTCGTTCACTTCAGTCATCGTACGCGGATATTCCACCGAGCGCGTGCCTCCGCCGAGCAACACGATCGCATCCACTGCCGGCGGATCATCCTGCGGCAAATGCCGCCATTCCAACGACTTCGACAGCGTTCCCGCAACCCATCCGTTGCCGAATACGAGCAAGAGCATCGCCGACGCGACCGCCAGCGCCGTCGACCACGAGTCCCAACGCCGCAAAGCCGCCGCCAAGAGTGCAAGGATGCACGCCAGTCCCAGCGGGTAGAGCAAAAGGGGCAATATTTTGGAGAGATAGAGAAACATGCTCAGTTCGCCAGTTCACGCGCCACAAAGCGCCCGGCATCAGTCACGACCAGCCGCTCATCTTCGACTACAACACGCCCGCGCAGCAGGACTGTCCGCGGCCACCCCGTCACTTCCATACCGGCGTAGGGCGTCCATCCCGCGGCCTCGTGCAGCGTGTCCGTTTCGATGCGCATACGCCGCGCCGGATCGAACAGAACGAGGTCCGCGTCATAGCCGGGGACCACCCGGCCCTTAGCGCCCAAACCCATCAGTCGCGCCGGCGCAGTGCTACAGACCTCCACCCACCGCTCCAGGCTGAGCCTGCCCGCCCCGACGCCGAAATGGTAGACCAGCGCCAACCGCGCCTCGATGCTCGGCAAGCCGCCGGGGATCAGCGTGAAGTCCGCCTGACGCTTCTCCGCACGGAGCCACGGGCAGTGATCCGTGCTGACCACATCCACATCCCCGCTAGCCAGCGCCTGCCACAGCGCATCCTGGTCCGCCTCATTGCGCAGCGGCGGCGCACAGACGAACAACTCGCCGTCCGGCCCGCCCAGATGCCTGCCTGCGCTCAACAGCAGGTATTGCGGGCATGTCTCGGCGTGGATGGCGACGCCGCGCTGTCTTGCCCGCCGCACCTGCTCGACCGATTCCTTTGCGCCGACATGAAAAACGTAGAGCGGGCAGCCCGCCACATCCGCTATCTCTGCGGCGCGATGAATGGCGCTTGCCTCCAGCCGCGCCGGCCGCGTGGCCGCGTGCCAGATCGGCTCCGTGTGTCCCGCCTCCAGCGCGCGCCTGCGCAGTTCGTCCAGCAGCAGCCCCGTCTCGCTGTGCAGCACCACGCGCCCGCCTGCCCCGGCCACAGCTGTCATAGCCCAGTAGAGCGCGGCGTCGTCCAGCGCCATCCCTGCATAGGCCTGGTACATCTTGAATGTCGGGCAGCCCGCCGCGACTGTGGCCGATACCTCGCCCAGGCGCGCTGTATCCGCCGCATGCCATGCCGGCACAGTCATGTGCAGGCCATAATCCGCGGTGACGACGCCGTCCGCCTCCTGCCTGCGCTGTGCGAGCGCATCCAACATCGACTGCTCAGGCTCCGGCGTCACGAAATCGATCACAGTCGTCGTGCCGCCGCATAACGCAGCCCGTGTACCGCTCGCAAACGTGTCCGTACTCACGCGGCCCGCCAGCGGCATCTGCAAGTGCACATGCGGATCCACCGCGCCGGGGATCACCAGCAGCCCATGCGCGTCTATCACGCGCTCGCCCGCCAGGTCGTTGCCGATCGCCGCGATCCGCTCACCCCGAATGCCTACGTCCGTACGCAACGTCCCGCCCGGATCGACAACCGTCCCCCCGCGGATGACCAGATCGTACATGGCGGTTCAGTCCTCATTCTCCGTAGCGGGCGTGAACACGCGCAGCGCGGTCAGCGGCGCATTCGCCTTGACTGTGAACGCGCCCAACTCGGCCGGCAGCAACACCCACTCCACCGCGTCCAATTGGATAGTCCCCCACTCGCCCTCTAGCGTGGCGCTCCCCTCCAGCACGCCCCAGATCTCGTAGGTAGCGCCGTCACACTCACCGGCATAGGAGGCTCCCGGCGCGAGCATAAACCGCTCCGTACGGAAATAGGCGCACTCGCCGATCAACTCGCGGCGCTGCCCGTCGCCGTCCAACTGCGTGGGTTCGTACGCCCCCGGCTCGACCTGATCGAAGTTGAGCACGTCGAGCGCTTTGTCGATGTGCAGCGGCCGCGGCCTGCCCCAGTCATAGATGCGATACGTCGTGTCGCTGTTCTGCTGAATCTCAGCCACAATCACACCCGGCCCCAGCGCATGGACCGTCCCTGCCGGCACGAAGATGACATCGCCCTTCTTCACAGACAACCGGTGCAAGAAATCTGCCGTCCGCTCCTCGGCAATCGCCGCAGCAAAGGCGTCACGGGTTACACCCGGCTTGAACCCGTAGATCAACTCCGCGCCCGGCTCGGCGTGCAGCACGATCCACATCTCGGTCTTGCCGTACTCGCCCTCATGCGCCAGCCCGTAGGCATCGTCCGGGTGGACCTGAACTGACAGCCAGGCGTTGGCATCCAACAGCTTGACCAGCAGCGGAAACTTGCCGGCCTGCAGCGAGCGCGCATTACGCTTCCCCACCAGCGCCTCGCCCCACGTATCCAGCGCCTGGGGCAGTGTTCGCCCGGTCAGTACGCCATTGCGCACCATACTCGAACCGTTCGGGTGCGCCGCGATATCCCAGCTTTCGGCCACGATGCCGTCCGGCAGCGCGCGGCCAAACCGTTCGGCCAGGTTGCGCCCGCCCCACGGATAGTCTTTGAAAACCGGGGCAAACAGCAGCGGATAGAGCGCAGGCGTTGGATCATTTCCTGCGAATACGTCCGTCATATCTGTCACCTTCGCTTGGTATTGAGTTTGTCGCATTCCGACCGCACGCCGGCCTTCTACCCATCGGCGCACGCGTCCCCACAAGCCCGCCGTCGACGCGCCGTCCTCCGTCTCACCCTCCGAAGCGTCCGGCGGAAACGGAGGCAAATCGAGAACCTTGCGCCAAATATAGACGCCAAGCAGCTTGATCGTGGCGAGGACCGGCGCAGCCAGCACCGCGCCCAACAGCCCGGCCAATGACGCGCCCATCATTACGCCTACGATTACCGCGATGGGATGCAGATCCAACGCGTCGCCCACGATGCGCGGCACCAAAACGCTGTTCTCTATCTGTTGGATGGCGGTCATCACGCCGAGGATCAGCAGTCCATATACCCAGGGTGACAACCCCAGATAGTTGCCGGGCTGCAAAACCGCGACCGCCGTCGCCGCAACTGCGCCGATGATCGGCCCCAACGTCGGCAAGAACTCCAGCAAGCCGGAGAGCAGACCGAGCGCCAGCGCGTTGTTCACGCCCAAGACGGCTAACGCAACGCTGACAACCACGCCGATCGTCAAGGCCAGCACCACCTGCCCGCGCAAGTACGCATTCCAGATCGCCAGCGTGTCGTTCATCAGGCGATCCGCATCCTCGCGATAGCCCGGCTGCTGCGCCAGATCGCCGATCGCGCGGCCAAGCAGCGGCGCGTCTTTCGAAATGTAGAGAGAGACGAAGAAGATCAACAGCCCGTTGGCGAAGGTGTTGACCGTCCCCTTCGCCAGGTCTGCGATCAGAGAACCGCTGCGCCCGGCAAGTTGTTGCAAGCCGGTGCGAAGCTGGCTCGTGATCAGGCTGACGTCGACATCTGCCCACAAACTGCCCACGTGAAACTCGTACGGGCCAAGGGCGATCACCGCCTGGCTCCAGCTTCGCACCGCCTCTTCCACGAAACTCACCACGTTGGGGATCAGATCGGGCGTCATCGCCGCCAGCCTCGACGCCTGGCTGGCCGCCGCAAAGCCCAGGGCTGTGACAGCGCCGCCGCCGATCACGAGCAGCCCGACGTATACGACCAGCACGGCATAGATGCGCTTCAACGGCGCCGTGCGCTCCAGCCACGAGATCAGCGGATTCAGCAGATAGGCCAGGACGCCGGCGATCACCAGCGGCGCAATAATGAACTGGAAACGCCAGATTACCAAGCCGGCCAAAACGAGAATGGAGCTGACGATGATAGTCTTGGTCGAAGCGCTCCACGGCGGCGAGTCGACCGGCTTATCAGCGCCGCTGCTCATAGCTTCTTCAATCCAGCCAGCGAGGCCGCCAGGCGCTTGATACCGATACCCGGAAACGCCACCGTCACCTCCTCCTCGCCGCCCGCCATCTTGCTCTCGATCACCGTGCCCACCCCGAACTTGGGGTGTTGAACGCTATCCCGCCGCTTGAACTGCAAGGCTGCTTCCGCCTCCTCCTTCGATTTGGAGGCTTGGCCGCCCGCCCTTCGTCTAGGACGCGCCTCCTCGCCCGGTGACCAGTAAATGGCGCCCGATGCTTGTTCCTGCTTCGCCCTCGGTCCGCCCGCCTCACTGCGCGTTCGTCCCGCGCCGCGCCGGGCGGAAGGCCCTGGGTTCCAGCCGCCCGCGTCATCCCACGAAGTCGCGCGGCGATACGCGCTCTCACGCCTGCCCTGCCGATTCACCGTTCCGCTCAACAGATTGGCCGGCACCTCTTCCAGAAACCGGCTGGGGATCTGCGGCTCTGCCCGGCCCCACAGACTGCGCATCGAGGCGTGCAGCAGATAAAGCCGCTTCTTGGCGCGCGTGATGCCCACATAGCACAGCCGCCGCTCCTCATCCATCTCCTCTTCGTCGCCGCTCTCGATGCTGCGGTTGTGCGGCAGGATGCCGTCTTCCATGCCGACAATAAAGACGACCGGAAACTCCAACCCCTTGGCCGTGTGCAGCGTCAACAGCGTTACCGCGCCGCTTTCTGCGTCAAAATCGTCCACGTCGCTGACCAAGCTCACCTCTTCCAAGAAGAGGGCAAGCGGCGTCTGCTCCTCCGGCATGCCCGCCATGCCCGGCATATACTGCGCGGCCACGCCGCGCAACTCCTGCAAGTTGGCGAAGCGCTCCTCCCCTTCGTCCGTGCCGTCGCGCAGCGCGTCCACATAACCGGAATCGGCCAGAACCGTGTCCAGCAACTCGGCCACCGAACCGTAGCGGTTGTTGCGGTCGTGGCGAACCCACTTCTCCGCCATCGCCGCGAAGTCGACCAAGCTGTTCTCGGCGCGCCCGCCAAAGGGCGCTTTCTCGTAAGCTGCCGGCGGCAGAAAGACATCCGGATACAGCTTCACAAACCGTTCCGCCCCGTGGTGCAAAATCTGAAGCGCCTGGAACGCGCTCACCCCCAACGACGCCGCCCACTCGCGCAGCGCGCCATACGTCTTCGGGCCGATGCCGCGCGGCGGCTCGTTGACGATCCGATCCATCGCCACCGTGTCGCTGGGGTTGTGCACCAGCTTCAAAAAGGCCAGCGCGTCCTTGATCTCCTTGCGCTCGTAGAAGCGCGTCGCACCTACCAGCTTATGCCTGATCTGGCGGTAGACCATCGCCTCCTCCAGCGCGCGGCTCTGCGCATTGGTGCGATACATCACCGCGAAGTCGCCGAAGCCGAACGCCCGCGTCGCCACGAGACGCTCGATCTCATCGCAGACGTAGCCCGCCTCCTCGCTTTCGTTGTACGCCTCGTACAGCGTCACGTCGAGGCCGCGGCCGTTGTCGGTGTGCAGCCGCTTGGGCGTGCGGTTGCGGTTATGCGCGATCAGCGCGTTGGCCGCGTCCAGGATCGTCTGCGTGCTGCGATAGTTCTGCTCCAGGAGCGTCACAGTCGCCTCGGGGTAATCCTCGCGAAAACGCGTCACATTGCGGTAATCGGCCCCGCGAAAACGGTAGATCGACTGGTCCTCATCGCCCACGACGAACAGGTTGCGCTTGCCCTCCGGCTCATTCACCAGAACGCGCAGCAGTTCGTACTGCACCATGTTCGTGTCCTGGAACTCGTCCACCAGCACATAGGGCCACTTCTGCTGGTACTTGGCGCGTATCGCCACGTTATCGCGCAGCAGCGTCGCCGTCTTGACGAGCAGGTCGTCGAAGTCCATGGCGTTGTTGCCCTGCAACGCCTCCTGGTAGCGCCCATACGTCCTGTTGACGATCTCCTCGAAATAGGACCCCGGCTGGTAATCCTGCGGCGACACCATCTCATTCTTCAGCTTGCTGATGTGCGCCCGGATCGCCTGCGGGCTGTAGCGCTTCTCGTCCAGGTTTAGCTCGCGCAGCAGCGTCCGCAACAGCGCAAGCTGATCCGCCGAGTCGTAGATTACCCAGTTGCGCGCATAGCCGATGGCCTCGGTTTCCACGCGTAGCACGCGTGCACAGATGCTGTGGAACGTGCCGATCGCCAGCCCGCCCAGCCGCGGCGGCTGCCCAGGCAGCGGCAGGCCGAACTTCTGCTCAAAGATCATCTCCACGCGGCCGCGCATCTCTCGCGCCGCCTTGTTGGTAAAGGTGACCGCCAGGATGTTCCAGGGCGCAATGCCGGCCTCGTCGATCAAGTAGGCGATGCGCCGCGTCAGCACCCTCGTCTTGCCTGACCCCGGCCCCGCCAGCACCAACACCGGCCCGTGCACCGTCTGCACGGCCTGTCGCTGTTGCGCGTTCAGGTTCGCCAGCAGATCATCCATAGCTCGGCCATCCCCTACTCTTCGCCGTGTAGCAGCCGTACGTAACTCTCATAACGCTCTCCGTCTATCTTTCCCTCGTCCACAGCCGCGCGCACGGCGCATCCCGGCTCGTGGTCATGCGTGCAATTCGGGAAGCGGCACTCGTGGATATACGGCGCGAATTCCCGGAAGTAAAAGCCCAGATTCTGCGGGTCGATCTCGTACAGCCCAAGTTCACGAATGCCCGGCGTATCAGCCACATAGGTGCGCGTCCCGAACGGCAGCCGGAAAAGACGCGCCGCCCGCGTCGTGTGCCGGCCCTTGTCCAGCACCTCGCGCAGATCGCCCACCTGGATATTCAGCGCCGGGTGGATGGCGTTGAGCAAGCTGCTCTTGCCAACCCCGCTCGGCCCGACAAGCACCGTGATCGTATCTGTCAGCTGCGCTTTCAGTTCGGCGATGCCCTCGCCCGTCTCCGCGCTGGCGTAGATCACCCGATAACCTATCGCCGCGTAGCGCTCGAAAATCGATGACGCATGTTCCAGGCCGGTCAGGTCGATCTTGTTGGCGCAGATTATGGCGGGCAGTTCGTTGGCCTCGGCGATGACGAGGAAGCGGTCCAACATGCGCAGATGCGGCTCCGGCTGCGTGACGGAAAAGACCAGCAGCGCCTGATCCGGATTGGCGAGAATGACGTCCTCGGCAGGCACGGAGACGCCCGGATGCTGGCGGCTGAGCACGCTGTGGCGTTCATCCACCCGCTCGATCAGACCGCGTCGCGCCCCGTCAGGCTTGACCCACACGCGGTCGCCGACCGCTACCAGCGTGTCGCGGCCGCGTTCCTGCAACAGTCGCCCGCGCACCTCGCACACGCGCACATCGCCCGATGCCCCGTGACGCCCGTTTTCGGTTCCCTCGATCTGCACATCATAATGGTGGCCGCGCGCCCGCACCACCACGCCGGGCAGCAAATCGTCCGAGGTGCGCTTGGGCTTGGGCTTGCGCGTGCGCGGCGCCTCGAAGTACTCCTGTAAGTCTTCGAATTCCTCGTATTCGCTTCCCGGAATGTGTGGTCGCTCAGCCAATAGTGTGCTTCTCTCCCGCCGGCCTAATCCGAACACCAGTTCGAGTGTAGCAGCAGCCCTACGCGCTGTCAATCAACCGGCGTTGCGCTGTCAATCAACCGGCGTTGCGCTGGCAGCACCGGAAATGCGTGCGACCCTCGCACACATCCGCCACCGGCACAGCCGGCAGAACCCCGTACGCCGCCAGCAGCCGGCACATATCCCCCAGCGGCAGCCCCATCACCCCGGCCAGACAACCGTCGATCGATTCGGCCGGTGCGAAGGTCGGATGCTGGATCGCATAGGCGCCGGCCTTGTCCAGCGGGTCGCCGGTCGCCACATAATCGCGGATCTCGGCATCAGAATAATCGCGCATCCACACCGTCGTCGAATTCACCAGCGTCGACATCTTTCCCTCCGGCAGCGCCAGCACGCACACAGCGCTGTGCACCTGGTGCGCGCGGTTGCGCAGCCGCGCCAGCATCTCCGATGCATCCGCCGCATCGACGGGCTTGCCGAACAGCTCGTCGCCTAGCGCCACCACCGTATCCGCGGCGACGATCAATAACGGCCGCTCGCCAACGTCTAAAAGCCGCGCGGCGGCTTGCGCCTTGCTCTCGGCCAGTCGGCGGGCGAGCGGGATCGGCTTCTCGCCGGGCATTGGCGACTCATCCACGTCCGTCGCCGTGGCGGAGAACTCGAATCCTAGGTCTTTCAGAAACGCCTGTCGCCGGGGGCTAGCCGATGCCAGCGCCAACCGATACCGTGACCGATCCATGCCGATCCGCTCCTTGCCGTTATACGTTCGGTTTTCGACCCTGCCGTTCATTTCACCCATTGTATGGGCCGCAGCCGGGTGCCGCAAAATCGTGCAGTTCCTACAGTCTAACAAACGCGATCCGGGCCTACCGTCCAGTTCGCGCCCGCCTCAGCACTATGTACAACAGCCGAACAGCCGCAAGCGTGATTGGCCCGTTTGCCCAGCCATCAAAGGTGGTGGTAAACTCTGAGCTACGGATCCATCTAGCTCCCATCGGCATGTTGGCCAATTGACTTCGACAGGCGCAGCATAACCTGCCTACCATGCATGCTGTCGTTGCATGATCCGTCGTCGGATCTCGACACCTGCAGACTTCCGGCAGCGATGCCGTCAAGGGAAGGTTGGCCCTCTTGCGACACCCCCCGTGCAACAGGACCGCCGGTTGTTCCCCTTCTGTTCTAGTTCGTTTTGCGGTTTTCCGATTCTCGCAGACATACATAAAAGAAGGAGGAAAGACCATGCATTCTCTGAATCGCCGTGATTTCCTTAAGCTCTCTACGCTAGCGGTTAGCGGCGCGGCGCTGGCCGCCTGTGCAGCCCCGGCGGCTCCAGCGCCTGGCGCTGCCGGCGAACAGGCAGCAGAAGAGCAGGCGCTCGTCACCTATCTGATCCGTACCGACATCGGCGCCGCCATGCTCGAGTGGAACGATGCGGCGGCGGCGGAGTTCACCGAACTGCGCCCAGACATTAAGGTCGAGATGGTCGGCGTCCCCTGGGGCGATTACAATGCCAAGCTGCTGGCGATGTTCGCCGCGGGTACGCCGCCGGAAATCTCGGCCAACTACGCAGCCGGCTTCCCCACTTTCTACGCCAACAACGCCATCGCTGCGCTGGACGACTTCGTGGCCGCCAGTGACGTCGATCTATCCATCATCGAGCAGGCCGCGCTCGACGCGGTGACACGCGAAGGCAAGCTCTGGGCTATGCCGTTGGCGCATATGCCGGTCATCGTCTTCTACAACAAAAGCATGCTCGACGAAGCGGGGGTTGCAGCCCCCCCGACTGATGCCAACGATACCTCGTGGACCACTGAAGAGATGTTCGAGACAGCCGTGGCGATGTCACACGATGTCGCTGATCCGACCGCTGCCGCTTGGGGCATGGTCTTCGGGCCAGGCCAGTTGGGCGCCTATTGCTGGGGTTGGGGCATCGATCCCTTCAACAACCAGGGCGGCCCCGAACTCACCGAAGCTTACCAGACCGGCAAGATCACCGAAGCCTTCTATAACCGTCCAGAGATGGCCGAATACTTCCAATGGCTCGTCGACCTTACCTTTACGCACGGCGTGGCCCCGCGACCGAGCGACACCGACGCCATCACCCAGACCGTTGGCTGGCCGTTGATGAGCGGCCGGGTCGGTATGTTTGTGGACGGCGCCTGGCAGTTCACCAACTTCGTCACGGTCCAGCCTGAGTGGGAGTGGGGCGCTGCACCGCTGCCCTACGGGCCTGCCGGCATTACCAAGCCGCCACTCTTCAACGACTCATGGATGCTGTCTGCAGGGGCCCGCTACCCAGAAGCCGGCTTCGACTTCCTCAAATACCTCGCCCTCGAGAACGGCGCCAAGCTATACGCCGAAATGACCGGCTTCTTCCCCGCCAACAAGCAGAATTACAACATCTTCTTCGATAGCATGCTGTCAATCCCCAACATAGCCTTGTCGCGCGAAGGACTAGAACAGGTATTCACCACCTCCTTTGCTCTAGGGTACCCCACGCCGGGCAAGACCCTGGACGGCTATCCGGAGTTGAACACTGCCTTCAACCAAACCACCGCGCCGATCTGGAACAACGAGACGCCGGTGGAGGAAGGCTTGGTCGCTTTGCAGACTCAGTTCGAGACCATCATTGCCACCAAAGCCTAGTAACTAATACTGACCCAAGGAGTAGATGCGTGGCTACCATAGGCGCCGAAAAAAGTCGGCAGAGCGGCCCTTGGGATCGCGTGCGCAAGAGGGGGCTTTTCGCCCCCTCCCTCCGCACCGAAGAAGCGATCTGGTTCTATATCTTCTTGGGACCGTGGCTGTTGGCTTTCCTCATCTTTACGTTGATGCCCATGGCGGCATCTTTCGCGTTGGGCTTCACGCGCTACAACGCCATCCAGCCTCCGGAATGGGTCGGACTCCAGAATTACGCCCTGCTGTATAGGGACCCGGTCTTCTGGAAGTCGATGCGCGTCACCTTCGTCTATACCGGCATCTTCGTGCCCGTCCAGCTTGCTATCTCCCTGGCGCTGGCGATGCTCCTCAACCTGCGCGTACCGGGGATGCGAGCCATCCGAACGATCTATTACCTGCCGGCAATCTTGCCCGCAGTTGTGACAGGCCTGGTTTGGGTTTGGCTGTTCAACCCCGATTTCGGCCTTTTCAACTTCCTGCTTTACAAGATCGCCGGCATCCAAGGTCCAAATTGGTTGGGCAGCGAACGCTGGGTGATGCCCGCAGT
>Ga0334888_1003490_pt1 | contig 15421 bp, 11 predicted proteins | sample GraSluR1_MG_FD_207227 | JGI IMG/M metagenome (GOLD analysis project Ga0334888, IMG submission 207227) | Sludge microbial communities from methane-producing bioreactor in Wageningen University, Netherlands - Granular Sludge_3_08-R1 | ecosystem: Engineered > Bioreactor > Anaerobic > Unclassified ...
ATACAGAGTTATGGCACCTTCCGGAGGCAGGTCGTGAACAATATCAAGTTCATGCGCCATCTGATCCATGACTTTTTTCTCAGGAGACGCTATTCCTTTGTAGAGAACATATTTAGGTCCTGGTTTTATGCCATAAGCTACACCAAGATCGGATTTGTCCCAATCTTCTCTCAATTCCCATAAGAACCAATACCCATTAGGATCAAAAGATTTTAGAACGTAGGGTCCGGTTCCAATTGGTGGATTAAAGGCAAAAGCAAGAGGATCTTCGGCTTTTTCGAAGATATGTTTGGGCAGAATATAGCAAGCCGACCATCTAACTGTAAAAACGGTATGGAACCTTCCATTAGGCTTTGTCAGTTTAAATTTAACCGTAAAGTCATCTATTCTTTGACTTTCCGCTACATTAACCTGCATGTAAGCACCCCAAATCATTTCGGGGTGTGCTTTTAAAAGTTCTACCGTATAAATAACATCATCTATAGTAAATGGAACACCATCACCCCAATGTATTCCCTCCCTCACTTTTACTGTCATTTCTGTGTAGTCTTCATTATAAATAGGGGGTTCAGCTGCTAACAGGTTAATCCAGGGATCTCCTTCAATACCTTCATCGGGGTCGATATACCACAAGGCTCCCAGACATAATTGTTGGAGACCGGTTGAATAACTTAATAAACCTCCTCCCCAAAGGTTAAATCTCCCTGGGTCGAGAGAACGACCCGACGGATCTTCAATGACGATAACTTCATTTCTGGGGATTCCTGGGAGGATTTCCTGGGCAAAAGCAACGGTACCCAACACCAAGAAAACTATGGTTATCAAACATACAAAACGCCACCGTAACACAAGATTTCCCTCCTTTTAAATTCTTTTTAAACCAAGGTAATAAACATTTTTACCACAAAGAAATCTCAACCACTAACCATTCAAAAATTCTCTCTTCACACATCAAATCCCTCCTTCATACATTTTTATAAAGCCAACACTTTACGGCAACACTATCGATGATTACATCAGGAGGTATTTCTTTTTTACAAATATCTTTAGCATTGGAGCACCTAAATGCGAACTTACAACCTTGTTTAAGAAATTCTTCGATTTCCAAAATCCGTTCTTCCTTGGTTTTAGTCTCAGGCTTTATTTCCACCTCATCAGGATTTGGAACAGATTCTTTCAGTAAGATAGTATAAGGATGAAGAGGATTGAGTAAAACTTTTTCGGCAGGCCCAACTTCTACAAGACAACCTCGCAACATAACGCCAATATAATCGCTAATATAATATGCCGTAGCCAGGTCATGAGTGATATAGATGATATAGAGTTGTTTTTCTTCTTTGAGTTTTCTAAATAAATTAAGAACAAATACTCGAAGAGAAGCGTCCAACATGGAAACCGGTTCATCGGCTACAAGCAGCATAGGATTGACCATCAATGCCCTGGCGATTGATAATCTTTGCAATTGCCCACCAGAAAATTCATTTGGGAATTTATCCTTTACCTCTTCCCAGGTGAGAGCAACAGAGCTTAGTGCTTTTTCAATCACTTTTTCGAAAGAGTGGCCATTTTCATTAGTGATGCGGAGCTTTTTAATTACTGAATGAAAATAGGTTTCCACTTTTTTCAAGGGATTGAACGTTTCATAAGGATTCTGAAAAACCGGTTGAACTAGTTTCATAAAATCAAATTTTCTATAGCTCTCTATGTTTTTTCCTAAAAAAGTAATTGAACCTTCAGTAGGCTTGAGAACTCTGAGGAGGAAATTAGCAAGGGTGGTTTTTCCACTTCCGCTTTCACCAACTAAAGTGAAAACTGCTGGTTTTCTTTCAAGTTCCAAGGTAATGTCCTGAACAGCAAGTATTTTTACCTTAGAAAAAAAAGTGCCAACTTGAAACTCTTTGGTAAGATTTTTGAGAGTAAGAAATGAATCACTCACTTTTCCTAACCCTGAATATAGACTATCGATTCAAAAGATGTTATACCTCTTGAATAAGGAAAACAGGGTAGTAGATTAAATATCTGGGGTTTTTCTCTTATTTTTTAACAATCCTTGTTGAAGAAACGGTAAGTGTGAATATTTTGAGGATTTTTTTAAATAACTTTGTTGCAACACCTAATGAGTCCAAGGGTTCTATTTATTTAACCACACTCACTAGGCGATATTACTTATTCTAATAAATAAAAAACTATCGAGATGTTTTTTTGCTCTTATTCTATTTATATAAATATGACTTAGTAAATTAATTAAAACATAATCACTCTATAAAATCAAGTTGACAATTTGAAGTCAAAATACCTTATAATAAGGCTCTTCCAAAAGCTAGAAAACCATGATGAAGGTTGTCCTAATCCAATCTTTCCTTGCGAATACAATACTTATGGCTCGAATCAGTCATGCTCAATAACCAAGAAGAGGTCCCTTGAATTCATCCACCCAAAGCACTCATTCTTTCAAAATTTGAGCGTGATAGAATAGAGCCCAGTTGAGCATTCTTATTTTCTACTTCATAACAAATCAGAAAAGGAAACTTTTTTTCTTGGTTATTGAAAGATTATTGCTTATTAATCCTTAATATTCGACTTAGATTTTTATAATAAACTTTTCCTAATACCTCATCGGGTAAATAAATCCCATAAATAAACCAGCGACCTTGTCGTGGTGGGTAAGTGGGATCATAATTAAAATATTCATCATCGGTTTCTAAAAACCGCGCATAGATTTGATACCATACTTTATCGGGGAGTCGATCAATCCCAAAAATGATGCGGTCAGCATATTGTATGAAAAACTTTCTTGTTGTGTAAGGTTGTCTTCCTAATTCACCAATTCTTTCTGATATATCCACACATAAATTAGGACACTCGTCTAATAGAGAAGATACCCAAGTAAGATTTTCAGCATAACTGGCTACATGACAACCAATAAACTGGGTTTTCTTATGGCGACGAATCCGATTGGCAAATTGCTCTATAACTTCTAAAAAAGATGGGAATTGGGGACCAAAAAAACTCCATTCGGGATGCTCCCCAAGGTCATCGATTCTTTCATTAAATTGGTCAACAGGATCAAAAAAAGCAACTGGATCAGAGATATGCATATACACTGGGATTTTCAACGAGGCAGCTGTTTCGAAAATTGGATCTAATCTTGGATCGTCCACTTTGACTAAATTTCCTTGCGGGTCTTTAATATGGAGCCCCAGATTTTTCCATATTTTAATACCCGAAGCTCCCAATTTTACTTGTTCTTCAACCTGCTTGGCCGCCCAGTCTCCAAATTTGCTTCCTTTTTCTTCCCATTTGGACCAATCAATTCCTCCCATATGATAAAAACGGTCTGGAGCTTTAGCTTTAAATCTTTCTATATGAGTTATTAGCATCTCCTTGTTTTCCATGCCATCAAGGTCAACAATCACACCCACATTCATTTCATCCATCATCGTCAATAATTCTTCTACTGAATGTTCCATCCAGTAGCTTCCCAATATCTCGAGATGGTTGTGACCGTCTATCAGGGGAATTTTCGGTTTTTCAATATTAGTTTTCTTGACAACCAACTTTGGTGTAGGATGATATTCAGCAAGTGTAATTTTCTTACTAATCTTGCATCTCCTCCTTTGTTAAACAGTTATTACAATTAAAGCCTTTTCTTATAGATTTTCAAAAATATAAGAGCTTAACCTTTCACTGCCCCTGAAACCAGACCTTGAACAATATACTTTTGCAATAATAAGAAAACAATGACTATTGGAATTGTAATCAACACTGATCCAGCAAATAAATAACCCCAATCAATTAGATATTGACCACGAGAACTACCAATCGCTAAAGGTACAGTCCAGTTTTCATAACTATTTAAAAAGGTTAAAGCAAACATGAACTCATTCCAGGAAAGGATTAATGCCTGAGTAAAAGTGACAACAAGGCCTGGAGCTGCCAAGGGGAAAACAACCCGAAACAAAGCTCCCACTGGACTACAACCATCAACTTTAGCTGCCTCATCGATACCAATCGGAATAGAATCAAAATAACCTTTTAAAAGATAGGTACAATAGGGAAGAGTGAGCGAAGTATAAGCAAAAACTAATCCCATTAAATTATCGATCAATTTTAAATCTCTCATCAATAAATACAGAGGGATTAATATCAATGATCCAGGAAGCAATTGGCTGAAAATGATCATATATTTTAATGAAGAATTCCCTCTGAAATGAAACCGCGAAAGTGAATAAGAAGCGAATGAAGCTAAAATAACGGTTATGACCGCAGTAAATAATGATACAACCATGGTATTCTTGAGGAAATTTACAAATCCAACACCCCCGTAAGGTTTTTCACGAATAAGATTTAAAAAAGCATCAAAGGTTGGTTGTCGGGGGATCCAAACTGGAGGGTAAGTAAATATTTCAGCTCGAGGTTTAAAGGAGGACGATATCATCCAAAAAAATGGGATAAGGACAAAAGAACACAAAAGAATTAGAAGAATATAAACAATTGTTTTTCTCACAATTTTATGTTTTTTGAAGGTCATCTTTCACTATCCATTCTATCCAATAGTCTAAGATAAAAAATTGTAAAAATCATTGTTACGATAAGCACTAAGACACCAGCAGCAGATGCTTCGCCCATGCGCAAGGCTTCAAAGGCTTTTTGATATATAAAAATAGTTATATGCTCGGTAGCGTGTGCCGGACCACCTTTATTAAGAACATACACAATATCAAAATCTTTAATCGTCCAGACCATTAATAATATAAAAATGGTTAGGGTAACTGGTCTAAGCGTTGGTAAAGTCACATACCAAAACTGTTTAAAATATCCTGCTCCATCAATTTCAGCGGCTTCATAATGCTCTTTTTGAATTCCTTGCAACCCAGCTAAAAACATTATCGCAACCCAAGGCCACCCTTTCCAAATATTAACAAACATGGCAACTGGTAAGGCTAAATCCTTATCCGAAAGCCACTTCACTGGTTCTTTAATAATACCAACAGCTGCTAACATATAATTGAAAATGCCGTATTGGTAATCAAACATTTGTACGAATAAAAGGCAAACCACCACTACCGGCATTGCCCAAGGGATAACGACAATCGATCGAGCAATTCCCACTCCTTTTACTTTTTCGTTTAAAAGAAGAGCGGCAATTAACCCAATCACGAATCGCAACAGCACAGTGATTACCACATATTTTATGGTGATGATAATGGAATTAACAAAGTATTTATTATCAAAGAAATTTAAATAATGCTTAAGGCCTACAAAGGGATTCATACCTGGGCGGGCTAAATAATTCTCAAAAAAACTCATTCCCACAGTTTTAACTATTGGATAAAGAACAACAATCGCCATCATCAAAACCATTGGTAATACTAAAATGTAAGGTAGTGATCTTTTTCCTATTTTTGGATTTAATATTTTGGCTTTTTTCGTGCTCATAGGTCATCCAAGATATTTTATTTTTCTTCGATTCATAAAAACTCAAGAAGGAAGGAAAAACAAATCCTTCCTTCTTGAGTTTTTTAAAAAATTAGATTATCTAAAAAAGAGATTTAATCTCTTCAGCTGCTTCATCTAACACGTCGGCAACATCTTCTTGATTAACAAAAGCAGCCTGAGCAGCATTAATCATTATACGGTTAATTTCTCCAAGCTCAGGAATTTCCGGGTCAAGAGTAGGTGGTTCATAATATCTTTCCTCAGCCAAGCTGGCTAATTTCGCATTTAATGGCCAAGTAGCGTAGTAATCAGAACCAGTTGAATATTCAGTATTAGACGGAATCATACCACATTCCGATACAAGTGCTTGAGCTTCTGGGGTCGCCATCCAAAGGAGAAATTTGATGGCTTCATCTGGATTTTTGCTGTTACTCGAAACTAAATGAGTAATACCATAGTTCTGTTTGTGGAAGGGATACTGCTTGCCATTGTAAACAACATCCGGCGATGCAATGATATCTAAATCATCCAGGAGTGCTTCATCATATTCCTTAGTCATACCAACAAACCAAGGTCCATCAATATTCATCGCTACCACACCATTCCAAAATAAATCACGTTCACCGGCTTTGTCGTATGGAGTAGGGGCAACCACTTTATGGGTAAATATCATATCTTGCCACCATTTGAAGGCATAATTCCATGCTTCATTACCAACAATAATATTATCTGGTTCAAAAGGCGGTTTATTGAGTTGAGTATAAGTGGCACCGATTGGATAGCAGATAAAAGTTTTCATTTCGTCGTATGCAAAAGCATGAGTTGAAATAACTGCACCGAAACCATACTGCATGGTTCCATCAGCTTTATTTTTGGTTAGTGTTTTTGCGACCTCGAGAAAATCTTCATTGGTAATGATGGTATCCGCATCGATTCCAGCTTCTTCGAATAATGACTTGCGGTAATATACTCCGCGCATTCCCGTTGCATAGTTAGCGATACCAATATAATGACCATTAAAAACCAATTCTTTTTGACCAATCAGCTTATCTTCTAATTCCGTTCCCTTGATGTATTGATCTAAGTTAATAAAAGCTCCAGTTTCCCCCTCGCGTAATGATGCATAGGTGGCATATCGTGCCGCAGCGTCCTGTAATTGGACAATATCTGCTTCAGTCCCGGAAACGATTTCGACAGCAAGCTTATCCCAATATTCATCATAGGCTGGGCCATAGTACACAATTTCTACATTTGGATTTTGTAATTCATACGCTTCTTTCAATAAATCAAAAGCTTTTTTGTGGGGGGCTTCAACATACACCGACATCTCAACCGTCAGGCGGACTTTTTCTTGGGCTACAACTGCAGAAACACAAACCAGAATCAACAATATTACTAATGGTAAGGTTAACTTCTTCATTTCTGCCTCCTTATATTGCAAAAATTCTAACTCCATGATTAAAAACACTTTTTGAAAAAATACCAAACCCTCATCTATCACTTTATTTTTTTATATTACATTACCACCTCCATATTCGCAGATTTATTTCTTACAAAATAACTAAAAAAAGCTATAGATTAAGCTCGATAATCTTACCTGACTCAATAGATTTTTCAATGGCTACCACAATTTTTGTATTAATGAGTCCATCTTCAACTCCCACTAAACAGGGTATATCTTTAACAACATGATCAATAAAATGCAAAATAGGTTCTTTAAAGAAACCGAACATGCGATCGAAACCGTCTTGCCGACCTCCAATAAAAGGTATTTGGTATCCTTCATCAGCACACATCGAAATCCCATTAAAGGTAGGTTCTAATTCCATTTTTCCATTGGTTGTAAGTATATCCATTCGAAAGTCAAGTGAAGGCCAGTTTTTTGGGACAATCCATGAAGTATCGATAGTAGCAAAAGAATCCTTAAAAATAATTTGAGCTTGAAGGGCATCATAAGTATCATAGCCAATTGATTTTAAAACCTTGCGTTTCCCGGTAGCGAAAACTTTAATTGGTTTCTGGTTATACAACCAACAAACCAGGTCAACTATGTGAGGTCCCAAAAACCACTGAGGTCCGGATTTTGCACTCCAAGATAACCATTTGGTAATCATTATACTGTTAGCCAAGCGAATGTAGGCACTCACTGGTTCACCATATTTTCCTGATTCAAGGTTTTGTTTCGCTTGTATAAAAGGGGCATTCCAGCGGTTTTGAAAATCGGTCATGAATTTGACGCCTTTTCGTTTTACTGCATCGGTGATGGCCTGAGCATCCTCAACATTGGTTGCCAGTGGTTTTTCAACAATAAGGTTTTTCCCGGCTTCGATAACTTTTAAGCTAATATCTCGATGGGCAAAATCAGGAGTTGCTACGCTAACAATACTAATTGAAGGATCATTGGTTATTTCTTGAAGATCAGTAGTAAAATTGCAATTATATTTTTTTGCTGCTTGTTTTGCTCGTTCCTGGTCTTGATCGCAAACCCAAGCTAAATCTACGATGGGGCTTTCTGAATATACCCGACAATGAGTATCTCCAAATATACCAGCTCCTATAACCGCTGCCTTAATTCTTTCCATAAAGACTTCCTCCTTTTTCTTTAACGTTAAAAATAATTGCAGCCATGTCAATCAGGTATAAGAATTTACCCTATATGATCATATTTATCAGCACTCCAATATCCATTTTTATCTTTCTATTGTTAATTAGTCTAACATAAACTATTTTATTTTGCGATAATATTAACGGTAAGGAACAACATAATATTTTCTTCATGAATTTGTTTTTACCTCCATTTTATTACTTAATACCGTATTTTTTAAATTCAAAAAAATGATCCGAACCAAAGGATTTTCATCGCTTATTTTTAAATTGAAATTTTTCATTGGGAATTATAATGAAAAAATCAATAAATTTTTTATAAAGAAAATAAAGTCCAACTAAAAAGTTCGAATTAATATCCCATCATAACCATGTAGAGATATACAGGAATCTTATTTTTACGAATTTGATCCTTTGTCAAGATTGAAATTTCTCCTTCTTTTTTTTATTCTTTCTTAAAATGGAAGTTTTCTAAATTACCATTCATCTTTATATTTTATCTTTTAACAGGTTTTAGTAGCTTTAGCTATTAAAGTAAAAAAAAGAGTAAAGGGGAGGTAAGTATAGTTATGTCAAAAACGTAAGTAACATTAACAGTCGTACTCGGAGTTTTTCTCTTCACTATTTTATTAACCAGTTTAGCTGCTTTTGCTGCCGACTTTGTTCCGGCAGCTGAACTCAAAGCCACAGCCGGCGCATCACTCTTTGTGTTTCCTGTAGATCAAGTACCTGAAAAATCCCTGCGCATCGCTACCATCATGGTTCAGAACAATCCCTTTGGAATGGCAGTTATGAGAGGTTCAAATTTTGCTCGAGATATCCTCAAAGGTCGGAATTGCAAAGTCGACTGGATCTCGGTTCCAGACTTTGATCCCAAGAAGTTTGAGGACGTCATGCATTTTCCTCCCCATTGCCCCCTCGCACCCTCATTCTCTAAGGACATAAGAATCTCACCTGTCAACGCAAGCGTCATCCTGAGCGGTGCTTTCCCGCGTGAGGATCTCATCTGGCTCCGTCGTCGTCATCCTGAGGCTTCGCTTTATGAAGCCGTGAGGATCTCATCTTTTATTTGTAGAATTTTAAGAATCAACCTCACGGTTCATACTTACTCATTCACTTTATTTCCATGGTAATTATTTACAATGCTTACATTCAAATGTATTATGAAAAAAATGAATTAATTATTTTCTAAAAAAATGGAGGGGTAACATGAAAAAATTGAGTCACTATTCCTTCTTCATTACCTGTCTTTTTTTGATTATTCTGAGTGGTACTGCTATAGCCACCGAAAGCCTCTATGACATTGCTTATCAGACTTGTGTTTATGCCTATCCGTTAGTTTTAACCAAAGCGACTCAACTCAGCCAGAATATACCCGATAATCATTTTGTCCACTTTCGGAAACTCCCATCACCCAGTAATCGTGATATCGTCCGACCGAATCGTGATACCATGTATTCAATAGCTTGGCTCAACCTTAACAAAGGTCCAATACTTTTAACTGTTCCTGAGACTATAGACCGTTATTATCTGGTACAAATAATGGATATGTGGACTGATACCTTTGCCGGCCCCAGTTCTCGAACCACCGGTTCAGAAGGTGGCCGATTCCTTATTGTTGGTCCCAACTGGGATGGCCAGCTTCCTGAAACGACCTCTCCGGAAATCAAGGAGCTCATCAATGATTTCAGATTAATAAAATCGCCTACCAATCAGGTCTGGATCATGGTCAGGATTGAAGCTGGTAGCGAAGCAGAGTATCCCATCGTCCAAAAAATTCAAGATGGGTATCAGCTCGAGCAAATTGGAATTCCAAAAGATCAATCCAGCCAAATCCTATCAAACCCACGAAAAGATCCTCGTTTTCTTAAAATAACCCAAGCTATTGAAAAGGGAGCTGTAACCCCACCTCAAGTGATTGAACAGATGGACGCTGCTACTTTTTTTGAAATCTTTACTGAATTGATGATCGAAAATCCTCCCCATATTCAGGATTGGCCGATTGTTGCCCTCATGAGTCAGATAGGAATAATCCCGGGTAAGGCTCTTCACTTTGAAAGTTTAGATGAGAATGTTCAGAATGCTCTTAATCAAGCAGTTCAAGATGCTTTAAAAGACATCCATGTTCAAACACCGATCCCCTTTAAGGATTACTGGCGCTTCATGCCTATGTTTACTGGATCCTACGGCGCTAATTATATGTTCCGTGCTGCTATTGCTTTTACCGGTCTGGGCGCGAATCTTCCTGAAGACGCCGTATACCCAGTGACCAATATCGATTGTAACTCCGAAATACTTGATGGAAGCAAAAATTATGTGGTTCACTTCGAAAAAGATCAAATTCCACCTACTTATGCCTTTTGGTCCATCACTGTTTACGATCCGGAGATATATCTCATCGAGAATCCTATCCACCGCTATAATCTAACCAGCAGACAAAACGTAATGAAGCTCAATCCTGACGGTTCCTTAGATATTTACTTGCAGGATTCTTCACCGGGAGTGGAGTGGGAGTCGAATTGGCTTCCGATTCCTTCCGATGAACCGTTCAGCATCACCTTGAGAATCTACTGGCCAAAACGGGAAGTTTTGGAAGGAATTTGGAAATTGCCCAAAGTCTGTCCTCGTTAGCAAGGATAGATATCCATGCCATTTTTGTGACACCAGATGAGGATGAAAATTACTCATTCAGAAATGAATCTCCCCCTTTAGAAAAGGGGGTTAGGGGGATTTGAGTTTTTTAATGCTCCGTCATTTCGAGGAGTAAAGCGACGAGACAATCTCATTCACCCACTTCGTCATTCTTAGGAGCGTCTTTTGCGACGTGAGAATCCCACCTGGCGCCACCGGCGTCATCCTGAGGATTCGTTCTCAGAATCCGTGAGGGTCTCATCTTTTTTATATATTTCTTTATCCTTTACTTAGAATAACCAAAATAACCAAAAGTCACTCTCCCTGTCTTAATACTCCACCCCTCCATTGAGAAGAGTTGTTCAATTCATTCCCCCATTGAGGGGGGATTTAGGGGGGGTGTGCCTTTCATTCGTCATCCTGAGGATTCGTACTTAGAATCCGTGAGGATCTCATCTTTTCATTTTTTCACATAATCCCAATTCCCCAGAAATTAAAGAATCAAGATTTGACCTCCCCGGATGACAAAGTAAAGCCGATTAAAGGAAGCGGCTTGATCATAAGTTAATACCCATCTTAATATGAAAAAGTAAAACATTATAGAGAAATCGATAGCAGCAAAAGCTGTTAGGAAAATGTAAGAAAAATAGGGGGGAACATAAATGAAAACAGCAATTATTTATGCATCAGTTCATCATCAAAATACTAAGAAAATCGTAGAAGTTATAGCAAGCGTCATATCGGCGGATGTGGTAGATATTACAAAAGAAAAAAACATTTCTTTGGTTAATTATGATGTGATAGGCTTTGCCTCAGGTATTTATTTTAATACATTTCATAAAGACTTGATAAAATACCTTAAAGAAACCAATTTTTCAAAGAATCAGAGAGCTTTTCTTGTTTATACCTGTGGTTTGGCATGCCGAGATTATAGTAAAGAGATTAGGGAGATATTAAACCAGAAAAACATTCCCCGTATAGACACTTTTTGTTGTAGGGGCTGGGACACATTTAGCTTTTTAAAAATAATTGGTGGAATTGCCAAGGGACATCCGAATGATAATGATTTTAAGAAGGCACGTCAATTTGCATTAAAGAATCTGGGGTCTGGTCTTGATTCTTGAATTTTCTTAAAAATTATGAACATAGCTTGAGGAAAGCGATACCGGTTCTCCTAGATAATCCCAAGAGCATACTCTTATATCTAATTCTGGTTAGGATATAACCAGATCTTAGTCAAGTGGGTTGCGTATCATGACATGTACCCCGTCCTTATATCATTGGCAGGAATAATAAAAAAAACGAGGGCGGCATTTCAGGAGCTCGAGTGAACCCAGTTCTCTGAATAATTAACCCCAACAGCCACACCCCCGTCTCAAATAACAGAACATATTTTAAACGGGGGTGTCCCGTTATCCTCTTTAAATAATATAATAGACCCCAAGAATTTATTAAAAAGACGATTATTTACAATATTTTTAATCAATAGTATTATAAGAAAATTAGGAAAAATAAATTATTAAAGTAATGTAGGGGGATAGTATGAAAAATATTGTTATTCATCTCTTTCTGATAACCAGTCTCTTTTTCCTTATTCCGAGTGGCATTGCCAAAGCTACTGAAAGTCTCTATGAAATTGCTTACCAAACTTATATATATGCCTACCCAATTGTTTTAATGAAATCCACTCAAATCAAACAAAATGTTCCCGTCAATCAGTTTCTGCATTATCGGGAACTCCCGTTACCCAGTGATCGTGATATAGTCCGTTGGAACCGCGACACGCTTTATTCAATGGCGTGGCTCAACCTTTCTGATGGTCCAGTTCTTCTAACCGTCCCCAAAACTGGAGATCGTTACTATCTGCTACAAATTTTGGACATGTGGACTGACACTTTTGCTGGTCCCAGTTCCCGGACCACCGGGTCAGAAGAAGGACAATTTCTTATTGTAGGACCCAACTGGGATGGCCAAATATCATCTATTTCACTACCAAATATTGATGAGTTAGTAAATAGTTATAAATTGATAAAATCACCGACAAATCAGGTTTGGATAGTTGGACGGACCGAAATTGGCGACGAAGATGATTATTCCAGTATCCATGAAATTCAGGACGGATACCATCTGGAGCAAATTAGTGATCAAAAGGTTCAATCCAATCAAAAGGAAGCAGCTTCTAACAATGAATCTCATTTTCTAAAAATTGCTAATGAATTTAAAAATGGTGCCCTCGATCCACCTCAAGTGGTAGCTCAGATGGAAGCTGCTACTTTTTTTGAAATCTTTACTCAGCTAATGATAGAAAACCCACCTCATATTAATGACTGGCCAATTGTTGCGATTATGAGTAAGATTGGGATCATACCAGGTAAACTACTTGACTTTAAAAGTTTAGATCAAAATATTCAGGAAGTTCTCAACCAGGCTGCAAAAGATGCTTTAAAAGCTATCGGTGAACAATCACCAGTTCCTGTTGTAAATAACTGGCGTTACATTACCACGTTTATGGGGTCTTATGGGACTTCTTATATGATGAGAGCTGTTATTGCTCTTACTGGCCTTGGTGCCAACCTACCTGAAGATTCTGTATACGCTGTAACTTATCGGGATTGCAATAATGAATATTTTAATGGCAGCAAGAATTATATTATTCATTTTGAAAAAGATATGACTCCTCCAGCGAATGCTTTTTGGTCTCTCATTATTTATGATTCGTCTGGATATATAGTTGAAAACCCAATTAATCGATACAGCTTGAACAGCAAACAAAATCTGATGAAATTTAATCCAGATGGATCTCTGGATATTTACTTGCAAAATTCTTCCCCTGGAGCGGAGTGGGAGTCGAATTGGCTTCCGGTTCCTCCCAGTGGATTATTCAATGTTACCCTGCGAATATACTGGCCAAAACGTGATGCCTTAGATGGAACCTGGATATTACCCAAAGTTTATCCTCGATAGTATAGATAGATATTCATATTGCATATTTTAATTATTCAGGGTATATATGAAACAAAGCAATTTAAATTAGTCTAAAAAGTATTAAAACCTAATAAGGGAGGATACTCATATGGAGTTGAATCCAAAAGAAAGTTCACCACCTATCAGCTGGAATTTACTCGAGGACAACACACATATTTTAGCTAAAAGTGTTAAACACCTGAAAAAAGCTCAAAAAAAATGGGACTTTCGATTGTTTGAACAGATGAAACAACAATTTCAAGAATCTTTAAATAATATAAAAGAGTCCTGGAATGCCCTGGAACCTTATGTTGAAAACGAAATGACTCTTCATAAAGAATATTTAGCCACTGAACAATTCATAAAAGACTTTGAGCACGAACTAGCTGAATCAAATATTCTTTTTCAAGGTGAGTTTCCAGATTATATTTTTCCACCCTTTCACCTTCATTTTGATTTGGAAAATTATCATGTTCTTCTTATCCTGGGTAGAAAAAGTCAACGTTTTTCTATTTTACAACCACGAGAATTGGCAATTTTAATCGCCAATGAATATAAGACAATATATAACCGGCGTTTTAATTCTAAGAATTTTCTTAAGGATTTACTCAACGCCTATAAGATAGCCAATTGCCTTTCATTCAAACAAAAGGAAGCTCTTTGGGGAAAAGCGGTTTCTCTTGATAAAATATATGAAATACTCACAGTAAGACGTTCAACTCACCAAGAATATCCGAAAATTCTCTTTCAATTTGAATTAGGTCTTTTAAAGGAAAGATTCGATCTTTCTTTGAATGAAGAATATGTATTTGAGTTTGGATTTACTCGAAGCGCAAGGAAAGCTTTAGTCGTTGTGGATAGTCAAGGAAGAGAAAGTCGAATCAGTACATTAACCATTTACAAGGAGGAGCGCCCTCATGTTGATTGAAGAAAAAGAAATCGAACTTTTAAAAAGAGGAGAACCTCCAATTAATTCTGATATTCTAAAAATTATTACCATTGGTCGGGAACTATGGCTGGATTTTTTTAAAGAATACTATCTCAATAATTTTATTTATCAGGGTGGAAGCAAGGTCAAGGTTGTGGTTGGATCAGAAGGAACGGGTAAAACTCACTTATTGCGCTGCATAGAACAAGAGGCACGTGATCAAGGGTACGCCACCGTTTTTTTCTCACTCCGTGATTTTTATTTTAAATTAAATGACCTTACCTCATTGTACAAAATGATAGTCTCACAAATTGATTTAGAAGAGCTAGTCCGAGGCCTTTGCCGGAAAACAGCCAGTATGCTTGGATATGATAGCAATCATTATGATGGATCGGAACGCCTCCTTCCTATAATGGTTGAAGATGGTATGACGAAAGTTACAGCAGAAAAAGAAATTCGCAATACTGCCAGTCAAGTTTTTAAAGATGCTGATTTCGGTAGTTCATTCTCGGCTTTTGCCTATACAGTAGTTAAAGAACGTATGATAAAAGGTAAGGATGGAACCTTAACAACGGCTTTACGATGGTTGTCTGGTGAAAAATTAGAGCGACAGGAACGACAAACGACTTATTTATTTGAGAAACTGCAAAAATCGAATGCTCGTTATTGGCTTAATTCTTTGATTCGTCTATTGAAGTATGCCGGATGGAGTGGTTTGCTTGTTCTCATCGATGATGTAGATATCATAACCCGACGTTCTCCAGAAACAGCTCGCTATTATTACACACCAAATGCCATTAAAGATGTCTGCGAGATAATACGACAACTTATTGATGACACAGAGTTATTAGAAAG
>Ga0334888_1003494_pt1 | contig 15411 bp, 6 predicted proteins | sample GraSluR1_MG_FD_207227 | JGI IMG/M metagenome (GOLD analysis project Ga0334888, IMG submission 207227) | Sludge microbial communities from methane-producing bioreactor in Wageningen University, Netherlands - Granular Sludge_3_08-R1 | ecosystem: Engineered > Bioreactor > Anaerobic > Unclassified ...
TCGCCCCGGAGGTCGTGTTCCTCTTTTCGTCGATCCATTACGAAGGCAATCCCGAGTTGCTCGAAGGTCTTCACGACGGACTCGCGAACGCGCCCGTCGTGATTGGTGCAACCGGGGACGGGTTCTACGAGACGGAGGCGGTGGCCGAGATCGGAGCGTCGGCGCTCGGGCTGAACTCGGGTGGACGCGTGCAGTGGCATTTCGGCGCCGCCACGGGCGTCGCGGCCGACCTCGACGGCGCGTTGGACAGGTGCCTGGCCGACCTGACGGCCGCGACAGGCGGCGCGCCGCTGTCGCTCTGCATCGTGTTCGCCGATTTCCACGCCGACGCTGCGGCCCTGGTCGACGGCTTGGCCGAGCGAGTCGAAGCTTCGACCGTTGGCGGCCTGGCAGGCGACGAATACCGCATGGAACGCTGTTTCGTCTATGCCGGCCGCGCCGTGCTGGTCGACGGTCTCGTGATCCTCGGCGCCACCGGCGATCTGCGCTTCGCGATTCACGTCGCCGGCGACCTGATGCCGGTCGGCCAACCCGGCGTGGTGACGGCAGCCGACGGCACGCGGCTCGAGACGATCGACGACATCCCCGCCATGGCGTTCATCACCGCGCAAACCGGCAAGCCGCTCTCGATGGCCGATATCGGGATCAGCGCCTTCCAGCTGACCGGTAGCGAGGACCCGAACCTCTGTACGCTGCGCACGATTCGTCAGATCGAGGGGAATGACGGCAGCGTGACGCTCTTCGGCAGCGTGAGACAAGATCAACACATCCAGTTCTGTCACGCCTCGCCCGACGTGATCGTGCAGGGGGTCCGCGCGGTCAGCGCGCAGCTCGGCCGCGAGAGCGGCGAACCGGCGGCCGGCCTGGTCATCAGTTGCGCCGGACGCAAGCAGGTGCTGGGCCGCGATCTCGACCATGAAGTCGGCGCCATACAGGAAGGCTATGGCCGCGTGTTTCCGCTGGCCGGTTTTCCTTCCTTCGGCGAGATCGGCCCGCGCCGCAACGCGACCGGCTACACACGAACGCTATCCCACAACATGACCTACATCCTGCTGGTATTCGAGACCTGACGCAAGGAACAGCCGGCCATGACAGCGCGCCTGCTCACAACCCTGACGCCGCCGCCCCAGGGGTTCCGCCCAGTGGTGCTGACCAAACGCGAGTTGTTGTCCGGCACCGTGATCCTGCTGGTCGACGACCTCGCTGAGATCGAAGCAGTTCTACCGGGCGCGGTTTCGCGTATGCGCGGGCTGGTTCTGACCTTGTCCGGCCATTTCGCAGCCGAGAAACTGGGCTCGGCGTTTTGGCACTTACGGTTGCCGCCGCGAGATCTGATCACGTCGTTGGATCTCCTGGCGACCTTCGCCGTGATCATCGAAGACGGTTTCGCCGCCGCCGAGACGGCTGACGTCCGGACCATCGAGCTCGCCCGCGCGCTGACCGAACTCAATACCACCCGCCACGACTATCACGAGTCGCTCGCCCATTTGATGGAGTCGGAGGAACGATTCCGCGCGTTGGTCGAATCCTCGCGCGATTGGATCTGGGCCACGGACGAGCGGCTCATCTACACATACTGCAGCCCGCGTGTCCGCGATCTGCTCGGTTACGAGCCCCAGGACATGCTCGGCCGCGACTTCTTCGCCCTGATGCCGCCCGCCGAAGTCGAGCGTGTGGCGCCCTTGGTGGACGCGGCGCAGCGCGCCTGCCGCCCGCTCGTGAACCTCGAGAACATGAATCGACATCGCAACGGCCGCCTGATGACCCTCGAGACGAACGCGGTGCCGATCCTCGACTCCCGCGGCGGCTGGCGCGGCTATCGAGGTGTCGACCGCGATATCACCTCGCGCAAACGGGCCGAGGAAGAGCGCCTGCTGCTCGAGCGACGCGTGCTGCACTCGCAAAAACTGGAAAGCCTGGGGGTGCTGGCGGGGGGCATCGCCCACGACTTCAACAATCTGCTGGTCGCCGTGCTCGGCAACGCCGAGTTGGCGCTGACGGAAATGGCGCCCGGCGCTGCGGGACGCGAGTCCGTGGTCGACATCCGGCGGGCGGCGCTGCGGGCGTCCGAACTGACCAATCAGATGCTCGCCTACTCCGGCAAGGGGCGCTTCGTCATCGAACCGATCGACCTGAGCGATCTGGTGCGAGACATCGGCCACTTGCTGGAGATCTCCATCTGCAAACGCGCGAAACTGCAATTCGAGTTGGCTGCCGAACTGCCCGCGGTCGACGTCGACGCGGCGCAAATCCGGCAGATCGTCATGAACCTCGTGACCAACGCGTCCGAAGCCATCGAATGCACCGCGGGCGACGGCACGATCACCCTGCGCACCGGGCTCAAGAAAGCCGACCGGAAACTGCTGCGCGGGGTTGTGTTCGGCGAAGATCTGCCGGAGGGACCCTATGTGACGCTCGAGGTCGTCGACACCGGCTGCGGGATGACCGACGAAGTCCTGGCCAGACTCTTCGATCCGTTCTTCACGACCAAGTTCCAGGGCCGGGGTCTGGGTCTGGCCGCGGTGCAAGGAATCGTGCGCGGTCATCGTGGAACGCTGTTGATCCGCAGCGAACCGGGACAGGGCACCAGCATCACGGTCTTGTTGCCGGCGACTGCGGACCGCGCCCCGGTCGCAGCGGAGCCGCCGTACAGCGCCCCGAAGCTGTGGCGAGCCAGCGGTACCGCGCTGGTTGTCGACGATGACGAGAACGTCCGCCAATTCACCGCCCGCGTCCTGGAGCGGCTCGGTTTCTCCGCACTGACCGCGGACAACGGCGCGAGCGGCTTGGCGAGCTTTCGCGACCACGCCGACAAGATTGCAGTCGTGGTGCTGGATCTGACCATGCCGGGAATGAACGGGGAACAGGCATTCCGGCAGATGCGACAGATACGGCCCGACGTCCCGATCATCCTGGCCAGCGGTTACAACGAACAGGACGCCACCAGCCATTTCGCAGGCGCGGGTTTGGCGGGCTTCATCAAGAAACCGTTCACGATCGACGAGCTGACCACGATCGTGCGGGCCGCCGTGGAACGATGAACGGGCGGCGCGGTCAACGCACGAGGACGACCTTGCTCACCAGCGATCGCGCATCGACGCGGGCGCGCGCCAGATAGACGCCGCTGGCCATGGCGCGCCCCGCGTCGTCGCAGCCGTCCCACGTGAATCCATGCGGCCCCGCGCCGGCAAGCGGCCCTCGGAACAGCAGCGCGACACGCCGCCCGCGCACATCGTAGAGCCCCAACTCGCATTCGCGCGTGCCGCCCGGCAACAGGTCGAGCTGCACGGTCGTGCGCGGATTGCAGGGATTCGGATAGCACGCCAGCTTCGCAACGCGGCGCGCGGAGGGCACCTCCGGCGCGGCGGTGACGTTCTTGCCGTAACTGGTTTCGCGCCAAGTCAACGTGATCTGCGCCGGGCCGTCGCCGGCGCGGCGGATCTGCACGAAGCGCAAGTTGCCGGGCGCGGGCACGTCGATCGACGCGTCCGCCGACTGCCACGGCTCCCACTCGATCATCGCCAGCTCGTCGAACCAGGCGCGGCCGACCCCGGTCGCTGGCGGTTCGGCGCCACAGCGCAGTTCGAAGAAGATCCCGCTCGGCGGCGTCACGAGGTCGCGCCATTGCCGAGTCCAGCCGAGGTCGCCGGTCACTGGAGCGTCCACGTCGGTGCTCGTTAGTGGCGTCTCGCTCATGCGGCTGCTGTAGAAACGCACCATGATGCGAGCCTGGGGCACATTCTCGCCGCATAGCCAGCCGACCGCGGAATGCTCGTACAAGGGGTTGCAGGGCAGGTGCTTCTCGAGGTCGGTCCCGGTCTGCGTGCCGTCCGACCAAGTGCGGCGCAAGCCAAGCGACCGCGCACCGGCCAGGAACACATCGTCGTCGAGCCACTCGTCGGCGCTGTTGACGTCCCAGAGGTTGGCGCCCTCGTCCTCGAAGCCGCCCAGCCAGAGCAGGTCCCTGCCCCAGCGCACCTGCCAGCCGCCGCCGCCGCCGGTGACGGCCTTGACACCGCTGAAGAACCCTTCGGCGCCGACCGGACAGGGCGCCGAGACGGTGTATCCGTCGCGCGACTCGAGCGCGAGGTCGACTGTTCTGAACAACACGGTGGAGTCGACGGCGGCGCGCGACAGCAGCACCCGGCCGCGCACGCCGTCCGGTTCGCCGATCACGAGCGCGCCCATGGGGCGCGAATAGTCGGCCAGGCGCTCGACGATGTGGCGGGCCAAGGTGCCGGTGGCCGGGCGCGGAATCCAGTGGTCGATCCAGGCCGGGGTAAACGTGTAACCGGTGATGCCGGTCGCGTCGATGGTCAGCGTAAGGACCATCGTCGGCATGGTCTCGGGATAGTAGAGGTCGAAGACGAAGTTGCCGAGGCTGTGGGCGATGAGCCTGCCGTCGTAGACCTCGAACCCCTGCAGCACGTGCGGGTGGTGGTTGATCACCACGTCGGCGCCGAGGTCCAGGCCGAGGCGGCGCAGCGCGCGATCGCCGGGCGACGGTTCGTTGCGGAAATGGAACTCGGGGTCGCCCGGCTGCGGCGTCGTGGCCTCGACCGGCGGCGGCGCGGACAGGACAGCCGCCGGCGCGCCGCCAGCGGGCGGCGGCGCGGACTGGTACTCGTCGCCGCTGTGGGTCTGGACGATCACGATGTCGGACTGCTCGCGGCAGCCGTCGATCGCCCGCTGCAGGTTGTCCGGTAGCAGGTAGGCGAAGCCCGGTTTGTTGTAGCCCGCGTCGAGGAACGGCTGATAGTTCCATTGGCGGCCCGTGCGGTTGCAGAGCCCCGCGAAGCCGAGGCGCAGGCCCTTGGCGCTGTAGTAGACCGGCAGAAGCGCGAAGTACTCGTTCACGCCGGCGCCGCAGTAAGCGATGCCCAGCGTTTCGAGCCCATCGATGGTGTCGAGCATGCCGATCTCGCCGTAGTCGATGATGTGGTTGTTGCCGAGGGTGACCACGTCGATGCCGGCAAACGTCAAGCCGACGATGTTCTCGGGGCGGCTGCGGAACACGACGCTCTTGGTGGGATGCGGCGTACCGCGGCTGGTGTAGCAGACCTCGAGATTGGCCACGTTGACGTCGGCCGCCGCGCCGAAGATGCCGAGCGTGGGTTCGAAGAGCGCCTCCACGCCGTAGGTGTCGATGATGCCTCCGTTTGTCTCATAGCCGCGCCCGGTGAAGACGTCGCCGACGAAGTTCACCGTCAGGGGCAGGTCGCTCGGGCCCGGGTCGACGCTGATGCGGCAGAGATCGCTCCCCTGCAAGCCGTCGGGATCGACGACCACCAGACCGACGCTCCAGGGATGGTCAGCCTGCACGAGGAACGTGTGCAGCGGATCGGCGAGGTCGCTCGTCGTGCCATCGCCGAAATCCCAGGCGAAGGTGAACGTGTCGCTGTCGGGATCGAAGACCTTGGCCTGGAACTGCACATCCACTGCGAGCAGCCCGCGGGCGGCTTTGCGCACCTGCCGGACCGAGCTGAGGATGCGGCAGCGTGGGGCGTGCGGCAGGTCGAGCGTGACGTCGCGGATGTCGTCGAAGAACGTGATGCCGGGGACGCCGCTGTCGGCGTCGTTGACGTAGACCAGTCGGGTGATCGCCGTGGGCGCGGCGCCGAACGTGGCCCGCCAGGCCGCGCCGATCGGCAAGAGGAAGACATGCCAAGCGTTGCGGCTGAACGCGCCCTGGTAGACGGTCCACCAGTTGGTGTCGGGCATGAGCTGGGTGCCCCAGAACGTGTAGAACAGCACGTTGTTCGCGTCGCCGATTCCCAACGCCTGGATCTCGCCGACGCGATCGGCGCGCACCGCGACCTGCCAGACCGTCGTGTCGCAGACCGCGGCCGGTATGGCCAGGATCTGCTGCTTCCAGGTGTTGCCATCCAGGCGCAATGCCTGCGCGCCCGCATACGACTCGCCGACGAGCGCCCAGCCGTCGGGGTCGAGGTCCTGATCCTGGTAGCTGGTGAGGTCGATGGTCTCGGTTTCGAAATCCTCGATCACGACGCCGCGAGGAGCGGCGGCGGCCCCGGTGGCGACGGCCCCGGTGGCGGCGGCCAGCGCGGCCACGAGCAGCAAGTTCAGCCAGGCGACCGGCGAAACGGTTCGGCGCAGCATGGGAAACCTCCGATCAGCGCGAAAGGACCCCATGATGATAACACATTGAAGAGGGGCGGTTCACGACTCGTTCGCGGGCAACCCTCGCCGGCTGGACAGGTACATCGCATAGGTGCCGAGCCAGTGGCCGCCGGCGTAGTGCTCGCCGGTGGCGGCTTCGAGACCCGCGGCCGCATGCGCGCGGGCTGCGGCCGCCAGCGCCGGCAGCCGCAGATCGCCCGGCGGCAGGCCCGCGGCGACGCCGTCGAGCATCCAGGCACGGCTGAGGTTCAGGCCGTCGAGGTGCGCCAGCTTGCCGTCGGCGCGGTCGGTCACGATCGCCACGGGCAGCCAGCCGGCATCGCTGTCGCCAGGGATCTCAGGCAGGAACGCGGCGAGCCAGGCGGCGAACTCGTTCGGCGCGAGGACGCGCCGCATGAGGTCGGCCTCGGCCAACGCCGGCGAGAGGAAGTCCTGACCAGAGGGCTCGAACGCGAGATCGACGCCGCGGTCGCGCGCGTAGAGTCGGCGGCTCGTGTTCTCGACGAGCGCGGCGAGATCGTGCTGCCCCGCCGTGCGCGCGTAGTCGAGGATCAATCCGAAGGCGAACGCCGTCTGACTGTGTTCACCGGTGCGGATCGGATAGGCGAGCTTGGGCAGCCAGGCGGCGAGCCGGTCGACGCAGGCCTCCTCGAGCGGCGCGAGCGCGGCGGCCCAGTCCCCGGCCGCGACGGCATGCTCGACGTTGCCGGCGGCGGCGGCCCATTCGCGCAGCTCGGCCGCCAGCTGCAGCAGCCAGGCGAGGCCGTAAGGCCGCTGCCAAGGCTCGCGGCCCTCGCCCAGCAGGTATGCCGTCTCGACCGCAACGAGTTCGGGTCGCAGATGCCGCGCGAGCACGCCCCGGGCATCCGCCGCCAGCGGGTGCTCGGGATAGAGCCGCGCGAACCGCGCCAACAGCCAGTGCCCGTGCACGGACGAGTGCCAGTCGTAACAGCCGTAGAACGCCGGGTGCAGCGACCGAGGCGTTCCCTGGTCCTGGTCCGACTGCATCACGTGGGCTAACTGGTTCGGGTACTCCCGTTCGGCGCAGTCCAGGGCGAGCTGCACGTAGACCGCGGCCTGGTCGGCTGCAAAGACGGGCGGCGCCGAGTACGCAGTTGCTGCAAGCGGCCGGAACGCTACGAGCACCCAGATGACAACAATCGATAACGAGGGCAGCGGGAAAAGGCCACAGGCACGGGACACGGAGCACTCCCCGGAGTATCGCGAACGGGCTCGATCAATGCTGGTATCTTACCATTCGATGTCTCGGGCATCACCTTCTATCCAGCGCGATACCGGCCCGACAGGACCGCTGGCTGGTCGCCTCACGGGGGGCGATTCGGTGACTGCCCCCCGCGCGTCCTCTTGCGGTATCGACACGAGACTCAATCCACGCAATCGACGTCGAAGAAATCTTCACCCCAGCAGGATTCCACCCCGTTGCGGTAGTCGGGCACCTGCAAGCTGCCGGAGTAGTCAGCCATGTCCCAACGGATGAACCATACGTTGTCTGTATCAGCGTCGACATAATCGATCCGGTGGTGCGTCGCCGCCACAACGAAGGTCAGCACATCGCCCGCGGCATCGCCGGCCAGAACCTCGAGGCGCAGTTCACGTCCTACGGTGTCGTTATGCCAGGATACGAACGCAACAGCAGGAGCATCCGGCGCATTGATGTCATAAAAAGTCCATTGGCCGAGACGGCCCGCATCGTGCGTCGCGCCTGCGAACCAGAGCGCGTTTTGGATGCCGTCGTCCGGCACCGTCATTCGCAGCGTCCAGGCCGTACCGCCGTCCTGGGCGATTGCGCGCAGGCGAATCTGCGCTTCCCGTAGTCCACTGACGTAAGTATAGACCCAGATCCAGGAACCATCGGGCTGCCGTGTCGGCACCGTGTGCAGAGCCAGAGAAAACGCCGCGATCGGCGGCGTCAGCACGAGCCTCGTTACCGACGTGACGATGACCGCGCGCAGGTAGGCGTTGTAGAAGTTTTGGCGGCCAAATGTTTTTTGTTCCGGCTCGTCGAAGAAACTCAGGTCGATGTTCAGATACTCGGGATCGGGAAGAACCGGAGCCTCGGGCGCGGCGGCGACGTCCGGTGCGACCGGCGAATCATCGCCGCAAGCGGCGAGCATGTTCAGCGCAGCCAACGAGATGAGCAACCCAACCAGGGCTGCGGCGCGATTGGGGTAACGGTTTGGAATGGTCATGGCGGTCACTCCTGGATGAGGTCAGCATGCCGTACCTTACCGGTGGTTGCACAGAGTATGCCGGGTCGCTCTGAGCCACGCCATCGACGTATCCAATTGATATCGAACCGTTTGGGGAATCGACGGCCTCGTCAGGCAGCGCCACGACCTGTGGTTGTTGCGCACAGGTGTGAGGATCGCCGCGAGTCGATCTGCAACAGGCGGCGATCCCTGCAACCAGTCTTCGTTTTATCGATCCGCCTGTCCTTCGGGCAAGAGCACCACTCGGACCTCGTTGCCCGCCGTGAGGTACCGCCCCGCGGCGTCGCGCACCAGGTCGGTCGAGAGCGTGGCCACCTCGTCGGCGCGCGCCAGGATGCGGCGCGGATCGAGCCCCTCCTGGTCGCAGGTCACCAGTTGCTGCAGCCAGTGGCGGTTGGTCTGCAGGCGGGTCTGGTCCTCGCGCAGCTGTGTCTCGCGCACCTTGGCCAGCGTCTCGGCGTCGGGCCCGTGCGCGGCCATGTCGGCGAGCACCTCGCGCACCGCCGCGCTCAGTTCCTCGACGCGCTCGGGATCGCAACCCCAGCCGATGTCGATGCGGAAGGTCTCGCGCGGGATCTTCTCCAGCCTACCCCAGGTGCGGACGCCATAGGTGCCGCTCATTTCCTCACGCACGACTTGGCGCAGACGGATACGCAGGCAGTCGATGAGCGACTCCAGGGCGTACTCCGCCGGCCGCGACCACGGCGCGTGGCCGCTGAGCACCACCTGCACGTATCCCTTGGGGTCGAGGCCCTTGTGGATCGTCGCGGTGCGCAGCCCGACGGCGGTCGGCGTGCTGCGGTCGTACCAGCGGGGCTCGCGGCCGCTCGCCGGCAGGTTGCCGAGGTAGGTGCGGGCCAGCGGTTCGAGGTCGCCGGGGGTGACGTTGCCGACAAAGAAGAACGTCGCGCCGGCGAAGTCGGCCGCCTGCAACCGGTAGAAGGCGAGGCCGTCGGCGAGGTTCACGCGATCGAGATCGGCGACCGTGAACGGCCGTTGCTCGGGCGCGCGGTCGTAGAGCAGCACCTGCACACTGTCGCGCAGCGCCGTCATGGGGTCGGCATCGCGGCCCTGCAGCCAGGTGCGCATGCGTTGTTGCCAGGATGTAAACGCGGCGGCGTCCTCGCGGAAAGACGTGGCGTAGAGCCATACCAACTGCAGCAAGGTCTCGAGATCCCGCGGCGAGGCGCTGCCTTCGAAGCCGCTCGCCAGCGACGCGACGTTGGGCGAACACGAGACGACCTTGCCCGCCAACGCCTTCTGCAGCGCGACCGGGTCGAAGGCACCCACGCCGCTCTCGGCCACGCCGCGCGCTGCGGTGCCGGCCAGCCGGCGCTGCTCCGAGTCCGCGACGACCGAAGCGCCGCCCCAGCGGTAAGCGCGCATCAGGATCTCGTCGTTCTTGAACGCCGTGGGTTTGACGACTATGCGCACGCCATTGGCCAGAACCCAGGTGGTGGTGCCCAGCTCGGCGTCGGTCTCGGTGTGCGTGACAGCGGCAGGGCGGGGCGGCATTGCCACCAGCGGGGCGTCCACCGTCTGGTCTTCGTACGGCGCGACATCGCCCGCCATCGTCGCGGCGATCACCGCGGCGACGTCCACTTCGGCGGGATACGCCAGCCCGTCGCGGTCCGGTCCCGAGATCGCCACGACGCGATTGCGATCGGTCATCAGGCCCAGGATCGCGGCTTCGACCTCGACCTCCGTGATGCCCGGCAACAACTCCTCGTGGCGGCGCAAGAGGTCGTCGACTGGGGCCAGGTTGCCGCCGTAGAGGAAATGCCGCATGTACTGGAACGCCCACGCGCGCGATTCGGTCTTGTCCTGTTCCTCGACCCGGCGTTGCATCTGGCGCAAGGTGCGCACCTTGGCGCGTTCCAGTTCGCCTGCAGTGAACCCGTGGCGGCGCACGCGCTCGGCTTCGACCGCCAGGACTTCCAGGGCGCGGACCGCGCCGCCCTCGGGCGCGAACGCGGTCAGGCTGAAGCTGCTCGCCGTGCGGGTGAACTGCCGGTAACCGGCGCGCGCCATGCTGAACGGCGGGTCGGCATCGCGGGTGCGCTCTTGCAGGCGATTGCGCAGCATGTCCAGGCCCAGGTCCCGCACCATTTGCCAGCGCAGCTCACCCGCCGTGGTCACACGCTCGGGCGCACTCTTCCAGAGCAGTTCGACCCCGGTCCGTGTGGCCTCGGGATCGGTCACGACCGACACGAGCAACTCGGCGTGATCCGGCACCGGCGGTTGTTCATGGACGCGCGGCGGGTCGGGATCCCGCAGTTCGGCGAAGACCTCGCCGATCTTGGCGACCATCCGCTCGCGGTCGAAATCGCCGACCGCGACCACCGCTTGCAGGGACGGCCGGTACCAGTCGCGGTAGAAACGGCGGATGGTGTCGTACTCGTGGTTGGCGACGATCTCCATATCGCCGATGACGTTGCGCCGGCCGTACTTCGAGCCGTGAAAGAGCACGGGCAGTTGCCGGTTCCAGATGCGATCGTCGGCGCCGAGGCCTCCCCGCCACTCTTCGATGATCACGCCCCGTTCGAGGTCGATCTCCTCGTCTTCGAACTGGACGCGGTGCGCCCAGTTTTCGAGAATCTTCAGGCCGGTGTCGAGCAGCGTCTCGTCATCGGTGGGCACCTGCAGCATGTAGACCGTCTGATCGAAACTGGTGAAGGCGTTGATCTCCGGACCGAACGCCATACCGATCGATTCGAGATAATCGATCAGGGCTTGCTTGGGATAGTGCTCGGTACCGTTGAACGCCATGTGCTCGGCCATGTGGGCCAGACCGAGCTGATCGTCGTCCTCGTCGACCGCGCCGGCCGCCACGACCAAAAACAGGGAGGCTCGTTGCTCCGGCCGCTGGTTCTCGCGCACGTAGTAAGTAAGGCCGTTGGGAAGGGTGCCGACCGCGACCGCGGGATCGCTCGGCAGCGGCAACGATTTGGCCTTTTGCACCGAGGGCGCGGCCTGGGTTGCCGTCTCGGCCGGCGGCGCCGTTCCGCAGCCGACCGCCAGGCACGAAACCAGGACCAGCGTGAGGCAGAACATCAGCGTTTGGCGTAACATGAGCAAATCCTCCCGTAGTCGTTCGATCCTCACGGTTTCGGCGTGGATTTCGCGGCTTCACTCAAGATAACCAGACCGTTGGCCGCGTCCATCTCCTCGAGCAACAGCGCGCGCAGATCCGGCCAATCGCGCGGCTCGATCCCCGCCTGCGACAGCTCCAGCGTGCGTTGATAGGCGAGCCAGTCGTCGCTGTTGACCGCGTGCACGGCGAACGTTCCCGCGCGATTGTCGAGGCGGCGCTCCGACGGTAGATGACGAACCTCGCGGCCGTCCAGGCGCAGCCGCACGGCGACGATCTGCACGAACGGCGCCGCCAGCAGCACCGGCGAGGTCCTTTGCGCGTCGACCACGTGGACGTCGCGCGGCAGAGCGTCCCTCGCGCCGCCCTGCGGAGCGCCAAGTTGCAGGCGGTGATCGCCGGTTTCCTGCTTCGGCGCTGGCACCTCGACGTCGAACTCGAGCACACTCGTCGCGGCGTCGAGGCGGCGCGGCGCAGTCCGCGTCGCCGTCGCGCCCAGCAGAACGCCGGCCAAGATGCCGGTCGCGACCTTGTCCAGGCCGCCCTTACCGGTCACGATCGCTCCGTGCAGTTCGCAGGCGCCGCTACCGGCGATCTCACCCGTGCCGCGCCACGCGCCCGCGTCGCCCGGTTCGAGCACCAACGTCACCGCGAGGCTGCCCGGCTCGCCGCGCGGTTCCTGGACGCCGCCGTCCGGCGCGATGATCAAGCGCGTCGCCGCCGGACGATCGTCCGCGTCGTGCACGGTGCCGCCGCCGACGTCGATCAGGCGGGTCACGCCGCCCATGCCGGCGCGAGATCCCGCGTCGACCAGCAGACACAGGTCGCCGGTCCATTCGGCCGCCTCCGGCAGCATCGCCGATTGGGGCGCCGGCAAATCCACCAAGTAGACCGGCTGCACGGCGCAGCCCCATTCGCGCAGCACCGCCGCGTAGACGATTGCCCGATCCAGCGCGCTGGCGTAGCCGGTCGCCCAGGTGCGGTCGGCGGATCGGGGCGCCAGGCGCCAGAAGCGGTCGTCGTAGCGGATCGGGCGGATCGCCTCGGCGACGAACGCCGCCACGGCGTCGACCAGGGCATGGCCGCCCGCGGCCTTATCCAGGTGCAATCGCGCCGCTGCGAGCAGCTCCGGTCCCGCGACCGCGGCCGCGTCGAACGCCGCCCGCCACGCGGCCCGCCACGCGCGGTCCGGCCAGGTCGACCAGAGGACGGCCGGCTCGTGCAGCAGCGGGCGGGCGGTCGCCGGCCGTTGCAATGCGGGCGATCCGTCGACGCGCCAGGTGAACGCACGCGCGCCATCGCCGGTCACGCGCGGCGCCGGCGCGCCGTTCCACGTCTCGTACCGCAGCTCGGCCCCGGCCGGCATCCGCACCGTGTACTCGGTGAGCACCGCCGGATCGCGCTGCGGAATCACGAACAGGCCGCTCGCCCCGCTGCCGCCGCCGGCGCCCGCACCCGCGTCCGCGCCGGCCGCCGCCGCCAGCCGCTCGGTGATCGTATACGCGGTTTCCATGATGCACGGCAGCTCGACGCCGTCGTGCAGGAGCATGGTCTCGCGCATGGTCGTGTAGTCGTGGGCGCGGTCGAGCGCGTACGGCAGCGTCGGCACCACTGCAGTCGCGCTGATTTGGGCGGGATCGGGCCACCAGCGACCGTCGCGCCACGTGCGCAGCGTCTCGACCGCGAGCGTGGAGGTGGCCTCGTTCCAGGGCACGCGCAGATCGGCGTGGCTGCTGCGCCCCACCGACGTGCCGATCCAGACCACGCGGTGGATGCGGGTGGCGATCTTCGCCGGTTCGCCCGGCGCGCCCGTCATCGTCACCTCGCGGCTTTCCAACAAGAGCACCGCGTCCCAACGGGCGAGGTCGTACTGCGCCTGCGCCTGCGCCCAGAGCGCGTCGAGGTCGTGGCCGGACGAGACGCCCATGGCTTGCGCTCGCACCGGCCGTGGCGCCAGCAGCGCACCGGCCAGCAGCAGAACCGCGAGCGATCCGCGCGTTGTCATGGTCATCACTTGCCCTCCTGCGTGAAGCGCAGTGTCTGGTCGCGCCACGAGCCGAACGCATCCATGGCCTGCTTGAAACCGGGGTAGCCGTCCGGCGGGATCTGGCGGCGGCGCACCTCGGCGCGGCCGGTGACGGTTAACTTGCGGCCGTCCTGGCGGACCTCGCCGCGGCAGGCGGCGTAGGTCGCGGCGACGGGCTCGAGCTTGGGCTCGTCGGCCAGGCGCCAGCCGCGCGGCAGTTGGATCGTCTCCTCGGCGTCGAGCAGTTGCGTGTACCAGAGCAACAGGTCGGTCGTGCGCTCGGCGGGCCAATCGCGGCTGCCGGCGTTGAAGAAGTTGCCGCTCGCGGTCACCAGCCGCAGCAGCGGGCTGGTGAACTCCCAGGCGCCCGCCGCCTCGGTCGCGAAGCGCGGGATGCGGTAAGTGATCTCGAGCCACATGTCGCCGCTGAAGTCGTCGGCCTGGCGGTAGTTGACCGTGACGTTCTCGACGCGGCGGCTGACGGCTCCGAGCGTGCGAGTGACCTGTTCGACCACTTCTTGCCGGCGCGCATTGTTGACGATGCGCCGCAGGCGGCTGTCCGAGGCGCCGCCGCCCTGCAGCTTGATCGTGCCGGTGAGCGTGCCGTCCTGGGCGAGCACGGCGTCGTGGCGCGCGACAAGCGGGGACTCCTGCGGCGGGCTGTAGGCGATGCGGTCGAGCGTCTCGCCCGCGGGGGTGCCGACAAGGAAGTGCTGCTCGGTCTCGAGTTTGGACCAGATGTCGTTGTTGAAGGGCACCCAAGTGGGGTCGTACATGACGAAGGTTCCGTCGGCGAGGCGCAGCGCCGTCACGCAATGGTTGAACTGGTCGGCCGGAACCATGTCGATGCGACTGCCGGCCATGGTCATGGCGGCGTAACTGTCGAGACCCGCCGCGCGCAGCATGGTGATCAGCATCCCGGCGATGTCCTTGCACACCCCGGACCGCTGCTCGAAGATCATCGCGCCCGCATGCAGCGTGAAGCCCTCGCCCTCGCCCATGGTCTGGCCGCTGTAGCGAATGTTCTGGGCCACCCAGTGTAGAAGCGCCTTGGCTTTGCGTTCGTCCGCGGCTTTGGCCAGACCGGCCTCGCGCAGGATCTCGTCGACCTTGGCCTGGATGGCGGGCGTGACCTCGAACTGATCGCGATTGACGTCGAAGAACCAGCGGCTCTTGGCCTCCCAGCTCTCGACCGTCGCCATGACGGCCTTGTGCACGATGTCGCTCGCCGCGGGCTGGCTGGGTTCGTGCTTACGCGCCGGCATGTTCCGGCACCACCAGGCATACGTGGTGGTCTCGGCGTTGTAGGTCACGCTGGAATAGAGCGCGCCGTTGTAGGTCTCGGCGTGCAGGCGTTTATCCGCTGGCAGCACCAACTCGTAGCGCTTCTCGACGAGCGGCACGTCGTCCTGGAAGAGGACGATGTCGAAATATTCGCCGGGCATGGGCGGGATGTAGCGGTCGTCGTCCGGGGCGCCGGCGATGCGCTCGGCGCGCGCCGCGCTTGCCACGCCGGCGGCTTCCGCGCCGCTGGCGCGGTCGCCGAGCAGCGCGTAGGTGTAACCCTTGCGGAACGTGACCACTTCGATGCCGTCGCCCACCTCGAGTCGCGGCAATTGCAGCGTCTTGATGCGGTCGCCCCAGTAGATGCCGGCTTGCGGCGCGGGGAGATCGGCGATCCCGGCGACATCGACTGCGAGCCGCTCCTCGCCGCGCAGCACCGCAACGTCGCGTACCTCGAGGTGCTGGCTCTGCGGATCGTAATGCCACCGCAGCACGGACTGGTCGCGGCAGCCGGCCGGGGTCAGGACTTTCACGAGCCGGTAACCGTCCACGTAGGTCACGCCGCTGGGCTTGACGCGGTTGACGTCGTGCTCGAACACGACGACGTGATCGGTGTCCGGGTAGCGATCGGCCGCGCC
>Ga0334888_1003504_pt1 | contig 15376 bp, 10 predicted proteins | sample GraSluR1_MG_FD_207227 | JGI IMG/M metagenome (GOLD analysis project Ga0334888, IMG submission 207227) | Sludge microbial communities from methane-producing bioreactor in Wageningen University, Netherlands - Granular Sludge_3_08-R1 | ecosystem: Engineered > Bioreactor > Anaerobic > Unclassified ...
CCTCCAGTTTGATCACTGACTCCTCCTCGGCAGATTCCTCGTCCACCGAGAAGCCTACGTCACTTGGAGGGGGGTCAGTTTTCGACCGGCGTTAGTGGGTCAGTTTCGCACCGGCACCTACACCAAAGATGTTCACCAAACCCCAAAGATGTTCACCCCTGAGAGTGAACACCTTTGCAGCGACGTGAACACCTTTGGGCCGGAACTCGCCACCAAGGTGGCGCCTCTCCCTCTGGGGGGAAGGGCCGAGATATGACGGCGCGAGAGCTACTCGAAGATGCCGCCCGCCAGTGGGTGATTGTCGAAGCCAAGCGAGAGAAGCTCTTCCTGGAGTCCATCTCCGGGGAGGTGCCCGCCGATCTGATCGAGAAGTGCCGAGCGCACAAACAGGAACTCTTGCGCCTCCTGCGGTGGGAGGCGCAGGCCGATGAGGCTCTGCTCGAATCGACCCGCACTGTTGCGAAGCTACTGGGTGAGTACCAGGGTTGCTCACTCGACGACCACTCAGCCTGGGATGCCTTCGACCAAGTGATTGACCGAGCCTATCTCAATGAAGACCTCGGCGCTCTGAAGCAGGCTCTCGACAGTCGGGAGCAGTACGCCAAAGAGATGTCCATCCTGCACCGGAAGGTGGGGTAATGAGCGCTCCCTACAGCGCCCACCGGCAGCCGAAGAACATGGGTGACGCGGTGAGACTCTTCTGCCTTGAATGCCAAGGTGCCCATGAAGCCTACAGCGACAGCGACGGCCACCCCGTACCCGAGTACCGACCCTTCACCGCAGTGAGAGACTGCCCGTCAGCGAGCACCTGCTCCTTGTGGCCGTACCGGTTTGGCAAGGACCCGAAGAAGAGTGAAGCGGCCAAAGCACGAGTCAGAGAGAACCCCGACCTGATAGCAGGGCTGCGATGAGTCATCCGGCCCGAGAGCGCCGCAGGAAACGCCGCGAGAACGCGACGATAGACGAGGTGAAGGTAATCTCTCATGCCAGCGTGCGCGACGCGGCCCTTTACGGGTAGCTGGGACACTGACGAAGAGCCGTACGGCGCAGCAATGAGCGGCTCGCCTTGACCGACTACACGCCGAAACAGGAGAAGAAGCTGAGAAGAGAAGCTGTGAGTAACATACTCATCCAGCTAAAGGCTGAACGCAACTATAGTTCCTGATAACACCCATATTGTGTTACTCCATTAGGGTGTGCGCTCTCCACAGCTGTATCTCTTATTCTCAAATATTCCTTTTTACTGGCGCACATAGTCGATTGGCAGTCTACCTTCACCGCTTGTCGTGCACTCGAAGAAACGATTTGTCTCATTGAGTGCCTTTGGTTGTATCTTATCGGCTCACTTTGGCCGTGTATTTTCACATCAGCTCCCCTTCTTCAGGAGCTCCCACAGGACTTGCGCGACTTCCGCACGCGAAGAAGATGCCCACGGATCCCAGCCAGTCCCAAAACCGATAAGACCCGATGTGAGTCCGTTCCATTCCGCCCTCCGGACGTTAGTAGCGTGAACGCCGCTGAATGACGGCAGGCTCCCCAAGTACCCGGCCGGTGGGTGACCAAGAACTCCTGGCATGATGCTGTCGGCTGCTCGCACTACCATCGTCAAGACTTGAGCGCGCGAAATGTTCTGCCACGGTGCGAAGGTGCTCGGTCCGGTCCCCTGGGTGATTCCGTACAGAGCAGCCGCAGCAACGTATTCATGCGGATAGAGACTGTGCGGATCGTCCGGACCCAAATCGGTGAACGGACAGACCATAGCTTCATTCACACTTAGCCCCATCGTGCCACAGATCATCTTTGCGAACTGCGCCCGCCAAACTGGATTATCAGGACGAAATTCAGCGTAGCCCTGCTCCACATAGCCACTGATGATGCCCGCCAGGGCCATGCCCTGTATAGCTTCAAAGTACGGATGCCCCTCCCCAACATCGGCAAATGCTGGCACTGGCGATGTCGTCGTTGTAGTAGTGGCGGTAGTGACGGAACTCGTGGTCGTTGTCGTTGGCGGAAGCGTGGTACTCGTTGTTACTGGGGGAAGTGTAATTGTAGTTGTAGTAACACTAGGCTTATAAATTAAGTAACCAGTGTTCGGTATGACATCTGCCTGGTCTGTGCGATAAGGATTAAACATAAACCCATAAAAGCGAAAATTTGTATAACTAGGAAGTAAAGAAAATGGAATAGCTGCAACAATTCCATTTTCGTACGTCTTACAATAAATTGTAGCGTATTCAAATGTATTAGGATTGTTAGATGGCTGCCGAATCATTACACCTGAAAGACCTGAAATGGAACTATAGTCAATACGCAGTGAATAGTCAGCTCCTATTCCTGGCGCACTCCACTGATAACCTGTCGCATAAGATCTATCAGTATCGAACTGAATCGAGAAAACATCGCTACCATATAAATAGCTGGGTGAATAGAAATCAACAAAAACCGCTAGAGCCTGAACCTCATAGTCAGTAGCAATCACAACATTCTTTATATCCGATCTATTGCCTTCGTACGGGTCGTCATATATTCTTCCTTGTGTTAGTTCGAGAGCTTCTAGATTTGGCTCCCAGTCTGCAAGAAGGGGTGAGAGCATCTCTGTTTCTTGCGGCACGGAAATCTTGGTCCACGCCTCCAGCGAGTCGCTCTTCGCCATGCCATGCGTTTGCGAATTGGCAGAGGAAGAGGGAGAGGGAGAGGCGAACACCAATGAAGCAAAGACGAGAAGAACAAACACCGCAAGAACACTGAAGATTATTCTGGAAACAAGCACTCCCGGATACTGGTGTTTTGAGCCCATTGCATCCCCTTCCTCGCGATACCTCGAAACGGTGGCAGTGCACCTCATGATCCTCAGGTGCCCCCCGTTTCATCGTGGCCCCAAGGTCACGTTCTGTCAAGTTATGTATGAGAACTGATGCTCTGGCCTTTGGTTGATCGCCTCAGCTTGACATGAGCAAGGGCGTCATCTCCTCCTTCACCAGCTCTTTGACGGGACGGGTGGAAGCCCCGCGTAGGTAACGTTCGCAGACGACGGCCAGAGCTGCACTGTGGCCACAACCCAGCAGTTCTTTGCGGCACATCCCTTGTCATCTCAGGGCTTGCCGCTGCCGAGCAGGGAAACCGGCGTCCTGCTTCCTGGCGGCGCAGTCTGTCCCCATACTAGGCGTCTATCATGGCTCCACGCAAGCAATCCCGGATAAGCAGATTAGGGCCTACGGTTCATATCTATTCCGTTTCAGTCTAAGATGGCACTGGTGCGAGAGCATTTCTGTCGCAGCAGGCCAACCGGCGGACACCTACGGGGGAGAACCTGATGGCGCAGGTGGTAATCGAGAACCCGGTCATCAACTCTGCATTCTCAGAACCCCGTCGTCACTTCAAGTTCGCCGATGACGGGATCACCGACGAGATCATCGAGGCTCGACGCCTGAGCGCCTACTTTCTTCCCATCCCCGCACCGAAGACCAAGGGCAAACAGCTTGAGTTCGAGACAGAATGGCTCGCAGAGCGCGAACAGCCCAACGAGTTCATCAATGAGGTGCGCCAGCGGGTCCGCCTGTGGCGCGAAAGCGGCCACCCTGGAGTCACTCACACTACGAGTCGTCTTCTTGAGCACTGGACGAGTCCCGACCGAGAGCGACCCCTCTTCTTCTGTCAGGTCGAAGCGTTGGAGACAGCCATCTATGTCACCGAGGTAGCTGAGCGGCGCGGCGACAACTGGATCGAGAATCGCCTGCGTGAGTTCAGCGCCGAGCACAACCCTGACCTCTTTCGCATGGCCTTCAAGATGGCCACCGGCAGCGGTAAGACTCTGGTTATGGCTATGCTCATCGGCTGGCATACTCTCAACAAGCTGGCCAACCCACAGGACCGCCGCTTCGGAGATACGTTCCTCATCGTGACCCCCGGCATCACTATCAGAGACAGGCTGCGGGTTCTCCTTCCCACCGATCCCGAGAACTACTACCGCAAGATGGACCTGGTGCCTGAGGATCTACGGGAGGAGTTGCAGAAGGCCAAGATACTGATCACCAACTATCACGCCTTCATCCATCGGGAGCGCGCCTCCACCACGAAGGCGGGGAAGCTCGTTCTCTCCGGAGGCAAGGAGAACGCAGCCAGCCCCTTCACAGAGACCCCCGAACAGATGGTGCGCCGGGTCTGCCGTGATCTGGGTAACAAGCGAAACATCATTGTGATCAACGACGAGGCCCACCACTGCTATCGCTCACGGCCTGGGACAAAGGAGAGACTGACAGGGGAGGACCGACAGGAAGCCAAGGAGCGCGAGAAAGAAGCCCGCGTGTGGATATCGGGCGTGGAAGCGGTCAAGCGCAAGGTGGGAGTGCCGGTGGTGTACGACCTCTCGGCCACGCCCTTCTTCTTGCGCGGCTCGGGTTACGATGAGGGCAAGCTCTTCCCATGGGTGGTGTCCGACTTCTCCCTTATCGACGCCATCGAGTGTGGCATCGTTAAGGTCCCTCGGGTGCCGGTGGCGGATGACTCCAACCTCACCGAGGTCCCCACCTACCGCAACATCTGGGTCCGCATCCGTGATCATCTGCCCAAGAAGGGGCGCAAGACCGAGGAGGTGGGTCTTTCAGTCCTGGGCCTGCCCAAGGAGCTGGAAGGGGCCTTGCGCAGTCTCTACGCGAACTACAAGAAGCACTATGCGCTGTGGGAGGAGATGGCCGAGAACATCACGGGAGGTCAACGTCTCACTCCACCGGTGTTCATTGTGGTATGCAACAACACCAACGTCTCCAAACTGGTGTTCGATTGGATTGCCGGTTGGGAGAAGCCGCTTGCCGATGGCAGTACGGTTCTGGTCCCCGGCAACTTGGACCTCTTCGACAATGTGGAGGGAGAACGCTGGACCTCTTGGCCCAACTCCATCTTGGTGGACAGCAAGCAGCTGGAGTCCGGTGAGGCTATGAGCGCTGAGTTCAAGAAGATCGCGGCCACGCTCATCGAGGAGTTCAAGTCCGAGTACCGGGAGCGCTTCCCTGGTCGCGACCCCGACTCCCTTACCGACGAGGACCTGCTGCGGGAGGTCATGAACACCATCGGAAAGCCCGGAAAGCTGGGAGAACAGGTGAAGTGCGTGGTCTCGGTCTCCATGCTCACCGAGGGGTGGGATGCTAACACTGTCACTCACATCTTGGGGGTTCGAGCCTTCTCCACGCAGCTCCTGTGCGAGCAGGTCGTGGGACGGGGACTTAGACGTACCAATTACGCTCCCGATGAGGACGGTATGTTCTCTCCCGAGTATGCCGAGGTCTATGGGGTTCCTTTCTCGTTCATTCCTTGCGCCGGGGCGACTCCAACACCAAAGCCGCCCAAAGAGGTCCACCGAGTACGCGCCTTGCTCGAACGCCAAGAGCAGGAGATCAGCTTCCCCCGACTCTTGGGCTATCGCTACGACTTGGGCACCACCAAGCTCTCCGCGGAATTCACTCAAGACTCCATGCAGGTTCTCTCCACTGAGGATTTACCCATGAAGACCGACGTATGGCCCATCGTGGGAGAGAAGACCGTCCACACGCTGGACGAACTCAAGAACCGGCGCATGCAAGAGGTCGAGTTCTTGCTGGCCAAGCTCACATTGGAGAAGTACTTCCGTTGGGATGGTGAGGAGCGCCGCGACAAGACGAAGGAGCATCACTTCGACTCGGAAGTACAGTCGTGGCTCTTTCCGCAGATACTGAGCATCACCCGTGACTGGCTGAAAGAATGCGTCATCTGCAAAGACCAGTGCTTTCCTCAGTTGTTGCTGCTGATCGAATTCGCGCATGACGCTGCCGATCGCATCTATGCAGCTATCGTCAAGGGCGACCCGGGAGAGCGGCGACTGAAACCCATTCTCCAACCTTACGACACCATCGGCTCCAGCCGTTATGTGGACTTCGATACCACCCGCCCGGTCTACGCCACCGCCGAAGACAAGTGCCAGGTTTCGCACGTGGTCATGGATTCGAGCTGGGAGGGAAAGGTCGCGGAAGTGGTGGAGAGTGCCGAGGCCATGCCCGAGGTCATCTCCTACGTGAAGAATCACGGCCTGGGCTTCTACATCCCCTACACCATCAATGGGGAGCAGCACCGCTACATCCCTGACTTCATCATCAAGCTGGCCACGCCAGACGGAGGTGAGGTCCACCTCATTCTGGAAGTGACAGGCCAGGGAAGCAAGGAGAAGGGGGCCAAGGCCAGCACTACGCGCAACCTGTGGGTACCTGCCATCAACAACCACGGTGCCTTTGGAACGTGGGGCTTCCTGGAGATCACCGATCCGTGGGATGTGGCCAACACCATCAGAGCTTGGGTGGCCAACATACAACCAAAGACCGAGTGCCGAGCACAGGGGGAGAGTTGACAATGGCCCGAGGCAAGAAGGGCAAAGGCGGGCCGACCCCCGTCGATAGCCTCAAGCACCAGGACCGTAGGCCCAACATCCCCACCGAGGAACTGCGCGACTTCGTGAAGGACAAAGACAAGAATCCGAGCAAGCTACTCTACCCACGCGATCCGTCTCTGGACCCGCAGCTGGTTTGGCAAGGCAAAGACGAGCAGGACCGCGAGGACCTGACGGTTCCCATTGTACCTGTGTTCATTCAGGAGAAGATCCACCCGCAAGCACTCATTGAGAACCTGCGGAAGACTGCGCGGGAGGGGGAGCCAGAGCCTGAGTTGTCCCTCTTTGACACCTTCAACGGTCTGGAGTTCGAGGAACTAATCGACTTCTACCATCATGACCAGAACTGGGCGAACCGCATGATCTTGGGAGACTCTCTTTTGGTGATGGCATCGCTCGCCGAGAAGGAGGGCTTCAAGGGCAAGGTCCAGATGCTCTACATGGACCCGCCATACGGAATCAAGTTCGGCTCCAACTGGCAAGTATCGACTCGCAAGCGGGCGGTACAGGACGGCAAGCTGAAAGAGGCCACCAGACAGCCTGAGCAGGTCAAAGCCTTCCGAGATACCTGGGAGATAGGGGTCAACTCCTATCTACCCTACCTGCGTGACCGCCTGGCTGTCGCCAGGGACCTACTCACAGAGAGCGGCAGTATATTCCTCCAGATGGGAGACAAGAACGTACACCGCGTTCGTTGCCTCCTCGATGAGGTCTTTGGGGATGAGAACTTCGTTAGCCAGATACAGTTTGTGACCACGGGAGGGCAGACTCAGCTTGGGCCAGCTAGCGTCACAGATCATCTGCTCTGGTACGCCAAGAATAAGGACAGCTTGAAGTATCGGCCCTTGGTTGTGGCGCAGGAAAGGAAGTCTCTTTCGCCGACGATCTCATGGTATACAGAACTGGAGTCTGGCGAGATTCGCTCTCTCGCTCGACACGAGGTTGCGAACCCCGACAGCCTACCTTCGTCTGCGCGACTGCTATGGTTATCCGATCTGCTGTCACGCTCAGGCGGTCCGAGCACCCAGTTCGAAGTCTCAGTCGGTTCCCGGGGATTCGTGCCTAGTCGCGGCGGATGGAGGACCGGCAAGGACGGCATGACCAAGCTCCAGATCGCGGATCGGCTCTTTGTGAAGGGGAACACGCTTCTCTTCAAGCGGTTCCTTGATGACTACCCGTTCAGCGAGTTAACCGGTCTGTGGCTTGACACCCAGATGGGTGGCTTCGCAGCCAAAGACAAGGTCTATGTCGTCCAGACTCATACCAGGGTTGTGGAACGTTGTCTCCTCATGACCACTGACCCTGGCGATCTCGTCCTCGATCCCACCTGCGGCTCCGGCACCACCGCCTATGTCGCTGAGCAGTGGGGCCGTCGCTGGACCACCATCGACACCAGCCGCGTAGCCCTTGCCCTGGCCCGCACTCGGCTCATGGCAGCCAAGTACCCTTACTATCTCTTGGCCGACTCACGCGAAGGGATTCGCAAAGAGGCTGAAGTCACCAGCAAGGTTCCGAGTAACGTGCCAACTCAAGGTGACCCGCGGAAGGGTTTCGTTTACAGACGCGTGCCTCATGTGACCCTCAAGTCCATCGCCAACAACCCGGATATCAGAGACGGCATGAGCCGCACCGAGATCGACGCTGCCATCGCCCGGCACGCCGACACCGAACTCCTGTTCGACCAGCCATACGAGGACGCGAAGCGCATCCGTGTGACCGGCCCCTTCACCGTGGAGAGCCTGTCCCCACATCGGATGCTATCGGGCGAACAAATTCGTCCCGATACCGAGGAAGTGGCGGAGGCAGAAGCAGAGGCCGGTGAGTTCGACCAGTTGGTCGTAGAGCACCTGAGGAAGAACAGGGTGCAGACCGGCATCAAGAACTGGACCATCGACTTCGACCGGCTGGACAGCTACGCGGGGGAGTGGCTCCAGGCTGTAGGAGAGTTCCGTGAAACTGACGGGACTGTGCGAACGGCTGCGGTGTCCATCGGACCCAAGTACGGGACCGTGACTCGCGAACAGGTGAAGGAGGCAGCCAAGGAGGCGGTCAGGGGCAGCGGTCACGATGTTCTTCTGGTCTGTGGTCTGGCGTTCAACCCCGATGTCTCTGAAGAGGCAAAGCAGTACGGAAGACTGCGGGTGCTCATCGTCCGCATGAACCCGGACCTCGCCCTGTTCAACCAAGACCTGAAGAACACGGGGACCGGCAACCTCTTCATGGTGTTCGGGGAGCCAGACATCACCATCGAGGCGCAACCGGACGGCCAGCTGGTGGCCGAGATCAACGGTCTTGACATCTACGACCCTACCACGGGCCAGATCAGGAACTCCTCCACGGACGAGATTGCCTGCTGGTTCATCGACACGAACTACAACGAGGAGAGCTTCTTCGTTCGCCACGCCTACTTCACCGGCGCTGGCGAGCCATACAAGAAGCTGCAGCGGGCACTCAAAGCTGAGATCAACGAAGAGGCGTGGGCATCACTCTACTCAACCCGCAGTCGCCCGTTCGCGAGGCCAGAGACCGGGAAGATAGCCGTCAAGGTCATCAACCACTACGGGGATGAGGTGCTGAAGGTCTACGCGCTGTCTGGGTAGGTGCTGAAAACACTACGCAAAATACTGAGTGGGGTTATATATACATATGCAGGTGCGCGGTTGAGTATCACCCGGTTACCCCGGACAGATGGCCTTCGTATGCACTCACACCACGGCGAGCACGTGCCAAGTGTGAGTAAGTCAAGCGAACCCCAGCCCGTGCTGTCGGAAGGCAACTCAGGTGGGCAGCGCCCTCTGCCTGTACACGCGCTCACCGCCAACTTCAGTCGTTCACATAGTCGTGATCGAAGGGTCTCTAGAGAATGGCGCGACGTGCGTCATAACGCTGCCGCTTTGTGAACATGCTGTGAACGGGCAAAGAAGCAGACTCGCTTTAAGGCTTTATAAAGCCATACTTCTCAACCCAGACCGCTGATTTGTAATCAGCAGGTTGGGGGTTCGATTCCCTTCGCCGGCTTTCTCTGTGTCGCCATCACTCCAACTCCTGATTCAGCAGACACAAGGGTGTTCGAAGTGTAGTCCGGGACTGAACGACGCGCGAGGCGAACCTGGCTCTTGATCTTCTGGTACTCGGCGTGTGGTGGGTCCCCGGCGGCCGGTTCCCATTGCCGTCAGGAGCCTACAGAGGGGGCAACGGTTGGAGCGTGGGCAACCGCATGGTAAGGTGCCCTGCGCATGAGTACACCGGCCAACATCGCCTACCTTGTGGTGGCCATCTATAGCTGGCTGATAGTGGGCCGGGTGCTGCTCGGGTGGATTCCGGCGCGTGTCAGAGGTCGTATGCTGCTACTGGTGGTCGAGCGTATTCTGCGCACCCTGACCGAACCGTATCTGCGACTCTTCCGCCGACTGCTCCCCACTGCTCGTATTGCCTCGGTGGGAATCGACGTGAGCGCCTTGGCCGGCCTCATCGTACTGCTCATCCTCATGAGGGTGCTGGCCCGTCTGTAGGCCGGACGTGAACCGTCCGTAAGCGCGAGTTGCCGGCCGGCCCGTCCGCCACTCACCATCCCGCCAAGTAGTCGGCTACGGCCACCGGCGCCCCAAGGCTCAGCCAATCCTCCCGTGTGTAACCGGTGCCGAGATCGACGACTCCCCACGCTCCCGACTCCCGCCGAAGCAGCGCCAGACCTATCCCGGCATCCGGGTTCTCGATCACGGCCCCCGCCCAGTCGCCGACGATCAGGTGGTCGATGATGTCGAACTCGACCGCGACGCATCCCGAGCACGCGATTGCGCGCCCCAGAAGCTCGACCGCCGGTGCGTCCGCTTCCACATTACGGCCGGGTGCCGCCAACCTCTGCCACAGATTCCAGATGATCTGTGCGGCCTCGCCGCGCGTGCAGAAGGTGTCGGGGTTCCAGTGGGCCAGGTTGATGCCGTCAAGCAGATGATTCACCTCGGCCAAGTGGACGTTCTCACCGTGCGTGGCATCCCTATACCACGCCGTCAATCCCATCCAACTCCAGGGTATGGGGGCCAGGCTACCCGACGCGTGGTTTCGAACCGCGCGTACGGCGATGGTGACGGCTTGTGCTCTGGTCAGGTTGTCGTAGGGAGCGAAGTGGTCCGCGCTCTTACCCAACACCAGCCGATGCGTGTGTGCCGCGGCAATGTAGTTGTCGGGGTAAAGAGATCCCGGGCCCGAGACGAGTACGTCGCTGAAGGGACACACATCGGCCTCCGACACAGGTGCACCTAGCCCCAACACGGCCATCTTGGCGTACTGCTGACGGAGAAGCAGACCTCCCGGCTCGAAAGAGGTCGGCGTGCGTCCAACCACTACTCCCATGAGGGCCAGCATCTCGATGGCCAAACGATGCCGGTGAGTCACGTTCACGTCGAGGAAGGGGAAAGCCTTCTGGGCGACCGCCACCTCGTAGTCGGAGCCGTCGTCGAAAACCCAGGCGGCCAGGGGACCGTCGAGGTCAGGGGCCTGGCTGTGGGGTATGGTGGTGGAAAGGGATCCGGCGGGGCCTCCCAACAGGCTCTGCAGCATCACCTCCATCTGTACATGCGGATGGTGTCCGTACATCCTGTACCAGACGGCCCGCCAGAGGTTGAGATGAGGGGTATCGTCCCAACCGTTGTCCTCTGTCAAGCGGGCACCGGTCCCGAAACGGAGATCGTGGGTGTAGAGGTCGGTTTCGATGGTGGGGTCGAGGCCCTTCAGCCAGATCACCTTGCCGGCCTCGACCCGTGGAGCCCAATCGTCCAGATCGCCGCTGGTCAGCCTGACTGTCTCGCCAGATTCGTATACGTTGGCGGCGAAGATCTCGGAGTCGGCGCCCGGGAGGCCCTCCCACACGATCCAGCCTCCTCCCACCGCGGGGGTGACGTCGTCGTATGAGTTGAAGGTGAGCCTTCCCCGGAACCCTGATCCGATCTTCTCATACATGATCTCCCAGTCGTGGCCGTCCCAGCGTTGCCAGGCCACCAGGCCGTCACTCCAGGGCCATCCATCTTGCACGGCGGGAGCGACATCCTCGGCAAGATTATCCGTGAGCCGGGTGAGGATGTCCGTTGCGATGTTGTAGAGGTAGATCTCCCGCCCGGCGGAGGGCACGTCGGCGGTGAACACCACCATCCGGCCATCGATGTAGGGATAGCGATCATCGTAGGAGTTGTTGGTGAGCCGCCTCTTGAGTCTGGTGTCGAGATCGTAGAGCATGATCTCCCAGTCGTGGCCATCGTGCCACTGCCAGACCACATATCCGCTGTCGATGCAGGGGGCAGTGTCATCCCCGGATTGCGAGGATATGTTGGAGCCCGTACCACTGGGCACGTGGGTGGCAAAGATCTCCTGTCCGCCACCGGGGCCCGGCGCGGACCAGACGGCGTAGCCATTCCATACGGTCGGTCGCTGCTGCTCTACGAGATCGTCCGTGACCGCATGTGCCGTCCAGCCCGGGACCGGTGCTCCTGACACCGCGGGCGGAAACACCAGAAAGACGGCACCTAGGGCGAGGAGTACAACAGCGAGAAGGATGGGAAGTCGTACGATGCGGATGAGTGAGCGATGAATTGACGCGGGATGGCGTGCCGATGCGCGCGCAGGCACACCGCCGACAGGAAGCCCTTCCATGACGGGTCCCCCTTCACCTCGGGCAACACGTACTTCACTTCCATCGTACTACTGTCACGCCCTTATGTGCGTCTGGAGGGCCTGCCTCAGTCCGGCCCATCCAGCACTTCGCGCACCTTCTTCGCCAGGGCCGTATGGGTGAAGGGTTTCTCCAAGAAGTGCACTCCTTCATTGAGCACCCCCCGGTGGCCTATCACATCGGCCGTATAGCCGGACATGAAGAGACACTTCATCTGCGGGCAGCAGGTGGAGAGTTGCTCGGCCAGTGCGCGCCCGTCCATGCCCGGCATGATGACGTCGGTGATGAGTAGCTGGATGGGGCGGCAGTTCGTTGCAGCGAGATCAAGTGCCTTGAAAGGACTGTCGCAGGCAACAACGTCGTACCCGAGGTTGCCAAGTTGGCGGCGGGCGAGGTCGAGAATGGTCTTCTCGTCCTCCACGAGAAGCACCCTCTCGGTGCCTCCGGGGAGCGGCTCGGGGTCCGTCGTGCTGTCTCTCTCCTTGCGGTTGTCCGCAGCCGCCCTCGGCAGATAGACGGTGAAGGTGGATCCCTGCCCGGGTGTGCTCGCGGCCTCCACGAAACCCCCGTTCTGTGTGGCGATGCCGTAGACGGTGGAGAGACCGAGGCCGGTGCCGCGGCCGAGTCTCTTGGTGGTGAAGAAGGGGTCGAACACCTGTTCGAGGACGGTTTGATCCATACCATGGCCGGTATCGCTCACGGCCAGCCGTACGTAGGAGCCGGGTGGGCTCTCGGGGTGCTCTCTGATCGAATCTGCGTCGAAGTCGACGTTGCCGGTCTCTATGAGAATTCTCCCGGTGCCGGCGATGGCATCGCGGGCGTTGACCACCAGGTTGGTGAGAATCTGGTCGATTTGCGCGGGGTCCATGTTCACCTCGTGGGGGACTCCCGCCGGACGGAAGCAGAGGTCGATCTCTTCGCCGGTGAGGTGGCGTAGCATGCTCAGGACACCACGAATTCTCTCGTTGATGTCCAGTGTCTGTGGCGCGATGGGTTGCTGTCGGGCAAAGGCAAGAAGCTGGCGCGTGAGGTCGGCGGAGCGTCCGGCGGCCTTTTCTATCTCCTGGAGATAGCCGTGGACGGGAGTTCCCTCGGGTGTTTCGGCGAGAGCCATGTCGGCATAGCCCAAGATGGTCTGCAGCATGTTGTTGAAATCGTGCGCCACCCCACCAGCCAGACGACCGACCGACTCCATGCGCTCGACCTCGAGCAGTTTCCCTTCGAGCCTTCGGCTCTGCTCCGAATCCCTTATTCTCCCGATAGCGTTCCCCAGGATGGCGGCCACGGTGCGCAGGAAGCCTACATCATCGTGGTCCCACTGCCGTTGGGTCTTCACCACATCGAACCCTGTGAAGCCGATGAGCTCGTTGTCGTACTGCATGGGGACCACGGCCAGCGAGCGGATCCCTTGGCTCTCCAGCGTGGCGCGCTCATTAGTCGCTTCCTTGGGTAGCGCAGAGACATCCGTAATCAAGATGGGCTCGTCTTGTTCGAGGAAGCTCATCCACCAGTCGAAGGCCGCCGCAGGCAGGTTCTGAAGGTGATGCTTCTCTGCCTCGATGTCGGAGGCACACCACTCGTGCGTGTTCGAGAGGGTGGTCTCACCATCGTAATCGATGAGAAAGACGTACATGCGGTCCGCTCCGGCTGCTTCCCCCAGAGCACTCAGCGCTTCATCGATGCGGGCGTCGAGGCCCGCGGGGGAGACTCCCGCGAAGTGAGAAGCAGCCTGGCTCAGCACGTGCTCCATCTGCAGGCGCCGCCGGCTTTCACGCTCCCGTCGCTTCTGCTCGGTGAGGTCGAGTACGGTGAAGGTGACGCCGGACGCGGGGTTGGAGGGATTGATGACTGCACTGCTGAGCGACACGTCGATGCGGGTGCCGTCTTTCCGCCGGAAGACGGTCTCCATCACATCTGCGCCCGAGGTGAAAATGGAGGGGTAGTGCTCCTTCCCGACCTGCTCGAACTCTTCTTGATCGGGATAGAGCATCCTCGTGGAGTTGCCGATGAGTTCGTCGTCCTCATACCCGAGTAGTTCGCAGAGGGCCTGGTTGGCCCCGATGATGACCCTGTTCACCGCCACGCCGATGCCGGTGGGGGCGGCCCGGAGGATGCTACGAAGCCGCTGCTCCTGGCTCACCTTGTCTTGGAGCGCACGGGAGAGATCGAGTTGTGCTTGGGCGAGCGAAGAGACGAGAGAGGTGTACTCCACGAAGAGTTCGAGCGCAGCTTCCACCGTGTTCCGGCTGCGTGTCGGCACCTGCGCCAACGCATCGAGGTACTGGGTCTCGGAGAATCCCAGCTGCCGCCCGCGGCTTTCGAACCACTCCCTATCGATCCGTGCCCCTTCGGGGAAGAAGGCGCCAAGCGAGAGACTGCCGGCGTGGTTTCCGTTCACGTAGATGGGGGCTGCGGCGACCCACAGACCGTTGGGGCACTGTAAGAGCTTGTGGGTACCGGGGGGTACGGTCTCGACGAGGGTTTCATGGACGTGGTCGCAGAGCGCTCGCGTGTGGAGGTGGGTGCGATGGAAGTCGAGGCACACGCGTGGGGGACCGGAGGAGGCAAGCACCTGCCCCTCGCCGTCGATGATCGTGCAGGCCACGCCTATCACGTCGTGGAAGCGGTCGAGCAGGGAGCGCAACGCCTCCACGTCGAGGATCTCCCCGAGAGCGAGACCTTGCGCCGCCGCATGCTCCGCCGTTGAGTCGTTCACGCCTTCCTGCCTGTTCGTCTCACGGTCTCTCGGGGGGTGACCTTCGGTGCTACGCCCATCATACCGCAGGGCCTGAGGCGGCGAAACCGCGGGGGTACTCGCGAGCAACGTGCCCGGCTGTGGTATCGTCAGGGAGTCGTGCAGGCTACCGGCGGGGGGCGCGGATTGTGCCGAGAATCATGGGTTTCGCATTCATGTCTGCGGAGAAGGCCCGGCTCATCGACTTTCCGTTGGAATCATTCGGTGACCCGGAGGAGATCGGTCTCATTCTGTCCGTGAGGGGCACCACCAAGGAACATTTCACCCACTTCGCGGATGCTGATTATGTGCGTATGCTGATGGACGCGTACCGAAGTGGCCGGGTGGATGGCATCAAGATCGAGAATCTGTGGCTCATGAAAATGGGTTGGCCTGAGGACTGGGGGATTGCGGAGTAGACGAGGGAGCTGGAGCGATCAGCTCCCAGGGTGCACGCGTGGGTCGGCGTTGCGGCGAAGCTCGACCGTGTGCGGGGTGTCGACCCGGGCCACTCGCGGGGGCGTGCCTTGGGGACGCCGTGCCGTCGGGTCTAGGGGGAAGCCGT
>Ga0334888_1003509_pt1 | contig 15362 bp, 14 predicted proteins | sample GraSluR1_MG_FD_207227 | JGI IMG/M metagenome (GOLD analysis project Ga0334888, IMG submission 207227) | Sludge microbial communities from methane-producing bioreactor in Wageningen University, Netherlands - Granular Sludge_3_08-R1 | ecosystem: Engineered > Bioreactor > Anaerobic > Unclassified ...
ACCCAGAAAGTGCTTAATAAGCAAAAAACGAGCGAGCAAAGCGAGCTCAAAAAAAGGACCGCAGGTCCCCCAAAAACAGAAGAAAAAATCCGTGTCCATCTGTGTCTATCCGTGGTTACTAATAAAAAAAGGCCCGCAGGGCCAAAAATAAAATAAGAAGGAAAACGAAGTTTTCCCACCAAAATTACTAATTATTAATTACTAATTACTAATTAACTCAGGAGGTAATAGTTATGGCAGAAATCGCAATAATAGGCGGAACAGGTGTTTATGATCCACATTTATTGGAAGATGTTAGAGAAATCATTCAAAAAACTGCTTTTGGACAAGTCGAGCTTTCGGTGGGCAAATATCAGGACATGGAACTGGCCTTTATTCCCCGGCATGGTAAGGGACACAGTGTTCCTCCGCATCTCATCAATTACCGGGCCAACATTATGGCATTAAAAGAGCTGGGAGTGCGCAGCATTATTGCTACTGCAGCTGTGGGTTCCATTCATTTTGATCGCAAGCCGGGTGAATATGTACTCGCTGATCAGTTCCTGGATTTTACTAAAAATCGCCCCAACACCTTCTATGATGGAGGTGAGCACGGAGTAGTACACTGTGATATGACTGTGCCTTACTGCCCGGAAATAAGACAGGCCATTAAAAGGGCCGGAGATGACAAGGGCCTGGTTGTACATAACGGCGGGACTTATGTTTGCTCAGAAGGTCCGCGTTTTGAGACTGCTGCAGAAATTTCCATGTTTAAACAACTGGGGGGCCATCTTGTAGGCATGACCAGCGTGCCTGAGGTCTGCCTGGCCCGGGAATTGGGTATGTGTTACGCCAACATTTCGATAATTACAAATTTTGCTGCCGGAATATCTCCTTGCATGCTCACTCATAGCGAGGTAGTAGAAATGATGCAAAAGAGCGTGCATGAAGTGCGGTATCTGATTATGGAAAGCTTGAAATATATCCCGGATACGAAAAATTGTGATTGCAAAAAAATATTGGATGAACCTGGAGTAATGAAATGATAAAAAACCTGTATTTTGAGGATGGTTCGGTGGTAATCCTGGACCAAAGTCAATTGCCGGATAATCTCATATATGAAAAGTGCAGCAGCCCTGAGGAGCTTGCCCTCGCTATTAAGAAAATGAAGGTCAGGGGAGCTCCATTGATTGGAGTCACTGCGGCGTATGGAATGGCACTGGCGCTTGCTCGTTACCAGGGTTCACGTGAAAGACTGGATGCTTATTTTTGCGATATAAAAGAGCTCCTGTCATCTACCCGGCCTACAGCAGTAAATCTTTACTGGGCACTGGAGAGGATGGAGAAAGTTTACCTGGACAACAGAGGACTGGATATTCCGCAAATATCAGGAATTTTACTTGCTGAAGCCGAAAAAATGTACAACGAAGATTTAACAATCAACCAGGCTATTGGTGAATACGGACAGGAGCTTTTGGGTGAGGGAGTCAGTATTATGACTATCTGCAATGCCGGAGCTCTGGCTACATGTGGATACGGGACAGCTCTGGGGGTTATCAGGTCGGCTGCCGGCAGAAACAAATTACAGCAGGTGTGGGCCTGTGAAACTCGCCCTCTCTTACAGGGAGCGCGTCTTACAGTCTGGGAATTGTTGCAGGATAATATCCCGGTAAAACTCATTACTGATAATATGGCAGCTTACGTAATGAAGCTGGGAAATGTTGATGCTGTAGTGGTGGGGGCTGACAGGATTGCTGCCAATGGGGATACCGCCAACAAAATAGGGACTTATTCCCTGGCTCTTGCTGCCCGGCATCATGAGATCCCATTTTATGTAGCAGCACCTTTATCGACTATTGATATGAAAATAGCATCGGGAGAAGACATTCCCATAGAAGAAAGGGATGAATGTGAAGTGCGTCAATTGCAGGGGCAAAATCTGACAGTCCCCGCTGTGGAGGTTTTTAATCCTGCTTTTGATGTGAGCCCGCATGAGTTGATTACCGCTATTATAAGTGAAAAGGGAATAACCAGGCCGCCGTTTGCAGATGGCCTGAAGAGATTGTTCCAGGGAAGTGGTGAATAATGGATTTTATAGCTGAACGTAAAAGCGTTGTGGATGCAGCCCGGGAAATTTCCAGCAGCGGAATGGTTATTGGGACCTGGGGTAATGTCAGTGCCAGGGTTAAGGGCAGGCCGTTGATGATTATTACTCCCAGCGGAATGGATTACAGTACTCTGACGATTGAAGATATGGTTCTTGTTGAATGGGAGAAGAATGTGGCGGAAGGGCAGTATAAACCCTCGGTAGAAACTCCCCTTCATCAGGAGATATATAAGCAGCGCCCGGATGTAAATGCTATTGTCCACGTTCATAGTCCATTTGCTGCCGCGTTTGCCGTGAGCGGTATGGCTATTCCTGTTGTGCTGGAGGAGACTGCCCAGGTCATTGGACACCCGGTTCAGGTGGCTCCTTATGCTCACTGCGGCTCTAAAGAGCTGGCAGAAAATACGGTGAAGGTTCTGGGGAGTGACAGAAAAGCGGTGCTGCTGGCCAATCATGGTTTGGTTGGGGTGGGGGAAAACATGGCTTCTGCTCTGAAGGTCTGTTACATTGCGGAGAAAACTGCTATGACAAGCATATATGCCAGACTCCTGGGACCGGTCCAGCCATTATCCCCCGAAGACATCAATACCCTGAACCAGAGCTTTAAATATTATGGACAAAGCAAGCAATAAATGCATATAAGACAGAGACTGCGACGTAGGGGAATAGACGCAGATTACCGCAGATTTGTATGATTAATGCTGATTTTTTTCTTGATTTTTTGTTTTAAAAGAGTTCTACCATATTGAACCTATGGTTAATAAATTGCTTTTTTTCTAAAAGTTTTTATAGGAATCACGGATGACACAGGGGGATGACACAGGGGGACGGATGACACAGGGGGACGTTTTTGTTGTGTCATCTTTGATGACACAACAAAAACGTCCCCCTGTGTCACCGCCCCTGTGTCATCCGTCCCCCTGTCCCACCTCTGTGCGAGCGTAGCGAGCCTGTGTCAAAAAAAGTTTCTTGCTGCGCAGTCTCTGCAAATGCGAATTTTTGAAAAGGAGTGTGGTGTATGAGTATTCTTCTGGATAATATCAGTATTGTTCCCATGACCGGGGCGAATGAAGTGATTGAGAAGGGATATATTGTAATCGGGGATCAGTTTATTGCCGAAGTGGGTGAGGGTGAGGCTCCTCAGGCTGATTATGAGCGGGTAATAGATGGCAGCAATAAAGTGGCCATGCCAGGTTTTGTCAATACTCATACCCATGCAGCTATGACTCTTTTGCGGGGTTATGCTGACGACCTGCCTCTTATGGAATGGCTGGAGACTAAAATTTGGCCTTTGGAGGCCAGACTCACTTCTGAGGATGTTTACTGGGGTACTATGCTGGCGATAGTGGAGATGCTTAAATCGGGTACTACGGCTTTTGCGGATATGTATTTCTTTATGGATGAAACTGCCCGGGCAGTGAGTCAGTCAGGGATAAGAGGAATTCTTGCCCGGGGTATGGTGGGAGTAGGCCCTGAAAAGGAACAGGCAATAGTGGAGAGCCGGGAACTGGTTCATAAGTGGCACCGGAAGGCTGATGAGCGTATTACTTTTATGCTGGGGCCTCATGCACCTTATACATGCCCGCCTGACTATCTTGAACAGGTCAGCGAACTGGCCGGAGAGCTGGGAGTAGGAATACATATTCACCTGGCAGAAACTATGGTAGAGCATAATACCATAATAGAACAATATGGCAAGAGACCGGTGGCTTATCTCGAAGATCTGGGCTTGTTTTCCCATAAAGTGCTGGCAGCACACTGTGTGCATGTAAATTCCGAAGATATAGCTATTCTGAAAAAGTACGCTGTGGGAGTGGCTCACAACCCGGAGAGCAATATGAAACTGGCCAGTGGCATTGCACCGGTACCGGAAATGCTGGCAGCGGGTATCTCGGTAGCACTGGGAACTGATGGGGCGTCCAGCAACAATAACCTGGATATGCTGCAGGAGATGCGGAGCTGTGCCTTGCTTCACAAGGTGAATTCCATGAATCCCACTGTCCTGCCTGCTTATCAGGCTCTGGAAATGGCTACCTTGAATGGAGCCAGGGCAATGGGGATGGACAATGAATTCGGGCAGCTAAAAGCCGGGCTCAAGGCGGATATGATTTTGCTGGGGCTTGATGAAGCCCATATGATTCCACGTTATGATATCCTGGCCAATCTGGTATATTCAGGACAGGCAAGTGATGTGGAGACAGTTATTATTGATGGCAATATAGTTATGGAGGACCGGGAGATTAAGACATTTGATGAAAAAGAGGTCCTTGAACAGGCACGGAAAACGGCTGCACGCCTGATTGGCAAGTAAAATAGGACGATGCGAAATGATAACCAAATATCCGCAAAAATCTAACATTACCAAGTTGCTTGAATGAGCGCGCGGAAAAAGCCGGGTTAATTTTTCACAGGTACTTCAAGAGGGTTTAAAAAACCGTCTGGGAATCCAGGATTGAGAAGGACAGGAGCAAGTTCACCATAATCCCGGGTATGGAATAATGAAACAAAAAGAACAGAAACAACCTGCGAACCCTTACAAAAGAACTGGCAACAGCAGTCAGTAATTTGCTAAAATAGAATAGAAAGCAGTTGAGAACTTGACCCTAAAAGACGAAAGCTCAGAGCGGGTAAAACTGGATGAAATACTGGAATCCCTCTTTAACGTCCGACAAAGTGCTGATAACGATTATGAACAGCCTTTTTCAGGAAAACTTTGACATAGGAAAGCACCGAAGTAAGCTTTGCCAGCAATGAGTTCGTTGATGATTAGGATAATGTAAAAACTCTTCAGCTAGAGGGGGTGACAGGGAACGATTCCAGGGACATCTCCCCGGGAGTTGTCGCTAGAATAGTTTCCTATCACCTTCTCTGATTATCAAATAATTGGTACGCAAACTAATGGTTGACAAGTAATTTTTAAAGCGTTAGTATTCTAGCTAAGACAAGATATTTTTTAGTACTTTGGAGCAGGTGATTAAATGATACCGGTAGTATCTTTTGTTGGCAGACATAATGCAGGGAAAACCACTCTGCTGGTAAATATTATTGAAAAGCTTTCGCAAAAGGGGATAAAGGTAGCGGTAATAAAGCATGCTTCTCATGTACTCGATATTAGAACAGAACATGATTCTGACCGGCTTTTTAATGCGGGAGCCAGTACTGTTTATGCATCATCACCCGGAACGACCGTTGTTTACCGGCGGCATAGAGAGAAAGGCCTTGAGGAAATCATTTCTGAAATATCGGGGGTTGATCTGCTGATTACCGAGGGATATAAAAAGGAATCTTATCCTAAAATAGAAGTGCTAAGGAAAGAAATCGACACAGAAACAATGAAGCTTGACAATGTGATTGCCCGGGTGGCTGATTTTGCCATAGATGATAGTTTGCCCCTGTTTGATTTTGGGCAGATTGAAGAAATTTCCGATTTTCTAAGTCGTTCTTTGGGTCTAAGCTGATAAGAAGATTTTTTGTTACTTACAGTGGTTTCACAGAAAGGAGTTGAGAATTATGTACGGATATGCCGGGAAGATACTGGAGCTTGATTTGAGCAATAGGCGGGTTGTTTTTAGAGAGCTCTCACCGGAGTTTGCTTCTCAGAATATAGGAGGTATCGGGTTTAATGCCCGGATTCTTTATGATGAATTAAAGCCGGGAGTTGATCCTTTAGGTGAAGAAAACATTCTGGTTTTCAGTGCAGGTGCTCTGGTAGGCTCGCCTTTTCCTACTGCAGCCAGAACTGAAGCTTCGGCTAAATCACCTATGACAGGTACTTTTGGAACATCCAATTCGGGTATGTTTTTTGGAACTCAGCTTAAGAATGCGGGTTTTGATGCTGTGATATTAAAAGGCAAGGCTGACAAACCGGTATATATATTGATCAGTGATGAGAACGTTGAAATTCTGGATGCTGCTTCTCTCTGGGGGAAGGACTCCTGGGAAACTATTGACATATTAAAGGCCAGGCATCGCGGTGTAGAATTAGCCCTTATTGGTCAGGCCGGGGAAAACCTAATCAGGTTTGCCAGCCTGGAGAACGGACGCTATGATGGCTGGGGAAGGACCGGGCTGGGAGCAGTAATGGGGTCCAAAAACCTCAAGGCGGTTGCGGTGCGCGGTTCCAGGGGTATCAGGCCCCATGATCCTGCGGGCTTACTGGCTGTTACCAAAAAGGGGCAGGATTTAATTAAATCATCATCGTCATATATTGCTTTTACTGAGTATGGGACCATGAATGCCACTATTCCTTACGGAAAGTTCAATGCCCTGGGAAATCATAATTTTAGCCGGGGGACCCTGGATGGATGGAAAGAGAATTTTGGCAAGCAGGTAGTGGATGTCTTCAGTGATCGCCATATGGCCTGTCAGTCCTGTATAATCGCCTGTGCTCACTGGGTTGAAATTACCGAAGGCAAGTATAAGGGATTGAAGATGAAAGATATGGAAATAACCCCAATGGTAGCTTTCGGGGCTACTCTGGGTTTAAGTACAGAGGCTGCTATAAAAGGCAGTGAGTTAAGTCAGCGTTATGGAGTGGATATGGTCAGTATAGCTGGTGTGATTGCTTTTGCTACTGAGCTTTATAAGAATGGAATAATCACCAGGGAAGACCTGGGCTATGAGCTCGAATTTGGGGATGACGATACTGCTTTTCAGTTGATGAAGGATATCGTGGAAAGAAGAGGTTTAGGAAAGATTTTGGCAGAGGGTACCAAACGGGCTGCTGAACATTTTGACGGTGCCCAGAAATATGCTGTCCATATAAAGGGCCTGGAAATACCCATGATTGACGCCCGGGGCAGGTGGTCTACCTGGACTCTGGGTATGCTTACCAATATCAGGGGAGGGGATCATCTGCGCTGCCGGAATCCCGTGGAAAACCTGCGTTACAATGAGAATAATTATGATTATACGAAAGAGCGTTTTGGCTTTAAAAGCCATGTCTATGATTATCTGGATATGCCGGATAATCTAAAGGAAGAAATAATCGATATGGAAAATGATACTGTAGATATAGCCAAGATGTCCCATTGGGCAGAAGACTTGATTAACCTTTACAATTCCGTGGGAATCTGTATCCGGCCGCCGGTTATGGACAGGATTGGTCCTACCACTCTGGCCGAAGCCTATCAGGTTTTTACCGGGATAGATATGAACCCTGTGGAAATCATGGAAGGAGCCGAAAGAGCCTGGAACCTGATGAAGCTTTTCAACCTGAGGGAAGGGGAGGATATTAAAGACCTGAAATTCCCCCGGCGTTTTTATGAAGAGGCAATAGGAGAAAAGATCCTGGATGAAGCCAAGGTTCAGCAGGTTTTAAGTAATTATTTTAAGGCCCGGGGCTGGGATCCTGACAGCGGTCGGCCAAAAGATGAAACCCTCAGCAGGTTGAAGATTTAATTTCAGGTGGGAGGTGGGGAAAAATGAACAAAAGACTCTTAATCAATACCTGGCTCTGTGATGGCTGCGGACTCTGTGAACTGGTCTGCGCATTTTCCCATACGGGTCTGTGGCATCCAGCACTTTCACGTATAAAAGTGCTGGAAGACAAGAAAAATGGTCTCTTTTTTCCCACGACCTGTGCTCATTGCGTTAATCCTCCCTGTGCGAATGCCTGCTTGATGAATGTTATTGTTAAAGATCCGGAAACGGGCTTGACGATAAGGAATGAGTCCTCTTGCATAGGCTGCCGGGCCTGTGAAATAAGCTGTCCTTTCAATGTGTGTTTATTTGACTACGTTAATGAGGTAGTGGTTAATTGTGACCTGTGCAAAGGTGATCCTCTTTGCGTTAAGGTATGCCCGACAGGAGCTATAGAGTTTGTCTCAGTGGAAGAGACACCGGAACGGAAAAGGGTGGCGGCTGCTTCTGATCGATTATTGGAATCAGCTCAGCGCTGAGGAATGGGTTAAAAACTATATTTGTTTGTTTTAGATTATCAAACATAAAAATGGATAATGGGGGGAGCAGGTATGAGAATAGTAATAATCGGGAACGGTGCTGCGGGGAACCAGGCGGCAGAAACTATCAGAAAACATGATGACCAGATCGAACTGATTATGCTCTCCCATGAGACATTTCCGGAATATTCGGCCTGTGCTCTGCCTGATTGTATGGCCGGTTGGATTCCTCGTTCGAATCTATTCTTGAAGAATGAACGGGATTATGACAAGCAGAGGATTCAAACTATTTTAGGCAGACAGGTTTCCTCTATTAATATAGACAACAAGGAATTGTCAATGGAAGATGAATCAATTGCTTATGATAAGCTGATTCTGGCAACCGGCAGCCGGCCAATTATTCCGTCTCTAAAGGGCAGTGCTCTGAAGGGTAATTTTGTCCTGAAATCGGTGGCGGATCTGGATAAGATACTTGAGCACCGGGGTTCCCGGGTAGTAGTAGTGGGCTCCGGCAATATAGGTGTGGAAGTGGCTGAGGCTCTGGAAATTCAGGGATGTCAGGTTGTTCTTATTGAATTGATGGAACGGCTGATGCCTAAAATATTCAGCCACAAAGCGGCTGCTATTTTACGTGATACCCTGGAAAAACATCAGATTAAGGTGCTTACCGGGGAAAAGGTTCTTGAAGTTATCGGTTCTCAGAGGGTGGAAGGTATTATTACCGACAGGCGGGAGCTTCCATGTGATACAGTTATCTGGGCTGTAGGTGTCAAACAAAATGTCGAACTGGCAGTTCAAGCCGGTATTGATACCGGCCAGATGGGGGGCATAAAAGTCAACCGGCATATGCAGACCAATTGTGAGGATATATATGCCTGCGGGGACTGTATAGAGTCTTTTGATATTATAAGCGGGAAGCCTGCTCTGAGTTTGTTGTGGCCCAGTGCCAAAAGACAGGCGGAAGTCGCTGCTCTGAATTGTCTGGGACGGGAGAGCGCATATGAAGGTTCTCTCAATGTGGGGATAGAGGAATTCTATGATACGAACTTTGTGGCTATAGGACTTACTGCCGATGCCTTGAAGGAATATGAGGTTCAGCTTATAGAAAAAGAAGACAGCCGGGGTTATTATTGCCTGGCGGTAGTTGATGACCGGGTAATTGGCCTGGAGCTTGTTGGTGATTGTGATCGTTTGGGAGCAATTATGTCATTGATAAAGAATGGAACTGCCATTTCTGAAGTAAAGAGAATTATCAGCAATCCGGAATTGCTGGTGAATATCCCCTGGTATGTGGATGCCGGGGAGATACTGTTTTCCTGATATGAATATTTAGTATAAGCAGAATCAGACATCAGACCTCAGATTCTGGTCGGACCTTTGACGTCTGACTTCCGATATCTAAAGAAGGAGGAATTTGTATGACTCAAAGAGTACTTGTTATTGATTATCATAAATGCGTGGGTTGTGAGACCTGTCAAATGGTTTGTTCCCTGGTTCATGAAGGTATTTGCTCACCGGATTTATCCAGAATCAGGGTTGCTCGTTTTGAAACCGATGCTCGCTTTGTTCCCATAAGTTGTGCGTTTTGCGAGAAGGCACCATGTATAAGTGTATGCCCTACTGCTGCAATATTCAGAACCAATGAAGGTGCTGTTTTAATAGATGATGAAAAGTGCATCGGTTGTCGGCAGTGTGTTCAAGCCTGTCCCTTTGGCCATATGAATTTTAATCCTGCCAGGGGTATTGCCTATAAGTGCGATCTCTGTGACGGCGATCCCCAGTGTGTTAAATTTTGCTGGACAAATGCTATTCAGTTTCTCCCCATGGAAATGGCTGCAGAGGATAAGCGTTATGCAGCTGCGGGGAAAATCATGGAATAAAGGGACCGGGGAAAGGCCTGAACTGTCAGCTAGCCAGAAAACTGACGGTTCAGGCCTTTTCTTATTTATCATTCCACTTTGTTATAAGCAGAAGAAAATATGATATAATTGATTTGTTAGTGATTCTATTTAATAAAAGGGAGAACAATACTATGCCTAGACGAGTTAGATGCAGACGTGTAGGTCATATTCCTGAAGTAAAATATTTTAAGCCTGCAGGGATACCTGCCTGTGATCTGGAAGAGATAGCTTTAAAGATTGAAGAGGCAGAGGCATTACGGCTGAAGGATTTTTTGGGTCTGGATCAGGAAAAGTGTGCTGAACAGATGGATGTTTCGCGTACTACGTTTCAGCGTATCCTTGTGGGAGCACGTTATAAGATAGCAGATGCAATCATTAATTCCCGGGCCATTGTCCTGGAGGGGGGAGACTACGAGCTGGTCAATTCTTCAAATCGTCATCGGTGGGGGAATAGATAAATTAATTATTAATTAAGGTTAAAAACATTGTTGAATGTGCCTTCGGGGTGTGCCCTGCGGGATTGAATAGCTGTGCTTATGGGACAAACAGTTTTCCTGCTGTAAGCTGTCCTTGCTGCTATAAATAAAGGTCTTGATACTATTTAGTAATCAACCCTGCTGTTATGCAGGTGATGGTTTTATTATTTTGCAAAGGAGGTGAAATAATGGCTAATTATAAGGACATTATTGCTGGGTGTAAGGATAAAAAAGGTGGAATCATTCAAGCTTTTCATGCCTTGCAGGACGAGTTCAATTATGTGCCTCAGGAGGCGCTTGAGGAGGCGGCCAGGGTTTTTGGGGTATCAGAAGCACAGGCTTATGGAGTAGCTACATTTTATTCCTATTTGTCAGTAGAGAAAAGAGGCAAATACATTATTCGTATGTGTGAGAGTGCTCCCTGTCACGTAGCTGGTGCAGACCAGGTAATTAAGGCTGTTGAGGATTATCTAGGTATCAAGGTAGGGGAAACCACAGCTGACGGGAAGTTTACCATTGAGCTTACCGAATGTGTGGGACAATGCCAGGCAACTCCGGTCATAACAATAAACAGTGAGCCGGTATTCAATGTTTCAGCAGAGAAGATACCGGAAATATTGGCTGCCTGTAATTAAATAGAACCAGCGCGTATAGATAAAAACAATAACGCGTATGGAAGTAGATTGGGATAAAAGAAAGGGATGGTATGTAATGGCCGAAGAAAAGCGGGTCTTGCTGGAGCATGCCGACAAAATTAATCCCGAAAAAGCAGAGGATTATATTAAAGTCGGGGGTTATAAGGGCCTGGAAAAAGCTCGCAAGATGAATAGCAAAGACCTTATTGAAGAGGTCAAGAAATCCGGCCTTAGAGGCCGTGGAGGTGCAGGTTTTAACGCCGGCATGAAATGGAGTTTTGTACCTCCTGCTGAAGTAAAATATGTAGTATGTAATCTGGATGAAGGAGAACCCGGTACCTATAAAGACAGGATAATATGTGAAAAAAATGCCCAGGCATTGCTTGAAGGCATGGCTATTTGTGGTACTGCCATAGGTTCTCAAAAAGGATATATATACTGCCGGGGAGAGTATCCCTTTGTAGTAGATTTATTAAGAAACGCTATAGCCAGCGCCAAGGAAAGCGGTGTGCTGGAAGACTTCGATATCGAAGTAAGAATGGGGGCCGGAGCTTATGTATGCGGCGAAGAAACAGCCCTCATTGAGTCAATAGAAGGACACCGCGGAGAACCAAGATTCAAGCCCCCATTTCCAGGAGTTGAAGGATTGTGGGGAGTTCCAACCGTAGTCAATAATGTTGAGACTTTTGCCTGCCTGCCATATATTCTCACCAATGGAGCAGAATGGTTTGCCGGCCTGGGAGCTGCAAAGTATCCGGGAACCAAGGTCTTGACTTTAACTGGAGACATAGAAAATCCTACCTATTTTGAAGTACCTACCGATTATCTTCTCAAAGACGTTATCTACAAACTGGGCGGAGGAATCAAAAACGGCAAGAAGTTCAAGGCAGTTCAAGTTGGCGGAACTTCTGGAGCCTTTATACCTGAACAGAACCTGGATACACCCATTGATTTTGATTCCATGGGCACTATTGGTGCTGCCCTGGGTTCAGGAGCAGTGTTTGTCATGGATGAGACCCGGGATATTGTGGATATAGTCACCAGGATCTCCAAATTCTTCGAACATGAATCCTGCGGCAAATGTAACCCCTGCAGAGAGGGAACTTTCCGCTGCCGGGAGATAATGGAGAAGATTAATGCCGGTCGGGGTACTGAAAAGGATATAGATAACTTGCTGTTGCTTGCCAAAGTAATGAAAAAGGCAGCCTTATGTGGATTGGGACAGGCAGCCCCTATTCCCATAACTTCAACTATCGAACATTTTGGACATGAATACAGAAGAAAACTTCTGCAATACGCGTAAGGGGGGATAAGGATGAATATATTAACAATAAATGGAAAAGAAATTCAGGTGCCAAAAGGTACCATGCTTGTGGATGCATGCCGTCAAGCAGGAGCCGACATCCCTACCTTGTGCTATGACCCTGACCTCAGACTGGCAGGATCATGCCGCATGTGTGTGGTAGAGGTTAAAGGGCGGCCAAATCTGGTAGCCAGCTGTGTTTCTCCTGCCGACAATGGTATGGTAGTGGAAACCGAGAGCCCGGATGTTGCAGAGGCAAGAAAGGTGATACTGGAGCTTTTACTGGCACGGCATAAACTGGAATGTCATACCTGTGAGAGCGACGGGAACTGTAAACTGCAGGATTATTGTTACCGCTATGGGGTAACTGATTCACGTTTTACCGGAGAATTCCATGAAGGACCTCATTTTGCCATGAATGACCCCAATCCCTTTATTGAGAGGGATTATGACAAATGTATCATGTGTACCCGCTGTGTGCGTGCCTGTGAAGAGATTACCGGAGCACGTGCTATCAATGTACAAGACAGAGGCCATCATGCCAAAATAGCTGTTCAGTTCGATGGCCTCTTGAATGACTCCAGCTGTGTTTTTTGCGGACAGTGTGTTATGGTTTGTCCGGTGGGTGCTCTGACCAGCAAAGTATCAGCAGGTAAAGGTAAAGAAGCTCAAACCGAAAAGGTATTAACCACCTGTACCTATTGCGGAACCGGTTGTACGCTGGAACTGAACGTTAAGGATGATAAAATCGTTGGAGTTTCCTCCAATAGAGACCCGGAATGGAGTCCGGTAAACAAAGGAGCCCTTTGTGTTAAAGGTCGCTTTGGCTGGGACTTTGTTAATTCACCCGAAAGGCTGACTACTCCATTGATAAAGGAAAATGGAGAGTTCCGTCCTGCTTCCTGGGATGAGGCTTTGGATTTTGCAGCCAAAAAAATAAATGAAATTAAGGAAAAGAATGGCCCGGATAGTTTAGCTATGTTTTCTTCAGCCAGGTGTACCAATGAGGAGAACTACCTGGCCCAGAAATTGATGAGGGCAGCTATAGGAACCAACAATGTTGACCATTGCGCGCGTCTCTGACACTCCGTTACTGTCGCCGGTCTGGGGGCAGCATTTGGTAGTGGAGCTATGACCAATAGTATTGGTGAACTGGAGAATGATGCGAAGTGTGTTTTCCTGATTGGAACCAATACTACTGAGAATCATCCGGTAATAGGGTATAAAATCAAGAGTAATGTACGCAAAAATGGAGCAAAATTGATAGTTGCTGATCCACGCAGTATTGAGCTGGCTGAAATGGCCGATGTTTATATGAGATTCAGGCCGGGTACTGATGTGGCCCTATTAAATGGAATGATGAACTATATTATCAACGAAGGGCTGCTGGATAAAGAGTTTGTCGAAACCCGTACTGAAGATTTCGAGGCCTTTGCCAAAGCAGTTGAAAAATATACCCCTGAATATGTTGAGCCTATTACAGGAGTGCCGGCAGAAGATATTAAGAAAGCAGCCCGTTTATATGCTGAATCTGAAGCTTCTGCTCTGTGTTATGCCATGGGTATTACCCAGCATAGTACTGGAACTGATAACGTAAAGTCCTGCTGTAACCTGGCGCTGCTTACTGGTAATCTGGGTAAACCGGGAACTGGTGTCAATCCCTTGCGTGGGCAAAATAATGTTCAGGGTGCATGTGATATGGGTGCTCTGCCGGTTGTATATCCTGCCTATCAGAAGGTTATTGATGAAGGAGTACAGGCAAAATTCGAAAAGGCCTGGGGTGTAGAGCTTCCCAAAAATAATGGATTAACCCAGACGGCAGCCATAAATAAGGCTCATCATGGGGAATTAAAAGGATTATTTGTACTGGGCGAGAATCCCATGGTTAGTGATCCTGACTTAACTCATGTTGAAGAGGCTTTGGATAATCTGGAATTCTTCCTGGTTCAGGATATATTCATGACTGAAACAGCCAGGAAGGCTGATGTGGTATTGCCTGGTGTCAGCTTTACTGAAAAGGATGGTACTTTCTCCAATACAGAGAGAAGAGTCCAGAGAGTTCGCAAGGCAATAAGCAATAGAGGGGATTCACGTCAGGATTGGGAAATCCTTTGCGATTTATCCACCAGGCTGGGGTATCCAATGAGCTACAATTCACCGGAAGAAATCTTTGAAGAAATTAGGACAGTTACTCCTTCCTATGCAGGTATGACCTATGAACGGCTGGAAGGCAAAGCTTTACACTGGCCTTGTCCGACAGAAGATCATCCGGGAACTCCTATTTTGCATAAAGAAAAATTTAACAGGGGGCTGGGCCTGTTCCATGCCATAGAATTTAAAGAAGCGGCAGAACTTCCTGATGAAGAATATCCGTTGATTCTAACTACGGGACGCAGCCTTTTCCACTATCACACCGGCACAATGACGAGAAAGGCCGCAGGCCTTGATGCTCATCAGCCTTCCAATGAGATTCAGATTAATCCGGTTACGGCTGCAAAACTTGGTATTGCGGATGGAGAAGAAGTTAGAGTGGTAACCAGGAGAGGTAGTATTGGTTTGCCGGCTAGAATCACTGATATAGTTAATGAAAATGTAATATTTACCTTTTTCCACTTCAGTGAAGCAGCAGCCAATATGCTGACAAATGCCGAAGCGCTTGACCCGGTAGCTGGAATACCCGAATACAAAGTATCCGCTGCCCGTCTGGAGAAAATCTAAAATCATAAAACAAAAAGAGACCGGCGAAGCTTACGTTTCGCCGGTCTTTCTTTTTGTTAATTAGTAATTAATAATTAGTAATTAGTAATTATGGTAGGAAAACTTCGTTTTCCTTCTTATTTTATTTTTGGCCCTGCGGGCCTTTTATTAGTAACCACGGATAGACACGGATGGACACGGATTTTTTCTTCTGTTTTGGGGGCCCTGCGGGCCTTGTTTTATTAGTAACCACGGATAGACACGGATGGACACGGATTTTTTCTTCTGTTTTGGGGGCCCTGCGGGCCTTGTTTTATTAGTAACCACGGATAGACACGGATGGACACGGATTTTTTCTTCTGTT
>Ga0334888_1003511_pt1 | contig 15359 bp, 9 predicted proteins | sample GraSluR1_MG_FD_207227 | JGI IMG/M metagenome (GOLD analysis project Ga0334888, IMG submission 207227) | Sludge microbial communities from methane-producing bioreactor in Wageningen University, Netherlands - Granular Sludge_3_08-R1 | ecosystem: Engineered > Bioreactor > Anaerobic > Unclassified ...
CGGCTGAAGGAGGGAACGCTGACCGCGCTGGTCGGGCCGTCCGGCTCCGGCAAGACCACCGTGACCAATCTCCTGCTGCGCTTCTGGGAACTGCAGCAAGGTTCGATCCGTATCGGCGGCGTTGACCTCCGGGAAATGGACTACGACGAGCTGCTCGGAAACATCAGCATCGTCATGCAGAACGTCATGCTCTTTGCCGACACGATAGAAGGCAATATAAAGGTCGGGAACCGGAACGCCACCAGAAAGGATGTCATTACCGCCGCAAAAAAGGCGATGGTCCATGACTTTATCATGAGTCTGCCGCAGGGGTATGACACGCCCGTAGGAGAAAACGGCGTTGGCCTTTCAGGCGGCCAGAAGCAGCGGATTTCCATTGCCCGGGCGTTTCTAAAGAATGCACCCATTGTCATCCTGGATGAGATCACCAGCAATGTTGACCCTATCAACGAAGCTAAAATTCAGCAGGCCATAAGCAACCTTGCTAAAAACCGGACGGTTCTTGTCATAGCTCATCATCTTCGAACCATCCGTACGGCAGACAGTATCCTTGTCTTTAACGAGGGAGAGATCGTCCAGTCAGGCGCCCATGACGAGCTAATCATGCAAGACGGACTCTACCAGATGCTCTGGCAGTCGCAGGAGGGGGCGAAGGAATGGAAGTTAACCTGGCCTGGAAAAGAATTGCTGAATCCAAGGCTTTGCGAAGGAGGCAGCGTATGATTGAATTTCGCAATGTTACCTATAAATATCAATGGATGAAAAGGAAAACCTCCGGGACGTCAGCCTTAACATTAAGCCCGGATGAGATAGAATATTTGCGCAAACCGCTGGCGCAAAAGGAGACGAATATTAAAATACTGCAGGATTTAACCTTCTTCCAGGCATTCGGGAAAGGCTCACTGGCAAGATTATAGTCCTTATACGGCTTTATTCGTTCCTCTGGCAGTGCTGCTGCCGAGACTAATGGATATATTAAGGGTATTTGGCTATCTACGCCCCTAACTGATTCCATTGCATTACTATTGTGTATCATAATGCTTGCTGTTTCATACAAACAAATGGCTCAAGACAGAGTTTTAATAGATTTAAGAAGGACTATCTGAAAAAGCAATATTCCGGAGAGCAGAGCCCAGGACCCATTTGCGGCAGTCGGACAAACAACCGACTGCCCGGAGATGGATCTGCTTCTCAGCCAGATGAAATACTTTGAGGCGAAGGCATGGCTGTAAGTTTTAAATAATATTTTCAGGGCTTCATTATGTCAGTAAGTATTCTGCTTGACAGCTGCAAATAAACAAGAGCTTGTTATTACAGCAATTTAGGCGGCGATTATTTTTGGGGCGAATATAGAACACGCAAAAATCCTTGCCCTTCATCACGTTCCATGCTTATTCAATTATTTTACCCGGTATTGTAATTTCTTCTCCTGAGCCGCCACGCAGACTTCTTATCAGGCTGATTGCAAAAAGGATGCCCACTCCCGATGCCAGTATCAGAAAGACATTACTCAGGGAATTCCCTGCAATAACCGGAATATTATCCAGGATTATCGGCGATAAAAACTGTCCCAGAAAAGCACAACCTGATACAATTCCCATAATGACAATACTGGTGTCTTCCCTGGCATACTGAGAAGCCTGATTCATTATAAACGGGAAAGCCAATCCGGTTCCCAGGCCGCTAAAGATTATCGAAACGATTAACAGCGTTAGTGAACCAGCCATCGTCAGGCCTGCGTATCCCGCGGCCATCAAGAAAAGCACGCATGGCGCATATAATCTTTTAAGCTTTTTCTGCATGGTCAGGAAAAAGGCTCCTGCGAAAAGCATACACAAGGAATTAAGAGCAAACATGAATCCGGAAATTTGCGAACCCCCTAAATTCCGGCTGTCAATTAGCAGGGAGAGATTGGTTACTACCGCGAAGAAGGCCAGCATGGTCAGAAAAGCCGCTATTGCCCAGTATGCCAGTTCGTTAGGCACAGTTACCTTATGGCTGGTTTCTCTGCCCGGTGAAGTTTTGACCGGGATAAACGGAATTGCCAGCAAGAGCACCGGAACGGCCAGGTAATAAACATAAAAGATATAATGCCAGTTGATGGCGACTAAAATACCTGCTGCTATGTTGGCCAGAATCGTTCCCAGACAATTGAAAGCTGAAGAAAATCCCAGCATTTTAGCACGTTCATCACCATAATAAAAATCGGTTATCAATCCGGTTGAAAGCGGCAGGATAATTCCGGCTCCTATACCCAAAATAGCTCGGAATACGAGTAAAAGAGGGAGGGAATCTACAAAAGAAGCCCCCGCTCCGCCGATAAGATATACCACCAATCCTGTTATCAGCAAATTTTTCTTGCCCATTAGAGAACTCAAAAAACCGGACAGCAGCGAAAAGGGGATAATCAGCAAAGGGGGTAAAGATATGACCAATTTGACAACGGTGGGACTATAACCGGCAAAAATCCGGCTGAGTTCACTCAACCCCGGGGCAACCGCTGCACCAGCCATAAGAGTCAGCAAAGAAATTGACAATATTGAAAACCTGATTTTCGATGTATCGCAATTCACACGTCTACCTCCATTTCTTTGGGGATTAGCAAGTACAGCGTTTAGCAGCTATACTCTTTGGATAAAAATTTTTTTTTGTTTCATCTCTCCCATCATTAAACATTTAGTCGGGCAGTTTATCTTCAATCCTTTCCAGTTTATCCTCCAGGCTCAATAAAAACTTTCTTAAAAAGCATATTTCTTGCTCAGAGGCATCCTCTAATATTTCTATGACAGCATCATCAATCTGTTGGTGGTATTTTTCGTGATTAGCATGGGCAATTTCACCCTTTGGAGTTAACTTTAAAATTAGTTTGGACTGATTATCAATATCTTTTTCTTTTAGTATCATGCCTTTTTTTTCAAGCTTGCCGATAATTTGAGATACTGCACCCTTGGTAACCCCTAGAATATTGGCCAGACCGGTTACGTGTAACCCTTCATTTTCCTTTATGGCCTTGATCATATGTATTTCCGCATTAAATAGCTGCTCATCGGTTCCATAACAGCGTGTTCTTCTATCAATATCCAGGAATTTGAGTACCACTCTCAAAATGATATAGCTAATTTTTCCTTTGTTTGCAAAACTCATCATCATAGCAGAAAGTATATAGGTGCTAAACGCTTTTGTCAAGAAAACCCTTTGCAGAAAACGTTCGTTTCAAGGTATTAGTTAACACTAACAATAAGATAAGTACCTAAGAGGAATTGAAACTTTTATCACTCGTAATTATTTTAATATACAGTGTTTATTCATTTAATTGCCGGGCAGGTGTAAGAACTTTCCCGGTCCGCCGGATTATTATTTTGGACTTCAAATCATCCAAAAGAGAATATATTACCGGAACCACTACCAGAGTAAGAAGGGTAGAAGTTATAAGTCCGCCGATAACAGCATGCGCCATGGGAGCTCGCATTTCCGAACCTATTCCCATTCCGAGTGCCGATGGTATCATACCGAAAATCATTGCCAGTGAAGTCATCATTATAGGCCGCAATCTGGTTAATGCCGCCTGTTTCAAGGCATCGTTCGTCGGTATTCCTTTTTGGCGTGCCTGTTTGGTAAAATCGATCAAAAGAATAGCATTTTTGCAGACCAGTCCCATAAGCATAATTATGCCAATCATGGAAATCAGATTAAGTTCACTGCCCATAATCATAAGGCCATATATGGCTCCGACTACTGCCATGGGTAAGGCCAGCATAATGGAAAATGGGTCAATGTAGCTTTCAAACTGAGAAGCCAGAATAAAGAAAATGAACATAATGCCGGTGAAAAGGGCTATTAACATGGAGCTGAAGGTATTGTTCATCTCTTCTGTTTCAGCCCCTGCGTAAAAACGGTAACCGTCAGGCAATTGTATCTCATTTTCAACCCTCTCCAGGAAAATGCTATTGAAATCTCCCAGGGAAATGCCATCCAGATTTCCAGAAAGTACTATTTCTTTATAGCGGTCGGAACGATTAATAGCATTAGGGGCAGTGGAAAACACTGCCTCTGTAACATGGTTCAGAGCGATAGGAGCAGAACTATAAGCACTGAGTAAGTAAATGTTATTTAAATCACTGGTATTTTTGCGCTGCTGCTCGTTTAAGCGCAGTCTGACATCATATCGTTCTTCCCCTTCCGAATACTGGCTGACTACGGTACCGGTAAACAGTGTCTGTACAGTCTGGGCTATCTGAGCTGTACTTATCCCCAAATCAGCGGCTTCCTGCTTTTTCACCTCTAATTTGATTTCAGGTTTGCCCGGGTTGAAACTGCTGCTCACATCTACTACTCCCGGAATCTCTTTCAATATGCGTTGAGCCTGCTCCGCATAAATCTGCATATTATCTAAATCATATCCCTGCAGGCGAAATTCCCACTCTGCTTCTTCCCCCATGCCAGTATTCAAAAGCATGGACACCCTTACCCCGGGAATTTTATTGAACTCAGGCCGCATTTCAGCTAATATTTCCTTGATAGTACGATCACGTTTATTCTTATCAACCATTTTCACATATATCGAAGCTTCATCTGTTTCTATGGCAGAATATACCCGAATAACTTCCGGGAAGCTGTGCAAACAGTCCTCTATCTGCCCGGTCATCTCCCGGGCTGCGGCCAGATTCAACCCTGCGTCAAATTCAGCTGATATAGTAAATTCTCCCAGATCGCTGGTAGGTACAAAACCTGTTCCCAGTAGCGGAGTGACTGCAAGACTGCTTATAAAGAGCATCATTGCCAAACCCAATGTAAAAAGACGTCTTTTCAGAGACCACGATAATATTTTAAGATATTGACGAGTAAACAGGTCAAATAACTTATTAAATTGGTCCAAAAATCCTTTCAAGGGTCCGCTGGCAGTTATTTCTTCTTTTTCTAAATAACGGGAAGACAATAATGGCACCAGGGTAAAAGAAACAAAAAGTGATACCAGTACACTAAATACAACCGTTATACCAAACTGCTTAAAAAACTGGGCAACCTGCCCGGTCATCATGCCTACCGGTAAAAACACCGCAATTACTGTAAATGTAGTTGCCATAACCGCCAACCCTATTTCGTTGGATGCATCCCGCGCAGCTTCTAAGCGGGATTTCCCCATTTGCAAATGGCGGTTGATATTTTCGATTACCACTATCGCATCATCTATTAATAATCCTACTGATAATGATAAAGCCATTAATGACATGATATTTAGGGTAAAACCCATAATATGCATACATAAAAAAGTGGTAATTATGGAGGTGGGAATAGCAACAGCACCGATCAATGTGCTGCGCCAGTTGCGCAGGAAGAGAAACACCATAAAGACTGCCAGCAAAGCGCCTTCAAATATCGTCTTTACTACATCATTCACCGAACTGCGAATACTAAGAGAATTGTCCCGAACGATATCAACCTTCACGCCCGGCGGCAGTTGACTTTCCATCCGGTCCACTGCCTTTTTAATAGCGTCTGCTACCTTTACGGTATTCTGCCCGGATTGTTTGACTATGCTTATCCCCACAGCGGGTTCTCCCTGAAAAAGTACAATACTATCCGGTTCTTCAATACCATCTGCTACGGTGGCAATGTCCTTCACATATAATTGAATCCCCCCTCTGCGTGCAACGGGAAGTTGTTCAAAATTCTCCGCACTAGTAATCTCACCGGATGTACGGACTGTCACCTGACCTGATTCGCTGCTTAGACTGCCCCCGGGAACATCCATATTTTCGCTCTGGAGACTGGCAATTACCTCTGGAATGCTCAAGCCCAAAGCTGCTAATTTATCTTGGTCCAGATTAATTTGAATTTCTCTTTTTTCCTGACCTGCTATTTTTACCGAACCTACCCCTGGAATAGTTTCCAGGTATCTTCTCACGGTATTATCTACAATAGCACTCAATTCAAGTAACGACTTGTCACCCGTAACAGCTAGGGACATAATAGGTATAGAGGAAGGACTAAAAGTGGATATTACAGGTTCCTGAATATCGTCTGGCAAATCACTCCGTATTTCTCCCAGTTTTTCTCTGACATTCTGAGCAGCAATCTGTGGGTTGGTCTCCAGAGTAAACTCAGCCCAGGTTACCAGCACTCCTTCCTGAACCTGGGTATAAGTATGTTTTACTCCGGAAATCTGACCAAGGGCTTCCTCCAATTCAAGAGCCACCTTATTCTCTATTTGCTCCGGTGATGCCCCGGCCTGAACAATCGTTATCGAAACATAAGGGAACTCAACATCTGGCCAGTCATTGATGCCCAAACGAAAATAACTGATCAGACCCAGCATTACCAGAGCCAGAATAGATACAGTTACAAATACCGGTCTTTTCAAGCTGAGATTAGTAAGAAACATTTTTATTCCTCCTGTTCTCTGATAGCTTGAACTCTATCCCGATCCTTAAGTTTACTTACGTCGCTGACTATTATTGACTGACCAAGCTGCAAACCAGAGATTATTTCCACCATGTCATCCATAACTGCTCCGGTTTGAACCTGCTGTTGTTTTACTGATTCTCCATCTAAAATGAAAACATAATTGAGATCTTGCAGGCTGATTAGAGCGTCTCGGGGAATTGCAGTAATTTCCCGAATTTCACCGGTATATATTTTGGCCTGGGCAAACATGCCGGAATGCAGCAGTAAATCCGGGTTATCAAGCCGTATTTTCGCCTGAAATACCCGTGCTTCAACACTGACTGAAGGATTGATTATTTCCAGCACGCCGGAGAATTTCTGTGTACCATAAGCATCCAACGTCACTTCAGCTTTTAACCCTGGTTTAAGGTTTGCAATTTCCTTCTGCTGAACATTCACTAATGCGTAAATATACGATATATCTTCTACGGTCATAATCGTTTGACCAATCGACAGCATCTGGCCGAGAGAAACATTTTTGTTACTTACTACGCCCTGAATTGGCGTTGTAATGGTAGTGTTTGCCATAGAAATGGAAGCGCTTTCAACTGCAGCTGCTGCCGCCTCCGCATCTGCTTCAGCCACATTACAGGCAAGTTCGATATCCTGTAAATCCTTATCAGAAATCGCGCTGCTATCATGCAATTGTTTAAAACGCTGGTAATCAGTATGAGCGGCAGCCAAATTAGCTTCAGCTTTTTTGAGATCGGCCCGGGCGGCAATTAAAAGACTGTTGTAATCCTGAGTATCAAGGGTAACCAGAACTTTACCCGCCGATACCTGATTTCCATTCTCAACTAACACCTGAGCAACACGGCCAGACACCTTGGGACTAATTACAGCGGTTTCCCCAGCTTCCAGTGTTGCAGGCAATTCCAAAGCATTGTCCTTGCTGATCAGGTCTACCTCTCTTACAATAACAGTTTTAGCTGAATCGACATTTTTCTCAACCGAGGAGGCCTGTGGTGTAAATCCATTCTTCCAAAGTCCCAGAAAAACCATTAATAAAGCTGGTATTAACCATAACAACCATTTATTTTTCATATTGTTCACCTCACGCTGCAGATTTTTTCCCTAATCGTTAAACCTGATATTGAAAAGACGAGTGAATGATAGTTAACATGACCTCCGTCTAAATGGATGGAATATCTTATCTCCCCCAACCTTAAAATAGAGTTTGCATCCTTCGGGTTGCATAAACAACTTCTATAAGTTAGGCTAGCCTAACCCAATGGCTATTTTTTTAAGGTTCTAAAGGAACCTTAAATTATTGAGGATTTTGTATAATTATTTTTTCTCCTATGAAGATAGTAAAATTGCTTTCCAACCAGCTATAAAGAAATTGCTAAGGCTGTCGATATAACGGTCAGCCTCTTCTCTTGCCATATCATGTTCTACTATTTCAAATACAGCTGAAAAATATGCACTTGAAATAATATGAACTAGTTTCAGAGTAATTCGGCCGGAAGCCAGGGCATCATTGCCTGTGGCTTCAAAAAACTTCAAGGTGTAATCTACCTCAATCTCAGCAAGACTATGTATAAAATCTTCAAAAGCAGTCCCTTCTGCACATGTTATAAGCAGTTTAAACTCATCAAAATTATCATATATATATGCAATAAAAATTTTCAGCTTGTTTGCACTATAACCATATGCAGTATCCAGCTGGGTATCTCCAGGCAGCTCATTAAATTCCTTGTGAACGTTTAAAAAAAGTTCTCTCAGTCCATTTACGGCAGGCGATACCAATGCTTCAAACAAGGCTTGCTTGTCTGGGAAATAACCGTAAAACGCACCTGTGGTTACTCCAGCCTGCCGGACAATACTGCGCAGGGAAGCATCTTTAAAACCTTTTTGCAGGAATTCTATTTTACCCTCAGTCATAATTTTCTGCAAGGTATTTATATCATTGCCACCCAAATATATAACCACCTCTATATAACACTGTTATATATTATGTTAAACTATTTTACATGTCAAGGGGTGAGTCCAAGGTTCATTTTAAGAATAATGGCTTAACAGGACAGGGTATTCAGCCGCTGGAGCTGATTCTCTGCAGTATTTTATACAGGACCAAGATTATATTTATGGTAAAGTGAATGCTTTTTAAATCAAAAATCACCTAGTGTTTGATAAAAAGCAGCAGATTGCAGAAATACTTCCCGGGGCAGCATAATTCCTGACCGGGTTGATAACGATTATCATTACTAACATAATGTGTAATGTAAGCAAGATATATTCAGATGGATGTGATAACGGAAAAATTCATTCAAGCAAGTTATACGGAAAAATAGAGTTAGGAGAGAAAAGTTTCTAAGTAAGATAGAGTCAATACCTGGGTTAGCTATTTAGAGGAAATTATTTTAAATGAACCCGAAATAAATGAAGCGTGTGGTTATGGAGAGCAAATGGGATTTTGTTCATTCCGGTATTGAAAAACTATATTTCCATCAAATACGATGATCAAGATAAAACCAAGCACAATATTTTTTTTTCGTTAAGTTAGGTATGCCTAACAAGGATTAACAATATTTTAAACAACATTTAAATATTGGAGGATAAAGAAGTATGCAGAAAGAGAAAAAAACGTTTGTTTTAAAAAGGTTTACACCCTATATGGGCAAGAAGAAAATACTTTTGCCTTTGTCATTAGTATTGTCAGGGATTTCCGCAGTTCTAAACATCTTGCCTTTTGTACTGGTATGGTATATAACACGCGAAATATTATCAACTCCGCAAGCGGTTGATATTGCCAATGTCAGTTATTATGCGTGGCTTGCTTTTGCCAGTGCCATAGGAGGAATCGTGGTATATTTTGGCGCGCTTACGAGCTCACATCTGGCGGCCTTTCGCGTCGAGGTCGGCTTGCAAAAAGTGGGTATGGAAAAAATATTATCTATGCCCTTAGGTTTTTTTGATCAGCATGCCAGCGGAAAAATTCGCAAGATTGTCAACGATGGAGCTGGAACAACGCATACATTTTTGGCCCACCAGCTTCCGGATATGGCAGGCAGCATTGTCTCCCCCATTATTCTGATCGCGCTGATTTTTATTGTAGAGTGGAGAATGGGTCTGGCTTCTCTGGTTCCAATTATTATGGGTTTCATAACCATGAATTTCATGAGGAGCACTGAAGGCCAGAAATTTCAAAAAATGTATTTTGATTCTTTGGAGGAAATGAGCTCAGAATCCGTGGAGTACGTCCGCGGCATTCCAGTTGTAAAAACATTCGGTCAATCCATATTTTCTTTTAAACGATTTTATGACAGCATAATCAAATATAAAGAGATGGTTTACGCCTATACTATTCTCTGGCGAAAACCCATGTCGTTTTATATCGTGATTATGCAGTCAGCCGCCTTCTTCTTAATTCCAATGGCTATCTTTTTAATCGGCAGAGGAGGAAATCTCCCCCTGGTGCTGGCCGACTTCATCTTTTACCTTCTTATATCTCCGATCTTCACCATGCTTTTGATGAAATCGATGTATTTTCAGCAGAATGCTTTGATTGCCGAGCAGGCAATTGACAGACTGGATAATCTCCTGAATTATCCAGGCATTAGCTATAGCGAAAATATAAAGAACATCAAAGACCACAGCCTGGAGTTTAAGGACGTAGTGTTTTCCTATGAAGGCACCGACCAACCCGCCGTCAACAAAATCAGTTTTAAAGTAAACGAAGGCGAAACCATCGCCCTGGTTGGAGCTTCGGGAGGGGGAAAAACTACCATGGCCCGGCTGGCCGCTCGCTTTTGGGACGTAGATAAAGGCGAAGTATTGGTAGGAGGGGTTAATGTTAAGGATATCCCCAAAAAAGAGCTGATGGACAATATCTCTTTTGTTTTTCAAAATACCAGGCTGCTTAAAGGTTCCTTAAGAGAAAATATAATCTTTGGCAAAGAAAACGCCGGAGAAGAAGAAATAAATAAAGCTATTGATTTTTCACAGTCAAGAGAAATTATAGACAGCCTTCCGGATGGACTTGATACGGTAATAGGCGCTAAAGGGACCTATCTCTCAGGAGGAGAACAGCAAAGAATCGCCCTGGCCAGGGCCATTGTAAAGAATGCGCCCATCGTGCTTTTGGATGAAGCCACTGCCTTTGCAGATCCCGAAAATGAGCATTTAATCCAAAAAGCCCTGAAAGAGCTCAGCCGTGGCAAAACAACGCTTATGATAGCCCATCGTCTTACCAGCGTACAAAATGTCGACCGGATTCTGCTTATAGAAAACGGGGAAATTGCGGAAGAAGGTACCCACGCGGAGCTGCTGGATAAAGGCGGCTTATACAAAGCTATGTGGGATGAATACCAAAAATCCGCCTCCTGGAAAATAGTCGCTAAAGATACTGTAAACAAAGGAGGACAAAATGATTAAATACTTTCAGAATAAATACGCCATGTCTGAAAAAGGCGCCCAGGATCTTTGGCGCTCAATTATTTGGTCTGTAGTAATGGACCTTAGCTTTATGGCCCCGGTAGTACTCAGCTTTATATTCCTGGATGAATACATGGGTTTACTGTTAAATTCTTCAAACAGCCCGGAAAATAGCATTCTCTACTATGTTATTATGTCTGCCGCGTTTTTCCTGGTGATGTTGGTTATTGCTTATTTTCAATACGATTCGGCCTATACCAAAATTTACGAAGAAAGTGCCCGAAGACGGATCAGTCTGGCTGAAACTCTTAAAAAACTGCCGTTGGCTTTTTTTGGGAAAAAGGATATTGCTGATTTAAGCTCAACCATAATGGAAGATGCTACCCAGATAGAGCAGCTCTTTTCCCATTCAGTTCCTCAAATATATGCAGCGGTATTGACTCTGCTGATTATGGGAGTGATGATGTTTTTTTACAACTGGCAGCTTTCTCTGGCTGTATTTTGGGTAGTTCCGCTGGCGATCCTGGTCTTTTATCTGTCGAGAAGGTTTCAAAAAACTGTTCATGCGAAACTTTATTATCTGAAAAGAGATATTTCAGACAGTATTCAAGAGAAGCTTGACTCAGCTTATGAAATAAAATCCTATAACAGAGAAGAGGCCTTTTCAGACGACTTAAACTCCAAGCTGGACAATTATGAAACGTTTTTGATAAAGGGAGAGCTTCTGATAGGCGCATTTATAAACCTGTCTTATGTATTCTTGCAGCTTGGACTTCCAAGTGTTATATTGTTCGGTGCTTATCTTTTGTCAACAGGTTCTATAAGTATTTTTACTTACCTTGTTTTCCTGGTCGTTGCAGCACGCATTTATAATCCGATTATGGAAGCCTTGAATAACTTTGCCGCCCTTATATATCTTAATGTGCGGATAGACCGTATGAAAGAGATGGATGTAATGCCAAGACAAGAGGGGAAAACTGAGTTTTCTCCCAAAAACTACGATATCGAGTTCAATAATGTCGACTTTTCATATCAAGATGATGTGCAAACATTAAAGAGTGTAAGCTTTACCGCCAAGCAAGGCGACGTAACTGCGCTGGTTGGCCCTTCAGGCGGAGGAAAGAGCACGGTAGCCAAGCTGTCGGCGCGTTTCTGGGATATAGACCAAGGGGTCATTACCCTGGGCGGAGAGGATATCTCCCGGGTTGATCCTGAAACCCTGCTGAATAATTTTTCCATAGTTTTTCAGGATGTTACCCTGTTTAATTCAAGTGTTATGGAAAATATCCGCCTTGGCAAGAAAGACGCATCTGATGAAGAAGTCGTAAAGGCGGCGCAGCTGGCCCAATGCGATGAGTTCGTTAAAAAGCTTCCGCTGGGATATGATACCTTGATCGGAGAAAACGGAGAAAGATTATCGGTAGGCGAAAGACAGCGTATATCCATAGCCCGAGCAATACTAAAAGACGCTCCGATTATCCTGCTGGACGAGGCTACCGCATCTCTTGATGCGGAAAATGAAAGCAAAATCCAAAGTGCACTCAGCGCGCTTATAAAAAACAAGACCGTTTTGATCATTGCTCACCGTATGAGAACCGTTTCAGGAGCTGATAAAATTGTGGTTATTAAAGACGGTGCTATCGCAGAAACCGGCACACCCATGGAATTAAAAGAAAAACCAGGAATCTTTGGCACGATGTTAAAGATCCAGGGTAGATCATAGTTTGACATTAAACGTAAAAATTATATAATGAAAGTGTGGGCGAAGTTTACATAGGGGCACAAACCGGGAGTGATTAACGTGCAGGAAGCAACTATTTTACCAGCCCCGGATGCGTGGCATATTTTTATTAAGAACGGTGATGTAAGCCTTATTTCAGTTTCACCCGATATCGCGGAGTCATGGCAAAGATGTTATAATCATGGCGTTAATCCGTATGACGGGACTTGTTACCGTTTCTTGGCTAAAGAAGAAATAAGTTATATATTAGAAAAACACCAGGACTTTATTGATATTGCCAGACCTTTTATGCACAGGCTTTATGAATTCGTAAAAGGTTCTGGCTTTATTGTTATGTTGACCGACGAGCGAGGCTACATTATAGAAGCCTTCGGGGATGAATGTACCCTTAATATGGCAACTACCTTAAATTTCGTTAAGGGTGCCAGTTGGATTGAAGAAGAGGTAGGTACCAATGCTATTGGTACAGCTCTAGTATTGAAAAAGCCCATTCAGACTTCCGGCGCTGAACATTACTGCCAAAAACACCATGGCTGGACCTGCTCGGCATCGCCTATTTTCGATAACAAAGGGCATCTTATGGGGATCTTGGATCTTTCGGGGCCAGTGGATGCCGCGCACCTGCATACTCTGGGAATGGTTGTTGCGGCCGCAGAGGCTATTATGGATCAGATGCGGATTAATGAAAAAAACCGGCAGCTTATCGTGGCCAATAATAAAATGACTGACGTTTTCCTTAATATATCAGACGGGGTCATTGTTATTAATGATCAGAGTGTTATAGTGCAAATTAATCCTGTGGCGGAAGAGATCATTGGAAAATCAGCTCTGGAACTGGTAGGCGACTCAATTCAAAACGTTTTGGGGCGGGGAGTGCCCGCTGTGGAAAAAGCCCTCAAACGCAAGGAGGGCTACAATGATCGGGAAGTTATGCTGGATACGATCAATGGACGCCTCCATTGCCTCTCATCAGGAATGCCTATAATAGATGACAAGGGCAATGTTACCGATGTGGTTATCCTGCTTCGTCCCATTGAAAATGTCCAGAAACTTGTTAACCGCTTTAGCGGAGCTCAAGCTGCATTCCATTTTAGAGACATTATCGGCAATAGTCACCAAATGAAAGAAGCGGTTCGTATAGCCGCTTTGGCCGCAACAGGAAACTCCAGTGTTTTATTGGAAGGAGAAAGCGGCACCGGCAAGGAAATGTTTGCCCAGGCAATTCATAACCGCAGTGCTAGACGCCGAGGCCCTTTCGTGGCGGTTAATTGTGGTGCCATACCAAGAGAGTTGATTGCCAGTGAACTGTTCGGTTATGCGGAGGGTGCATTTACCGGTGCCAAACGGGGCGGAAGACCTGGAAAACTGGAATTGGCAGCCGGGGGTACCTTGTTCCTGGGCGAAATCGGTGAGATGCCGCTGGAGCAGCAGGTTGCACTTCTAAGAGTGTTGCAGGATAAAAAAATCAGCCGGATCGGGGACGATAAAGTAATCCTGGTCGATTTTAGGGTGATTTGTGCCACTAATAAAATTCTGTTTGAAGAGGTAGAAAAAGGTGGTTTCCGTCAGGATCTTTATTATCGTCTTAATGTGGTGGCTATTTCTGTTCCTCCGCTGCGGGAGCACCGCGAGGATATTCCTTTGCTTTTCGAGCATTTTATTGAACGCATTCGTAGGGAATGGGGCAATGATATTATTCATGTGGATCCACAGGTCATGAAATATTTACTGAACTATAGATGGCCGGGCAATGTGCGCGAGTTGCAGAACGTGGTGGAGAGACTGGCAAGTATCGCCGAGGATGGACATATTTGCGTGGAAAACTTGCCGGCTACCATCTATCAAAAAGACGAAAAGCTACTGCCTAAAGAGCCTTCATCTACTGCTCAGACAGTAAAGGTTTGCTCGGAGAGAGAAAAAAGGAAGCAATTTATGGCGGAGCATGAATGCAATGAAATATTGAACCTTCTGGCCAGACATGGAGGAAATATCAGTGAAGTGGCCCGCGAAATGGAGGTTTCACGCAATACGATCTATCGTAAAATGAAACTATACAATATTGATTACTGATTGCAGACAGCTAAACTGCCCGCAGGGGGGACTTTTCGCTAATCCGGCACATCTTAACAGTATATCTTATTGACTACTACCATTTCAGTTCTAAAACCGCATTTGATTTATAGCCTGCACATAAAACCCAACCCTTTGCTGGGCGGAAAGTGCTCACATGTAACATTCACGTCACATCAAAATGCTAACATGGTATAACACTTATATTACACCTGAAACACACTTTTCTTTTCCACCAAATTATTTCGTATCGACTTCTCATTTTTTTGGTTAATTTGCATTTCAAGAAATCGGCCTTTGTTCAAGGCTGCTATTTCAACTGCATTTCACGCTCCCCCAATATGTTGCTTAATACCGGCATTCCCTTTGAGTATATTCTCCGCTAGGTCGTTGTAAAGGCTGGTCAAGTAATCGTTCATATCCGCTGGATCTTTGGGCACTCTTCTCCGGATGGTAGAAAAGATGCACATAGGCGCGTTCTTTTAACAATTCATCGTTGCTTTTCGGGAACTTAATTTTATAAAGGTTGCAGAAAATGTTGGCACGATAATTGCTTTACAAATGACAAATAACATTTCAATTTCTTGGCCGCATGGTGAATATAAACGCTAAACTGAAACAGAACCAAGGAGGTGAAAAACGCTAGCGAAAAAGTGGACCACTCTGCCAAACCAATCCCTTATCATTGTAAGTGGAAAATAAACAATGTATGGGGGATATAGGAGTG
>Ga0334888_1003513_pt1 | contig 15352 bp, 11 predicted proteins | sample GraSluR1_MG_FD_207227 | JGI IMG/M metagenome (GOLD analysis project Ga0334888, IMG submission 207227) | Sludge microbial communities from methane-producing bioreactor in Wageningen University, Netherlands - Granular Sludge_3_08-R1 | ecosystem: Engineered > Bioreactor > Anaerobic > Unclassified ...
CATCGACCTGCCTTTCCTTTTTTCCATCCATGATTTTCGCAAGATTTCCAGAAACCTTGAGATTGCTTTTAACAATACCACTTATCAGATTCGTACCTCCAGACCCCCTCAGTACCTCATCGGCCGCGAGGCCCTCGTTACTCTCGATGCTGATGACAACGTCGCTTTTTTTCTCAACTCGCAACCGCTGCTCGTTGACATCTTTCACAAACAACCTCCTCAGGCTCAGGTGGTGTCTTCCAAGTCCCTCGACCGTCGCCCTTTTTCTCCCCCGGTCGATCATCCCTGGCGTTCCTATGGCAAGAAGATCAATGGCTTGCCTATCCTCATTCCAGATTCTCATTAGGACATTTCTATCTTGCTCCCAATAGGACATTTCTACTTTGCCTTGACAATCTGTCAAGTAAATTGGTGCTCCTGATATATGAGAAAACAATTGCATTCATCTCGCGAGCGGTAGTGGGTTTTCATTTGAAAGAAAATCACCACCCGAAACCATAAGAATTTTCATTATTCATATACTTGCTGATAGAGACCAATAAAATTAAGGATGGTGGTCATGATAATGCAATTATCACAGGAATATAATCTTGCCAAAGAACGCTATGCCGCGTTTGGTGTTGACACTGAGGCGGCACTCCAGGCTTTGTCCCAGATCTCACTCAGTATGCATTGCTGGCAGGGTGATGATGTGGCCGGTTTCGAATCGCCGGATACTACTCTGGGCGGTGGGCTGGCAGCCACTGGAAATTATCCGGGCAAAGCACGCAATGCGGATGAACTGCGGCAGGATCTTGACATGGCGTATTCATTGATCCCGGGTCAGCATCGTTTAAACCTGCATGCCATTTATGGCGAGTTCAATGGTGCGCCGGTGGCGCGCCACCAGATACAGCCCGAACACTTCAGCCGCTGGATGGATTGGGCGAAGGAACATCAGCACGGGGTAGACTTTAATCCAACTGCCTTCAGCCATCCCTTGGCGGATGATGGCTTCACACTGGCCTCATTTGATGACAAAAAGCGACAATTCTGGATTGATCATTGCATCGCTTGCCGCCATATCGGGGCTGCCTTTGGAAAAGCATTGGGTACGCCGGCGGTAACCAATATCTGGATTCCCGACGGGATGAAGGATACGCCGGTGGACCGGCTGTCGCCGCGGAAAACGCTGCTGGACGCCTTGGATGCTGTCTTTGCCGAAGAGATTGACCCGCGCTATAACAAAGATGCTGTGGAATGTAAGCTATTCGGCATCGGTTCAGAGAGCTACGTGGTCGGTTCGCACGAGTTTTACATGGGGTATGCGATCAGCCGCAACAAAATTTTGACACTGGACAGCGGTCATTTTCATCCCACAGAAGTGATTTCTGACAAAATATCATCAATGATGTTATATGTTGATGAACTACTGCTGCACGTCAGCCGTGGTGTGCGCTGGGACAGCGACCATGTGGTGACGTTCTCGGACGAACTCAAAGCTGTTACACATGAGATCGTGGCGGGTGGTTTTCTTGATCGCGTGCATATCGGCCTGGATTATTTTGATGCCAGTATCAACCGCATCGCCGCCTGGGTGATCGGCATGCGAAACACGCAAAAAGCCCTGCTTTCAGCTCTGCTGACACCGACAGACATGCTGCGCGGTTGGGAGCAGGCCGGCGATTATACAAAACGCTTAGCGTTTCAGGAGACCTGGCATGAAATGCCGCTGGGCGCTGTGTGGCATATGTTCTGTGAGCGCAATGGGGTGCCGCTGGGCTTTGAATTTATGCACGAAATTGAAGCCTATGAACAGACAGTATTGCCAGAGCGCATATAGAAGATTGGTAGAAAAAACTCCCCACTTTTGCGGGGAGTTTTTTCCAGGCTGGTCTATACGCCGCATTCTGTCCGGCACAAAGTGCCTGTGTGATCATGTCTCTCGGCGGGGCATTACTGCACCGCTCCAGCGGCCCACCCGGCGCTCGAATGAAACGAGCCGTTTCTTGCGCCTGCTTGGCTTTGCTCCGGCTGGGGGTTGCCTGGCAGCCATGTTACCATGACCCCGGTGGTCTCTTACACCACCATTTCACCCTTGCCAAAGGCGACCTTTGGCGGTTTGTTTCTGTGGCCCTGTTCCAGAAAATTACTTCTCTCCGGGTGTTGCCCGGCAGCCTGCTCTGTGGAGTGCGGACGTTCCTCGATGTGCCGAAGCACAGCGCGATCACCCAACCAACCTGGAAATGTTCTTCTCTTTAAATTATATCCGGTTCTTAATGGAATAGCGATTATTTTTTCTTCAACAAGCCGCCCAGCATGTCAGCAGCGCCGCCAAGGTCAACGCCACCTTCGTCACTCAGGGCTTTATCGAGCATACCTGCTGCTTGCGCGGGCAGTTTATCTTTGAGAAAACCTATCACGACTTCCACGGCCTTTTTCGCTTGTTTTTCGGAAATGCCGACCTTTTCAGATACCAGTTTTACCAATTGATCCATGTTTTGCTCCTTATTTTTTTCTGTAGACATCAGTGTAAACCGTCATCCTTAGAAAAATCTTAACGATTGACAAGCAACTGATTCAGTTCTTGCGGAAAATCGGTGATTATGCCGTCTACGCCCCAATCGATTAATTTCTGCATATCTGCGCTTTTGTTCACGGTCCAAACGTTGACTGCGATACCATTTTGTTGATATCGACGGATGACGCCTTTTCGCAATGCAACCATAGCAGGATGGTAGGCGTATACGCCCGATTGCTTGACCTGGTTCAGGTTAAGCAATCGGGCAACGACAGTCAGCCATCCGGTTTTGATGGAAGGTGCCAGCTGCTGGGATTGAACCAGATAATCATGGTTGAAAGAAGAGATCAGCACCTGCGATTCCATTCCCAGTGATTGGATGAGAGTAACAACTTTTTCTACGAAACTCTTGTGGTCAGACTCTTTTGGCATTGGTTTGATCTCGACATTGACCTGCCACTGCATATCTTTGGTGAAAAGTAAAGCTTGTTCGAGGGTGGGGATCGGTTCTTTGAGGAAAGATGTCCGATCATCAGGGGCGATGTTTCCAGCGGTTATCTGCCCAAAGGGGTCAGTATTAACATAAAAAGAACCTGCTTCCAATTGGGCGACCTCTGAAGAAATGAAGGATGCCGCGGGATGATCTGAACGATCCGGGAAAATTTCGGCGATATTGGTGGTGCGCTGGAAGGTGTCATCATGCATGATGATCAATTCACCGTCTGCCAGTATGGTGGTATCCAGTTCCCACATGTCTGCGCCTGTTTCATAGGCTTTTCGGGCGGCGATAATGGTATTTTCTGGGGCGATCGATCGGGCTCCACGGTGGGCTATATTTAACGTTGACGGCATTTTTTCTCCTTTGGTGCTATTGGCGCTGATTCAATTGTAACAAACTCATGGCTTCTGTATAATGGTGAGTATGAACATTCAGGTACTATCTGATGAATTGATATCGCAAATCGCTGCTGGTGAGGTGGTCGAGCGTCCTGCTTCGGTGGTCAAAGAACTGATCGAGAATGCCCTGGATGCTGAGGCTTCTGTTATCATGGTACGTATTGAAGAAAGCGGGCAGAAGCTGATCGAGGTCAGTGACAACGGGCGGGGTATAACAGGAGAAGAACTCAAGGTAGCGGTGCAGCGGCACGCCACCAGTAAAATTCGACAAGTAGACGACCTTTTTCATATCCAGACCCTCGGGTTCCGCGGGGAAGCACTTGCCTCTATTGCTGCCATATCACGCTTTACCCTCACCTCAAAAACGAGTCAGGAGACTGTGGGCGGAAAGATTGTCATTGATGGAGGGAAAGTTCTTTCCGTGATCCAGACCGGTGTGCCAGAAGGAACTGTGGTCAGCGTGAGAGACCTGTTCTTCAATGTACCTGCACGGTTGGCTTTTTTGAAAAATCCGGTTACGGAGAGGAATCAGATCAATGCACTGGTCTTCCGCTACGCATTGGCATACCCACAGGTGCGGTGGTCTTTGAGCCAGGACCACCGGCCGATTTTACGCAGCAGCGGCAATGGCGATCACCGTGAAATCCTGGCGGCTATGTATGGGGTGGGGGTATCCAAGGAATTAATCGAGGTACGTTTGGAAGAGGCAGACCAGCGTGTATATGGTTATGTCAGTCCGGCGCAGGTGACACGCTCGAACCGCCGCGAGATGACCTTTTTCATCAATGGGCGCTGGGTGCAGGATGCAGGCTTGAGCGCAGCGCTCTACAAAGCCTATGAAGGGTACCTGCCTCCGGGACGCTACCCGATCGGCGCGCTCTTTATTGACATACCGCTGGAAAGTGTGGACGTCAATGTGCATCCAGCCAAAGCCGAAGTACGCTTTCAACAGCCCTCGCAGGTCTTCAGTCTGGTGCAAAGAGCAGTCCGCAGAGCATTCCTGGCTTATACACCAATTGACCAGGGCAGAGAACAGGCATGGCGTGATTCAGTGCCAGGAGGCGCAGGTTCCTTATCCTCACGAGATTTCCCTGGTAACCAACACCATGATATTGATCCTGCCTGGGCGATTGCTGGCAGTGTTAAAGGTGAAGGAATTGAGCCGATGAACCCAAACCAGGCTGCCATGATCCCCGAAGGGATGGGTTTGCTGCGGTTGATAGGCAAACTGCAGCAGCGCTATCTGCTGGTGGAAGGCCCAGATGGTTTGTATTTGATCGATGAGAAGGCCGCGGAAGAACGCATCCTTTATGAGAAATTCCTGCGGCAGATTGAGGCTGACGGTATCGTGAAAAGTGCTTTGGAACCTGCGTTTTCCGTGGATATTCAACATACCGATATGCAGGCATTGATGGATGCTTTTTCACCTTTGGGCTTCACGCTCGAACCATTCGGCACAACTGTTGTGAAAATAACACATATTCCAACCTTACTCACAGAATTTGATGCAAAAAGAATTGCGCAAGCATTGATAATGGATTATCCATCGAAATCTTTTGCGACCGAAGAAGAGCGCACGCAATGGCTACTACAGCGGCTGGCTTTTCATGCGGCTGTTGACTTTGATTCTGACAACGATGTAAGGCTACAAAACCAGTTGCTGAGTGAATTGCAGGTGTGCCAATCACCTCGCCAGACCCCTGAGGGACGGGCGACCATGATCCATCTGTCATTGGAGTTGTTAAACCGCCAGTTTGACCGTTCGTGATTACTTTAATTCAACCGGGAGGCGAATGCTGAAGGTGGTACCTTCACCCAATTCGCTGGTGGCATCAATTCGGCCGCCATGTGCTTCAACAATTTGTTTGCAGATGGATAAACCAAGGCCTGTTCCTTCGGCAACATCAATGGCCCGGGCAGAGCGGAAAAAACGTTCAAACAAATGGCTCAGGTCGTCGGGTGTCATCCCGATACCAGTATCGGCGATGTCAATCTGAACAGTATCCTCATCTGATTGATAAGCAGAAACGATCACTTTGCCGTCTGGCTGGTTGTATTTAATGGCATTGCTAAGCAGATTGGTCAATACCTGCTTGATTTTTTCCTGATCAGCTTCGATGGTCAGGTCGTCTGAATCGACGTGATATTCTAATGCCACATTTTTCTCCTGTGCCATCGGCTGCAAAATCAGTATACAGGATTGAATCAACTTCGAAACGGAAAAAGGCTGGGCACGGAAATAGATGCGGCCTGATTCAAGCCGGGCGATGTCAAGAAAATCAGAAGCCATCTGATGCAGGCGCTGGGTTTCCTGCTGGATGGTTTTTACCAATTTCGTACGCTGGTCTGACGGCAGATCGTCTCGTTGGAGCAGGTAAGCAACAGTATTGATCGAGCCCAGGGGAGTGCGGATCTCATGCACAAGTTCTGAGATCAGGTCAGATTGCTGGAAGAGACGGGTGTTGTTGATGGCTACGGCAGCTTGCGAGGCAAGGATTGACAAATAGCGCTCATCATTCTGATCGAATAAGCCTTCATATTTGTTGAGTACCTCCAGCACGCCAATCAGTTTGTTTTGGGTGATCATCGGCACCGCGATGATGGATTTGGTGAAAAAGTCAATCTTTTGGGCGACATTTTTAAACCAGCGCTGATCTTTGCTGACATCTTCCACAATAACAGACTCGCGGTTAAGCGCCACCCAACCGGCCAAACTCTCTTTCGGCACCACCATTTTATGCAGCAAGGCTTCTTTGCTGGCGTTGGTCATGGCGGCAAAATGGAGCTGCTGATTGGTATCGTTATACAGCAAGATTGATGCAGCTTCGGCGTTGGTCAGTTGCTTGGCGGTATGAATGATCTTGCGCAGGATGGATTCAAGGTCAAAGGTAGCAGCCAGATCGAGAAAAATGTCGATAAACTGCTGGTAGAAGTCATTTTGTGGCGGCATCGTTGATTGTTCAGGCGTTTCCGCAGGTTGTATTGGTCTTACTTCCTGGTTGTTTTGTGTCACATTGCGCTGGCTTTATGATTGTCTTTCGGTTTCAGCATATTCATTATACCTGTTGAGCAATTTGTTTGTAGCGTTGTTGAGTTGCTGGGTGACAATGTTGTTGGTGCGAATCAAACCAATCGGTTTGTGGCCGGCTTCTGCCTGATAGGCCTGTTCAGGTGAGGCGGGAATAATGTGCGCTACACTGTGGTGAATGGCTTCTTCCATCTCATTCAAGGTGAGCGCAATGGTAGAGCGTCCGCGGCTAATCGAGATGATATTTAGCGGTTTTACCGTGTCAAATTCAAAACTTGCCAGTTCATTGACCAGTTTGCGGGTCTTCACAATGATTGATGGCAAAGGAGAACTGACCACAATGACCTCATTGCACCATTCCAGGAGTGTGTCGTAGTTTGACCAGTGCATGGAACCAAAGTCAAAGAAAGCCAACGGGGCCATCTTGTTGACCTGTTGCATGACTTTCAACGCATGGTCATGTTGTTCGTAGTAGCGGTTGAACTTCAAGGAGTCGCCGGCAGTCAGTATCTGGGGACCATAGGACATCCGAATCAATTCGGGATCGATGACGTCTGGCGCAATTTCATTGATCGGCATTTTCAAGAAATCTTCAAGTATCTTTTTGTCTTCTGCACCGCCGTAAAAATTGCGGAAACTGCCATGACCGGGGGTCATCTCAACGCCGATGATCTCACGCGAATGTAATTGCTGGGCTGCCATGCAGGCCAGATTTACCATGACGGTGGATGCGCCGACCCCGCCGGCGGCACCAACAACGGCTACCGCGTAGTTGCTGGGATGTTCCTCAGGCAGTATCACCGGGCTTTTTTCCAGCAGGGTCTTAACGTGGGAAATCAATTCGGCAGGATGGATGGGTTTGGTCAAATAATCATCTGCACCGGATTCATAACCGGTCACTTTGTCGGATGATTGGTTGCGGGCGCTGAAGATCAGTACCGGGATATCTTCTGTTTTGGCATTCTTTTTTAGCCGTTTAACCACTTCAAAACCATTAATATCTGGCATCATAATATCGAGAATGATCAAGTTGGGCTTTTCGGAAAAGGCCAGTTCTAATGCCTGGCTGCCGTTATTGGCCGTGATCACCTGCATGCCCTGACGGCGTAAGGCAATGCTGATCAGTCTTAACGTTTCGACTTCATCATCCACAATTAATATTTTTTTTATCATGGCAAACCTCGCAAGAGCAGCTGGTGAAAAAGGATATTTTGTTGGTGAATTTTTAGTAGGAGACAGGATAGCTTAATAATATATATTTATCATACAGTATTTTTGTGAAGTATACTACAGGAACATTCAAGGGTATTTGTTGAAAATGAAAAATCCTGACAACATTTGGCAAACTGAGTTCGAAAAACGGTTTCAGACAGCATCAGAGAGGTGTGAACTGTGTTTGGATGCCGTCTATCTGGTTGGTGTTTCAGGAGGAGCGGACAGTGTGGCACTGGCACATTGGCTGCACTCACAGAATTTTCGCATTGCAATCGCCCATTTTCACCACGGCGCACGGGCGGCGGCGGACGATGAGGCTGCCTTTGTTCATGCATTTGCTAAGGACCTGGGACTGTCTTTTCATGGGGGGCATGCCGATGTGCCGATGATGGCAAAAGAAAATGGCTGGTCGTTCGAAGAGGCAGCGCGCATTGCCCGCTATCAGTTTCTTTTTGTGACCGCTGCAGCATTGGGCAGTGGCGGGGTGATTGTGGCACATACTGCCGATGACCAGGTTGAAACGGTACTCATGCACCTATTGCGAGGGTCTGGCGTGGCGGGGTTAAGGGGGATGCAATTTCGAGAACAGATGCCCATTTGGCATCCAACTATTCACCTGTTGCGGCCATTCCTGAACCAGTGGCGGGAGGATGTCGAGCGCTATTGTGCTGAGCATGCTCTGGCATATGTCATCGATGAGAGCAACGAAGACCAATCCTATTTCCGCAATCGCCTGCGTCATTCATTAATTCCGCAACTGGTTACCTATAATGCCGGGGTGAAAGAACACATACGGCAGACAGCGGCTATCCTCAAAGATAGCGAAAGTATTGTGGAGACGGCTGTTGAGACTGCGTGGCAACATGTTGTTAAAATGGAGAAAGAAGGCTTGATAATTCTGAATCGTGACCCATTCGTTTCAGTAGAACCAGCTATGCAACGGTATCTTCTGCGCAGGTGCATGCAACACTTATTGCCAGATCTGCGTGATTTGGACTATAGAATGACCAGAACTATTGCTGACTTAGCTGTAGATCAAAACCATGACGGTTGTTGGCCGCTGTTCGATGATTGCCTGCTTATGCGTTACGGCAACAAACTTTTATTGGGCAGGGAGGATGCAGTTTACCGGCATTTGAGCGAGAAGTTTTCGCAGTGGCGCCATATTGCCAAAAGACTTGACATCCAAACAAAAGAAACGCTTGCTCTGGGTCATGGTTGGATTCTTACCTATGAGGAATGCTCTATGGATGAGAATCTGCGTGAGACATCTCCCTGGCTTCTGCACGATCAATTCGAAGCCTGGTTTGATGTAAATCAACTGGTTCAGCCAATTGTGCTCAGACATGCTGAGGAAGGTGACAGATTTCAACCATTTGGGATGCATGGCAGGCATATCAAGTTGTCGGATTATTTTGTGAATCATAAAATTCCGCAAAAGATGCGAGAATTTTTCCCGCTGGTTTGTGACGGTGAAGCTATTCTGTGGGTGGTGGGTCAGCGCCGGTCTGAAAAAGGCTTGATTGCGCCAAACACCTCACATGTTATCCATTTTCGTCTGAAGCATGAGGGTTGATGGAATTTTCTTCTGCGTGCAATCGGGTCAATTTCAACTTTATCTCTCGAAATTGGATTTTGGATACGCCTAACTTGATGCGGATCTGCTCGGGCTCCATGCCTGACTGAAGATCGCGCAAAGCACAGGTCCAGCGGCACATATCGAATGAAAGGTGTTTGTCGATGCCAGCTCGTTCCCCGATATCTTCAAGGATGTATTCAAGCCGCCTGGGCGACCAGGGGAAGAGAGCATCGACAGGTTGGTATTGCGCCAGGTATTCCTGATAGGCTTCCAACCAGTCAACAGGCAGAGCAATACGGCGTTCTTTGTGGCGGTAGTCGGGGTTGGCATAACGGATAAAGACAGCTGGTTCGTTAGGTTTTTCCAGGTCGAGGTGATTGAGATTGACTTCCAGACATTCGCCCTTTTTTATGGACGTTGACAGCAAAAAGGTGAGTAGCGCATAGGGACGGGCATCCGGTTTATCATCCAGGCGATAGGCATTGGCTGCCTGGATGACCAGTGCTTCTTCTTGCGGGGTCAGAACCGTCGGCAATGGGCTGATGACGGATTTCTGCAGAACTTTTTCTGCCGGATCAGCGATGATGACTCCATACGATTGCAGCCAGCGGAAAAATGATTTTATCGATGTGATGCGTCTTGCCAGGGTTTTGGGCGAACAAGGTTTCCCGCGCCCCTTTTGCAGCCAGTCCAGGAATTGATTCAAATCAGCGGTGGTAATAGCGCCAACGGGTTTGTCAGGAGGCAGATACGAAGCGAGTATGTTGATATCGCCGGTAAAAGCTTTGACAGTATAGGGCGATCGATCTTGATCGAGCAGGTATTGCTCCCAAAGCTCAACAGCGATATTTACAGTCGTGTTGGCGGTTACATGCAGTAGATTGCCGTTCATAGTTGATACACTCCTCATCAGGCATTAAATGCGTATAGATACCACCAGTGTACAGCCGCTTATCTTCACAGTCAACGAAAAAGAGGCGTAGAAATTGGTTCAGTCAGAGAAGAAGGCGCGTTGAATGATAGGTGCGATAAGAGCCTGGTTGGGCAGTGACACCTGAGCGCCATTGGATTTCACCCGGTCGATGACCATTGGAGGTACCAGCATCTCCCGGTAAACATCTTCCTGGAGATTAATGGAAATCGCCACCCTTGCCATAGAGAGCACAACATCAAGCGGTATATTGGTTTCGACGTATTGTTTGTACACGTCGTACATGGCAGGAATTTTGGTGAGAATATCAAGTTTGAGCATTCGTGAGAATATCGCCGCCATTACCTCCTGGGATCTTCTTTCACGGTCGTAGTCGCTGGTTGAATACCGCGCGCGTACATACCACAGGGCTGTTTCTCCATTCATTAGCGTAGGTCCGGGAGAAAAAGAGCAATAGCCATCGACAGCCTGCGGAAGATGACATCTGTCTGAAAAATAGCGGCCTACATTTACCTCTACACCGCCAAGGCTGTCAACAAGGGCAGTAAAGCCATTGAAATTCGCCATGGCGTAATACTGCGGACGAACTCCAAAATTGGTTTCAAAGGTGTTGGCGGTGGTTGGAAATCCGTGCTGCATGGCAGTATTGATGCGGTCGCATGATTCCAGATCATAACCGGAGTAGGTGCCCGGAATATAAATGCAGAGATCGCGGGGGAAAGAAACAACACTGACCTTGTTGGTCTTTGGGTTGACGCCAACCAGCATGATGATATCGGTTCGAAATCCAGCCATAGGGCGGTAATCGGATCCAAGGATGAGGAAGATAATCTGGTCTTGTGCTGGCACAAGATCAACGTATGGGTCCTGTGTGGGCGTCGGTGACGGCTCCAGGGTGGGTATGGGGGTGCGTGCTGAGGGTATGAAGGGGGTTTTGGTGGGCAGTGCATTGGGGTCCGGCGTAACTAATACCCAACCAACCGATTGATCAGACTGGTTGACGCTGATGGGCATACCCAACACAGAACAGGCGCTGAGGGTGGTGATCAAGCCTATTGTGATGAAGCCAAGCAGGAGGAAGAATTTTTTCGGTGTGCTCATATTATTGTTCAATGCAATGGTTTATAGCGTAACATTGTTGATAGTAATTATACATTTGTTTGTTGGCATAGCAGATATGCGGTGACAGCACTTACTTTTGTCTACTTGTTAAACAACTTTTCGGGAGGATCATCTGTGGATGGTGCGTTTATCGTATCCTGAAAGACATTGTCAGGGATAGAGATTAAGGCAAGATTGCGATCTGTGGCTGTGATCAACTCGGAGACATACTCCTGCAGCCGATTGATGGATTCAAAAATTTGCCCGCTGAGGTGTTGAATGGACTGATTATCGGCAAATTCGTTGCGCAGAAGATCGGCGCACGAAGTGATCGAAGATAATGGTTTTAACATATCTTGCAGGAGAGTAATGATGGCCTGGTTATTTTCTTTGATACCCTCCGATGTCATTTCATCCTGTAAATTCAAATGATGTAGTCTGTCCTGATCCTGGTCGATTCGCTCACGTAAAAGATTGATTTCTTCCAGTGCAGTGATCAATTCAGACTGCATGTTTTCTATAGTTATCTCATCGCCTTTGGTTTGTGCCAGCGCTTGCATCAAGCCGGTTCGCAGTTGTTCGTTCTCTTCCTGCATATTACGCAATATCAGGTCGGTCTCTTCATTCTTGCTGCGATATGTCTCCATGGTGGTAAAAAGATCATTGATGCGGATGTAATTGTGTTGGTTGATGTTGGTCAGACTGTCGAATTTGTCTTTCATCTGCATTGTATGGGAGAAGGTTTCCTCCAGCAATTTGTGCAGACGCATTTGTTCGCGGAAGATGGACTGTGTGGCGCGTAAATCTTCCAAAAAGAATTCTGCCTGGGTGATGAACGACACTTCTTCATCAGGTTTTTCTTTCAATTGGTTGATATTGCCAAGCTGTTCCTGGATGCTTTCTAACAAAACCACCCCCTGCACCTGATTGTGTTCGATCAATTCATTGGTCTCTGAGATCGAAAATAAAAATTCTTTGGCACGCGCCAGGGTTTCATTCAACCGGGTTCTGTCATCCAAAGGCATGGCTTCCTGCGGCTGTAAATAGGCATAATGCTCTGACAGATGCTTGCTTTCGCTGTAATGATCCAGTTCAAATTGCAACGATTCGCGTTCTGCCGCCAGTTGGGCGACACGCGCCTGGAGAATGCCGTTCTCCGTTTGTGCGCGTGACAGCCAGTTATTCAGCACCGCCAGTGATTGAGAAACAGTTACTTCGTCCAGGCGGTCGGCGTCTACTTGGATTCGATTGGTTAATGAGATCAAGTCATCCTGCAAGGCGTTCTTTTCCTGGGCAAGTTGTTCATTGAGTGCATGCATTTCCGCCAGTTCTTGTTGCAACAGTTGGAAATTGATCGAGGATATAGGGCGTATATGGTTTTGGTTATTTTGCTTGAGACGATCAATGGATTGCTGTAATTGTTCTTCGCGTTGCTTCTGGTGCAAGAGCAGCATGAGGGAGCTGATCGTGGCAGCAATTTCAGACTGTTTTACGTCGTCAAAATGACTTGCGGGAGGGAACAACAGCAGTAAACTATGTTTGTGTTCCGGCGAGATCGGGTAAGGAAATATTGCTGGAACCGAAGAGGGGTTGACTTCCAGATTGGGGGCGATGCGAGAAAATTCGTCTTTGAACGCCGGCACATTGTTGTAGGCAAGAATGAACTGTCCTTCGGTGGCGTGGAGTGTCTCTGGTATTCTCTCCCGATGAATTCGGACAATTTCTTGTTGATGCTGTTCGTTTGCCCGGGAAAAACTCACTTCAGGGTATGTTTTGTCCGTAGAAATGATAAAAACCTGTTCAGCTGCGGAGAATGTCTGGGTGAATTCAGGGATTTTCTCTAAAAATGATTTGGGATCAGTCTGGGTTAATGTGCGAATATGCCGGTTGAGTGATGGCGTCGGGGATTGCCTGGCTGCCTTTGGCATTGTTGGTCTCGAACCCAGGGCGGCAGTGTTGATGAGCGATGGGAGAAAAGGAAAGACCAGCAGCAATGCCAGACGATTGATCGCGGAGATATCGGCAGAGGGCGCATACAGAAAAATGTGAATATTCTGTGCTGCCAGATTCAGCAGAAATAGCACGAAACCAATCAACCAGCCTGTGTTTCGCTGCAAAGCCAACAAGAACAAACCGGTCAGCAGCAAGCCGACATTGATGAATCCCCACAGCCAGTCGAGATCAGTTTGGTTGAAAAAACCTGTGTTAAATTGCTGGCCCCATGCCCACAAAGAAAAGGTACAAACCAGCAAAAGGATGACTTGAACGATGGCAAACACCAATGTTATGACCCTGGTTTTTTGTGTCGATACCCATAGCCAGATCAAAGTTGCCAGGATGGCGGTTGATATCCAACGGTTGATGACTGGAAGATATGACCGTTCCTCGATAATGCCCTGGGTTGTCAGGGCTAACACCGCCAGAATCGCAATTTCATAAGCCAGCAACAGGTACAAACCTGTTCTTATTTTGCGGGAATTGGTGGAGGGCTGCGACTTATTTGGGGCAAGGGTTAGTTGCAGGCATATAACGATGGTAAAGAGAATTACCAGGTGATATAGCATACTGCCGGCAGGTGACAAAAGCAACGATTCCAGATTGACCAATAGCGTATTCATAACAGGCAAGACAGTTCCCTACAGTTTTCTAACCTTTTCCATTATACACTTCATCCTACTGGTATGTGCAAGAAGACTGCCAGCTAATTTTGGGTTATTCCGTGATTGATCATGATGGGAGGTTGACAAACTGGCGTATTGGATTAAAATAACAAGACATTGAGCGCCGAAGTGGCGGAATCGGCAGACGCGCTACGTTCAGGGCGTAGTGGGAATTACTCCCGTGTGGGTTCGACTCCCACCTTCGGCATAACGAGGCTGTTCCAAAAGGGCAGCCTTTTTCTTTTATCACCGGCGGTTGATTCTATATTACAATGGGTTTTATGGTATGTGACTTGCAGGGAATTTTTTTATGTGGAAAGATCTGAAAGAACGCTTTCAAGCATTGCCGACCAAACGGATCATCGTCATAGTACTGATCATGATTGGTTTTTATGTGCTGCTCGATTTAAATGGCCGCCTGTCATCACTCTATACGCGGCGGCAGGACATTCAACAGGTGTCTACAGAGGTCATCGCCTTGTACGCCACGGAAGTTTATCTGCAAACCCAGGTTGTCAGACGTGATTCTGTGCAGCAATTGGAAGAATTTGGCCGTGAAAGCGGTTACATAAGGCCGGGCGATATCCCCGTGGCGGTGATTCCTCTGGCAGATGCTGATGGCTCATTGGCTGCCTTACAGCCCACCCCCACACAAAAACCACCACAATTCCAAAATTGGGAAGTGTGGTGGCATTTGCTGTTTGGGAAATAGGTCTGTTTTAGTCTGACAGTTCGCTGCGTTTTGTGGACTCCTGGTCATTGAGCTTATTGTAATTGCCACGGCCGACGGAGTAGTAAACGAAACCTTTCGCCATCATGGTGGGGGGATCCCATAAGTTGCGGCCATCAATGATGACCGGTTGATGCATGCTGTCATGGATGCGCTTGAAATCAAGGTGTTTGAATTCGTTCCATTCTGTGGTTAATACCAGGGCATCTGCATTTTCAACAGCCTCGTAGGCGGAATTGCACAAAACTACCGGATCATTGCGGTGCGATTTTTCAAACATAGCTTTGGCGTTGTCCATCGCTTGCGGGTCATAGGCACGAATGGTTGCGCCTTCATTACGCAAAAGATGGATGATCTCCATACCAGGAGCGTCGCGGATGTCATCGGTATTGGGTTTGAATGACAATCCAAGGATAGTGATCACTTTGTCATTCAAACCGTGCAATACATTGCGCAAACGATAGACGACTTGACGACGCTGGTTGCGATTGATTTCCATAACTGCTTGCAGCAACTGCGGCTGGGTGCCGTGCAGGACGGCCATGTGAGCCAGGGCTTTGACATCTTTGGGGAAACAGGAACCACCCCAGCCTATGCCAGCGTTGAGGAAGGCGGAGCCGATGCGTTTGTCGAGACCCATCCCGACGGCGACCTGTTCGACATCTGCGCCCAATTCTTCGCACATATTGGCGATCTCATTGATGAATGAAA
>Ga0334888_1003516_pt1 | contig 15347 bp, 19 predicted proteins | sample GraSluR1_MG_FD_207227 | JGI IMG/M metagenome (GOLD analysis project Ga0334888, IMG submission 207227) | Sludge microbial communities from methane-producing bioreactor in Wageningen University, Netherlands - Granular Sludge_3_08-R1 | ecosystem: Engineered > Bioreactor > Anaerobic > Unclassified ...
GACTTCGCCTCGTTCCGAGCCTGAAGCGCCCGGGAGAGCATTTCTCTGCCTCCTCCCGCATGAAGAGAGAGCGCCCAGAGCCCCTTTCGGGCGAGAACATCCACTCCGAGAGCTACGGTATTGGGAATGTCGTGCAGCTTGAGATCCAGAAAAACTTTCTTTCCCCGCTTCTGCAGCTCCTCCACCAGAGCCCAGCCTCCCAAAAAGAAATGCCGGGGACCGATCTTGACGTATTCCAGAGCGTCCCCTCCCCGATCCAGAAGGGCGAGCCCCTCCTCCACGGTAGGGGTATCCAGGGCGAGAATAATCCGCGGTTTCTTGGCGCTTTTCCGTGTCATTCCGTGCCTCCTTTTGAAGCGGAACACATCCTTTTCAGGAAGCGTGCGATCTCCCCGAAAGGCTTCGAATGCCGTTTTCTTAAAAAATCGGGCTATTTTCTTCCCGCCCCCACCATCTCTCCCAGGGATCCGAATTTCTCCCGGAGCATGTACGCCAGGAGCCCTTCAGTGATCTCTTTCGGAAGAGAGAGGTTCCGCAAAAATCCGCTTCCCACCTGCACCGCCCGGGCTCCCGCAAGGATCATGGCCGCCGCATGCTCCCAGCTCTGCACGCCTCCGCAGCCGATAACGGGAATATCCACGGTGCCCGCCACACTCCAGACCGTCTGGAGCGCCAGGGGAAAGATAGCGGGCCCCGAAAGCCCCGCCACCACCCGCTCGAAGACGGGGCGTTTCTTCTGAAGATCCATGGCCATGCCGAGCCAGGTGTTTCCCACCACCAGGGCGTCCGCACCGGAATATTCCGCCGCCCGGGCCACGGCGGGAAGATCCGGAGCCTGGGGAGTGAGCTTTATCCAGAGATCCCCCTTCCAGCAGGATCGGGCAAGCCGGGTAGCCAGAGCCACCCCGTCGGGATCCTTTCCCCAGCTCATGCCCCCCGCCTTTACGTTGGGGCAGGAGAGATTCAGCTCCACTGCGGCAATACGGGAAGCCCAGGGCTCCAGGGGTTCGAAAAGCTCCTGGAACTCCTCCTCGGATTGGGGAGCCACGTTGACCGCCAGAGGAAGATTTCCCCGGAGCAATTCGGGAAGATAGGTGGCCTCGAAAACTTTCATGCCCGGGTTTTGGAGGCCGATGCTGTTGAGAAGTCCCGCGGGCGTTTCCGCCAGGCGGGTTCCCGGATTTCCCTCCCGAGGAAGCAGGGTTATGCCCTTGGAGCAGATGCCTCCGAGTCCCTCCAGAGCCTGGACAGGCCACAGTCTCCGCTCCAGGGGCCATACTCCGGAGGCCGCCATGACGGGGGTGGCGAAGAGGGTCTTTCCCAGAGAAATTTCGAGGGGGCTATTTACAGAGCTCATGCCACAGCACCTTTCTTCCATCCATCACCGGCCCCTCCACGCAGGCCCGGAGATTGCCCTCCTTCGTGGGAACCACGCACCCCAGGCATCCGCCGTAGCCGCATCCCATGCGGGCCTCCAGGCTGGGGTAGTAGGAAACATCCGGAGGAAGGCATTCCCAGAGTCCCCGTAGCAGGGGAAGGGGGCCGCAGGCCCATACTTCGTCCCAGCACCCCTCCAGGCAGGTGCAAGGATTTCCCCGCTCTCCCAGAGTTCCGTCATCCGAAACCATCCGAATGTCCGGAACGAACTGCCGCAGATAGGAACCCAGGGGAGCCCAGGAGGCATCGGGAACCCCGAGAAGAACCTCCATGGAAAAAAGCTCTCCCCATTGACGGTAGGCGAAAAGCAACGGCACCACCCCGAGCCCCCCCGCGGCGAGAAGATACCGCCTGCCCTCTCGGGGAGACGGAAATCCCTGCCCCAAAGGCCCCCGGAGAGTAAGAGCGGTTCCGGAGGGAAGAGTTTGAAGCAGGGCAGTTCCCCGGCCCACCACCTGCACGAGAAGCACCACGCGATCCCCGGAGACCCCGGCTATTCCGAGAGGACGATGGAGAAAGGGATCCCAGGAGGGAGAGACCGAAAGAAGCACGAACTCTCCCGGATGTGCCCGGGCTGCCACGGAAGGGGCCTCCACCTCCAGAAGCAGTACGTTATCCATGAGAGGACGAAACTCCCGGAGAATTCCCTGGCCTTCCCAGATTTTCGAGCTATCCATGAGCATGACCTTTAAAGAGCGTCATGGACAAGGGTTCCTCCTACCACGGTGCAGACCGGCCAACCTCTGAAGGCCCTTCCCTGGTAGGGAGTCACCCCGGCTTTGCTCTTCCAGGCAGCGATATCCACGGTGTTTTCCCGGTTTTCGTCGATAAGGGTGCAATAAGCCGGAGAGCCTTCCCGGAGCATTCCCCGATACTCCTCGGAAGAAGGAAGAAGGCTTCCGGGACCGGAGGTCCAGAGGGCAAGAAGAGATTCCAGGGATCCCGGACATCCTCGGGAGTGCCAGGCGGAAAACACCGCTCCGAAGGCGCACTCCAGGGAGGCTATACCAAAGGATGCCTCCATGAAGGGCAGATCCTTGTCGTCCAGATGCCAGGGAGCGTGATCCGTGGCGATGGCATCCACGGTGCCGTCGAAAAGGCCTTTCCAGAGAGCATCCACATCCTCGGTGGAACGAAGGGGGGGACTTACCTTGAAGGATGCCGTCAGATGGCTGGCGAGAACATCCTCCTCGGAGAACACCAGGTGGTGCGGCGTAACGTCGCAGCTCACGGGAAGGCCCTCCGCCTTGGCAAGCCGGATTTCGGCAAGCCCCTGGGCAGTGCTCACATGAGTAAGGTGCAGAGGACATCCGGTTTCGCGAACCAGGGCGATGCCCCGGGTAATGCCGATAACCTCCGCCGCCGCGGGATAGCCCCGCATACCGCTCAGGGCGGAACAACGCCCTTCGTGCACCTGGAAATCTCTGCTCAGATCCGTATCCTGGGGATGCTCCATAACCCGCACTCCGAGATCCCTGGCATAGAGGAGAGCGTTCATCAGGAGCCGCACTCCCTTCACGGGAGAACCGTCATCGGTAAAGAAGACCGCTCCCGCCTTGGCCATGCCTCCCAGTTCCGCCATCTCCTCTCCCTTGCGCTCCTTGCTGACACATCCTGCGGGAAGCACCCGGGCACCTCCTGCGGAGGCCCCTTTCTGGAGCACATAGGCCACTGCGGCCTCGGTATCCACCGGAGGAGCCGTGTTCGGCATGGCCACCACCACCCCGAAACCTCCCGCCGCCGCGGCCCGGCTTCCGGAAAAAATGTCCTCCCGGTGCACCTGACCGGGATCCCGCAGATGCGTATGCAGGTCGATGAAGGCGGGAGCGAGAAGCCTTCCCTCCCCCTCGACAATCCGGACATCTTCGCATGCATCCAGAGAAGGAGCCATGCGCTCCACCTTCCCCTGGCTCATGAGAACGTCCAGAGTGCCCTCTTGTATGTTTTTTCCGTCAAAGACCCGGACATTTCGAAAAAGAATGTTGTTCATGCTTCAGCTCCTCCCATGCAAAGATAGAGCAGTCCCATGCGGGTGGCCACTCCGCTGCGTACCTGTTCCAGAATTACGCTGTCCGGACCGTCCGCGAGTTCCGAGGCGATCTCCACCCCCCGATTGATAGGCCCCGGATGCATCACCAGAGCTCCCGGTTTGGCATACCGCATCAGCTCTTCGTTTGCCCCGTACCGCCAGTGATACTCTTCGAAGGAGGGAAAGAGGCCGTCCTGCTGCCGTTCCCGCTGGATGCGGAGCAGGTAGACCATATCCGCATCCTTTACCGCCTCCCGGGGATCCGCCTGATAGGTGGCGTTAAGATGGGCATGGCCCCGGGGCATAAGGCTTCCGGGGGCCGAAAGAGTCACCTTGGCCCCCAGGGTGGCAAAGGCGGTGATATCGCTGCGCACCACCCGGCTATGCAGGATATCTCCCACGATGGCGATCTTCCGACCGTCCAGGGAGCGGTCGAAATGTTTCCAGGCGGTGTACACGTCCAGCAGAGCCTGAGTGGGATGGGCATGGGCACCGTCTCCGGCGTTGAATACCGAGGCTCGTTTGAGCTTCTCCTTGAGATACCAGGGAGTGCCCGGCATGGGATGCCGGACCACCACTGCATCGGCCCCCATGGCTTCCAGGGTCCAGGCGGTGTCCCGCAAGGTCTCTCCCTTGCTGATGCTGGATCCCGATACGGACCAGTTCACCACGTCCGCCCCGAGAAACTTCTCCGCCAGCTCGAAAGAAACCCTGGTACGGGTAGATGCTTCGAAGAAAAGATTCACGATCATGCGCCCCCGAAGGGCGGGAACTTTCTTTATGGGGCGGTTCAGAAGATCCTCCATATGGACCGACTGATCCAGGAGAAGCTCCAGATCCTCCCGGGAAAGCACGTCCACATCGAGAAGATTGCGGTGTTTCCAGACCATCTTAGCTATCCGTCCTTTCGCAAATCCACACTTCGTCGCACTCGTCTATGGGGGTCACCGAAACCTCCACCAGTTCGGAGCTGGAGGTCGGCAGGTTCTTTCCCACGTAATCCGGATGAATGGGAAGCTCCCGGTGTCCCCGATCCACCAGCACCGCCAGCTGTACCTGGTCGGGGCGGCCGATATCCATAAGAGCATCCAGGGCGGCACGAACGGTGCGTCCCGTATAGAGCACGTCATCCACCAGTACGATACGGCGCCCTTCGAGATCCCAGGGTACGTCGGTACCCCGCACCAGAGGCTGGGGATACCGTAGGGAAAGATCGTCCCGGTAAAGGGTAATATCCAGCTTTCCCAAGGCGGGACGCTGCCCCTCGAACTGCTCCAGAAAATCCGCCATGCGCTCCGCCAGGGGCACTCCCCGGCGGTGGATCCCCACGAGAATCACCTTATCGATCCCCTTGTTCCGCTCCGCGATCTCGTGGGACATGCGCTTGAGAGCCCGTTCCATATCCTCCTGGTTCAGAACCTTGGTCTTGTGTTTCCATACCATCTGCGCCGCCTCCTTCATGCTTCCACCCTCGTCAGGGCGGAAGAGAGCATAAAAAAACGGGCTCTGCTCCCCGAAGGGAGAACAGAACCCGTATCCATATAACGTTTCGAATATCCCGCAGAGAACAGCCTCGTGCTCGTACAGGGCAGATCTTCTCGTTTTTCATATTCTTGAAAGCACAGCACAGAAGCCTTCATGATGCGTCCTCCTTCCGAGCCTCACCGGACCCGATTTAAAGGTTTTTTGCTGGCGGGTACTGTATCACAAAGGAGGACACAGCGCAAGAAAAAAATTTTCCGGCTTTCGAGAGTATCAGATGCCCTTCTTCTCGAACCAGCCGCAGAGCCCTAGAGCGAAGAGACCGAAGGCTCCGATAACCATCCAGGGGGAAACGCCCAGCATCTCCGGCAATCCTATCTTTCCCAGATCCTTCCAGGCAAGCACGGTGGACTTGAAAAAGGGGTAAAGTTCCGCATAAAGGGCAGCTCCTGCGATCATTCCCGCTATGGCGAAGAGGGCATGCCATCGCCCCTCTCCAAGAGCGCCTAAAGAGGTGCCGGGACAGAACCCCAGAAGAGCCCAGCCAGCCCCGAAAAGAGTCCCTCCCACAAGAAGAGCCCCGAGGTTCGCCGATTTATGACTCAGTGAAATGATTCCCCCATCGGAGAGAAGAGCTATTCCCACCATGCCCACGAAAATGGCGGAAAACATGAGCTTGATAATGGTCATGTCCTTGAAAAGAAGTGCTCCCACCTGTTTTTCGAAGCGAAGAGCTCGTCCCTTCTGCAGAAGAAAGCCGAAGAGTATGCCCGTTACGAGTCCGAGAATCTGTTCGGTAGTCATGATCTACGACCTCCTTCCGTAAACCAGCGAAGCCACGATCATCCCCACCAGGAAGAACATGGGGAGAGCAATAAAAGCGCTTACCGAAAGCTGCATCATGCCGCTCAAACCGTGCCCGCTGGGGCATCCGTCAGCCATGCGGGCCCCCACCATGGCCACCACGCCGCCGGCAAAGGCTCCCAGAGCACGCTTCAACCCCGAGGGACCGAAGCGCTCCTTCCAGATGGGAGGCACGGTCTCGCTCTTGAAGCTTTTATCCGTCATGGAAGCTGCAAAAGCCCCGATAAGAACTCCCACCACCAGCATGAATTGCCAATCCACCTTGATCTTGGTTTTGGTGAAATACTCGTTCGCTCCCACCTTTTCGGGAGAGACCATCTGTTCAATATATCCCGCCGCCCGGACAAAGGTGGTGGAAGCCCCAAGGTAGTTGGTTTTTCCCAGCCACAGGGAGGTGGCATATACCGAAGCGATGGCCAGGAACCCGAGCAAGGCTCCGGCAATATAGGGATTCCATCCCCGATCTTGCATCTTCGTTTCCATTCGCATTCCCTCCGTTCTCAGATACTCTCGCTTACGGGAAGAGGCAAAACAATCCTTCTCCCATACCCTCGCAAAATATCCCGTCCGGCATCAGGCTTTGCACAGAAATTCCTCAAAACCTCCCGTCCGTACGGAACCCGGGATTCTCGAAACTTTCCTCACCTCCTCATGTGGATATGGATCATCCGGAACTTCGGTTCTTCCGTTTTATCCAAAAACCCAGAAAACCATTACTTTCAAAAGGGGGTTGTGCACCTTCACGCTACCCCGGGGGAACGTAGAACACATGATACCCGGTAGGATAAATTAAAGCAACTTCGAAAATTAAACTCCTACCTAAAGAAAAGCAACCTATCAAAAACCCCTTATTCCACAAAAAAAGGCCAATCTATTCCTCTTTTCGAAGAAACAAGTTTAAGAACAATTTCAACAAATGCCCTTCTTGCTCACACCGGCTCCAAGGGGATGCGGTCCTTTCGGGGCTACTCGTAAACCGCCCTGCGGTACGTAAGTTTCACGATCACGTCTTCCTCTCCCCGAGGCCCCTTTTCCCACTCCACCTCTATGGAATCTCCCTCATCCGCAAAACGCCAAAGCTCTCCGTCCCGCTCCCAGGGCTCTCCGAGACGCGCAACCACGTCCCGGGGATGCATACCCAAAAATATATCGCCAAACCCCATAAAGCCTCCGGAAATGGTGAGGGATTGCAATACCCCGTTCCAGTAAACCGCCTGGTGACCATGAAAGGCAAGGAATTCCACAGCCACATGGGTATTGAAATCCGGAATAAAGCGCTCCTCTTCCCGGAAGGCACTGGGAGAACCGTAGCGCTCTCGGGCCAAAGCAGGAGAAATACCGTAATCTTCGCGTATTTTCATGGCGTATCGGTGTACGGGGCTTCTACTTTCGTCCAGCACCACATATTTTCCATAAATCCAGCCCTCTCCGAAGGGAGCGGAAACCACCCTATACCAAGGATAGGCATCTCCTTCATGGCTTTCGGCAATAACCACCAGCTCCCCCGCATGAACTTCCGAAGCGAACTGCCCCAATATTTTCGACGCCGCCGAAGGAGCATCTCGAAGATTCACCCGCACTCCCTGAAGAGAGCCTCTCCAAGGCCACTCGTAGGATCGAGCGCTCTCCCCCGAATCCCCCGGGCAGGCCGAGCTTCCCCAGAAAAGCAGGGTTCCGAAAACAACGAGAAACAACATTTTTCGCAAAGTTCCTCCTCCTTTCGAATTCCCCGAAAGTGCGCTTTTTGATGGAGCCACAGGCGATGAAAAGGCACCAAGATACTCCATGTATACCTAAAAATTCTTTATTATGCAAACTCCGAAGACCATACAAAAAACCGGCGGTTCTCTCCTTTGAAGAAAGAACGCGCCGGAATTTTGCCACACCATATATCACACCATAGAATCAGAGGGGGTTCCACCTTACCGGTATCCCTCGAAGGGACCCCTCCAGGACATGTCCAGAACTTCCTTCTCTTTCTGTTCCGGAGCAGCTCCGTAAAAATCAAAGGAAAGAGCCTCCTTCTCCGTAGAACTAACGCTTTTCCCCGCAGGATATCCCGCCACAAATCGTCTCTCTCTCGTCATAGCAATCTCGTCCTTTCTCTGCCGTACCCCTCTTCATATCCCGGGGTTCCCCCCTTCAGGAATATGCATGGATCGCCTTTCGCCGCAACAAACTGATACTGCAATCTTCGGTTGACGAATCACCGCCTTTTCGTGCAAAAATATAAAAAAGGGCCGGAACCCTTTCTGGGTTCCGGCCCGGTTTTGCGGGTATACGCCACTTACGTGACGGCCGCTCCGGGAGGGAACCCACACGTAATAAGGCTTACAATAATAATGAGAGCTGCTACACTCGCTTTAAACATTATCACGGTCTCTCCCCTCCTTTTGCATACCAAAAGTTTTTTGTGGATATTGGGAGGCATGATAGTACGCTCATCCCTTTTTGTCAAGCACTTTTGTGACGGGACAGGGAAAATGTCATCCCCCATGTCAGAATAGTGGAATGAGGAGAGATATTTTCTTGCGCATCCAGGAAGCGAAAAAAGCGATGGTTATGGACAGGGTGGTAAGGGCAGGAGCATCTCAGCGTTATAACAATTCTCTACCCACCATTGAGGAGGAAAGCGATGAGAGTGACGTCGTTTTTTAACACGACACAGAGCGAGATTGATGGCAAACGCTGGAATCCCTATCTTGGGATCAGCATCAACAACAAGGTTTTTACGGTCGAGTACCTGTTTGCCTATATGGATTGGGCTACCGAACGGGCAAAGGAACGCGCCGCCATCCTTATTGTTGACACTATTCAGCATATCAATAATCAGGTTTTTGACCGAAGCAAACCTATCTCAGCGATTGAAAAAGCATTCAGAAAAGCCGACGCAATACGCAGCATCTGCGAGCAGGCACAGTCGAAACTCTCCGATGAAAAACGAGAGAAATTGATTATTCTGGACTGGACGGAGATCGTGTATGACGACTATTTCCAGCACAACCTGGCAATCGTAAAGGAAGCGTACGCTCACAACGCAGTCTTCAGGGAGGCACTTCTCTCAATAACCAAACGAAACCTGGGGACAATTCTGAATCGACTTGACGAAGAGCAAATCGCCATGCTCAATCAATATCTTGTCAACGAACTGCCCGAATTGATCACAGGGTTCAGGCATGGTGGAATTCATTACAATTTAAATGTCTATCCCGGACGAATAGCCTCCATCTACGCGGAGTTGCTGGAACTCGACTTCTTTCGCGAAATCCACTCCCGACTCCGCCTGATCGGAACGATAGCATCCGTTGAGGCATATCTGTGAACGCCTCTTCGCAATGGTATTCAAGCCCGCCAAAAACCTGGAATGAAGACGAGAAAAAGCTCCGGGAAAATTCCCGGAGCTTTCGACTGCATCTTGGGGGAAATACCGTTTTCCCACTTTTTTCGACTAATTACCGGAGATATTTGTCCAGAATGGCCTGGTACGATCCATCGGCCTTCATGTCATCCAGGGCCTTCTGAAGCTGTTCGATAATGGCGGAATCCGTATCCTTGTGGAAGGCGTAGTCCAGCTCTCCGCTGCTGAGCACGTAGACCACTTCGTAATCCTCGGGATTGAAGCCGAAATCCTTGATCTGCCACTGGGCCACACTTTCTTCGTAGATCCAGACATCCACCCGGCCGGCGTTGAGCTTTTTGATATTCTGGTCGTTCGTGGCCGCCCGGTCGATGTTCTCGACTCCCGCGCTCTGGGCGAGCTGATCCCCGATATCATCCCGAATAACCGCAGCAGAAAGACCTTTCAGCTCTTCTTCGGAGGCGATTTTCAGCCCCCGGCTCTTCAAGGCGAAGGCGGAAATGCGCGTGGGAGCCACGGGGCCTACCCAAGCAAAGAGGGGATCCCGTTCCTCGTTGTGGGTCATGCAGAAAAGAGCGGTATTCGGTTTTTCCTGGACATCCTTATAGGCTCTGGCCCAGGGAAGCACCTCGATATCCTTGGCGGTCTTGGCAACCCCAAGCTTTTCAAACATTCCCACGAGGACATCCACCGCGATACCCGTGGCCACGCCATCGCTGCCGGTCATGTTAAAGGGAGGATATTCCTCGGTCATAAAAGAAATTTCCTCGATGGATCCGGCAAAGGCACCGGTTGCCAGAAGGCACAATACTCCAACCAATACCGCGATTCTACTCACAAGTTTCATAAGAAAACCCCCTTTTTGATTTATTCCCTATTTTCATTATATCGCATCCTTCGTAACAATCAAGCAAGAAGGATCATGCAAAAACCCCCTTTCCGTTTCTCCGGAGGAGATTCATGGGCCGAAGAAACGGAAAGGGGGTTTTTCAGGAAGCTCTGTTTTTCTCAAACGTTCCGCTTCCCTTGAAGAAGAGAATGCGTGCTCTGCGGCTTTGGAAAGCCCTCTATATGTACCGAAAACGCGTTACGAATCTTTCGCATATACGACGTTTCCGGAAAGCACGGTATATTTCACCTTCAGCCCCGGCAGTTCCTCCGGAGAAAGCAGAAAAGGATTTTCTTCGAAAATCGCCATATCCGCCTCCTTACCCGGAGAGAGGGAGCCGCACTCATTTTCGTGGAACCCGGCAAAGGCGGCTTGTGCCGTGTAGGCATCCAGCGCATGAGCAAGAGAAATGCTTTGATTCAATCCGAGGGGAATGCCACCTTTTGTCTTTCTGACCATGGCGGCCCAGATATTTTCCCATGGAGAAGGAGAGCTAATCGGGGCATCCGTTCCTATGGAAAAAGAAAGGCATTCTTCAAGAAAATCCCTGCACCTTATCAAGCGGGCCGCACGTTCTGGACCAAGCCCCTTACGGTAATCATCCCCAAAATCATGGATAAAGGAAGGCTGCACCGTCACGAGCAACCCCAGTCGTTTCATTTCCCGAATCACCTGAACATCGCACATTTCCGCATGTTCTATGCGATGCCGATGATCCCGAAAGGGATATGCCTCGAGAATCTCTCCGAAACATCGAGTAATCTCGGAAACCGCAAGATCTCCGATGGCGTGAACAACGATTTGCATCCGGGCCTTATGAATTTTTTCCATCTGCCCCTTTAGTTCATCCATATTTTTCAAGAGCCCTCGATTTTCCGCAGAGCCTTCATAGGGGGCAGAGAGTGCGGCGGTACGGGAACCGATACTGCCATCGGCAAAAAGCTTGACCCCTCCCAACCGAAGCAGAGAACCCCGTTCCGTTTTTTCATCTTCCAGGCGTTTTACTTCGTAAAGCCACGTGGTTATGGGTGCGGAGGAAGAAATTCGAGACATCAGATAGGTGCGTATCTTCAGAAGGCCCCTCTTCTCGAAATCGAGATAATATCCCACGTAGCCTTTTTTCGAGATCATATCCGTTCCGGGATCGTGAACCCCCGTTAAACCCAACGCAAGATAGTCCTCTTGGGCAGATTTCAGGGCGCGAAAAACACCGGCGGAATCCATGGAGTGAATCCGGACGAGAGCTTCTTCCAGAGCCTCTTCATAAAGCCAGCCATCGGGCTCTCCGCTGCTCCGACGCCCCATTCTGCCGTTTTTGGGATTCTCGAAAAGTGCATTCGGAAAAAGGATTTCCAGAGCCCTGCTGTTAAGAAGCGCGCTATGGGTACAGCTCCTTACGAGCAGAACGGGCCTGTCCGGAATGATCGAATCCAGGAACGATTTATCCGGAAATTCGTCCACATGAGATTCATTAAAATTATACCCCAAAACCCAGGAGCTTCCTTCGCACGAAAAGGCATATTCCCGAAGTTTTCTCTTCAAGAGCCGAGAATTGCGATCTTCCAGAGCTCTGCAATTAAACTGTTTTTTCATAAGACCATAGGTCATCATGTGATTGTGAGAATCGATAAAGCCCGGCAACACGGTGGCGCCTTCCAGATTAACTATTTCCGAATTTCCGGGACCACACAAAACATCGGAAAAAGATCCCAAACAGAGAATTTTGCCCTTCCGGATACGAATCGCATCGACCGGCGAAACAAAAGGCGTTTGATAAATTTTCCCGTTTACAAAAATACGATCCCTGGATTTCAAAAAATGTCACTCCTCCAAAGGCCGAAAAGCGAAAATCCCATGCCTCAAGGCTTTTCACCTTTTCAAAAACCCCTTATTTTTTATGCCCCAAGACATCATGCCCAGCTGGCAACATTATGCGAAACGGAGTAAAAACAGGCATCTTCTGTATAATAGAGAGAACCCAAGACGCTGGACACACCATATGTTCTGGCTTTTTGCGTAAAAACCGTTTTTTTGAACTCTTGGCGTTTCAGGATTTCTACATGGTCACCCAAAGAAAAGGGAGGCATTTTCGGTGCTTGATGACACGACAAAAAAAATAATCACCATCCTGCAGAACGAAGGACGAATTTCCTTCAGGCAACTGGCAAAAAAAGTAAACCTTTCGCCCTCCGCCGCAGTGGAACGAATCCACAAACTCGAAGACAAGGGAATCATCAAGGGGTACAAAGCGGAAATCGACTACGAAAAGATGGGGTTTCATTTGCACGCTTTTATACGCATGCGCAGAAAAACGAACGAGGTGGGAGTGCCTAAAAAAATAGCCTCCATGTTCGAGGTACGGAATTTTTGGATCGTAGCGGGGGATCATGATTTTTTGCTGGAGGTTATCGCCACGAACAAGGAACACCTGGAAGATATTATCGAAAAATTGTTCCAGTACGGCACCACCGCCACGGCGGTGATACTTTCGAAAACCACCAAAGAAAGCCTTCCTCCCACGGACGCCTTCCCGGAATAGCCGGAGGCCTGCCGGGCCGAAGGCTTGCCTTCGGACTTCAAGAGACATTGCGGCACGTTATTACGGCGAGGTCTGAGATCGCATTTCCCCGATGTCACGGCATCCGCCCCGGAGACGGCGTGCTCCGGGGGCTTCACGGCTATGAAAAGGATGAAACCCCTCTCAAGAGCACCTCATGCGTGGCGGAAAAGTTTTTTACAAAGAGTTCCCGCGGGGCAAACCTGAACGCAATTGGCGTTATTGGAGCCCGAGGGAAACCCTGGAGATGTGGAAGATATACGCTCCAACAAGAATTTACGAATCTCCGGAGCCCGAGAAAAACGGAAATTCCTTGCCGCGGACTGTTCCTTTCTTATTCGATTCAGAAACCCCTAACCCCACCGCAGTTGCAGCTCCCATGGAGCGGCTCCCTTAGGCATATTGAACAATAGCGGGGATCATGCGATAAATCGCCAAGGACGAGGCCATATCGGTTGATGTCAGCATGCCGCCTTTTGTTATATTGTGCCGTTCATTTACAAGTCGAACCCGCTCACACAAGACATCCGGATCGCTTCGGGCAAGTCTTTCAAGGGTATCGGCTCCCGCCTCATAAAACAGCCGGGCCCAGACGGCTCCCACATATGGAGCACGTACCAAATCCGAAAGTTTTACCAATTCGAGAAGAATTCCAAAGGGCACCTTCGCTGCAGCGGATAGCGCAGTTCGGGCCTCCGGGGTCAAAGCATGTTCGAGGAGCTGCTTCGTATCCCTGATTCCGATAAATGCCAGTCGCTCGATATGTTCTTCAGCAATTCCAGGAAATTTTTCGAGGCGGATTGGCTTTGGAGTATACATTCCCGCATGACGCCGCAGAACCACAAGATACTCCGAAGGAATTCCCGATTGGCAGGCACATTGGGCCAGTTGCTTTTTCGTACGCAACGCATAAAGCAAATCAGACACATTCCCGATGCCAAGTGCCGTAAGTACGGAGAAACGTTCGTCGAGATTATCGCGTAAAAGACCTTCGCTCGGGAGTAACCGTGTCGTCTGCAGGACACGCTTGAACTCCTCCATACCAAATTTGGTCAAATCCATATGGTATTGCATTATCATTCCCACTCCCCAAGGCGTTATGATGCCCGATCAGGCAAAAAAACGGCTATCACGGGATGCACCTCTTTTCAAGATCCTTCCGCCGTAACTCGTTCTTCCGCAATGCGAATTTTTCCCTGTTCGGGGAGCTCTCTTATTCTGCATACCTTTTACATGTTCCTGGAGTCATACCCCCACTGCAGGAGGGCCTGGCGCTGTCGGGGGCGGCAGTGGAGATCTCCCGGCGAACAGTATTTTGTTATCTGTCCCACGTGCCGCCGAAAGGCCCGCCAACGCCTGATCTGCCGTTCATCGTCGAGACAGCGCCGCCCCAGGTAGTAGCGGCAATACCATTGAAACCACCCCCGGGGATCTTTGGGGTAAATCCACCCTTTCTCCTGCCAGTAGGAGAGGGGTTGAGAGGCGCTCACTCCAAAACAATTCAAGGCGGAGTCATGCCCCCGAGGAGAGAGCCGGGCATGGAAAAACCAGTCCGGAGGAAATTCCGCGGTGCAGTCCGTCATGTATTTGCCTCCGAAGACCCCCAGGGCAAGCATTTCCCGGGGAGTCAGTTCGGGGTGAAATCCCGTAAAGAAGTTCTCCCCCATGGGCTCCGTCAGGTAGTATACGTAACCTTGTTGCATGCGATCATGAACTTCCACACGTACCGGATGCACGAGAATCCCCCTTCCCTTCGATCATTTCCATTTTGCGACAAATACCATATCCATGGCAAGAATAGCACACAGCTCTCATCGCCTTTTTTCACCATCCCCCGCGGGATTCTTCCTGAAATTTCTTCGGAAGGACGGAAGAGAGTGCTATGATATGGTTATATTTTGTACACCTAGAGAGGAGCCGTACCCTGCCATGACGTTGATGCTTGTTCTTTTCGGATTTCTTTTCGGGAGCGCCCTGGGATCGTTTCTCAACGTGGTGGCCCTCCGCACCGTTACGGGCACATCCTGGTGGGGCAAGGAACGCTCCCGGTGCCCCGAGTGCGGAGCCACCCTGGAGCCCCGGGATCTTATCCCCCTGCTCTCCTGGTTTCTTCTTCGGGGAAAATGCCGCACCTGCGGCTCCGCCATTCCCTTTCTCTACCTCGCCGCGGAGATCGCCACGGGAACGGTGACGGCAATTTTTCTCTGGCGCTGGGGAGTGCCTTTCGGAGTGCAAACCCTTCTGGCCCTGGTACTGGGAGCCTTCATGCTTCTCAACTCCTTTACGGACCTGTACGAAGGCTACATTTACGACTATTTCGCCCTGGCTCCGGGAGTTCTGGGTCTGGCACTGCGCCTTTTCGGAGGTCTGCCGGGATTTCTCGACGGCCTGGGAGGCGCCGCCCTGGGATACGGCGTTATCGCGGGCATTATTCTGCTCACCAAGGTTCTCATGAAACAGGAGGGAATGGGATGGGGGGATGCCCACCTCATGGCGGGAGCCGGGGCGGTACTCGGGTGGAAATTCGTCTCCCTGGCCCTCTATCTCGGCTTTATGCTGGGAGGCATCGTCATCGTTCCCCTCTTTCTTCTCAAAAAAGTACAACGAAAGGATGCCATTCCCCTGGGCCCCTTTCTGGCTCTGGGGAGCATTCTCACCCTGGTGATAGGCCCCCAGCTTTTGGATTTTCTTTATTTTTCCACCTCCTGGCCCTGGTAGCGGGAGAAATGCT
>Ga0334888_1003517_pt1 | contig 15341 bp, 15 predicted proteins | sample GraSluR1_MG_FD_207227 | JGI IMG/M metagenome (GOLD analysis project Ga0334888, IMG submission 207227) | Sludge microbial communities from methane-producing bioreactor in Wageningen University, Netherlands - Granular Sludge_3_08-R1 | ecosystem: Engineered > Bioreactor > Anaerobic > Unclassified ...
ATAAGAGGAGATCACACGGTAATTCAGAGACTTTCAGATATGGGTATCACCATAGGAGCCATCGTTAATGTGATGAAGATTGATCCTTTAAATGGTCCGGTGGAAGTTTTAGTCAGTGGTTCAAAAATGGGCATTGGAAGAGATATTGCCTGTAATATTTTTGTGGATACCGAAGAAGTTGATGATGGATTGGAAGGCTAAATTGATCCTTTTTTTAAAATGAATCCCTTTTTTAAATTGAAGATAATTTTAGTGGAATTTAAAAGATTTGGTATAAGTGCTGAGGATTCCAGTAAAAAAACCCTGCCCCGGGACACATGTTCCCAGTGATCTGGTGAAACTACTGAATCTGTAAGTTTAGAAAACCATTCCAAACAAATATTAAATCCGTATATTCTGCCATTTTAGCAGATCGATTTAAATTATGTGAAATAATCTGGTCGATATAAATTGACACAACAACCGACAGATCCAGTTACCAGAAGATTTATATACCATGAAATATTTAGGTATGCCTAAGAAATTTTTAGGCATACCTAAAAATTATCTTATAAAAACCGGAGGTCAGATAATGGAAACAAATGAATTAGGAGTTTCTAAGGGAACTGAAATGGAAGAAGTTGTGGAAAAGAATTTCAATGGTGAATGTGCTGAAGTAGGGATGTACCTGGCTATAGCACGGTTGGCTCAAAGAGATGGATTTCCTGAAGTGGCGGAAGTCCTAAAATCTATAGCATGGGAAGAGGCCGAGCATGCAGCTATGTTTGCTGAGATCAACGGCGTTATAAAGCCCAATTTAAGGGAAAATCTGGAAATGATGCTTGAAGGGGAGACGGCAGCTAACAAAGAAAAGAAAGAAGCAGCTGCTAAAGCCGAAGAGCTTGACGTGGATCCAGCCCACCATTTATTTGATAAAAGTTCCCGAGACGAAGCCAGGCATGCCTGGATGTTAAAGGGAATTTTGGAACGTTACTTCTCAGAAACAAAATGAATAAATAAATGAATAATCCACTTATTTAATATTTTTTTTTAGATGATAGATTTTAAAAAATGTTATAAATGCAACAAAACACATTTATAGTCCTTTAAAGACTGAAATATCTTAAATTTATTATTAATTTTGCTATATAAGGATAAGAAAGATGTAGATAAAATGGAAATAAAGATTAGTGTAAATAAGGTCCAGATAGTCCGACCAGAATCCACTGTAAAAATCTCGAGATCAGATTTAAGCACCAACTGGACCATTGATTATGTTGAAATTGATAAAAAAACCGTGGAATATCTCTGTATAATAAATATTGACGATGATATATTCCTAAGCTTTGTAATTCAGGGTCTAATTGAATGTGATGGTCCTCAATTTTTGAAGATGGGAAACAAATTTATAAGATTTAACTCCATGGTCTTAAATAAAAGCGTTAAAGTTATGATGAACATCTTGAATGAAACTCAGGAGAGTAAAACTCAGATGAATTTAATGACCAGAAAATTGACCCCCGTTCCACAGAAATAAAATTAAAAAAGTCGTGTGATAGTCTATTAATGAGAAGGTAACGTAAAATGTCATTTATAAGTTTAATAGTCAAAAATCCATTCCGTAATAAAACCAGGTCTATTCTTGCAGTGATAGGCATCGCCATTGGAATTGCCACCATCGTAGCCCTGGGTATCGTTACGGATGGACTTAAATCCTCCACTGAAGACACATTAAAAGCAGGAGGGTCTGATTTCACTGTAATGGAATCAAACATATCCGACATGCTCTTCAGCAGCATAGACGAAGGCTATGTGGATAAAATCATGGAAACAGATGGAGTGGAAGATGCGGTGGGGGTTCTGACTGCAGTGCAACCCATCGGGGATAATCCTTACTTTATTATCATAGGCATAGATCCAGCCAAGTTATACCTCAGTGAGATGGAGATCACGTCAGGTTCGGCATTTTCTTCTGAAGATGCAAAAGAATTGATAATGGGTAAGATCGCCGCTGAAAATCTGAATAAAACTGTTGGAGATAGCTTAACCCTGAACAACACAGATTACAAAATTGTGGGAATCTATCAAACCGGCAACCTCCAGCAGGACGGTGGAGTTTTCATGTCCCTGGACAATGCCCAGGAAATTCAAGGCGAAGAAGGTAAGGTAACCATGATCTACGTGAAGATAGAAAAGGACGCCAACGTGGAACAGATCACCCAATCCATTGAAGACAAATATGGAAACGATTTAACCACTGTAGCATCACTGGAAGACTTGCAAAGCGTTGATCAGGGTTTAAGTGTAATAGATACTGCTTCATGGGCCATATCACTCCTGGCCATCGTTATCGGTGGGGTGGGTGTTATAAATACCATGATCATGTCAGTTTATGAGCGTACCAGGGAAATAGGTGTTTTAAAGGCTGTTGGATGGAAAAATAGGAGGATTTTATCCATGATACTGGGTGAATCCGTCGTACTGACTCTTTTTGCAGGTGTGGTAGGTATAGTCATGGGTGTAGTAGCCATCCAGGTGATTCTGGCCATGGGAATGAGTGGGATAATCGAACCCGTTTACTCCCTGGACGTATTCCTCAGAGGTTTCCTGGTAGCCCTTATAGTGGGATTGGTTGGAGGTTTCTACCCAGCGTACCGGGCCAGTAATTTACCACCAACGGAGGCGCTGCGCTATGAATGAGGAAAATATCGTGGAGATTAAAGATCTTAGAAAGAGCTTTGACAAGGGTAAAGTAACCGCTTTAAACGGTATAGATCTGGAGATAAAGAAGGGAGAATTCGTTTCCATAACCGGACCATCAGGATCAGGAAAATCAACGCTCCTTAATATGATAGGGGCTCTTGATAGGTCTGATGAGGGATTTATCAACGTGGCCGGCTATGACCTGACCCTGAAGAATGATCTAAGTGAGTTCCGTTCCCGGGAGATTGGTTTCATATTCCAGTTACATAACCTGATACCCAACCTGAGTGTGTTGGAGAACGTGGAGATACCCCTTTTTGAAAGGAATTTATCAGGCAAAGAAATGCGTGAAAGGGCTTTGAAACTCCTGGAATATATGGGTCTTTCAGATAAAGTTAACCGGAAACCCACCGAACTATCCGGTGGTGAAAGGCAGAGGGTAGCTATTGCCAGAGCCCTGGCCAATGAACCCTCCATCATCCTGGCCGATGAACCCACCGGGTCACTGGATTCTAAAAACGGGCAACTGATCCTGGAGCATCTTAAGGAGTTGCATGAAAAGGAGAAAGTCACCCTGATCATGGTCACCCATGACATGAACGTGGCTTCCCTGGCCAACCGGACCATTGAGGTTTTAGATGGACGTATCAAAACATGATGGAAGATTAATTTTTAAGGATAATGGGAAACAGGTAGCAGATGGAGATGGGGATGGATATTGATATGGAGGTAGGGATGGATATGGAAATGGACTTTTGGATGGAATACTGCAATTTCTACTCTTTAATGGTAAAAATTGGCTTCCCTTGGACTTAATCACCTTTCCTTTTTTATCAAATTTTTATCACTGATTAATCTAATTTTGGAGTTTATTAGGGTTAATCTATTTTAGACAATTAAAAAATTAGGAAATATAAGAAAATGAATTCAATAATAAACTACGATCCTGTTCTTCTAGCTCTTTTAGCCACTCTATTCACCTGGCTTATGACGGCTTTAGGTGCATCTGTTGTATTTTTTGTTCGCAGCGTCGATAGGAGAGTTTTAAATTTGTCCCTTGGATTTGCTGCGGGAATCATGATAGCTGCCAGTTTCTGGTCTTTACTTGCCCCGGCCATTGAAATGTCCGCGGTTCAGGGTTCCCTTGAATGGTTGCCCCCAACTGTGGGTTTTTTATTGGGTGGCCTGTTTTTAGCCGTAGTTGATAGGGTGCTCCCCCATGTTCATCCCGGTTGCGCCTTAGATGAGGCGGAAGGTATTAAAACAACCTGGCATAAGAACAGGTTACTGGTACTGGCCGTAACCTTACACAACATCCCAGAAGGCCTGGCGGTTGGTGTTGTTTTCGGTGCATTAGCTTCAGGTGCAGCTTACAGCTCATTAACTGCCGCGATAGCCCTGGCTATTGGTATTGGAATCCAAAACCTTCCAGAAGGCGCTGCCATATCCATGCCCCTTAGAGGCGAAGGCTTATCCCGAATGAAAAGTTTCATGTACGGCCAGTTATCAGGCATTGTAGAGCCTGTTGCTGGAGTCGCAGGTGCCCTACTGGTAACCCTTTTTACACCCATACTTCCCTATGCATTGAGTTTTGCTGCCGGTGCCATGATATTCGTGGTTATTGAGGATATAATTCCAGAATGTCAGAGAGAGGGCAATGTTGATCTGGCCACGGTTGCGGCCATGGTCGGTTTTGTTATAATGATGATACTGGATGTTGCTTTGGGATAGATTGTATTGACCCAGAATCATGTCGTACGCTCATTATACGGTGATAACTAACCATATTTATTACTTTAAAGCTCAAATATCCATCAAAAGTAATAATAAAAATAAAATAGAAAGTATTAAATACAACAGACGTAGACGTCTAATTATAATCTAAAAAGAGGTCTAAATGACTGAAGAAGTTTCAAGACAGATAAATCGTGGCTGGACCACCAGAGATATCATGGTAACCGCCATAATTTCCATAGCATTAGGAATTCTTTATCTCCCTTTGACTTACATCACTGGATGGTTAACAGTTTTTCCATTTATAGCAGTGTTTACCACAGGCGTCTACTATTGGCCCATAATCATGATGGCTTATCTTATACGCAGGCCAGGAGTGGCTTTGTTTTCAGCTTTGATAATTTTTGTAGTGCAGGTGCCTTTCACTCCGTGGGGTATTTTGATGTTGGGATTCGCGTTTCTCTATGGAATACCAATTGAGATTGTTTTACTGGTCCAGCGATACAAAAACTTTAAATTATGGTATTTAATGCTTACAGGAGCTATTGCTGGTTTATTTAGTGCTGGTAATAGATTTGTTGTAATTGGATTGGGAAATGTTTCCATCGTACTTCAAATAACTTACTTTGCCGTGGCTTTTGTATGTGGAGCAATTATTGGGGGAGGATTAGCCAAATTAGTAGGGGATGCTGTGATTAAAACAGGTGTTATCCCAAGAATATCTGGTAAACCAGACATTCAGGATGATAGTTAATTATAAAATTATGTAAATAGTCAGAAATTTAGTGGATGAATAAAATGTCAATAATACCAGAATTAACAGTTGGTTTACAGACGGCGTGGTGGTTTTCAGCTATTTATATTATTGGAAATCTAATTATAATGTTTATTTTTCCGAAAGAATCATGGTCACGATTTTTTGGAGGTTCTGACTCGGAATTTACGAAAAACAAGAATGAAGTTAGAAGAAAGATAGAAGATGTTGTTTCACATATTTGTTGGTTTGGATTAATTGTATATGCAATATTCGTCCCCATTAAATTTGGAACTATCTATTTTTACCTAGGATTGGCAATTTTCATAATAGGCATGTTGTTATATGAAATTTCCCTGATTAATTACACAAGCACACCAGTCGGCAAGCCTGTTACCAGAGGATTGTATAAAATATCCCGAAACCCAATATATGTTTTTGATTATGTGTTATGGATTGGAATAGGTGTTCTAACTGCTTCATGGATAGTTCTTTTAGTTAAAACCATTGGATCAATTGCACAGCATTATCTGATAATTGAAGAGGAATATTTCTGCCTCGAAAAATACGGAGAATCATATAAAAATTACATGCAAAAAATTCCCAGATACCTGGGGGTTCTAAATAAATAGAAGAGGTAAAAAAAAATGACTGAAGAAGTTTCAAGACAGATGAATCGTGGCTGGACCACCAGAGATATCATGGTAACTGCCATAATTTCCATAGCATTAGGGTTGATTTACATTCCTTTAACCTACTTAACAGGATGGGCGATGGCTTTTCCATTGACCATGGCATTGATAATGGGCATATACTATTGGCCAATTATTATGATGGTTTATCTTATTCGTAAACCTGGAGTGGCTTTATTTTCCACTGCAGTGTCCATGTTGGTGGCAGTACCTTTTACTCCCTGGGGCATTTCCCTACTGATGCACATAATCACCATAGGCTTACCATTGGAGATTATCTTCCTGGCTGGCCGTTATAAAAACTTTAAACTATGGTATTTATTGTTAGCGGGAGCTATTGCCAGCTTATTCAGCGCTACATTATCTTTCATAATGTACGGTTTGGCGAACATCGATCTTTTACTTCAAATAGTTTACTTTGGTGGAGCCGCAATAAGTGGAGCATTATTGGGTGGTCTACTGGCCAAATTGATAGGTGATGCTGTAATTAAAACCGGTGTGATCTCTAATGCGCCTGTTGAAAGTGAAAAACAGGTTGAATAGAATGACTCTAAATGTGATACGCTCTAAGTATTAACAATTAGTCCAAATGAAAGCTAAAAGTAATACGGATGGAAAGGTTTATACGTAAGTTTTAGGCATACCTAAACTAGATTTTAGGTAAACCTAACTATTTAGAATTTTTTTTTTGGATGGTGTAGAATACTCTATTTTCATCTTTTCGAGGTTAGTTAGGTTGTCAATATAATAAATGCTTTAAAGGGTGGTAATATTTGATTGACGTTACAAGTCTATGTTTTAAATATGAAAGGGGTTCTAAACATTCTTTAAATGGAATAGATCTGAAGATCAGAGAAGGCGAGGTTATTTTAGTCTTGGGTCCTTCTGGATCTGGTAAGAGCACCTTAGCATTAACCTTTAATGGGTTGATTCCCCATTCATTTCCTGGTGAAATGAGTGGAATGGTTCATGTTTGTGGTATGGAAAGCTTTAAAACACCGGTTTATGAACTTACCCAGAAAGTGGGAATAGTTTTTCAGGATCCTGAAGCTCAGTTTGTCAGTATGAACGTGGAAGACGAATTGGTTTTTGGACTGGAAAACCTCTGTTATCCACCAGAGGAAATGGAAGAAAGGTTAGTAGAAGCACTTTCAAAGGTGGATATGCTTGATTATCGCTATAGGGATGTTTACAGTCTTTCAGGTGGGGAAAAACAGAAGATACTCCTGGCAGCACTTATGGCCATTCGTCCATCAGTTCTAATTTTTGATGAACCCACCGCTAACCTGGATCCGGTGGGAACACTGGAATTTTTTGAAACAGTTAAATCCCTTAAAAAAACTGATGAACACACCATCATCCTCATAGAGCATAAACTTGACGATCTGATACATCTAATTGATCGTGTGGTGGTGATTGGAAAGGGAGGAACTAAATTAGTGGAAGGAACTCCCTTAGAAGTTTTTGGTGAACACGCTGCTATGCTCATCCAGGAAGGGATATGGATGCCTCAAACAGCATTGTTGGCTAATGAATTCAAAGAAAATAATATTAAGTCCCATAATATTCCTTTAATTATAAAAGAAGCATGTGACTATCTTAAAAATCTTGAACCCCGTCCTGAAAACTCAAAAAATAGATCTTCAGAAGCCATGTCATCTGATAACTCAAATCCAGATGATAACTCAAATCTTGCCCTTGAGATACGGGATCTATCATTTTCCTACAGTAAAAGCAAAATTATAGAAAATCTCAGCTTAAAAGTGGCTAAAGGTGATTTTTTAGCAATTGTGGGCGCAAATGGGGCGGGTAAAACCACTTTAGCCAAACATATGGTAAATATCATCCATCCATCACAGGGTAAAGTTTTTATTGAAGGAAAAGATGTTTTAGACATTCCGACCAAGGATTTAAGCCATAAAATAGGCTATGTTTTCCAGAACCCAGAACATCAATTCATAAAAAACACGGTGGAGGAACAATTGACTTTTGGACTGGAGTTAAATGGGTTTTCTGATGATGAAATTAAAAGCTGGTTAGATTCTACACTGGAACGTTTCCGGATCAAACCGTACGCGAAAATGAGCCCTTATATGCTCAGTCATGGACAGAAACGTTTATTGAGTGTGGCCACCATGCTAACCCTGGGGCAGGATATTTTAATACTGGATGAACCCACTTTTGGTCAGGATCTTAAAAGTTCCACCGAGCTTTTAACCCTTTTAAACTCTCTAAACCAGGAAGGTAAAACCATCATCATAATCACCCATGATATGACTCTGGTGGCCAAACATGCCCGAAATGTGATGGTGATGGCTGATGGAAAAGCTATCTTCTCTGGATCAGCACATGAACTCTTCAAGAACGAAACGATACTTCAAAACGCTCGATTAACCCCTCCTCCCTTGCTGAAGTTATCAAGCTGTCTATCTAAATATAATAAGAATTGGAGGGGATTGTCCACCCCGGAAGAATTTGTAAATGCTTTGAAATAGTTGGAAGTGATTTCCATGAAGTTTTTCTATTACGACAATGACTCCTTTTTAAACAAACTTAACCCTTTGAGCAAGATCATCGCTCCTCTCCCCATATTTGTTTTACTCTGTATGATAAACGATATATGGACACCCCTTGCTTTCATATTCCTGACTTCCTTCATAGTTATTGTACTTGGAAGGATTCCTTTAACCAAGTTCTTGAAGATCTCCGCCCCAGTTCTAATTTTTTCTATTTCTATCCTGATTTTATTTTTATTTGCTACTAGAAGTGAGTTAACAGCTGGTTCTCCAGTGTTGTTCAGTATTGGTGCCTTTAATGTTTATCAGATCAGTTTGTATGCTGGTTCAGCTATTGCTCTTAGAATTTATGCCCTGTTAATCTTAGCACTGCCATTCAGCCTTACTACAGAGCCAAGTAATTTCATCCGATCCATAATCCAAAACCTGAAACTCCCCTATAAATTTAGCTATGGGGTCATGGTTGCTTTCAGGTTTTTACCCATGATGGAGACCGAGTTTAACGTGGTCAGATCAGCCCATAAAGTGATGGGAATAGCAGATGAAGGTGGAATTCGGTCTTATTTTGAGAAAACAAAAAGGTACAGTGTTCCACTCCTGGTAAATGCCATAAGAATTGGGGAAAGAACGGCCTTATCCATGGATGGACGGGCATTCGGTGCATTCGAAGAACGCACATTCTTCCAGAAAATAGAATTTAAAAGGATCGACTGGCTTTACATGTTCTCTTTCTGGGCGGTAAGTGCTATAATACTTATTACACTCTATTTAACAGGATTGATGGGAGAAATAGGATTTTACTTCGGCAGTTTTGGTTGATAGAAAAGTATATATAAAATAAAAAATTTAGGTATACCTAAATTTAGGATTGCCTAAATTTTCACTCATTTTCATCCACTATTTTCTGGGTGAGAGTAGAAGTCAAATTTTGACGTAGACGTCGAAATATATTTGGAGGTTAAAAAAGAATGGCTGAAAAAGTTTCAAGAAAATTATGGTAACGGCTATAATTTCTGTAACCTTGGGGGTACTTTATATTCCATTAACATACGTTGTAGGTTGGTCTATGACTGTTCCGTTCGCATATGCATTGATGATGGGTCTATATTTTTGGCCAATTATCATGGTTGCTTACCTTATCCGTAAACCAGGGGCAGCTTTATATTCTGCCCTGGTGACTTCCATCGTCCAAGTTCCATTTACACCCTATGGGATTACTGCATTGTTGAATATAGTGGGTGTTGGACTGCCAGTAGAAATTGTTTTGCTGACCAGCCGTTACAGAAACTTTAAAACGTGGTATTTAATCTTAACAGGAATTGTCTGTGCTTTAATTAATGGTATTCTGTATTTCATTATGTTAGGCCTCACAAGCATCCCTCTAGAACTCCAGATAATTTACTTCATCGAATTCATAATAGGAGGAGCAATACTCGGTGGATTTTTAGCAAAAATCACAGGAGATTTAGTTATTAAAAGCGGTGCCATCCCCCATATTTCTAGCGAGAAGTGAAAAGGTGGGGATTATTTTAATTTCAAAAAAAAAATTTTGGAGGTTAAAAGGAACGAAAAACTGGAACAAAATAGCCATGTTAAATTGAAATATCAACATGGCAGGCTTATTTGAGGTTATTCTATGAAAGGTAGACTTTGTTGTAGACTTTGTAAACGTGTTTTTGATGAAAGTAGGAGAACTGAAACCTCCTGTAAAGACTGTAGTTTAAGATGGCTAGATGGATTAGTTACAAAGAAAATAAGATCCATTTTTAATTTATTAATTTAGTATTACGAAACGATAATTTCCAACATAAACGTTTGAAATATTTAGGAGGATTTTAAAAAATGGCTGAAAAAGTTTCAAGAAAAATAAATCGTGGCTGGACTACCAGGGATATTATGGTAACGGCTATAATTTCTATAGCTTTAGGGGTGCTTTACATTCCTTTAGCCTATATACTTGGATTGTTATATGCAATACCTTTAGCATATTCGTTGACAGTTGGTATTTCTTTTTGGCCGATTATTATGGCGGCTTATCTCATACGCAAGCCAGGAGTAGCCATATTCTCTGCTATGGTTACTTCTCTTGTGCAGGTACCTTTCACACCATTTGGAATTGTGATATTGGTGACTGGCTTACTCATTGGGTTACCAACTGAAGCTACTTTACTAAGCGGCCGTTATAAGAACTTTAAATTATGGTATCTAATGTTAACAGGGGCCATTACTGGATTAGTTAATGCTATGCTGTTATATATATCGATGGGATTTGGAAATATCTCTCCATTACTTCAAATTGTTTATTTAAGCGTTTATGTAATCAGTGGAGCAGTACTGGGAGGTATGTTAGCAAAAGTAATAGGTGATTTGGTGATTAGGACAGGTATTATAACTCCAATCAGGTGAAGAAAGATGGTTCTATTTTAATTTATTTTAAACACAATTTAAACTCATTAAAAATGAAATTACTGTAATTTAAAAGAATTAATAAAAACATGAAGTGATCAAATGGAAGAAAATTCAGAAACTAGTAGTGCAATGAGCTTCAGCGGAATATCACGCCTTTTACAAATTGCAGGAAGAAAAAAAATCCTGCTTATAGCGTCATCCACCTATTCAGTGGTAAGTGAAATATTTGCACTTATAATATTTTTGGTAATTTATTTGGTGACCGTGGAGTTAATCAACCCCCATATTGAATGGAATCACATATGGACTTATATATGGATAGCGGTGGTAGCCCTACTGGGTAGAATGGCACTGAAATACTGTTCTACTATTCTATCGCACATTGCAGCATTCAACATACTGTATGAGTTGAGAGTAAGCATTACCAAACATCTGGGTGGTTTAAATATGGGCTACTTCAGCCATCACAACACAGGGTCACTGAAGAAAATCCTCAATGAAGATGTGGAACAAATTGAACTATTTGTAGCCCACCATATTCCAGATTTAGCTGCAGGAATCGCCATACCAGTATTTACGACCATATTTCTCTTCATTTTTGATTGGCGTTTGGCACTGGCCATGTTGGTACCGGTACCCTTAGCATTCGTTGCCTTAAATTCTACCTTTGCCCAGAACAAAGATGAAATGGGTAAATACCATCAGGCAATGGAATGTATGAACAGTACCATAATTGAATACGTCCGGGGAATGCCGGTTATAAAAATATTCAATCAGACCGTACAGTCCTTCACCAGATTCCAAAGCACAGTCTACACTTTCCGTGATTTCTGTAACGATTGGACCGAAAGATCCATTGGTTCCTGGGCGATTTTCGTGGCACTTCTAGGTGCGCCATTGCTTTTCATTTTACCAGTGGGCATATGGCTTTACCTCGCAGGACAACTCCAACTACCAGTTTTAATACTATTCCTTATCGTAGGGGTGGGTTACATGAAACCGGTCTATGCTTTGATGAGAGTAGGTTCAATGCTGGCCCAGATAACCGAAGGAGTTCGTCGAGTTGATTCTATTTTAGAACAGAAAGGTTTACCTGGGCCTGCAAGTCCTAAATTACCCGGGAATTATTCCATAGAGTTTCAGAATGTGGATTTTGCCTACGATGAAAATCAGGTACTACATGATGTGAGCTTTAAAATCGATGAAGGTAAAGTTTTTGCACTGGTTGGGCCATCAGGATCGGGTAAAACCACAATTGCAAATTTAACCGCTAGATTGTGGGATATAAATAAAGGAAAAATACTTATTGGTGGTGTAAATATTAAAGACATTCCTTTGGATTATTTGATGGATAAAACTGCTCTGGTATTCCAGGATGTGTTCATCTTCAGCGACACCGTAATGGAAAACATAAAAATGGGCCGTGAAAATATAAATGAGGAAGATGTGATAGCCGCGGCTAAAGCTGCCAACATACACGACTTCATAATGGAAGAACTACCTAAAGGTTATCAGACCCTGATTGGAGAATCGGGAGTTCATCTGAGTGGGGGAGAAAAACAGAGAATCTCCCTAGCCAGAGCTATGCTTAAAGATGCGCCGATCGTGGTTCTGGATGAGGCCACCGCCTTTGCAGATCCAGAAAATGAAGTGAAAATTCAGGAGGCATTCAGTGAACTATTAAAAAACAGAACTGTCCTGATCATTGCCCACCGTCTTTCCACCATCACAGATTCAGACGAGATAATGGTCTTAGATGAGGGGAGTATTGTGGAAAGGGGGACGCATGAAAAACTCTTAGAAAACAGAAATCTCTACTGGAAAATGTGGGAATCCCATGATTTAGCCAGGAAATGGACATTTAAATCGGTAGGAGGTGATGTGGATGTTTAATTCCATTAGAGTCATCACTTCTGGCGAAAAGGGTAAACTGTACCGGGAGGTTGGCTGGAATATCCTCCAAACCCTGTTTAAAGGAGCACCCTATGGAATACTCTTCGTGGTTTTACTGGAACTCTTTACACCTATCATCTACCAAAAACCTGTAAACATAGAATTCATCACAATGGCAGTTGTTGGCCTTTTTGTAACCCTGTTAATCCAGGTATTCGTTGGAAAAAGAGCATATAAATATTCGTTTATGACTGCCTACTCACTGTCCGCTGAAACCCGTCTTAAACTGGGAGAACACCTGAGAAAACTGCCCTTGAGTTTCTTTAAAAGACGTGACCCTGGTGATGTCACCGCATTACTGTTACAGGACATGGCACTGGTAGAAAACGTGTTCAGTCACCTTTTCCCCGACATAGTTAGTTCCATCGCAATGGCGGTGCTTCTGGGCGCCGTTCTTTTAGTTGCAGACTGGAGACTGGGAACCATAGCCATAATTTCTGTGTTCTTAGCTTTGATCTTCCTGTATATCTTCCTGAAAGTGATCCACTATTTTGGAGGAAAACAACTCAAGTCAAGGAATGCTGCTGTTTCCAGGATGATGGAGTATCTTTTAGGGATAAAGGTCCTCAAAGCCTATAACCAAACTGGAAACAGGTTTCAGCGCATGGAAAAATCATTTGATAAACTGAAAAAAGACAGCATAAAACTGGAAGGAATACCCGGGCCACTGGTAATGGTGTATTTTGCTTTCTTAGAGATTGGGTTCCTGGCAATCCTAATTTTTGGGCTTCAATTTCTGGAAAATGGAACTTTAAGCATTCCCATATTCCTCCTGTTCCTAATAATAGGATACGGGTTCTTTGAACCCTTGAAACTCATAAGTGAATTTATGGGAGAACTGAGGTACATGAACATGGCTGCTGACCGTGTGGTGGAAGCTTTAGATACCAAAATACTCCCTGAACCTTCAAATGATACCAAACCCGACCGATTTGACATTGAATTTGAAAACGTCACCTTCAGATATCAGGATGCAGATGTGATCAAAGATATGAGTTTACATATCCCAGAGAGAAGCATCACCGCACTGGTAGGTCCCTCAGGCTCAGGTAAAACCACCATAACCAGTTTAATCGCACGTTTCTGGGATGTAGGATCTGGCCAGATTAAGATTGGTGGACGGAACATTAAGGACATGAAGAATGAACACCTTTTAAGCTATATGAGCATGGTCTTCCAGGATGTCTATCTTTTCAACGACACCATCTACAACAACATCAAGATCGGTAATCCCCAGGCTACTAAGGATGATATTTTTGAAGCGGCAAGACAGGCCAACTGCCACGAGTTCATCCAGAAATTACCCGATGGTTACGATACCATGGTTGGGGAAGGCGGATCCACATTATCTGGTGGTGAGAAGCAGCGTATATCCATTGCTCGTGCGATATTAAAGGATGCGCCTATAATCCTCTTGGATGAGGCTACGGCATCACTTGATCCTGAAAATGAGGGAAAGATCCAGGAAGCAATTAGGGAACTGGTCAAATCCAAAACAGTGGTGATAATTGCCCACCGGCTTTACTCTGTATCCGACGCCGACCAGATCATAGTAGTCGAGAAGGGAAAAGTCGTAGAGCAGGGAAAACACCAGGAACTACTGGAAAATAAGGGAACATACCGGCATCTCTGGGACGAGCAGCAACGAGCACACGGATGGAAATTCGGATCCGCCAATCAACAGAAAGTAAATAACTGAACAAATCAGGGCCAATTTGATTCAGTTTTCTTTTTTTCATTTATTTTTCACGATACACCTAAAAATCAAAAACTTACGGAAATTATGAGAACAGAAAGTTATATATACCAAGAAAAATTTAGGTAAGCCTAATAATATTTAGGTGTGCCTAAAAATATAATTTAGAGGAGATAGAAATATGAGTGGATTTAAAAATGTTCTTTTCTATGCACAGGAATATAAAAACAAAATTTACCTGGCGTTTTTCCTCATTCTATTAAGTGTCATAGCCGGAATCGCGCCATATCTAATAACTTATGATATCATCATAAACTTCGTAGAAAATAGCACAGTCACCCCTGCTTATTTGTTAGTAATGGCGGTTAGTGTTGGATTTTTTTTATGGTTGCGTTCATTCCTGCATACAAAAGGTCTGGAGGCATCCCACGAAGCTGCATATGACACCTTAATGGGTATGAGAATAAAATTTGCAAAAAAGATGACGAAACTTCCCTTGGGAAATATAAGTGAAAAAGGGACAGGAAGCTATAAGAAAAATTTCGTGGATGATATAGAAAGTATCGAATTAATATTAGCCCATCTGATTCCTGAAGGCCTGCCTTATGTAATTGCCCCTATAATAGTCTACATAATCCTGTTTATATTAGATTGGCGGTTAGCTCTCCTTTCAATCGCTTCAGGCTTAATAGGTATGGTGACAGTGATGTTTATGATAAAGGGAGGACTTAAAAAGATGGATACATATTATGGTTCTGCCCAGAAGATGAACTCCACTATAGTGGAGTACATCTCTGGTATGGAAGTCATCAAGATCTTCAACCGGACAACCAGTTCCTATGAAAAATATGTCTCATCGGTGGAAAATTACAAAAAATACACTCTGGACTGGTTTAAGGATTCAT
>Ga0334888_1003526_pt1 | contig 15301 bp, 12 predicted proteins | sample GraSluR1_MG_FD_207227 | JGI IMG/M metagenome (GOLD analysis project Ga0334888, IMG submission 207227) | Sludge microbial communities from methane-producing bioreactor in Wageningen University, Netherlands - Granular Sludge_3_08-R1 | ecosystem: Engineered > Bioreactor > Anaerobic > Unclassified ...
TCCCGGTTACCAATTCTCCGGGCCAAATTTGTCGTCGGATGACAGGGTGGAAATCCTGTTGGAAGATCATTACTACGAACGCAGTGACGCTTCTGTGGTATTCAAGCTGCATGAAAAATGGCACAACCGTGATCGCTTTATCTACCATGGCAATGATGGCACCAGCATGCCGTGGAATGATACTGCCCAGTTGAATTATTTGCTGCCTGAAGTGCGAGAAGCCGTCATGAACCAGATCCTGGCGGTTGCCAAAAAATTCCCGGTGGTCCGTTTCGATGCTGCCATGACGCTGACCAAAAAACACTTCCAGCGCTTGTGGTATCCTGAACCGGGGAGCGGTGGTGATATTCCTTCCCGGGCGGAATTCGGCCTGACCAAGGCGGAATTTGACAAAGCGATGCCGGCAGAATTCTGGCAAGAGGTCGTTGACCGGGTGGCGCAAGAAGCCCCGGATACCTTGCTTCTGGCAGAGGCGTTCTGGTTGATGGAAGGGTACTTCGTGCGGACCCTGGGCATGCACAGGGTGTATAACAGCGCTTTTATGAATATGCTGCGTGACGAAGAAAATGCAAAGTATCGGGATTTGATCCGCAAGACTTTGGAGTTTGAACCGCAGATATTGCAGCGGTACGTGAATTTCATGAACAACCCGGACGAAGAAACTGCCGTCAATCAGTTTGGCAAAGGCGATAAGTATTTTGGCGTTTGTGCTATGATGGCCACCTTACCCGGCCTGCCGATGTTCGGTCACGGCCAATTTGAAGGCTTCAGTGAAAAGTATGGCATGGAGTACAAAAAAGCGTATTGGGATGAAAAAGTTGATGAAGATTTGTTTCACCGCCATGCCGCGCAAATCTCTCCGCTGCTGCACAGGAGGGAGTTGTTTTCGTATGTAGAAAACTTCCGCTTGTTTGACATGGTGGATTCTTTTGGGAATGTACAGGAAGACGTCTTCGTGTATTCCAACCGTATGGGAAATAAAAAGGCAGTTTTTGTCTTTCATAACCGCTATGCTGAAACGAGCGGCAGGATCTACCATTCTGCGGCACATAAAGTCAATGATAGTGATCAATTGCAAAGCGAGAGTATTGCTAACGCGCTGCAGGTGCCAAATGATTCGGGCTGTTATGTTTCCGCTTTAGACCAGATGACGGGCCTAACCTACCTGTATTCAGCCAAAGAAATTCATGAGCAAGGCCTTGCGTTTCATTTACATGCCTATGAGTGCCGGGTGCTGGTAGATTTTGCTATTCACTTTGCTGATGGGGATCATCCATTTGATAAGCTGCATCAAAAAATGGCGGGATTTGGTGTCCATGATCTGATGCAAGCATTGAATGCTCTGGAACTGGAGCCAATCCACCACGCATTTTGGGAAATTGCTCATCCGGCATATCTCTCGTATTTGCGGGCTCTTGAGATTGGGGATGAAGAATCTACTCTGTTGATCCAATTGCAGGAAGAGGCTCTGCTTAAATTGAGAAATCTAATGGCTGGTATCAATGCAGTCAGCGGAACGGCAGATGCATCAAAGGAAAAAGTCATCGCTAAACAGGTGAACAGTGCTTTTAGGGCCGCTCTCAGTGTGCCAAATTTCACTGAGGATGACCTTCCCGGTATGAAGACTTTCATGCGCGCACGAGAGATTATCAATACAGGCTTCGCAGAAGAACCGGAACGTCAACTTGTGATCTACCTGCTGCCCTTTGTGCAATATTTGGGATTGTTGGTTGCTGAGGAGGACTTTGAGGCTGCAAGTGTTGCTTTGTTTGAAAAATGGCGTTTGGGAGATATTGTGACAGAATGTCTTGTTCAGATGGGTATTGGCCCAGATGCAAGACAAAAATTGCTTAATGCGTTAACGATGTCTATTGTCACCCAATGCTGGTATGTGCGCTCAACCCAGTTAAAAACGCATGAACTTTTTGTCAAACTCTTTTCAATTGAGCAGGTGCAACGGTTCCTGGGCTTTAATCTGTTTGAAGGCATCATCTGGTTCAACGAAGAAGCCATGCAGGAACTGGAATGGTGGATGATCACTCTGGCCTTTTACCATGCTTTATCGGGGGGTGACTTTACTGCCACGCTGGTTCATGAAGCGGTGATCGGATCTTATGAAGTGACGCAGCAATTAGGTGAAGCCAGGCTGCAGGCAGGCTATCAGGTGGATAAGCTGGTTAAATTCCTTAACCCTGAGAAAAAATAGGTCAGGCAGTCACCTTCTGCACATCTCGATCCAGGCGATGCTCGAACACTGTGGAAGCTCTCAAACCTGAACGGGGTGATTGCACCTGTTCAAAATGTTGTATGGCTTCTGTTGCCAGATCAATGCCGGTGGCTTTATAAGTCAGCCAGCAGGCATGAGCTGCGTAAGCAATATTGTTTTGCGGTTCGATGCGATCAAAGTCATCAAAAAACCAACCGCATGACGTGAACATGCGCTGGCGCTCAAATTGGGCTTCCAGCAGAAGGACAAGCCGTTGTCTCTCACTTGTTGTTAATGGCTTGTGGATGAAAGTTTGCAGTAGATCATCAAGTGAGACCTGGCCTAATAACACATGGATGTAGCGATGGCGTAATTCAAAAGCGTGTTGAGTAAAATTTTGAAATTCTTGTTGGAATACTTGATTGAGTTGGTCTCCCAGATGGTTGAGGGCAAAGCGCAATGGGGCTTTCCATTCTGAATGGGGGGTACACCCACAGGCTTCTTTCCAACGACTGACACCATGGTAACAACTCCAGGAAGTGTCAGGTTGAATCGATATTTTTTCTGTTGCCGGGTGTTGTTTCAGGAATAACGCAGGATAAGACATATGTATTTGTTTATGTTTGCGTGAATTGTCAATCAAACGTTCCAGAAACTTATCGCGGAATGGTTGATGGTGGCCGTATAACTCGCCGTCACTGGCAATCACCAGAATTTGCGCGTCTTGCTCACCAATGGTGTACTTTGGCAGCAAAGTCTCAGGGATAAATCGATCTGCGTTGACGGTAAGTGATGGGTCAAAACTAACCCGCGCACTGATATCGGCATCGTAGAAAAAAACGTTGATCTGTTTGCCTTCATCTAGATCAACCAGGTAGGGTTTGCGATAATTAAATTCTCTTTCAGCCGCCTGCCATGGTGCAAGAATGGTAAATTGAATTTTCTCACTCGCCAATACATACAGTGTTTCTTGATCTACGGCGGTTTCAGGCAGCCACATTCCCATTGGGCGGTGGCCAAAAATGTGGATAAAGTCTTCGATCCCCCAACGCACCTGGGTAACTTTGTCTTCATAATTTGCCAGAGGCAGGATGGTGTGATTGTAGGCCTGCGCAATGGCGTTGCCAACCCCATAAGTTTTGAGATTTTGCCGGTCCTGTTCCACGATGCGCGCCAATGTACCGGGGTCATTGTGAATCAGCCAATGACCAAGGGTTGGGCCGACGTTAAAGCTGATGGCTTCAAAGTTCCCTAATTGGGAGTTTGGTTTGTAACATGTCGCGTTGATGCGCTCATTCCAGTTTTGATAGGGGGTTGCGCCGGGCTCTAAGGGAATTTCGCCTGTTCTGGGGTCTTCACGCGGAGGCTGGTAGAAATGTCCATGGATGGCGAAAGTAGTTGATGTCATGTGGGTCTTTCTCAGGTGTTTTGTTCGTTACCGGTGAGGTAATCTCGCAGAGATAAAGGGAGGATACTAAAAAGTTTACTGATAGTATCTATGGGGGCAGTACGGTCTGCAGCCACCGTGTCAAGGTCAAAAGAAGTAATGGGGGTGTTTTTCACTATCACTTGCCAGAATAATAACATCAAGCGCAGCGTAGAGGAAGGGAGATAGAGCTGTGAATGAAAAAATCCTTTCCCTGGGCGGATAAGCGAAAAAAGTTCGTGAAGTGAAAAGAACTCAGGGCCTCCGATTTCGATTGTTTTGTCTTGCGTGAGGGGGTTGTCAATCGATCTGAGGACTGCTGTGACCAGGTCTTCCACCCAAAGGGGATGAAGGACAGCTTTGCCTTTGTCGGGTAGAAAAGCCACAAAAGGCAATGTGCGCTGGTATCGCTTGATTTTCTTGACGAAGTGGTCATTTTGTCCAAAAACTGGCCCAGTGCGCAGGATAGTGTGTTTTATGCTGCTGTTGATAATCAGTTGCTCAACCTTTCCTTTGGCTCTTAGCAGCGGGTAGGCAGATGCGGCAGAGGCTCCCAGATAACTGATAAAAATGAATTGTTTCACTCCTGTCTGGGCTGCCACAGAAAGTAAGGAATCAGTCCCATCAATATCTACGTTTTGAAGATCGGCTTTTAAACCGCGATTTTCGTCTGTTGCCAGATGAATGACGGTGGTGACAGATTTTAGAGCGGCTTTCAGGTTGTGCTCATCAGACAATCCGCATATGGCGACTTCTACCGGTATGTTTTTCGGTATGGTTGCGGCATTTTCTTCCGGTGGCAACAGGATACGGATAGGAAAACCTTTGCGATGCAGTTGGGGTAATAAGTGTGACCCAACGAAGCCTGTGGCGCCTGTAACCAATATCATGTCAATGATTATAGCAGAGGGAGAGCTGAGAAAACAGATTGGCATAGATGTTGCAAACAAATAATAGCATCAGAAAAATGGAGTGTGATGATGGGAAGTAAAAAAATTCGGATGGGCTTTCACTTTTTCCATGACCTGGATCACTACACAATCGGCCAGGTTGATCATTGGTATCAGTTGGTCGGTGAATATTCAGGTGGCTTTGTTGTATTGCTTTCGCCGACAGATCGGGCCATACCGGAGACAATTCTGGATTTTTTCCTCAGGCGCAACATTATGCCTATCATTCAGTTTGATTATCATGCTTTGCGGCAAGCTGATTCGCATGATGTGGATCTCTTGCTATCACACTATCACCGTGCCGGTGTTAAATTAATACAGCTGGCAGGCTATATCAATCAAAAAGAGTATTGGCAGGATACGAGTGGCACGAATTCCATATTGGAACAAATTGCTGAGGCTGTTGCGTGGTTTCATCAGCTGGCTGTGGTCAAAGGATTCGCCCATGTGCTCCCGAAAATGGTGCCAGGCGGTGATTATTGGGACTTGATCGTTCTCGAACAAGTGTTGAAGGCGATTGAACAGACGGAGTTGGGTCTCAATTCAGTGGTATTGTCGCATGCAGCCTGGACTTTTGGCCATTCCTTGTTGTGGGGCGAAGGGGGGCATGCCAAATGGATTCAAGCGCTGCCCTATCAAAAAACTGTTTCAGGCGAAGATCATAGAGGATTTCTTGGATATACGTGGTACCAGGAGATTGCGGTAAATGTCTTAGGATATAAATTGCCGGTCATATTATTCGATGCGGGCCGAAAGAATTTGGATGTTGTGGCAGATTCAGCTGATGAGTTTGTGGTTCAATTTCGTAAGATCTTTGATTTTCTTGTTGACCCAAGAAAACACACTTTGCTTGATCATGTGATTGGCGTTTGTTTTTTCTTTGTACCTGATTTTTCCAGCGAAGAACTGGTAACCACAATCCAGAGGTACATGCCGCGGTGGGAGATAAGGAAAAACAATCCACTAGTTGAACATGCGTTTGATAAGGTGATTGTCAGCCAGCCAGAAGAAGAGAACCCAAAGCAAATCAAGCATTATTTGTTATTGCCGAAATATGAGTGGGGGATTGCGAAGTGGCATTTGGAGGCAGCAATTCCGTTCATTCAAAAACATCATGCTACGCTTGGTTTCAGGCTTGAGGAAGCATTGCAAGCCGAAAAGGTCACGATCGTGATGGACAACGATGTAATTCCTGATGAAATACTCGGTGAGTTGCATGAGCGAGGTTGCGATGTAAGGGTGTTGCGAGGCGATGGTACAAAAATTGCAGCATTGTTGGCAGAATAGAGATTACCGAATAGGGATATAAACCGAAAGGGCGAAAAAATGGAAAAACCTGTGATGAAAGTGATTGGCTTGGGCGGTGGCGGTTCTAACGCAGTGAACCGTATGATCGAACTGGGCATAAAAGAGGTGGAATTTGTCGCTGCCAACACCGATAAACAGGTGTTGGATACCTGCCTTGCCCCGGTAAAAATTCAGTTAGGCCCGAAATTGACCAAAGGCATGGGCGCCGGGGGAAATCCACAAATCGGTGAGGCTGCCGCGGTGGAAAGCAAGCGAGAGATTGCCAGTGCGCTTGAAGGCGCTGATATCATCTTCCTGACAGCAGGCATGGGCGGCGGTACCGGAACGGGTTCAATACCAGTTGCGGCAAAAATCGCCAAAGAGATGGGTGCAATTACCGTTGCCATCGTCACAACACCATTCTCTTTCGAGATGCACCGAAGAAGGCAGAATGCAGATTGGGGACTGGACAAACTCTATCCTCACTGTGATACAGTCATAACAGTGTCTAATGACAAATTGCTGCGTGCTCATTCCGCCAATCTTCCCATGGATATTGCCTTCAGGCTGGCTGATGACTTACTGCGTCAGGCTATACAGGGTATCACCGAGCTCATTTCTCATCCTGGCATGATCAATGTCAGTTACATGCATATTCTGAATCAATTCCGCAGTGGCGGCGGTTCGGTATTGGCAATCGGACGGGCGCGGGGCGAGAACAAGACCTTAAAAGCAGTCGAGCAGGCGCTTGCCCATCCTTTGTTAGACGATATTTTGTTGGAGGATGCCTCCAGTGTGATCGCTAATTTCAGCGGTAGTGATTCAATGACCTTTTTTGAACTGGCGGAAGCACTCACCTTCATTCACGAGCAAACACCGGTGGAAACCGAGTTGATCCCAGGGGTGAGAAATGATAACTCTTTGGGCGATACGGTGGAAGTAATATTGATCCTCACTGGTGTCACCGGGAAAGATAAGGTTCCGCATTGGATTGACAAGTTGGAACATGACATTGTGCCAGAGAAAAAGAACGATCCAGTTATAATTGAGTTTAATGAACAACCGATGCCACAGCTAAGCGAATCGCAGCGCATCATTCTGAAAAGCGCGGAAAAGAAATCAATTCCACTAATGGATTCCAAATATACCCATCCCTCCACGGCAGAATTTGATATTCCTGCGTTTTTACGGAAAAGGGTGACCGTGGATAGTAATGTGTAAATTGTTTGGTAGAAAGCAGAAAATTATGCAGGAGCAGGCCACAAGCAAAGTGAATCAAAGTGTATATCGACAGTTTCCTGAACTGGCGGGAAAACAACCATCGATAACAAAAAGGCCTGATGGAGATTTTTTGCTTGCGTATCACGGATCTATAACCCTGGATAATGGGCGCAAACTCGAAAGAGTCGTGCGGGTTGTAGCCAGTGAAACTGGTCGAATAAAGAAACTCACGACATCGCGATAGCTTTGATACAATGGGAATGATGAAAAAATTATTCCTATTGATCTCTTTAATTGCATTGGTGATCATTTTCGCTGCAGCTATTTTGGCATTACTGTCGGTGTTTAACTTGATGCCATTATACATAGACCTTGGCTTGATTCCTGATGATCGGCAAGAGCAAGACCAGATTGTCATTTTGGTGGCAATGACTGATTCTGTGGAATCCAAGAAAATGGCTGTTGAAAAAGCCTGGCTCATTTATTATGTGCTGTCGCGCCATGATACGATGATGGTTGACCAGATCGACATTTTTATGGCCCTCGATCAGCCAGTCCGGCAGCGGCCTTTGATCAGGGCGATTGAAAAACAAAAAGCTATTCAAGTTGACTATTATGTTCTGCTGGACGGACAGGCGGCTCAATCTATCAGCAATCTGTATGATCCCCAACAAAATTCTCTTAACAATGTTTCCGGTGCCCGGGTTTGTGAGATACTTCAATTCGTGGATGGAGATTTACTGATCAAAGCATTTGATTTGAGCAGTAACCACATTAAAACAGATCTATCTAACGGTCTTCTTATGGAAATAGTTGATAATAAGAGCGGAATTTTGTGTAACTATACGGATTGATTAACAGGAGCTTTCAAATGGCAGAAAAAACAGAATATTGCCCAACCGATGAAAAAGAAATCGTAAAAACCGATGTTCTCATTTTGGGTTCAGGCCCCGCTGGCCTTTCGGCAGCGATTTATGTAGCAAGGGCAGAATTAAAACCGATATTACTGACCGGTACCGATCTGGGTGGGCAGGCGGCAACAACAGATATGATCGAGAATTATCCAGGCTTCCCGGAGGGAGTTGGCGGGATTGAATTGGGCCAGTTGTTTCAACAACAGGCTGAACGATTTGGCGCACAAATCATTTACGATATGGTCACGGAAGTTGATTTCTCCAATGGTGAGTTGAAACTTTGCACCGGTGATAAGCAATATATCGCGGAAGCTGTTGTTATATCAACAGGAGCATCCCCTAATCACCTAAAAGTACCAGGTGAGAAAGAATTTACCGGCAAAGGTGTCTCTTATTGTGGTACCTGTGACGGGTGGTTTTTCCGTGGGAAAGATGTGGTCGTGGTTGGCGGGGGTGACAGTGCGCTGGAGGAATCATTATTCTTGACGCGTTTTGCCAACACGGTGACTATCATTCACCGGCGGGATGAGTTGCGCGCTGGTAAGCTGTTACAGAAACGGGCGTTTACTAATGAGAAGATCAAATTTATCTGGGATACCGTTGTCACCGAGATTTTGGGCGAGGGCGTGGTGAAGCAGGTAAAGACCAAAAATGTGAATTCAGGCGAAGAAAACCTGTTGGATACCGATGGCGTATTTATCTTTATCGGGCACAAACCCAATGTTGATATCTTCCATGGCCAATTGGAATTGGATGAAATGGGCTATATCAAAACAGACCGCTTTATGCGCACCAATATCCCCGGTGTTTTTGCCGGCGGTGAGGTGGCTGATCCGCGTTATCGACAGGTAGTGACATCTGCAGGCATGGGGGCGGCAGCGGCGATTGAGTCGGTACGGTATCTGGAAGACAAGGAAACCGACAAAGGGAATGAGTGAGAGAAATGGCGGCTGAAAAGGCCGCTATTTTTATAGGATATCGCTCATAAAGCTTACCCCAAATTTGGAGTGAGGTAAATCGAAGATGCCTTCGATAGTCGCAGCGACATCGGCATAGGTCTGGCGAATGCCAAGATTAATGCTGTGTTTTACTCGTTCACCAAACACCAACAAGGGAATGTATTCGCGTGAGTGATCTGTGCTGTCTGTGGTGGGATCAACCCCGTGGTCTGCCACGATCATAGCAATGTCAGATGGCTTCATTGATGCACGGATTGCGGGAATGTAAGCATCAAACTCTTCCAGCTTGCGGGCATAGCCACCGGGATCATTTCTGTGTCCGTAGACCATGTCAAATTCAATCAGATTGGTCATCAATAAGCCGGTGAATGGTTCAGAGAGATACTTAATGGCAGCCTGGATACTGGCATCGTTGTTTACACTATGATAAGTTTGGCTGATACTGCGATGTCCAAACAGGTCGTCAATTTTTCCGGTTGTGTACACCTGATGACCGGCATCGATCAACTTGTCAAAAATGAGTTTGTCGGGGGGCATGAAGGGATAATCCTTCCTGCGATCCGTGCGTTTAAAATTTTTTCGGGATGTGCCTTTGAATGGGCGTGCTATCACACGCCCAACAGTGTGTTCGTCAACCAATATCTCGCGGGCAATTTCGCAATAGTGATACAATTCTCCGATTGGCACAATGCCTTCGTTGGCGGCAATCTGGAAAACGCTGTCTGCTGACGTGTAAACGATCAGGTCACCGGTGCGCAGGTGCTCTTCTCCCAGCTCTTTGATGATTTCGGTGCCAGAGGCGGCACGGTTGGCAAGGATACCCCGCCCGGTACGTTCCCTGAATGGTTGCAGAATTTCTTCTGGAAATCCATCCGGGTAGGTGGGGAATGGGGTTTCGGTCACATGACCCATTAGCTCCCAGTGTCCGACATCAGAACCCTTTCCCGCCGACAATTCTGCGCATTTGCCGTAAGCACCCAGGGTTTCTTGCCTTGGCGCTACCCCCAGGATATCCGCAAGGTTGCCCAGCCCAATGGCTTGCATGTGGGGCAACGCAAGTCCACCGACAGCACGGGCAGTGTTGGCGATAGAATTAGCGCCTTTGTCGCCATAATGATGGGCGTCAGGGGTTTCTCCAACCCCAACACCATCCAGCACAATGACGAATACCCTGGAAATTTCTGGAGGGTTGTGTTGCGTGGGTGCAGGCTGGTAGTCGTTTGGCATATTGTTGATGTCCTATTAGAATTAGTTTTATGAATATAGTCAGTCACAGATACCTTTTGATTCTACTATCTTTTTTGTTGCTTGTTTCCTGTTCAAATGCGGTGCTTGGTAACGGCGAGGCTGGGGCGCAATTACAAAATGCCGAAACGTGGCCGACAAAAACTATTACGGTCAACGAACCAAAGACAACTCCAACCGCTACTTCAACAGAGGCACTGACGGCAACACAGCCCCCAGGTTTGACGTCCATCGAAATACCCATTGCGATGCCGCATGCCTGGGAAGAAGGTATACGCGGCGTAATGGTCCCTGAAACAGTGCAAGCGAAATTGGGGTATTGTGAGGGTGACCAAGATGTGTATTGGCAAGGTGAATTCGTTTATGCCGTCGTTGCGGCGTTCCCGACTGTGAGAGATAACCTGACTTCGGAAGCCATCAGGTCGGTTTGGCGCGGGGAGGCTGAGGCTAAACCAGGTTCGATGTCAGTCATCGCAGTTGATTCTGATACGCATGCGGTACTTTCTGATTGGGTGGGGTACCCAGACCCGTCGAATGTGCAAATCATTGATAAAGATTCTATCCTCGGGTTTTTGTGGGCACAAGAGGATGCAATCGCCATCATACCTTTTGAAGAAATTGATCCTCGTATGAAAGTGTTGTCGGTTGATGGCGTCAATCCGTTTTTCACCACTGTCTCGAATGATAAATACCCTTTCACGGTGGATTTTTGTATTTCGGTGGGCGAAGTGATAGATGACTTCGAACGATTATTTGGCTCCGCCTTGCCATCCACGAATCGTGACCTGGCTAAGATGACCAGTGTGCTGATGACCGGCGTTACGGCAATGGTTCGTGACACGGCTTATAAAATGGAAACCAATGGCATTCTATATCCGGCACAGGACATTGATAACTGGTTTCAGACAGCTGATTTTGCCCATGTGTCGAATGAGGTGCCATTCTATGCTGAATGTCCGCCAGCGGTTCCTGGTCAGCGAATTAGCCGCTTTTGCAGCGATCCGTCCCACATAGAATTATTAACCTATCTGGGGGTGAATATCGTTGAACTCACTGGTAACCATCTTATGGATTATGGGCGCGAGGCTTTTCTGGAAACACTTGATCTATACGACCAAAATTCTATGCTATATTTCGGCGCTGGCGAAAATCTGGCGAAAGCAAGAGAGCCTCTGGTGCTGGAACATAATGGGAACCAGCTTGCCTTTTTGGGTTGCATCGCTGCTGGGCCGGAGTCCGTTTATGCCGACGAATCATTGGCTGGTGTGAATCCTTGCGATATCCCCTGGATGGAAATGCGAATTGAAGCGCTTGTCGAAGATGGCTACCTGGTAGTTGTAGGTGTGCAGCATTTTGAGTCATGTCAGTTTCAACCAACCTCTGCCCAGCGTGCGGACTTCGGCAGACTGGCGCAAGCAGGCGCAACTGTGGTCAGCGGTAGCCAGGCGCATTGTCCGCAAGGGATGACCTTTGTGGAGGACCGGTTTGTGCACTATGGTCTTGGCAACCTGTTTTTTGATCAAATGTGGGATTTGTATCGTGATGGCTTTTTGGATTACCATGTATTTTATGATGGACGATATATGGGAGTGCAATTGCTGACTACAAGGCTGGAAGATGCCTCACGGCCGAGGCCGATGACAGCAGAGGAGCGCAGTGCTTTGCTGGAAACCATATTTTCCCATAGCGAATGGGGGTACGAGTGAAAAAAACATGGTTATTGACCATGTCCTTACTCATTCTGGCTGCGTGCAGCCAATCTGTTCGTAGTAGCGAAGGTATTATTTTCACCACTGATGGTATGCAAACCACTGCGACGGCTTTCCTACCCGGTGCACCAATAGAACCGGTTTCGACACGGGGAGTGTCTCCGGATGAAATTGTTGAGATTACCTTAACAGAAGAACAAATACCTGATAGTCTACTGGAGACAATCTCTCTAGGTGTGTCACAATCGGTCCCGGTGTATATCAAAAACCGCCTGATGCTTGGGAACTACATCACGAAGGCGGCTGAAGTCGAACAGGGGGATGTGTTTTTGGCGCAGACTGACCAATGTGAACAACCGGTTGAGGTAGTGTATGCGCTCGTTGCGCCTTTTCCTACAGTGCGTGACGCAGTGAGTCTCGGGGATTTGATGGCGGTTTGGGAACAAAGGCAAAACAGCCTCTTCACGAACCAACCGTTGTTAATGACGACAGAAACCAAAGCAATATTCGACACAAAATGGGGAAAGGCCCACGCGGATGCTGTGGAAGTAGTTGCTCAGGATGATTTGCTGGATATTGCCTGGGAGAGAAGGCAATATGCTATTGTTCCCTTCCACGAACTAAGCGGGCGTTGGAAGGTCATCGATATCGATGGATTAACTGTGTTGGACGCGAAAGTTACCAACGATAGTTATCCTATGACAACGTACTTCTGTCTGACGGGGTCTGCGGATATTTTGGAACAAGTCAAGACAGAAGATTATTTCATCGGACTCCCCCCCACCAATCGTGATGTCGAGCACATGACCAGCATTGTCATGACAGGCGTCACTGCGTTGGTGAGAGCCACTGCCCACAAAATGGAAGTGAATGGTATTTATTACCCCGGCGAAAAAATTGCTCCCTGGCTGTTGGAAGCTGACTTCACACATATATCCAATGAGGTGGCATTCGCTGAAAGCTGCCCTTATCCAGATCCGTTTCAACAAGACTTACGCTTCTGCAGCCGGCCGGATTATATCGACTTGCTTGCCTGGCTCGATATTGACATCATTGAACTGACCGGCAATCACATCCAGGATTGGAGCCGTGAGGACTTTCTGGATACTTTGGATATGTATGATGAATATGATATGGCGTATTACGGCGGTGGTGCCAATTTGGAAGAAGCCAAGCAACCCCTGTTGATTGAGCATAACGCCAATAAGTTTGCCTTCATTGGATGCAATGCAGTCGGGCCGTTGAATGCCTGGGCGACTGATTATTCATCCGGTAATGCCAACTGCGGTGACTATGGCTGGTTGAGGACAAAGGTGCAGGAGTTGTCATCTGAAGGCTATCTGGTGATCGTAACTCTGCAGCACAATGAGTATTATGCAATGCGTATTAGCGGGCCGCAATTGCTGGATTTCAATCCTCTGGCGCAAGCTGGTGCGGTGATTGTGAGCGGCAGCCAGGCGCATTATCCCCATCCTTTTGGATTCGAGGATGACAGTTTTATCCATTATGGATTGGGGAATCTGTTCTTCGATCAAATGGACGCCTACATAACGCCAGGAATCCAACGTCTGTTTATTGACCGGCACATTTTTTATGACGGACGATACATCAGCACGCAGGTGCTGACGGCTTATCTGGAAGATTTTGCCCAGCCGCGTCCCATGACGGACGAAGAGCGGCAGTTGTTTTTGGAAGAAGCATTTCGAGCCAGCGGATGGTGACCATGAAAAAGATAATTGACATTTCATTATTGATTCATCCTGGTATGCCGGTGTGGGAAGGTGATGAAAAACCACAGATAATTTCCAATCAGAGTGTGTATGATGAGGGCGTGATCCAGACTACACAATTCAATATGAATGTACACACCGGTACCCACATTGATGCCCCACGCCACTTCCTGGCAGATGGGAATGTGGCATATGAGATTGATTTGGAGGTATTGATGGGTAAGTGCCAGGTTGTTGAAATCGATCCAGATTATCAACTCATTACCAAAGAAGTATTATTGGCACATGGGGTGGCAGATGCGGTCGAACGGATCCTGTTCAAAACCCGCAACAGTGCTTTGCAAATTCTGCACGAAGCAAAATTCCAGCTGGATTACGTGGGATTGGATGAAAGTGCGGCGAAGTATCTGGCGAAGTTGGGGGTCAAACTGATTGGCATTGATTATCTATCAATCGCGCCTTATGACGACGTCTGGTCAGCGCACAACGTTTTGTTGAAGGCGGGTGTCGTCATTCTTGAAGGCTTAGATTTATGCGGGGTGGAACCAGGCAAGTATCAACTGGCCTGCCTGCCGCTCAAAATTGTCAGCGAAGACGGGCTGCCTGTTCGGGCTGTTTTGTCACAATGAACCAAAAAGGGGCGCCAACGAAGCACCCCTTTGATAAACAAGCAATTACTTGAGGTACTTTCCAATCAAACCATCCAATTTTCGCCGTGTTTGCGGATTCATTGCGGCGGGTGCGGTCATGATGGCATCCTTGATAATGCCTTCACAGCATGGTTCGTCATCCAACATAGCTATCAGGTTAACAATGGCTTGCTGGGCGTATTCGGTGTTCTTCATCAATGTTTGAATCACCATTTCAACAGTCACAGGTTCTTCGCTCTCGTGCCAGACATCATAATCGGTAACATGCGCCATGGTGGTGTAGCACAGCTCTGCCTCTTTTGCCAAAAAGGCTTCAGGGCAGGCGGTCATGCCGATCAATGACATGCCCCATGAGCGAAATACATGCGATTCCGCTTTGGTAGAGAAGCGCGGGCCCTCGATGGTGATGAGGTTACCGCCATAGTGGGTGTTTGCACCGGTGGCTTTCACCGCTTCATAGGTGAGTGTTGATAGGCGCTGGCAGTAAGGATCCGCTACCGAAACATGTCCGACAATACCATCTCCGAAAAAGGTTTGCGGGCGGTTATGTTTGGTGAAATCGAACAGGTTATCAGGGATGATGATGTGCCCGGGGGCATATTCTTCTTTCAGGGAGCCCACCGCGCTGATGCTAACTACCTTTTGAACGCCCAGGGCTTTGAGCGCATAGATGTTGGCGCGGTAATTGACTTCGCTGGGCAGCAAAAAGTGGCCGATGCCGTGACGGGCAAGAAATGCAATGTCTTTGCCCTGTAAACTGCCTATGATGATGGGTGAACCGGGTTTCCCAAAGGGAGTGTCGGCGTCAATAACCCTGACGTCTTCCAGCCCCTCCATTTGATAGAGGCCGGAGCCGCCGATAATTCCGAGTAGTGGTTTTTTCATAAATAGTCCTTTCTACAATAATAAGTTAATTGGTGTCGGGTAATTGGGCAATGGGGGCAACTGTCGCCCTTGTCAAGGCAATCAAATCTGCTGGTGAAAGTTCGATCTGCCAGCCACGC
>Ga0334888_1003530_pt1 | contig 15291 bp, 12 predicted proteins | sample GraSluR1_MG_FD_207227 | JGI IMG/M metagenome (GOLD analysis project Ga0334888, IMG submission 207227) | Sludge microbial communities from methane-producing bioreactor in Wageningen University, Netherlands - Granular Sludge_3_08-R1 | ecosystem: Engineered > Bioreactor > Anaerobic > Unclassified ...
GGTCGTGGCAGTCTCTTGAGTCATCTTTTATTATGTTTGGAATTGGAATAAATGAGATACTTATCATGTCCGGTTAAAAACGCCACCCTGCTCAGAATAAAAGAATGGATAAATGAGATTGCCACGTCGCCCAACCAAAAAAACGGTTGGGCTCCTCGCAATGACGGAGCAGGAAAAAGTTCAAAGCCCCCTAAACACCTTTTTTTAAAGGAGGAAACGATTCCTGGATACCAATTTTCATCCTCATCTGGTGCTGAGAAAGCAGCATGAGGGTCTATCTTGAAAACCAACGGGCATGATACATTGTGCCCATTCTTTTATTAATGTAGCGGCATGCCATGGCATGCCGAATCCTTAGGTTTTCATCCTCATCTGGTACCACCAAAGCGACATGATGGCCTATTTATTAAATAGAAATGTATAAAAAGATGAAGTGTTAGTTCGGTTTATAAAAGCGGAATTCAGGATTGTCAGCCCTTCTTTGAATTATTTATAGGAGATGACAACGAAGGGCTGACGTAATTTTACTATCTCTTTTATGATTCTTGATACTTCAAGTCTCCGGCTGCTTTGGCTCGAATCCGGGTGGCGTTCCCGGGAAGATAAGCCAGGGGGACATCTTCAATTTCGACGATATGAACTGTGGCAGGGTCAGCACCAGCTTTAACAGCTTCTTCGGTTGCAATGGTTTTAGCTTGATGAAGTGCCTGTTCTCGACTCATCTCGCTTAAAGAAAATACTCGCTCAACCTGACCGCTAACCTGAGCAATGGCGGCACCAAGAGCATTGGCCACTTCATAATTATCCGGTCGGAGGATTTCGGAAATTCCTTCAAGGTGATCACCTACCAAAATACTCCCACCTCCAACTAAGATAAGCGGCATTGGATCAGAAGAAAGTTTCATCTTGTCGACAGCTTCATTGAACATATTGCGAATGATCCCCAATACTTGCCGGACAAATCCTTCATCCAGATGGCTCACTCGAGATGCATCACCAATCGATGCCATTCCAGCTCGGACGGCTACATCGGTGGTAGTAAGGGTCTTTCCTCCAAACACCAAAGCCTCCTCAGTGATAAGATATCCAACACTTTCTGGACCTACTTTAATTTTTCCATCATGTTCGGTTACAATTGTTCCGCCTCCCAAACCAAGGGAAATTAAATCGGGCATCCGGAAATTGGTTCGAACACCTCCAATTTCTTCAGCAACCGATGACTCGCGCGGGAAACCTTTGTTAATGACTCCCACATCACTGGTGGTGCCACCAATATCTAAAACAATAGCTTCATCAACACCACTTAAATATGAAGCGCCCCGAATGCTATTGGTAGGACCACAAGCCACGGTTAAAATTGGATAATTCATGGCATAATCTATCGACATGAGTGTTCCATCGTTTTGACAGAAAAAAATGGCGGCTTTTTGGATTCCTTCTTGTTGAAGCCCTTTGATAAATGCTTGAGCAGTCGTTTTAGCAACATGGTGGAGGGCAGCGTTGAGAATAGTGGCATTTTCTCTTTCCAGAAGACCGATTGAACCAATTTCATGGGAGAGTGAGACGGGAATGTCTCCTAATTTTTCCCGAATCATTTCGGCAACTTTCAATTCATGGGCTGATGAAATAGGGGAGAAGACTGAAGTAATGGCTATTGCGTCAACTTTCCCTTTTAATTCGGAGACACAGGTCAGAATCTCACTTTCATCAAGATGAGTAATTTCTCGTCCGTCGAATTCATGGCCACCCTGGACAATGTAATAATTTTCTCCAACCGCTGAAACCAAGTCCTCCGGCCAATCTACCATGGGAACAACAGCCATTGTTGCCGGTTTGGCAATTCGAATAACTCCCACTCGGCAAAGTCGCTTTCTTTCAACAATAGCATTAGTACAGTGAGTGGTTCCCAACATGGCAAAACGTATTTTATTTCGATCTACACGAGAACTTTCGAGAACCTGATGGACCGCATTCAAAATCCCGGAAGTTACATCAGTAGTGGAAGGGGTTTTTGTCTTGCTCATTAATTCATTGTTTTGGTTGATGAGCACAGCGTCGGTATTGGTACCTCCGACATCGATTCCGAGACTGTAAATCATTGATGGTTTCCTCCTTCGCTGATGAGTTTTTCAACCGGTATATAATCGACATCATATCCAAAATAGCGGGGCCCTACAGTTTCAATCCCCTTTGGTGTCCGCCATTTTGGATCGCAGGGAATGCTCAATACCAAAACCCGATGACCATAACGAATAGCTTCGGTAGTGACCGGAATAGCGCTATCCAAATTAACAATACAGATTAAATCAGGAACCGAGGCGATAATTTTTTCGTCACGAATGGCAATTAAGTTCTCGTTTTGAAATTGGACTTTGAGGTTTTTCCCTCGATAGTCTTCGATGCCTTCAATTTGAGCTTCGCCTCGCACAAAGCCTCCCTCAGTACGACGTAAAACATCAATCACTTTTCCCTTGAAAAGCTCAAAACCTCCGGTCACCTCTAAAAGATTTTTAATGGGATTTTTACCCTTTTTTCGAGCAGTTAGGATCGATTCTCCAATTTTTGCTGAAAGCGAAAGAGTATTTCGAATACAAGCTTCCTTAAGGACCTTGCCTGGCATTTGATAAATACTGAGCATGACCGATCCACCCATGGTTACACAGATATTTCGAGCCAAAGTCTCTGTCCAAAAATTATTAATACTTTCCATGATTACGGTATTTCCCTTTTCATCAGCAATAATCATGGGGGTCGCTGAAACATCCCAAAGATGGAAGGAAGTCATTTGCAATTCAGGAAAAGCTCGTCCCATTCCATCGCAATCTAAAAGTGGAATTCCAGTTCTTGCCGCAACCGATATCGGAATCATTGAATTGACTCCACCAGCTTCAATGGGAAGAGTGGCATAAATATCCTTTCCGGCATATTTCTTAATCCCGTTAAAAGCTCGGAGTACTTCTTCGCCATTGGCCAGTTTCTCAATGAGAACCGTCGGTGCACCCATCATGGCAGTCGGAACAATAACGGCATCATCGGGAACTTCGTCAGGATCAACGAGCTGAACTGGCCCGTTTTGTTTTATAGCCTGAATGGCCATCAGTTTACCCAGGTGTGGATCACCACCACCACCGGTTCCCAAAAGAGCGGCCCCGAGAGCGATATATTCAACATCTTGAAGATCAATAAATTTCATTTTTTACCTCCACGCAGTTTTTAAGCTTACTTTTTGGATGGAACCGGTTGAGGTTGCTTAACAACTGAAATTAATCCAAGATAAACAACAAAGGAAACAACCATGGCATTGATTGGAGCAATGCCAATCTTAAGATATATACCTACCAGTGCTCCAATTAACCAGGATAGGATCCCCACCCAATTGGCTCCCGGATATTTAAACCATTTAGAGGGATCACCTTTTTTCTTAACCCAGTAGTCGGCAATCATCACTCCGGCAACTGGCGGTATAGTCGAGGTTAAAATCGTTAAAAAGTTCAAAAAGTAATTCATAATTCCAGCAACGGCTAACACGGTTCCTAAAATACCTGCTACAGCAGTGGCTAAGGCCCGTTTTGAATCGGGTAGCTGAAACAAATTGGTAAGCGCTATACCAGCCGAATACGCATTGATGGTATTCGTTGTCCAAGTTGCTAAAATGAGAATAATTAAACCCAAAACCGGAGCCCCTAAAGCTGACATGACTTGAGTAATATCATAAGTACCGGCTAAAAGTGCCATAACCGAGCCCATAAAAAGCATAGCAACTCCGGCAGGCCAGACACCCCACACCGATGAAAGAACCGCTTCTCGGCGGTTTCGAGCATAACGGGAAAAATCTCCAGCAATAACACCACCTACTGCAAAAGTACCCACCGCCAGGGCAATTCCTTGAACAAATGGAAAGGGAGTAGGAGGTTGATAGGAGGAAAGAATTGAAGAACCGTATTTTACAAAAGACGAATAGGTTCCATATACGCTCAGAGCGATCAAAGCTGGAACGGCAATATAGTTCAAATACTTGACTGCATTAAACCCTATAATCGCAGTACTGAGCATGATAACTCCCCAAATTAATGATGAAAGCCAAACCGGAAAATTTACACCCAACCATGTATTCAATACGCTGCTAAAAGCCGCACCACAAACGTTTGCTTGTACGCCAAACCATCCCAAAGTTGAAATTCCCAAGATCAACGATATCAAAACCCGAGACCCGCTAAAACCAAAAGAAGGAATGGCAGCGCTGACTGTCGGTCTTCCTAAATCGGCTGCTTGCATTCCCTGAAAACTCATATAAATTACCACAATGGTATAGCCAATAATGCCAGCAAGCAGAGCATGTAATAAATTCAAACCGGTTATTAAAGCTCCTCCCATCATCAAGGCTGGAACACAAATCATTGTTCCAATCCAGATCAAAGTAATACTCGGCCAACTTTGACGATTTTCCTTTGGTACAGCTTCTAATGCATATTTTTCAAAAACATCTTCACCTTTCTTAGTACTCATGTTCTCATCCCCCTTAAATATCGGTTATTGTATTCGAAAGCTTTTACAAATTTAGAAATACTTATAAAATCTTATTTTTCAATATTTATATGTATAATCTAGAACTGCTAAAAAAGCTTTTATTATGAACCAAGCCGCTCCCATAGATTCCGTTCTTTGTTAGAAGGAAATTGATAGGTTTTTTTGCTCTGAGCAAGCTTTAAATTAACCAGTGCTTCCAGATAGGCAAGTGCGGTAGATACTGGATAAATCAACGGAACTCGATGCCCTCGCTTGAAAAGCTCCGCAGAAAGTTCATCGGCAACACCCATCATACCGGTACAACCCAAAATAAGAGCATGAGCCTGGTCTTTACAAAGTGCTTTTTCTGATTCTTCAACCAGTGCATTCATTAATTTACTCCGATCGCCTAATTCAAGAACCGGAATATTAACCCATCGGATTGATGCCAATTTTTTCCCAACACCGGCTTCATACGCCAAGTTTTCCAGTAAGACAACGACACTTTCCAAAACAGTAATCACTGAGAAGCGGTGGGAAAGATCAGCAGCAAAAAGTATCGAGGTTCTTCCTGGGCCTACTACCGGAATTTCTAAACGTTCTCGAGCTGCAGCCAGTGCAGGATCCCCCATGCAATCAATAAACACGCCATCGAATCCTTGCTTTTGAGCATTTTCCGCTAAATGAAGAATTCCTGGCGCACAGGCGGCCTCATCATAAGCTGATTCGATAGAAGCCGATCCATAAGGAATACATTCTACATCGATTTCTGTCCCCGGTGACAAAAATTGTTTCACCTCTTTCTCGGTTTCTGCCTCAAATAATTTGGTAATTATTGGTACAATAATTTTAAGTTTCACTATATCCTCCTTAGTAGTTATTTATTATTATATATAAATATATTTACGATAAAATTTAAACAATTCACGTAACAAAAAATTAATAGGATGTTGGAGTTTTAGTAAGTCCTGACTTATCACTTTCGCTCTTAGATAATGTCTCCCGAATAATACAAGATTAGTTATTAATGCTTTGGTTGTCAAGAATAAGAAGTAAAAAGCGAAGTAAAAAAGAAGAGGGGGATTTGAGTTTTTACTGCTCCGTCATTGCGAGGAGATCAACCTTTTTTTGGTTGAGCGACGTGACAATCTCTACCACCCAGTTTGTTATTCTGAGGAGTCCGGTGTTTGCTGCCGGACGACGTGAGAATCTCATCTTTTTCAATACCACAATTCAACACATAATAAAAGATGAATCATGAGATTGCCACGACCTCAAAAAACCAGGTCTCGCAATGACGGATTGAGTTGATGAGATCCTCACGCACTCAAATACTGAGGGGAAGAGGGTGCGAGGGGGCGAGGGTGAGAAAAAGGAGAAAAGAAGAAGGCTCAGGATAACGGATTCAAGGAATTCATATGATGGTATTTTCGGGATAGACAAAGGTTTTTATTAAATCGAAAAGAAAATAGTAAATATCTTCGATTTTTGATATAAAATGGGATACAGATATTTAATTTATCATTTTTCTTTTGAAGGAGGGAAATATGCATTCTCATCAGTCTCAATACAAAGTAGCTATGATTGGTAGCAATATGATGGATTTGATTACCTATTATGATGACTCGTTCCCCAAAGTAGGTGAAACCATCTTTGGAAAAGACTTTGAAATTGGTTTCGGAGGAAAAGGTGCAAACCAGGCAGTTGCCATTGCCAAACTGGGGGGAAATCCTTTCGTAGTAACTGCCGTTGGGAATGACCTTTTTGGACCCTTAGTAAAAGAAAATTTTAAGAATCAGGGAATAGATACCACCTGGATAAAAACCGTCGACGGAAAAACCAGTGGAGTTGCTCCAATATTTGTCGATAAAAATGGGTACAATAGCATTTTTATTATTCCCGGAGCCAATTCTTATCTCGAACCAGAAGATATCTTTCAGATAAAATCGGTTCTCACTGAGATGTCTTTTTTTCTCCTTCAACTTGAAATTAAATTAGATACTGTTTATGCCGTTCTGGACTTAGCCCATGAGCTTGGTAAAAAAGTCATTCTCAATCCAGCCCCGGCCCGCAATTTAGATTGGAAATATCTGGAAGGGATTTACCTTTTTGCTCCCAATGAAACCGAACTTCATACTCTCACTGGAGTAAACACCAGTTCCCGCGATGATATTCTCAAAGGTGCTCATTTGCTCTTAGAAAAGGGAGTCCAAAACGTATTGGTAACTCTTGGAGAAAAGGGATCTTTGTTGGTTAATAACACAATAAATCGATCATTCCCAGCCTATCCGGTTAAATCGATTGATACTACTGGAGCCGGTGATGCTTTTATTGGTGCCTTGGTCCATTTTCTGTGCCAGGGTAAAGGGCTGGAAGAATCAATCGATAAAGCCAGTGGTTACGCTGCTTTATCAACGACTCAAAGAGGCACTCAAAAATCCTTCACTGACAGAGAGACCTTCGAACATTGGTTTTCCCAGCAACCGAAAGAGAAAGATCTTTGATTATCCTTTTACTGCACCTAAGGTGAGACCACGAACTAAATAGCGCTGAAGTAAAATTGCCAGAATGATAATCGGAATACTCGCCATAATGGAAGCGGAAGAAATTTCCGCCCAGAGTATTTCGTGCCCTCCAATCAATCCAGAAATATTTACCGTTATTGGAGTTACTCTGGATCGACCTAAAATGAGAGCAAAAATGAATTCATTCCAAGAAAACATAAAGCAAAAAAGGGCGGTCGCCACTAAGCCTGGAGTTACCAAGGGAAGGGCGATTTTAACGAAAGCCCCCAACCTTCCACAACCATCAACTAAAGCTGCCTCTTCCAATTCATGAGGCAATTCCTCGAAAAAACCTTTCATCATCCATACCGCAAAGGGAACGTTGAAGAGAGAATAGGTTAAAATTAAAGCCTGATAGGTATCAAGCCATCTCAGCGTCCGAAAAAAAAGAAAAAGAGGGAGAATCGATGCGACAGGGGGCATCATACGAATAGACAAAATCCAAAATGCCAAGTTTTCTCCTCCAATTTTAAAACGGGCCAAAGCATATGCAGCCAGGGAACCAAGAACTAAGGCAATTAAAGTAGTAAAAACCGCAATGATTAAACTATCCTGTATTCCCTTTCCCGCTCCCAGGTTCCAGGCTTGAGTGTAATGTTCAAAGTTGATGGTTTGAGAAATGAAAACCGGAGGATAGGTAAAATATTCACCCTTGTCCTTGAATGAAGTCATAAAATTCCAAATAAAGGGGCTTAGAAAAACCAGAAGAAGAACAATGATGACTAAAATAATAAAACTATTAAACCTCCTTTCTGTCCGATTCAAATCGTTTCCCTCCTCTTCCAAGACTTGAGAAAAATATTGGCGATGATGACAATGATAAGCAGCTGGAAATATGCCATAGCCGAGGCATAACCCATATTAAAGTATTTAAAACCGGTTAAATAATTAAAGAACGATACGGTTTCCGAGGATTGACCGGGACCTCCCATGGTCAGCAGAACAACCAAATCAAAAATTTTAAAAGCATCCATTATTCGAATCAGAAGGACCACGATCATAACCGGAGTGAGTAGAGGAACTACTAATGCTGAAAAAGTCTGCCAACGAGTCGCACCATCCACTCGGGCTGCTTCATAAAGTTCATCAGGAATTGCCTGCAGACCAGCGAGCAAGGTAATCATCATAAAGGGGGTCCATTCCCATATATCAGCTATAATGACCGAAAAGATCGAAATCGATCCGCTGCCCAACCAATTAACCGAAGCAATACTGACCCGGTTAAGAATATAGTTGAGAGGGCCATATTGATAATGGTATATAATCCTCCAAATACAACCGACAACTACTGGCGAGATCATCATGGGAAGAAGGTAAAGAGTAGTAACCCAATTTTTCCCTCGGAAGGTACGATTTAAGAGCAAGGCAATGCCTAAGCCGATTAAAAATTGTACTCCAACCCCTAAAATAAGCTCTAAACCGGTATTTTTCATGGCATTCCAGAAACGCTCATCGGTAAGCAGATTAAGATAATTGCGGACTCCGATAAACATCCGTTCTCCACCGGTCCCAATGTTCCACTGGCAGAGACTCAACCAAAAGGAATAAATCAAAGGAAAAATTGAGATCACTAAAAGCAGAATAATAGTTGGAAGAATAAAAAAGAATCCGATGAGTTTTATCTTCTTTACTAAGGAAAACACCCCCCTCTAAAAAATTTGACTACCGGGTTAAGCGCCCGGTAGTCAAATTCTATTCAAATCCTCAACACATTACCAAAGACCGGCATCTTTCCACCCTTTAACCAGTGCTTGAAACATCTCTTTCTGTTTTTCATAACCTAATCGATCAGTTATTTCTTTCCACTGCTGGGCAGCATCATCGAGAGCTTGCTTGGCATCTTTTTCTCCTGAAAGGGCCTTAATCAGTTCAACTCCAAGGGTTTCTTCATATTCAACCGTTCCGGGGAGAACCATCTCCGGATAACCTTTTACCATGTTCATTTGGACGCCTTCAAGATAGATGCGGGCATCTTCAACGTTCTCAAACATATCATATTCTTCTGGATGCTCAAAGTGGGAATACCGGTAGGGATCGAGTCCGGTTTCTGCGGTCGATACATCATCCATACTGGTAACAGTAGAAAGATAATGAATCACCTTAAAAGCTGCTTCCTGATTCCTTGAATCGTTAGCGATAGCCAAAACTCTTCCGCAAGGCATGAGAGCCCGGAAATAAATTTCCCCATCAGTTTCAACACCTGGAACGTGTGATACTCCGACTTTCCCTACAATTTTTGATTGAGCCGGATCCGCTCCTTTTTTCCCAACACAAGGCCATTGAACAACCATGAAGCAATCACCATTTAAGTAAATATCTTTTAATTCTTCGTATCCATAAGCGAGCACATCGGGTGGGCAAAATTGATGAATATTTATGTTCACTTCAAGAGCTTTTAGTGCTGCTTCAGAATTAATCCCTGGTTCAAGAGTTTCTTCATCAAAATAGACTCCGCCATACCCAGCAAAAATATTGCCCCACCAACCAAACAAATTGTCTTTCTGTCCGTAGTAAGCGGTTCCATAGAAATCTCGATCCAATACTTCATCACCAAGGCTCTCACCGGCTTTACGGTTAAAAAACTCAGCAACAACAAGATATTCATCCCAGGTTTCAGGTACTTTTAAGTCGTGTCCATATTTTTCCTTGAAATTGGCTTTTTCATTTTCGTTTTCAATCAAGTCTTTTCGATAGTAAAGATTAAGAATGTCACCGTCAAAGGGGAGAGCATAGAGTTTTCCACCATACTTACAGTAGAAATCTCGATATCCAGGTGTTACATCATCGAGAAGCGGATCATATTTTTGTGCAAGTTCATCAAAGGGATACAACCAGCCATTCGCTGCAAATTCGGTTAAAAATCTTGGATAAACGATTAAAATATCATAAGCACCGGTTCCGGCAATTAATTCAACTTTCTCTTTTTCATACAATTCTCCAAAGGGAACGCCAATGACCTGTAATTCAACATCAAATTTTTCCTTTATATCATCAGCATACCATTCAAAAGGCTTTAAATTGTGACCGGCATCACCAACAACCACTAACTTAACTGGAGCAGCTATTGAAATTGAAGCAAAAAGAAGCACTACCAATAAGGATAACAACAACTTCTTAAACATAAAAACCCCTCCATTTAAAATATAATTTCTTAATCTCCTATTCGGTTGAAGATTAAGAACAACATTTTCTATTATATTTTATAAGAATAGTATATCATTTCTTGTCAAAAGTGACTCAATAAAAATATAAAATATCAGAAATTGGTAATGAACAAGAAGAGATTGAAACCAGATTGAGCTCACTATTTTTATTGACATCAGGTGCCACACAAGTAGCATGAGAACTTATCCTAAAATAGAGGTATGGATCAAAAAATGTAGGAAAATCGCCAGATTAAGGAATAAAGAATTCGTGTTTTAACCTTCTTTAATCGATATAATAAAGATATTGGTTTTTCTTAAAATCAATAATACCTCAAGGGAGGGGGGTTAAAATGAATAAAAAAAATTTTATCACTCTCTTTACCGTATGGATAATTTTTGTGTTGATTTCTTCTGCTTATGCTGAACAATATGACCAAGAACGTCAACTCATGGTTGAGAAACAGATCAAACAACGAGGAGTTGTTGACCCACAGCTTCTCGATGCTATGTTAAAAGTACCCCGCCATCTATTTGTACCAGAAAACTTAACTTCGTCAGCTTATAGTGACACACCACTCCCCATCGGATATGGTCAGACTATTTCTCAACCCTATATAGTTGCGTTGATGACCGAAAGCTTGCAAGCGAAGAAAGGGTTTAAAGTTTTAGAAGTCGGAACCGGCTCTGGATATCAGGCAGCCGTTTTAGCACAAATCGGTTGTCAGGTTTTCAGTGTTGAAGTGATCAAAATTTTAGCAGAAACAGCTCAAGAAAGGCTAAACCGACTTGGTTATCCTGAAATTAGTGTCCGTTGGGGTGATGGATATTTCGGTTGGGAAGAAGAAGCTCCTTTTGATTCAATCATCGTTACTTGTGCCATTGATCACCTTCCACCTCCACTGATTGAGCAACTCAAAGAAGGAGGGAAAATGGTCATTCCAGTCGGTCCACCTTACAGCTTGCAAACCCTCTGGCTTTTCACCAAAGAAAATGGTCAATTAACTTCGGAAAATTTAGGAGGAGTCATTTTCGTCCCACTTCTTCGTGAAGTTCGACAAGAGTAGAAAACAGTTATTAGATCATCTTTCCACATTTGTCTAAGAGATGGGATGGAACGGTTTATTTAAAAAATGCACAATTATCCAAAAACCACCGTACAGCGGAATAGACAAGAGATAAGGGAAATGAATCCCGTATTCAATGGCAGCAAAATGAGAAAGCAGAGAGGCGATAACCGACATAAAACCATTCCAGGCAAAAACCACCTGGAAAAAATCCGGGTTTCTTTTTTGAGTTAATCTTGATAAAACTGGAAAAGGCATTCCCGCTATAAAAGCGACTATTGAGAAAGGAAAAAGGATGACCAATAGGCTTAGTACACCAGGTAATTCCAATAACCAGTTACGAAGGTAATTTATAAAGAGAAAAAATCCTAAAATTACCAGGGGATGAATAAAAATCATCCTGGTAAAAAATTGGTTAACCCGAATATTTTCCACATAGCGACTTCCCAAACCGGAAAAAACTAATAAAACAGTGAGAACCAAAGCAAAAGAATAGATTGGAAATCCAATAATCATCTCTAATTGAACAATTACCGGAATCTCGATCAACATATAACCCACGCCGGTTATAATTGCCGCTAATTCAAGCTCCTTGCCCCCGGTAAAAGGCATTTTTTTTCTTCCCAATAAAATCCGTCCGGGAATGAGAATAAAGAGGAGAGAAAGAGCAGTTATAACCAGAAAAATAAAAAGGACGAATAAAAAACCTGCCCCTCCAAAGGGAAGCCAGCGCTTTCCCAGGTTATAGAGAGTATCCTTTAATTGTGCCCAACGGAAAAAATGGAAAAAGTAGGGTTTCATGTCATGGGATGCTTCGACCTGATAAGAAGATTTCTGAAGAGTATCTAACGGATTTTGAAAGTAGTCCATTACTGTCTGGTAATTCAATTTTTGATTTTGAAATATGACTTCGGCTTCTTCTCTGTTGATATCGGGATAATAAATGAAGTCAAAACCGTAAAATGAAACCTCCTGGCGAAATTTTTCCACCACCACTTGGTCTAAAACTTGATTGGTAACAATCATACTCACAAAATCTAAATTTTTTATGATAATCATACGATTTTTTAGGAAGTCTGAATTTCCCCAAACCTGAGAAACTAAATCGAGTAGTTTTAATAGAACCATTGGCGGAGTTTGTGGGAAAAAAGATATCACTAACTTCCCATCGTCGTTTAAATGGTTAAAAACCGATTGAATCCCTTCAGTGGTATAGAGATAATTTTCCTTTATTGAAAATGAACCGGGGAATATTTCAGCATTGCCAATAGGGATTTGGAGAAAAATCAGATCGTAGCGAGATTGAGTGTGACTGAGATATTTTCTTGGTAAAGCAATCTCAATTTCAAAAGGAAATGATGGGTGAATATTTTTTAGAAATTCCCGATAAAGAGGCGATGAAGTAACGATTCTTCCTGAGACACCGGAATAATACATAGCATACATTTCATATCCCCAATCACATTCAATACAGAGCACCTCATCAGGGCTAAAAACTCGTAAGGGAAGAGAGAAAAGGGTATGGTTTATGAAATCCTTGCTTGGTTGGTTGGGAAAAATGATTTGATGAGTATGATCGGTTATCAGCGAATAAGAAGAGGGAGGAATATCTCGGTACCGCATGCTTAAACCAGTTGCAGCTCTTAAATAGGGAGTTGAAAATACTTCTAAATGCTGAGAAGGATTTCGTTGGGTAGATAAAAGCTGATTTTCAGGAATAAGCCTCAATTGAAGAGTAGGGCTATAATCAGAAATTTTTAAAGTCAACGGTAAGAAAAACAGGATACCAATCAATAATACCAATAAAAAAAAGAGTTTTTTTCGATACCATAGACTAAAACATCCAATGCCCATGATACCAACCAAACTATCGATTTCATTTAAAAACATAAGTAAAACGATTCCGATTATAACTCCAGCTGCCGACCCAAGAAGGTTCATAGAATAAAATCGAGGGAAATGGTCGGGATATTTATCAAAAAGATGGATTTGGTAAAGACCGTGGCAAAAAAAGGGAGTTGAAGTAATAATAATCAGTAAAATAAAATTAATTTTAAAAATGGAATAAGTCCAGAATTCATAAACATCAATGGGTAATATAACAAATCCGGCCAATATGGCTGCCATCCCGATGATAAAATAGAGAGGGATCAAAGATTTCATTGCAACTGGATAAAAGCGGAAAAGAGCGCCGGAGGTACCATAACCCAATAAAGCCAATGATATAATAAGTGAGACAAAATGAAAACCCGCTAAAAAAGCAAACAATCGAAAGAGAACCATTTCAACTGCCAAAGCGCATAAAGAGAGTATGAAAAGTTGGAAAGATTCAGTGGTTTCCCCTCTCATCTCAATTCAATCCCGGGTTGTTTTTCTAATTGTATCATAGTAAGAAAGAGGACTATTGTTGATGAGGGGGTAATGCGGTTAAGCCCTTCTTTAAAAAAAACATTTTTGATAGATCTTCATGCTCCTATACAGCACCAGGATTTTACTAACTTTATTTTCAGTACAGAATGATTTAAATTTGACATTTTGGAAAAATTCGGTATATATAGAGAATCCAACGAAAAACTATAAGATTTTTACATTTAAATGATCATTAATCGATTATCACAGGTGAAAAATTAGTGGAAAATCTCTATATATCAATCATCTCTCTCGAAATGCTCTTTATTAATTTATACACAGCTTATATATGTCTAAAAAGAAAATATTCCGCTTTTACAACCTGGAGCGTTTTCCTTGCATTTACCGTCGTAATAATGACAACAGTGACCCCTTTGTTAAGAAAGTTTCCAAGCTATGGAAGAGGAAGCGGTTTGTTTATTTGTATTGGCTTTTTGTATATCATCCCTTTAAAATTTTTATTCCATCAATCGATTAAATATACCTTAACTGTAATGTGCTCGGTCTGGATTTATACCATGTTTTCCTTTTCTTTATCTATACAAGCTGGAAGTTTTATAACAGGACCACAGAATAGATTATTCGTGGTGATTTTTCAAACCGCCTTTTATTTATTAACGTTTCCTTTCTTTTTCAAGCTGATAAAAAATAAATTGGTTTATATTTTGCAAAATGTGGATGATAAAACACTGAATTCTCTGCTCAAGTTAAGCCTCAGCTGGTTTTTATTCATTCTATTTTTGAATGTGAGTTTTACCATGGGAAATCCTCCGGTCATGAAAATCATCGTCTTCATTTTTTTAGCAATCAATTCCTTGTTATCCTATCATCTTTTTTATTCGTTGGTATTCATGAATAAAACAGCAGAAAAATTGGATGAAAGAACCAAAAGGGATATACTTACCAAACTGAGAAACCGGGAAGGTTTTATTGAAGATGCCCAAAAAATGATGAATAAAGATATTCCCTTTTCAATTATCTTTATCGACCTGGACGATTTTAAAACGGTCAACGATATTCATGGTCATTCGGTAGGAGATGAATACCTGGTTCGATTTTCCCAAACTGTGAAAGGAGCTGTCGGGAAAAAAGGACATCTCTACCGAATATCAGGCGATGAATTCATTTTTTTATATGAAGGGCATGACGTGGATTCCTTTGCTCAATCCTTGAAACATATACGGTTTACCAGATCAAAAAATCTAATTGAATTTAAAGGTCTAAGTATCGGTTGTTCTTCTTTTCCAAAAGATGGAAGAAACCTGAATGACTTGCTTCGTTTAGCAGATTTTAATATGTATCAGGAAAAGAAGAAAAAGCATAGAATGTCAGCAGAAATATCCTGAATTATATCTATCCTGAAAATACCATCTTATAAATTCCCCCATTGAGGGGGGATAAAGGGGGGTGTGCCTTTAATCGGTCATCCTGAGCCCTCGCTTTTTGAGGGCGTGAGGATCTCATCTTTTAAGTTTTTTCTTCATAAATACTTTAAATGATGAGATTCTTACGTCGTCCGGTAAAAAATACCGGGCTCCTCAGAATGAAAGAATGGCTAAATGAGATTGCCACGTCGCTTTGCTCCTCGCAATGACGGAACAG